>Ga0315554_1000130_pt1 | contig 39297 bp, 23 predicted proteins | sample SalMarSW160370MG_FD_202114 | JGI IMG/M metagenome (GOLD analysis project Ga0315554, IMG submission 202114) | Salt marsh sediment microbial communities from the Plum Island Ecosystem LTER, Massachusetts, United States - Salt Marsh Sediment SW1603-70 ...
TTGCTGGCGGGCATGATACAATCCGAACCCGCCGCGTTTGCCCTTGGTACTAAATTCCCGTTTGAAAAGCTGTTCGGGGTCAACCCCGCCCAGCCCGCGGCCGGTGTCGGACAGACTAATTGTCACCTCATCGGAACCGAATTCGATGGACATGGATAATTCCTTTATCTCGCTGTCGTCCATCGCATCGCAGGCGTTGCTTAGCAATTCCTCGAATATCGACGCCAGTTCGGCCTCCGAGAAAAATGCCAGGCGGAGCAGGCCGCCATGAGTCGTTATGCTCCGGAAGCCGACGCGCTGCTGTCGAAGCTGGGCGACCGTGGCGATAAGAACACCGGGGATGATGCGAAGGAGATCCGCCGTGAAATAATTTTGAACGGCTTTCCTGATCTGGCGAATGTCCGTTTTCAATTTCGCGATCGCAGCGGAGATTCCCGACTGTATATTGGCGCTTTCATCGAGGGTAAGATCGGCCACGGGATATCGCCTGAGCAGCTCACCGAGCTCGGTTTTATGGTGCTGAAGCTGCTCCACCATCGACTGTATCGGTTTGAGCCGCCGGCCATAATCCGCAAGATTGTCCAGTTGGGAAGAGGTAAACGCCTGATAGGCGTCGACAGCGGCGTGGATATTGGGCCTGATCTTCTCCAGTTTATCGGACGAATCGGGAAGATTGGAGAAGAGAAACAGCAGACGGTCGAGGTTTTTGCCTGCCATACGGCCATGATCGAAATCGGCCAGGGAGGTTAGCAGATTTTCGTACTGGGCGGTTCGAGGCTCACGGCGGAAGTGCGGGCGGGCGTACCTGATGGTGACGCCGACGAGTATACCGGCAGCGAAGCCGCCCAGGCCGTACATAATGGCGTAGGGCCAGACCGGTTTGGCAGGCGCGCCCGCTTTGCCGGCCGGGGCTTTGCCGACTTCGTAAAACCTGACGATGCCGGATTTTTCCGACGAACTGGAGGTCTGCAGCATCGCCAGACAATGGACTCCGTTGGGTCGCATAAAATGGGCGGCTTCGGAGAACCGGTAGCCGGGGTCGGCCTGTAAGGAGCCTATTATATGCAGTTCCGGGTCGGCGATGTAAAGCGAATCGGCGCTCGAAAGAATGATCTCGCTCCTCCCGTCCTTATACCCGTCAATGTCGGCGATTAGCATGACCGAGGCTTTCGAAAAATCGCCGATCCGTACCACCGAGAGGTCCGCTGTCCGGAGAAGACCGACAAAATTATCAATAATCAGATCCGCGGCGCTGTCGGCCATAAGTTGCGCGACGTACATCTGATGGTAGACCTCGTCGCCATCGAACGATCGCTGCTTGAGAAATTCATTGTCGGACGCGCGGTGTTTTTCCAGCACTCGTACTTGGCGATCAAAATCCTTATTTTGGGTCAGATCAGTGTAATAAATATCGACCGTCCCGTCTTGATCGAAATCTCCCACTAGAATATTCCCAGTCGTGAAATCGAAGCGATCCCCTAGCACCTGGCTCCAGATGGGATATCCCCGATAATACAAGCAATAAATGTATGAGGTATTATCGCTCCGCCCGTCGACCACGGCACCGTTACTGCTGGTAATGGTTTTGAAATAAATTTCGGGAAAGCCGTCTCCGTCGGCGTCGGCGAATTGCGGAGGGGCGGGGCTGCCGGCCGTGAGGAAATGCCAGCGGAGTTTTCCGGACGGATAGGAATAGACGTATATGCCGCGGGGATACAGGTCGAAACCGACTGATATCCCGACTACGAGTTCCTTGGTGCCGTCGTTATCGAGGTCGACGGCCTGGACCGAACTCACCGAACCATCCCAGCCGTGGCCCTCGAGATCGCCCTTTTCGGTTATGTCCCGGCCGACAACGGCGTGGGTAGTACTCAATAAAAGGCTTTTGTCATAACCGCAGTAAATTTCAATCCAGAGACTGTCGCCGGACGGGTCCCGCTTGGCGATGGCCAACTCGTTGCCGGAGAGTGTGTCGATATCGATGGGCGTTATCGAAATGATCGGATAAATCGAATTGCCCTGATAAAAGGCCGGCCCCAAAATCGCCACGCGGCTGAGGGGATTGACCATGAATGTACGCCGATCCTCATATAACCGGATGCATTCCGGGCAACCGTCTCCATCCAGATCGGCCAAAGAGAACTCCCGGGTGTTGCCGATATAATCGATACTTGTTAGCGCGATCCTGGTCGCGACCGCCGGGGTATTCGTTCCATCGCTCCGGGCTCTGCCGACGGCCAGAAAAAAAAGCACACAAAATATCATTATCGCGTCCCACGACAACGATCGGGCGCAGGCAGGTCGAGCGTCTGTGAAATGACCGGACTTCGCCATAGTTTCTATCGCGTTAATTTATTGCCGCCGATTGCATACATCGAATTTTCCGCCCCTCCGGCGGGGATTACTCGCCATCCAATAGTAATATAAGCAAACCCGGCGATTACGCAAGAGGGCCGCTAGAAAAAAAACGAGCGGCCACTGGCGGCGGGGGCGTTGCAATAGTCAGGTTCATCGGTGACCTTCTCTCCATGAGTATATCAGGATGGCCTTGACTTCGTTGCATGCCGGTCAACTACATCCCACCCGTGCAAGGCACAGGTGGGGCACCGAAACCGGGTGGAAAAAATACGGGCGGCCGGGAACGGCCGCCCGCTGAAGCGCATGCCGGGGATACAGAGTTTTCCTACTTCTCCGCCAGCGCCGATTTAATTTTGGCGGCCTTGGAAATCAGGTGCATCATTTCCAAAACATCGTCGTTTTCCCAATCGCGATTTACGTCTTTGACCACGGCCAAGACGTCCTCCAATGAAGATCCCTTGGCCCAGTAGGATTTGCGAAGAATTTCGCCAAATTCCGCGGCCGCTGCCGCCAGGCGGAATTGCGGCGTGCAGGAGTTGAATGTCCGCGCAAACGTCGACCTGTTTATCGGGAAATGATTCTCGGTGACCTCGAAATCATCGGGATTCTTGTGACGGATAAAGATCGTGCCGATACTCCCACGGCGGTCGTTCTTCTGCTGGGTTCGCAGCTTGATTTCATAGAGCGCCGTCACCGAATGTCCGGCGCCGATTTCGCCGCCGTCTTCCTTATCGTCGCGGAATTTGTAATCGGCGACGTCGCGGTTTTCGTAGCCAAGCAGACGATAACTGCGGACAAACCGGGGATCGAATTCAACCTGGATTTTGACGTCGCGGGCGATCACCTGCAGGTTGCCAGTCAGGTTGTCGACGAAAATACGGCGCGCCTCGGCAATATCATCGACATAAGCGTAGGAACCGTTGCCCTTGTTGCCAAGCTTTTCCATAAGGATATCATTGAAATTGCCCATACCGAAACCGATGGCCGAAAGGGTGATGCCCTTGTCGGCATACTTCTTGATCTTTTTTAGGATTGCGTCGGGGCTGGTCTGGCCGACATTGGCGACGCCGTCCGAACAGAGGATGATACGATTGATCTTGCCGGGCTCGAAAATTCGGTCGGCCATGGCGTATCCGAGATCGATCCCCTCCTCGGCGTTGGTGGAACCTGACGGAGCGAGGAATTCAATCGCCCTGAGAATATCATCTTTATGCCTGACGGACGTCGGCTGGAGCAGCTCCCGTCCGCGTGAGCCATAAACGACGATCCCGACGCGGTCGTTGTCTTTCAGTTCATCGACCAGCATCCGCAAAGCCCGCTTGACTAACCCGAGGCGATCTTCACGGCCCATCGAGCCGGAGACGTCGATGACGAAAATCAGGTTGGCGGGCTTGCGATTTTCGGGGCGGACCTCTTTACCCTTGATACCGATGCGCAGCAGATAGCAATTCTTCCCGAATTTCGACGGCGCCCCTTCGAGGTAGACATCGAACGGTCGGTTGTAGGGCGGATCGTAGCCGTAATCGAAATGGTTGACGAATTCCTCGACGCGGACGGCCTCATCCGGGGGCAGGTTGCCCCGTTCGATATAGGAGCGCATCATGATATAGGAAGCGTCATCGACATCGATGGCGAAGGTCGACAGGCTGTCGTCTTCGGTATCGACGAAGGGATTGACGCCGTAATTCTTGAAGAACATGGCATCATAAGCCTGCCCGTTGACGATAGCCGTCCCCCCGTGGGCGGGAGGATACCCGGTGGGGCGTTCGCAGGGCGCGGGCGCTACGTTTTGATAGCAGGTTTCATTAAGCGGCCGTCTTGGCTTGTGCATCAGGGCGTCGGCGGCCGGGGCGGATTGTTTCTCCGGCTCGGTTTTCAGCCTCACAGTTCCGGTTACATCAAAATCGATTGATTTTCTTGTCCCTTTTACTTCGGAAACTTTGCCTGATTTCAACAGGGATTGCTTCATCTGGATGGAAATTTCAGCGGTTTCGCCGGCTTTGATTTCAACATCGGTGACTTTGGTGGTTTCATATCCGACGGATGTAAAAATCAGGTTGTGGGTGCCGGGCGGAACTGAGAGGATGGTATATTCGCCGCTGAGATTGGTTTTGGCGCCCAGGGTTGTGCCTTCAATTTGGATCGCGACGCCGAACAAAGGATCGCCGGTTTTGGCGTCGGTGACGCGGCCCTCGATCCGGCCGATATTGGCGGCGGCCAGAAAATGGGCGACGAGCAGGAGCAATGAGGCGAGGATAACGATCGGCAGAGTACGTCGGGGACGCATAATCCACCTCCTTGGGTTGATGGTTCATTGTATGCTTTCTGGGGGGATTACATACTCAGGCCGGTTTTCTTCCCGGATTTGTGGAAAATTTTCGGGATGGGGATGGAGAATATATGAGTGATAGCGACAGGTCACACCCATCTTCGGTGGGCAAGACCTGCCGCAACAAATAATATTGCTCAGGTTACGCAACCAGTCGGCAGGCGTTCAGGCAGCGGGACGCCGGCTGTTTGGATTCGGATTTTACAATCGTGATCTTGCGGCCGTTGTAGTCGACCAGGGCCGTATCGCCTTCGGATATCCGGCCCTCGATGATCTGCATCGATGATTCATCCAAGATTTCATTCTGAATCAACCGACGCAGCGGGCGAGTGCCGAAGACCCTGTCGAATCCGGCCTGAGCCAGATGCATCGAAGCGTCGTGGGGCGGCGTCAGATTTCGCGCTGGACGCCGATTTCGATCAGCTTCTCCTGGGGGATGTTGAAAAATAGCGAGGCGTCGTAGGAGTTGCGCGAGAGATATGCGAAGAAGTGGGCCCGCCAACGTTTCAAGAGGGGGCCTTTGTTCCACACCAAGCGCTCCCGCCCCACGAAGAAGCTGATATCTTCGAGCGGAAATTCGATTCCCTGCTCTCTGATCAAGGACAGGACGGCCTGGACATCGGGATGTTCCATGAAACCGAAATAGGCGTCGATGCGATATAGGCCCGCTCCGAGGTCATCGATTTTTAGCTTTTCGGTATTGGGCACGCGCGGGACTTCCATGAAGTTGAAATGCAGAAACATGACATGGGTGTGAAGGATTTTATTATGCTGAAGGTTATGCATAACAGCTACCGGGACCGAACCCGCCTGGCCGGTCAGGAAAACGGCGTATCCCTTGATCCGCTGAATTTTATCCATCGCCAGCATAGTTTGAAGGGTTTCATACGGGATCGTCGATTTTCGAATCTGGATCGCCAGCAACTGCACGCCCGTTTTCCAGCTCATCATGATACCGAGCAGGACAAACCCGACGACCAGCGGAAACCAGCCGCCGTGGGGAATTTTCGTCAAATTGGCGGCAAAAAAGCCTATATCGACAACAAAAAAGAAGGCGACAAGAGCACCGGCCCTGATCCGTCCCCAGTGCCATTTTGTCCTCGTAAGGGCATAGAAAAGGAGGTTGGTGATGACCATGGTCGATATCACGGCCATCCCGTAAGCTGCGGCCATGTGATCGGACGTCTTGAAGCCGATGAGCAGGCCCAATGTGCCGACCATCATGATCCAATTTACCTGAGGCAAATAGATCTGACCGTACTGCCGCGCCGAGGTGTGGATGACGCCCATGCGGGGCAGAAAACCGAGTTGGATGGCCTGATGGGTGAGCGAGAAAATGCCCGTTATCACCGCCTGGGAGGCGATGATGGTGGCGCAGGTGGCGAGTATGGTCACCGGGATGATGCCCCAGTCGGGGACGGTCGAATAGAACGGCTGATGAGCCGTTCCCGGATGCGAGAGCAGCAGGGCTCCCTGCCCGAAATAGTTGATAATCAGCGACGGCAAGACCAGACCGAACCATGCCAGGCGGATCGGTTTGGCGCCGAAATGTCCAAGGTCGGCATACAGCGCCTCAGCGCCGGTGGCGACCAGAAAGACGGCGCCCAAAACCAGGAAACCGTGGATGCCGGAATGAGCGACAAAGCTGATGGCGTAGGTCGGAAGGAGCGCCGCCAGAATATCCGGGTAACGGACGATCTGATTGATGCCAAGTACCGCCAGCAGCAGAAACCAGACGACCATAATGGGGCCGAAGAGCATGCCGACCTTGCCGGTGCCGCGCTTCTGGAAAAGAAACAGGGCCGCCAGGATGATGATTGTCGCCGGCATGACATACGAATGAAACCCGGGGGCGATAAAGCTCAACCCCTGCACGGCACTGAGAACCGAAATGGCCGGCGTGATAATCCCGTCTCCGTATAAAAGACAGCCTCCGAAAATACCGATAGCGACCAAAATGGCGTGAAGTTTCTTCCTTTTGACCGCCGTGAGACCGATCAGAGCGGTCAGGGCAAGGACGCCGCCCTCGCCGTGGTTATCCGCCTGCAGGACGAAAATGAGATACTTCACGGAGACGATTATGATCAAGGCCCAGAAAACCAGAGACAGCACGCCAAGGATATTTTCCTGCAGGACCGGAATACCATAATTGCCGTGGAAACATTCCCGGATGGCGTAGAGCGGACTGGTGCCGATATCCCCGAAGACGATGCCGAGAGCCGCCAGGGCCAATATCCTCAACGGGTACTTCTTCGCTCCCCTGGTGTTTTCTTTCTCGTCTTTCGGCATTCCCGGTTTTCTTGCCGGACCGCGTCATCGTAAATGCGGCACGTAAATGATCAAATTTCCTGCTATCGTGACACGCGCCAATATATCACGTTCTATTCTTAAAGTCGAACATAAACTACGGCCGGACTTATGGCCTTTTTGTTGACTTTGCTCCGGAAACGGCCTACAATGACGGGTATGGGTAGGCAGAAGAACAAAGACATCCTTTTCAAGGTGGCGCAGGATCACGGGGCGTCGGCGTTCGGCGTCTGCGAGATCGGCGATCTGGTCGACCGCTTTCATCCCGAAATTCGCGCCCGGGCACGGTCGCTGCCGATGGCCATATCGATCGGCATCCCTGTGTCGGCGGCCGTGCTGGACACGTTGACAATCGGCCCTAACGAAATTTACAAGTCGACATACCATGCGGTGAACACGCATCTCGATAACGCGACGTTTTACCTGGCCCAGGCCATTTCCCGGCTGGGCGGGAACGCCATCGCGATACCGGCCTCGAAAGTCGTCAAGCGGTATCCGATGATCGGCCATGTCAGTCACCGCGAAGTGGCGTACAAGGCCGGACTCGGCTGGCAGGGAAAAAACAACCTGCTGGTCAACCCGATGTTTGGCAGCCGCCTGCGGCTGGCGACGGTGCTGACCGATATGGAGATGGAACCTGACGCGATCGACGACACCGGCTGCGGCGAATGCACCGTCTGCGGTGAGTGCTGTCCGGTCGGCGCCATCGGGGGCAGTCCGGAGGAATTCTCCTTCGAAACCTGCCGCGACCGCGTTATCCGGTATTCCCGCGAAAACAATTTTGGTCAGTTGATTTGCGGCCTGTGCCTGAATCATTGCCCCGAATCGAATTCCGGCGGATGTAACCATGCTTAAGCAGGAAACGGTCGAGCCGGTCAAGCTGATTGCCGGTTTTCTCTATAGCCGGGATGACGTCTTCATGGAGGTTCTGGAAAAAATGGAAGCCAAATTCGGCCGGGTGGAATTCGAATCGGAGCGGTTACCGTTTTCTCACACCAATTATTACGAAAAGGAGATGGGCCCCGATCTGACGCGCTATTTTGCGTCTTTCGAGGAGCCGATGCCGCCGGATAAGCTGCGGCAATGCAAGCAGGCGACGGTTAAGCTGGAGCAGAGATATCTCGGGGAGGGCGGGGGACGACTGGTCAACATCGACCCCGGGCTAATCGGCCTGGGCAATCTGGTGTTGGCATCGACCAAGGAATTCGCGCACCGGGTGTATCTGGGCGGAGGGATATACGCGGAAGTGTCGATGATCTATGAGGATCGGACATTCCGGCCGCTCCCCTGGACTTATCCGGACTATCAGCGGGAGGAGACGATCCGATTTCTGAACCGGGTCCGGGAAAGTCTCAAAGAACACATTATTCATTTGCGACAGAAAGAACAGTAGACCTCATCCCGGCGGGTCATAACCGGGTATAAACCATTAGAATGAGAATGAGGCGGCATGGATAAATTCGTGATTCGCGGAGGGAAGAGACTCTCCGGTCGGGTCGGCGTGGAAGGATCCAAAAACGCGGCGCTGCCGATAATCGCCGGCGCCCTGCTTATCTCCAAGGGCGAAACCACCCTGCATAACGTCCCGCCGCTACGGGACATCAACACCATCAAGGCCATGCTCGAACACGTCGGCGCCAAGGTGTCGTTCGACGAGACCGCCCGGACGATGACGATCATCGCCGAGGAGTTGACCGAAAATACCGCGCCGTATGAATTGATGAGCAAGATGCGGGCGTCGTTTCTGGTGCTTGGCCCGATTTTGCAGCGGATGGGCGAGGCCATGATTTCGCTGCCGGGCGGATGCGCACTGGGGCCGCGCCCGGTCAATTATCATATCACCGGTTTCAAGACTCTGGGAGCGGAGATTACCGAGAAAAAGGGGTATATCGTCGCCAAGGCGAAGCAATTGAAAGGGGCCTCGGTGTATTTCGACCGCCCCAGCCATACCGGCACCGAGAATCTGATGTACGGGGCGGTATTCGCCAAGGGGACAACGCGGATAATTAACGCCGCCTGCGACCCGGAAGTCGTCGATCTTGCCAAATTTATGAACAAAGCCGGGGCCAAAATCATCGGGGCCGGAACACCGATGATCACCATCGAGGGCGTCAGCCGCCTGAAAGCCGTCGAATACGATATTATGGGCGACCGCCTCGAGGCCGGGACGTTGCTACTGTCGGGTATGGCCGCGGGCGGGACGATCGAAGTCACCGGAGCGGAAACTTCTCACCTCGAACTGGTGTTGAAAAAAATAGGCGAAGCCGGCGGCGAGATTTCGATATCGACCCGGGGGATTAAGGTCCGGGGATCGAAGAAAATATCGCCGGTGGACGTGGTGACGTTTCCCTATCCCGGTTTCCCCACCGATCTGCAGGCCTGTATCATGGCGCTTGTGTCGTCGGCGCAGGGCATCAGCAGAATCCGAGAAACGGTCTTTGAAAAGCGATTTACCCATGTCATGGAGCTTCGCCGGCTGGGGGCGGATATTTCCGTGGCCGCCAACGAAGCGACTATCAACGGCGTTAAACGGTTGGACGGGGCGTCGGTTATGACGTCGGATATCCGGGCCGGGGCGGGTCTGGTGATCGCGGGTCTGGCGGCAGTGGGCAAAACCGAGGTTCTGCGCGTCTATCATATAGACCGCGGCTACGTCAGGCTGGAGGAAAAGCTTTCGGCGCTGGGAGCCGATATAAAGAGAATGACCGCCTGATCGATAGGGAGTACAATATGAAGAAAATCCTGATGATCGCCGGGTTGATGCTGATTGTTTTGGCGGCGTCGGGCTCGGCCCAGGAAACCGTTTTCGGAAAAAACAAAGTTCAATATCGACAATTCGATTGGGAATACATTCAGACCGAGCATTTCGATATTTACTTCTATGACAATGCCTACGACCTGGCCCTCTTCAGCGCCGACGAGCTGGAACACGCCTATTCGATTGTCACCGAACAATTGAAATACTACGTCGGACGACGGATTCCGGTTTTCGTCTATAATTCGCAGAATGATTTCCTCCAGACCAATATCATCTGGGACGCGTTAAGCGAGGGGACGCAGGGCTTCACCGAGGTTTTCAAAAATCGCATGGTCGTACATTTCATGGGCTCGTACGAGGAATTCCGCCATCTTCTGCATCATGAACTGACCCACGCCGTGATCTATGATCTCCTGTACGGCCAATTTTTCAAATCATTGCTGTCCCGCCGCCAGCTTTTCACACAGCCGTTGTGGTTTGCTGAGGGATTCGCGGAGTATTCATCCAACGGCGGCTGGACCATCGACGCCGACATGATGGTTCGCGACGCTACCATCAACAGCTATCTGCGCCCGCCGGGCATGATGGGATTTCTGGCCTACAGCGAAGGATTTGCGATGGTTAAATATCTCGTCGACACGTACGGCATCGACAAGGTCAGCGAGATTCTGCATCGCGCCAAAAACCTGACGACCATGGATAAGGCGCTGCAATCGACCATCGGCATGAATTCGGAAAAGCTGTACGAAAAATTCGCGATGGAGATGAAGAAACGGTACTGGCCCGATATTTCGACCCGCGAAGAGCCGGGCGATATCGCCAAACAGCTCACCAATCACGAAAAGGACGGTTCGAACTACAACGAAAAGCCGGTCTTTTCCCCCACCGGGCAGCAGATCGCCATGTTCTCCAACCGATCCGGATACGCCGAAATTTACCTGATATCGGCCATCGACGGACGGGTGCTCGCGCGGCTGGTCAAAGGCGAGCGCAGCTCCGACCTCGAATCGCTGCACTGGTACACGTCGGGAATGTCGTTTTCACCGGACGGCAAGGACCTGGTGTTTGTCGCCAAGTCGGGCGGCGAGGACGCCCTGAATTTTCTGCACCTCGAGGACAAAGACATCTACCTCCGTAAAAAGTTCGGACTCAAATCGATCATCTCCCCGGCCTGGTCGCCGACCGGCGACAAAATAGCCTTTACGGCCCTGGCCGGGCCGCAGCGGAATCTATATGTCTATACGATCTCAACCGACAGCCTCACGCAACTGACGGCCGATCGGTACGACGACGTCGACGTAAGCTGGTTTCCCGACGGGACGCATATCGTGTTCGCATCGGATCGACCGCATCCCGACAATCCGGATGTCATCGACACCGGCCAGTTCATACTCGGGACATACAATCTTCATGAAATGGATGTCATCACCGCCGAGGTGACGCCGCTCGACGTGGGACCGGGATCGAACACGGAGCCGTCGGTATCGCCCGAGGGCGACCGGCTGGCATTTGTATCGAGCCGCAACGGTATCAACAATATCTTTATTTGCTATATCGATTCCGCCCGCGTGCTGCCGGTCACCGATATCATCACCGAGGCCAAATCGCCGACGTGGTCGCCGGACGGCGATATGATCGCCTTCTCGACCTTTCTCAAAGGCGGCTACGACATTTATCTGATTAAGGATCTAAAACCGCAGGGCACGAACGGTGTCCTGACGCCGACCGATTTCGCGCTCGGCAAATACGATACGAAGTATGATTGGGCGCGACTGGGTGAGCCGCGAGAGATCGATTCCGAGGCGACGTCCGACAGTGTATTGTCGGCCAATCTGCCGCGGTGTGATCCGGATTTTCCCATGATCGGTTCGGGAGCGCGGCCGTTGTGGAACAGGCCGGAATACCCGAACAAGGAAACACCGGCGCCGACATCAGAGGCGGATACTACCGCCGCCGATACTACGGCGATGGTGCAACAGACGGGCGAAGCGGCATCCGATACGGCTGCCGTGAGTGATACGGCTACGGCTAAGACAAACGCGGGCGGTGAAGATGACCGGTATGTGTACAATGCTCCGGTCGACAGTGAATCGGTGTTCGCCGAGGAAGGCGACCTCACCACGGAGGAGGGCGGGGTGCATCATCGAAGGCAGGCGGTAGACAGCCTGGCCAACGATACGCTCGATAATAGACTGCCCAACGGCGAATACAAGGTGCGGCCATATAAGACCAAATTCACTCCTGATATCATCGCCGGAGGGTTACAGTACGACTCCTTCTTCGGTTTTCGGGGGCAATCGGTATTCGCGTTTTCCGATTATCTCGGAAATCAGCATATCATCATCGCCACCGACCTGGTCAATACCATCGATCAATCCAACATCCAGGTATTCTACTACTACAACAAGCTGCGGGTCGATTTCGGCGTCGGATTGTTCCATACCAAGAATTATTACATCAACGCCAGCGACAATCTCTTCTCGGATCGTTTCTACGGCGTCCTGGGCAACATCTCCTGGCCGCGATCGAGATTCACCCGGTTCGAGCTCAACGGCGGGACGTTCTTTATCGACCGCAAATTTTATGATGATCCGTCGCTTTTGGTCAACAATCGCAACGTCCGGGTATCCCTCGGGACTCTGAGTTGGATTCATGATACGGTTTTGTGGGGCATCACCGGGCCGATGAGCGGGCGGCGTTTCCGTTTGGCGGTTGAGGGCGCGACACCGGTTTTCGGCGACGAAGCGATTGACTACGTCGCGTACGAATTCGATTACCGTCAATACTTCCGCATCGGGCGGTCATTCTCGCTGGCTTGGCGCGGTTCCGGCGGATACAGTGACGGCGGCGATCCCAAGACGTATTATCTCGGCGGCAGCACCAACAAGATCGGCACGATCAGCGTCGGCAACGACGTATATGAGGTCAAGAATCTCTATTTTTCCAGCGTGGTCACGCCGCTTCGCGGATACGATTACTATGAATTGGCCGGGACGCGGTATGCCGTATCCAACCTGGAATTCCGTTTCCCCTTCATCGACTATTTCCAGATGCATTTTCCGCTCAAGCTGGGGCTGGGATATGTCACCGGTTCCATCTTCCTCGACATCGGCGCCGCCTGGAGCAAGAACGACGACTTCAAAGGCGCGACGTCAAAGGGGGGTTCGCGGCTTCTGGGCATCAAGTCGGGATTCGGATTCGGCACACAGGCTAATCTGGGCTTTTTGATTCTGCGATACGATCTGGCCTGGCGTACCGATTATCATACCGTGGCTCCCCACACCAAGAGTTATTTCTCGCTGGGGGCAACGTTCTAACTTGGTTTCGGATAAAGGACATTCGTTATGCAAAAAGGCCCGCACATGTTGCGGGCCTTTTTGGTAAGGATTCTGTGGGGCGCAGAACGATTACCAGCGGGTTTTTCTGCGCGTCGTGATCCGCTTGGGAGCGGCTTTTCTCGGGGCTGCCTTCTTAAGCGACAGCGCCACCGCTTTCGAACGGACCGAACTGAGCGTACGATTCAACTTGTCGGCGATGCTGTTCGTCGGCGTGTTCTTGTACGACGTCCGCAGATACTTCACTTCCGCAGCCGTCCACTCTTTACCGCCTTTGCCGCGCGCTCTTTTGGTTTTGCGCACCGGCTTGGCCGACGTCCGCTTGGATGCGCCCATGCGCATAGTCCGGCGCGACGACGGTTTGGTCGCCCTTTTCACCGGACGCTTCTTGGCGGAAGCGGTTTTCCGTCTGGTGGTTTTTTTCACGAGAAACTCTCCTACATGCGATCACAGTTTGTGTGGTGAACTGCAATCATGGTTAATGGTGTGTGAACTCTCTGTCTCTAGCCGAAAAAAGGCAAATTTCCCGTCGATGTCAACAGAAAAAACACTCTCGACGCGACATTTTCCCTCGGCATCATCGCATAACCTCATCATCCAAAACGTTCATAGTACTGCATACAATACGCATTTATGATGCAACATGATACATTTTTTATGCTGTCGATGGTGGTGATGAGCGGGGTCACATGCATGATCATCGATAGGCGTCAAGTTCGATGATCATGCATGTATTGTCGTGACTGGCCGATCTACCGGGCTTTGTATCCGATATAATCCCGCCAGATATCGGCCAGTTCGCCCAGCTTCCGATCAGCCAGATAATTGATCGTTCCCTCGGGGAAGGAGCCGTCGTCGCTCATCTCCCCCGCCGGCACGCCGGTCAGCAGTTCTAGCCCTTCGTCGATGTGGGAGACCGAATAGAGATGGAATTTACCGTCATTGACGGCATCGATGACTTCCTGTTTGAGCATCAAATCCGGCAGGTTTTGTTTGGGAATGAGCACGCCCTGTTCGCCGGTCAGGCCGTTGATCATGCACACGTCGAAGTATCCCTCGATCTTCTGATTGACGCCGCCGATGGGCTGCACCTCGCCCTTCTGGTTGACCGATCCGGTGACGGCCAGGGCCTGGTTGATCGGTTTGCCCGACAGGGCCGACAACAATGCATACACTTCCGTTGACGAGGCCGAATCGCCGTCGACGCCGGAGTATGATTGTTCGAAGCAGAGAGATGCGGAGAACACCAGCGGCCGGCGCCGCCCGAACCGGTTGCGCATAAAGCCGCTCAGGATGAGGACGCCCTTGTTGTAGATGTTTCCCGACATGGCCGCCTCGCGTTCGATATTGATGACGCCGTCGGCGCCGGGGGACAATGATGCGGTGATGCGGGTGGGACGCCCGAAACTATATTCACCGAGATCGTACACCGACAGACCGTTGATCTGTCCGACCGTGTATCCGCTGACATCGATAAGATACAAATCGCGTTCGTAGAGATCCTGTATCTTGGTTTCGATCAGGTTGACGCGGTTTTTCTGCATGATCTCGGTGCGCCGGACGATGTCGCGGTCGACGGTTCGTTTCTGTTCCTTCTGCGCCAGCCAGGCTGATTCCCGTATCAAATCGGCGATCCCGGTGAATCTGGTCGAGAGGCGGTCCTTGCGGCCCGAGAGTTTGACGCCGTATTCCACCACCGCCGCCAGGCCGGTGTTGTCGAACGGCAGCAGTTTGTCCTCGTCCGAAATTTTCTTGATAAACTGCGAATACTGGCCGACGCCGGTCTCGTCGTTCTTCATGACGTTATCGAATTCGGCCTTGATCTTGAATATCTTCTTGAATTCGTCGTCGGCGCGGTAGAGAATCTCATACACGCGGGGGTCGCCGATCAGCACGACTTTGACGTCGAGCGCGATGGGATCGGGCTTGATGCCGGTGCCGCCCCATTGAAAGGGATCGACGCTGGCGACGCGCAATTCACCCGACCGTAAGGTCCGTTTCAACGTCGGCCAGACATATGGCTCCTGAAAAAGATCGACGGCGTGAATCACCAGGTATCCGCCGTTGGCCTTGAGGATGGAGCCGCCCCGAATGCGGGTGAAATCGGTGTGCCAGCCGGTGGCGGGATCGAAGAGACGCTCGATCGAACCGAAAAGATTTTTATACGTGGGGAAATCCTCGACGACGATCGGTCGTTCCTTCGCATCGGCATTGTCCACGAGCAGATTTACCGTGAACTGGGTGAAGAATGCCCGCGACCGGTTGGGGCCTTCGAGATGATTGCCGTCGTCGTCCGATCCCCGGAATATTCCGAGATTATCCGTCAAAACCTGGGCCACCTGGTCCAAATACTCCTGCGTCTTTTCGTCATCATAGATATTCTTGAGGGTTTCTATTTTGTCGTTGATGAGCGGCACAACCATGGACATATCCAGCCGGCTGAGTTCATTCTCCAGATCGGCCGAAATCCTCTTGCTGGTGCTGGATGTCGCTTGCATCTCCTTGTACAGCTCGTCGTAATCTCGTTTCATCCGTTCGTAATCCTCTGCCGACGTCTTGCCCTCTTCGACATTCTTCTCCAATTGCCCCATGGGCACAGGTTCGTCGTTGATGAGCGGCTGGAGATCGGGCCGAACGGCCGGGCCATACTGGAGCTGGACGATGACGAATCCGTGCTCCTTCAACTTTTTTTCAAATTCCTTGAACAGGTCTTTCTGGCGCGTTTCGAACTCCTTGATGATGCGATCACGGCGTTCGCGATAGTTCTCTCCGGAAAAAATTTTGGGGATGACGGTGCGCAGTGATTCGATCAGGTACGACATCGCCTTTTTGAATGCGCGCCCCTCCCCGGCTTTGAAATACAGGATGCGGGGCGATTCGGTCGCCTTGAAATTATTGACAACGCCGACGTCGGTCAGCTGCGGCTTTTCTTCCTTGCCGCGGGCCTCCTCCAGCAGCAATTTGACAGCAGTCGTCCGGCCGGTTCCGGGAGAGCCGGTGACGAAAATGTTGTACCCGTTCGAATGGATATCCAGGCCCAATTCGACGGCCGATAGGGCGCGGTCCTGACCGATGATGCCGCAACATGGATCGATATTTTGGAAAGCGTTTTCGGGGTACTTGCCTTCGTCGAGCAGGTACTGTAATTTGTCGACGGGAATCTCGAGTCTCTGCTTCATATCCGACATATTGGTATCCTCCAGACTTGGTACGGAATATATACGATCCGTCGCAAAAGTAAAGGCCCACTGGACCTTTTTCGTTACCTTCTCAGGGTTTCAGCGGAAGCGGCATGCTCTGACCGGGAATGAAATCGGGAGATGATTGAATGTCGATGAGGCCACTCAGGATATATTCAGTTTGAGATAGGCGGCCAATTCCCGCACGACTTTATCCGAACGCAAGACACATTCATTCAACCCGACGCCTTGATAGGCATTGCCGGTGAAATACAGACCGGGATGATTCATCAGAATATCGTCCATACGCTTCATGCGCGCCGGATGACCGACGACGAATTGCGGGATGCCGCGTTCATACTTATATATCCGCACATACGCCGGGACATCTGTGATGTTTAGGATAGGCTTGAGTTCACCCGTGACAACATCCAGAAGAGCGCCATCGGAAAGCGCCGCCGCACCCGGGTCGGTGGCGCCGCCGATCATGGTCCGCATCAGCACCATCCCGTCGGGGGCGCGCCCGGTGAAAATCGACGACGTCCAGATACTGCCGAGAATACGGACGTCTTCGCGGCGCGGGATCAGAAATCCGAATCCGTCCAGGTCGCAGCCGACTGCCTCCCGCGTGAAGCCCAGGCTGACGACGGCGATGGACGCATAGGGAATGCCATCGAGGACATCGGCCAGTTCCGTATCGAGCCCACTCACCATCGGCGCGGCGGCATAGGCCGGCGCGGCGCAGATGACGGCGTCGAACGGTTCGGTTTCGCCGGAATCCCCGACAAGGCGGTATTTTCCGGCATCCTTGACGACGCGTTGGATCGGATGATTCGTGAGGATCTCATCGCGATACGTTTCGGCAAAGACTTCGATCAATGTGTGCAGGCCGTCTTTGAATGAGGTCAGCCGTCCTCCCGGCCCGGCCGGCCCGCCGGAATCGCCGCCGCTTTTTTTCGCTGCTTTTCGGCGTCTTATAAGGGCCTTGAACAGCGATCCGTATTCGTCCTCCATTTCACGCATGACGGGGAAGCATGACTTCAACGACAACTCATGGGCGTCGCCGCCGAAAATGCCGGATACCATCGGCACGATGAGTGTCTCGGCGGCCTCGCGGCCGATGCGGCGGACGGCGAACTCGAACACGGATTCATCGTCGTCGGCACGGGGCGTCTTGATGAACGGTTCGCGGACGATACGCAGGCGCCCTTTGAGCGACAGGAGCGGCGACCGGAGAAAAGCCGCCGGCGACGGCGATATTTCATGCAAACGATGGTTACGATAAATAAACCGTTTGCCGGAAGTGCTCCGGGAGGGATCGAGGCGGCCGTCGGCGCCGAGTTCATGGATCATCTGAAGCGTCAGCGGGACTTTGTCCAGAAATCCGTTGGGGCCCCAGTCGGAAATGAATCCGTTGATGCGATCGGTGCCGATGGTGCCGCCCAGTCGGGAATCCTGTTCGTACAGCACCGCCTGGCAAGTGTCGCCGTGACGCGTTTGGACGAAATGCAGGGCGGAGAGTCCGGAAATGCCGCCGCCGATGATGGCAATACGCTTCATTATGGGAAATCTACTCGGATGAAATCTTTTCTTCGATGAGATCGGCCAGCATATCGCCGAACCGGGGATCGTCGTTGAAAGATTCGATCCGGACGAAATTTTTGACCCCGGCCCTAAGCGCCGCCTCTTTCAGTTCGATATCGATCTCATAAAGAGTTTCGATATGATCCGACACGAAACTGATGGGGACGATGATCATATCGGTGACGCCCTTGCGGGCCAGGCTGCGGACAGTCTTGAGGGTATCGGGGCCGACCCACGAGACCGGGCCGGTGCGCGATTGAAAGGTCACGAGGTAATCATAGCCGTCCCCGGCCAGCGCCGCCGTTTCCATTATGCGCGCGAAGTACGGATCACCCGAAGCAACCAGCTTCTGAGGAACAGCGTGAGCGGAGAATATCACTTTGGGTGTCGCGGCCTTGTCGAACTGCTCGAACGCAGCGTCGATACGCTGGCGCAATAATTCGATATAGGCCGGCCGGCCGTGCCAGTCGTCAATGACAGACAGAGTGATATCGGCCTCGGTATCCTCGATCCATTCGAGCACCTCTTCAAGGGCGGTGCCGGTGGTGGCGCGGCAGTACTGCGGGTACATGGACACGACAACCACGTGCCGGCATCCCTCCCCGACGGCCGCGTCCAATTCCTCGTGGATATACGGTTCGGTGTAGCGCATGCCGACGAAGACCTCGACATCGGGATATTTTTTCGACAGTTCCCGTTTGACGTTGGACGCCGTCAGGCGCGTCCACTTCAGCAACGGCGATCCGCCGCCGATGATCTGATAGCGCTTGGTGACTTTGGGCGCGCGACGGGAAGCGATGAGCTTGGCCAGCGGTTTCTGCAATATCGGCGACAGCGGGAGCTTGATGATAGCCGGATCGGAAAAAATATTATACAGATATTCCTTGACCCGGTCGGCGGTTTCCGGCCCGCCCATGTTGAGAAACAGCACGCCCCATTTTTCCTCACCGAAATCGATTTGTTTTCCGGGAGTTCTCAAGACCCGGGCGTTGGCGTTGAGTTCCTCTATCATCGCCGGAACCCGCCCGGAACGGATAGCGGAACGTCGTCGGCCGGATCGGCCGTGTGTCTTCGCCTGTGTCGGACTCGTCGTGACTGCAGCTTCATCTATCCTCTGCTTGGCGATCCGCCTGATGGGCGGAAGGCAAGTCCAAATAAACGATATTTATGCCGCTTTTCAATAGCAAAATTGCGCCGGAATCACAGCTTGCGGCGATTCATCCCCGCCGGTTTTTCCTCCCACCGGAAGGCATGCACGGTATCGACCAGCATTTTCACGTTTTCCACCGGCGTTTCGGGCAGAATGCCGTGGCCGAGATTGAAAATGAAATTGTCCTTCCCCGCCGTCGATTCGAGAATCCCGACCGTCTGCTTGAAAACCATTTCGGGCGGGCCGAACAGGGCGTGCGGATCGAGGTTTCCCTGGACGGCTTTGCCGTCGAGGATCGTCATCGCATCGGCCAAATCGGTGCGCCAATCGACCGAGACGACCTCGCAATCGAGTTCGGCCAGCAGCTTCAGATACGGAGCGGAATTATTGAGATAGAGAATGCGCGGGACATTCTCGGTTTTGCATATATCGAAGACGGCCCGGATGTGGGCCAGCGAAAATTCGCGATATAAGTCCGGGGGCAAAATGCCGCCCCACGAATCGAAAACCTGCACGGCATCAACCCCGGCGTTAATCTGCGCCTTGAGATACCGGCCGCTGAGTTCGGCCAGGTATGATAAGAGCCGGGTCGTTTCAGAGGGAAAGTTGTAGAGGAATTTTTTGATTTCGGAGAATCGCCACGAACCGCCACCTTCAATCATATAGCATGCTAATGTGAACGGTGAGCCGCAGAATCCGATCAGGGGCGCGACGTCGCCCAATTGCTTCTTGGTTTCACGAATACCGGCCAGCACATAAGCCATCTCATCCGACGGATCATACCATTCGAACTGGCTGAAATCCTCGGGATTCCTCACAACGGGCGACAGCGCGGGACCGCCGTTTTCATAGTCTATCTTGATCCCCATCGGTTCCAGCGGCAGGAGAATATCCGAGAAGATAATGGCGGCGTCCATACCGAAAATATCGACCGGCTGTTTGGTGACCTTGGCGATGAGTTCGGGCGAACGGCACAGTTCGGCAAACGATACTTTCTCGCGGACAGCCCGGTATTCAGGAAGATACCGACCGGCCTGACGCATAATCCAAACCGGGACGCGAGGATGAGGTCTGCCGTAGGCGGCGCTGATAAAATCAAACTGAGGCATAACGGCTCCTCGTTATCGATTCATGGAGGCAGGCGAACACGGACGCGAAGACCGACTGATCAGGCAAGCCAGTCTCCTTTCAGGATATCGCGCAGATGATAGGTGAGAATAATGTCGGCTCCGGCTCGGGTGATGGCCGTCAGATTTTCGAGCACCAGCGATTTTTCGTCGGCGATATTTTCTTTCACCATCAGTTTTACCGCGGTGTATTCTCCAGAAACATTGTAGGCGGCTATCGGTAACTGCGTAGCGTCGCGGAAATCGGCGATGATATCGAGATAGGCCAGGGCCGGTTTGACCATGACGATGTCGGCGCCTTCTTCGATATCGAGCTGCAACTCCGAAAGAGCTTCGCGCCGGTTGCGATAGTCCATCTGGTAACCGCGACGGTCGCCTTTGCCCGGCGCCGATTCGCAGGCATCGCGGAAGGGGCCGTAATAGACCGATGCATATTTGGCGGTGTAAGCCATGATGAGCGTATCGGTGAAGCCGTTGTGTTCGAGCGCTTCGCGGATCATCCCGACCCGGCCGTCCATCATATCCGACGGCCCCAGGCAATCGCATCCGGCGTCGGCCAACGACAGGGCCATATCGGCCAGAACCGGCAGGGTCGAATCGTTGTCAACGCGATCATTCTTGATAAGGCCGCAGTGGCCGCTGTCGGTGTAGGCACACAGGCAAACGTCGGCGGAAACGAACAAATCATCGCCGAATTTGTCTTTAAGCATCCGCACCGCTTTGGGGATAACCGAATTTTCCCCGACAGCCGATGACGCCTCGGCGTCCTTGGTATCGGGGATGCCGAACAGCATTATCCGCCGGATACCGAGTTTGAAATCGTCCTCTATGGTCTTTACCAGCGAATCGGGAGATTCCCGATAAATGCCGGGCATCGACTGGATTTCGTCTTTGGTGTTTTCGCCTTCGCACACGAAATAGGGCTGAATCAGACCGTCGGCATTGATTTTCGTCTCGGCGACCATGTCGCGGATGTTTTCATTGCGGCGTTTTCGCCGCGGACGGTAGAAAATTTCGCTCATCATTGTCCTCCCAGGGCCGGTGACGGCGACCGCCCTGATGTACTGCTTTCTGTCGAATCAAGCCGTCAATTTCTTATACGTTTCCTCGACGATCTCGTCGATATTGCTCCCGGTTACCGACGCGCGCCTCAGGCCGCTCCACTTTTTGCCCGCCTGCTCGCCCAGCACCGCCGCCAGGGTGTACTTCCCGTCCGAAATATCAGAATACGCTCCCAGCGGCAACTGACAGCCACCCTCGAACCGCCCCAGAAGGCCTCGTTCAAGGCGAGCCTGGGTTCTGGCACCGGGATCGTCGAGCTTCGCGACGATTCCGCTTATGTCTTTATCGTCCTCCCGTATCTGGATGCCCAATATTCCCTGTCCGGGCGCGGGCAAAAATGCGCTTTTATCCTGTAACTTGACTTCGAGATCGGAAAGGTCGAGGTCAAGGCGCTTGAGTCCGGCGTATGCGAGCACGATGGCATCGTACTGGTGTTCGCGGAGCTTCCGCACCCGGGTGGGCACGTTTCCGCGCAGGTCCTTGAGCATCAGATCGGGCGATTTGGCTGCAATCTGACATTGGCGGCGCACCGATGAACTCCCGATGACGCCACCCTTTTTGATGTCCAAAGGGCGAGCCGGATCATGGGATTCTTTTCGGATGAGAATCGCCTCGCGGCTGTCCTCGCGGAAACCGACGGCGCCGAGAGCCAGCCCCCGCGGCATGGTGGTCATCAGATCTTTGAGGGAATGGACAGCGAGATCGATCGATCCGGATAGCAGGGCGTCCTCGATTTCCTTGGTGAAAAATCCCTTGCCTTCCATCTTGTCGAACGACAGATGGTCGATTTTGTCGCCCTTGGTTTTGATGATCTCGAAAATAACCGGACGGGACGTTATCTCAATTAGTTTGGCGCGAATGAATTCGGCCTGCCACAGTGCGAGCTCGGAGCCTCTGGTCCCGATGATGATTTCTTTTTTCAAATCCGTCGTTCTTTCGTAACCGGTTGCGCGTCAGACAATAACAAAGAACCGCGATTCTGCGGCCCGGATTCCGGGAATCGAGCGTCCGGAGGTTATGCAATCGCTATATATTACGGAATCGCATGAAGATATCAAGGAGATTTTCGCTGAATTTGCCCTGGGCGGCTGTTCGACAGATGGTGCCGAAATGGGCTGCCACAGGCGGGCACGGCAGGCGGAAATTTGCTTTCGCGGTAACATTTGAGAGCCCATTCGGTTGACCGATCCGATATTTTAAAGTTTTGTAAGTCATTGTCCTATCAATTCTTAAATGGGTAGAAATTTTGTCGATTTATCGGAAAATTCATATATTCGGATTAATATGTTAGTTGACATGGGCCGGTTTCATTCTATATTATTGGTACCCTCTATTGTGGTTAATGGTGTGTGAACTCTGCATTAGGGGGAAGCCCGGACTTGTTCCGGGCTCTAAATTTCGGCGGTATCGTCTAGTGGACTAGGACGGGTGGTTCTCAGCCATCAAACCGGGGTTCGATTCCCCGTACCGCTGCATTCTTGGGGAAAGGCCGACGAATTGTCGGCCTTTCTCTCTTGTCTGATATCATTTCAAAGCATCATTGACAGCAGTCATCCACCGGCGCTGGGCCTCCTTTGAAGATATAATTAATCAGATGCACAGCATCGCCAATGTTGACGGCATCATCGCCATCTGCATCCCCCACGCACAGCGGGTTGGGGGCAGGGCCGCCTTTAAAAATGTAGTTGATCAAATAGACGGCGTCTCCGATATTGACCGCCTCATCGCCGCTGGCATCGCCGCAAAGGTAGGGAGATGCAGGTTCGGCAGGCTCCCACCAGAAGCCGTGTGATAGACCGAAATTGGGTGACCCTCCCGTTCCTACGGCCGTCTGGCCGGCTGTCGCTTTCAGTTGAAAGCTGGTTGAGCTGCCATCGGTAGCACCGGAAGATATGACCTGCCAGTTTATCTGCTCGCCAGTGGTAGGTTTGCTCTGTGTTATTTCAATCGTAGGTTTCTTCTTGACAACAACGGGGACCGGCCTCGGTTTTGAGAGCGGTTCTTTTTTTCTGTCCGCAGCATGACCAGCGACGACGAACAGGATCATAACCACCCCGGCGACAAGAGACAATTTCGTATAGTTCATTGTTATATCCTCCGTTGGATTTACCTGTTTCCTGCCAGATCATCACTGCCGCTGGGGGAGTTGCTCGGCTGAACAAGGATGCTCTCAAGCAGAACCCGCATCTCGTTCATCTGAGCTTTCATAGATTCTATCTCTGCTATTTTCTTGTCCCGCAATTCACTCAATTGGCCTCTCAGTTCACGGATTGCTTTGTCCTGTTCCTTAATAGTCTGAAGCAAATACACGGCGATCCTGTCGTACTTCACGCCTGCAGGTTCACCACTGGCGTCGTAAGTCACCAGATCCGGAACCACCTGCTGAACCTCTTCGGCAATCAGGCCTACGTCTTCCTTCCCAGTGGATTTCCATCTGAACCTTACCGGCTGCATATCTAACACCTTGTCTGAGCCTATATCAAGAGGTCTTATGTCATTCTTGTAGCGTCGGCTCGATGCGCCGCCGTCGTACAGAACCCCTGTCGAGGGATCGACATGAACGACATTGTACGTGTTTGTGGGCATGTGGCGCAGCCTGGCAGTCCCCAGTACATCAAGATCTTGTGTCGGATCATTCACATTGATACCTACATGGCCTGACGCACGGATAAGAAATTGATTGTTAGCTGTTGACCACCAGTTGCCGGGACTGGGATCGGACCACACGAAGCAACCGCTATAAACGGAACCAGCCTGAACACCCCCCGCCCACGAATAGTCTCCAGCAGAGTTTAAGGTACCTCCGGGTATCATAGAGTAATTGCCTGAGGCGTGGTTTTGATCACCGCCTCCGACGAACGCTCCCATCCCGGTGGCCGTGCAGGATTTACCACCGGCGATAGAACTATAGTTACCACCAGACGTGTTATCATTGCCTCCCCCAATAGTACTGTAGGGGCCGCTCGCCTGGTTACTCCCCCCCCCTCCAACGGTGCTGTTGCCAGCGTTTACCTGGTTTCCATATCCACCAGAAATCGTGCCGTAAACGGCGGTGGCGGGGATATTGTTCGCCGTACCACCACCGACAACAGCACCAAGAGCATCGGCGTAGTTGGCATTGCCACCGCCGACAAACGAAGAGTCTCCGGCTGCAGAATTCTCGCTGCCGCCGCCTATAGTGGAGAATTTTCCAAGCGCCTGGTTCCGCCAGCCGCCGCCGACGAACGAAGTATCTCCGGAAGCCGCGTTCTCAATGCCACCCCCGATAGTGGAGTGATTTCCGGTCGCCTGATTGGCCTCACCGCCACCAACAGTGCAGAAAATGGCAGTCGTAGGCAACCCGTCACTTGATCCGGCGTCGTTGTTTCCACCACCGCCAATTGTCCCGAAATTATCCCAGACCCGGTTGCTTGTGGTAGCGACGTTCGAGTTGTCAGTCCACCCTCCGCCCGATATAGTTGAGAAAATAGCGTTTTCCATGATTCCGTTGTAACCGCCGCCACCTATGGTCGAATAATTCCCCACGACAACATTATGCCAGCCGCCCGCGATTGTGCCTCTATATCTCCAGATTGCGTTGCCATGCCCTCCGGCAATAGTCCCGTATGGTGCATAATTGTGAATGCTGTTGCCGCCTCCGCCCCCTATTGTGGATTCACGAGAGCCAGTTTCAATCGTGTTCATACCTCCCCCGCCGATAGTGGAAAGCCTGGCATCCGAACAGTTGCTCCAACCCCCACCAATAGTCTGTGCCGTATGTTGGTCTATGTTCGGCTGGCCCGGGTAGGAAGTCGACCATAAGGTATGATTGCAGTAGCCGCCGCCGATAGTCGAAAAGTACCCATCCGCCTTGTTTGAACCGCCCCCGGTTACTGTCGAAAAAGCTCTAAATGCCTCGTTCGCAGAGCCCCCGCCAATGAATGATCCAGGCCCCCCCGCATGGTTGTTATAGCCTCCGCATACGTCGCTACCAGGCAGATTGCCTGCGGCGTCGGTCAAAAGATCGCATATGTCGCACTGAGGCAACCGAGCCTTAACTGATGTAGGAAACAAACGGTAGGAATTTTCATACAAGTCGTCGAAGCCTGTAGTGTCAAACGTCGTATCGATGGTTGGGTCCTGTATGTCAACAATGTTGCCAAATCCGCCACAGATAGAGCTATAGTCTGCCAAGATCTTGTTACTATCCCCAGCGATAAAGGTATACATCCCGGAATCAACGTTGTTAGGCCCGGGATTAAAACCGTCTACCGCACCAGTTTTGTAAGCATAAGGCACTGAGACCAGGTGTACACGAGGTGATATTTCAGGATCAGAACCCACCCGGATGCCCAACCACCGCTCATCGCTGACGAACACAGTGTCATCGATGGGATTGATGACTCCCAAGATTACCGAGAATCCGCCGGAATCAACTGAAACAACCGGGTGTATTTCCGTCCATTTGGCGCCGCTCCCGATTGAGTCGTCGTAAATACTGAAGGTCATCGAGACAGTTGTGTCGAGGGCCTGCCCTGAACCATCGGTCAGATGGCCTTGATAATTCATCATCCGCGGCACCTCGGCTATTACCGGCATAGCCAATGACAGCGCCACCATCACGATTAGCCAATTGGTAATCTTGTGCATGATATCCTCCTGTGTTTGACTGTACTTTCAATATGGTCGATTTCTATTCTCGATTGAACCAAGGTCCACTCTCAAAACGGAAACGCACGACCGAGCGTGTGCATACGTGCGTGCCGAAATTACCCATTGTGCATGGCTATGTCTTAATGAGGCAGGGTGTCAGTCAAAAGAAATGAAATAGCCTAATTGCCCGAATAAAGACAACCATCCCTGAAGAAACGGAATGGCCTACGTGTGCTTGCCCCGCTTACTCATGACTTCATCAAGGTCCACCGATAATTGGATTCGACGAAATTTGTCGAGATGAGAATTCCAGGTGATATGTCAGCAGGCCACGGAATGCGACCTAGCATGATAATACACCCGTTACTCCATATTGTCAAGGTTAAAAGGTCAGGCCCGAAATGATTTCTTCATCGCGGCAAACGTAATTCGTCCGGCAACAAATGCGATGTTGACCGGGAGAAATCGGCCCGTATTGGTATCGCTATTTCTCGAACTTTTCAAGAAGGTATTTTATTGAACCTACTTTAACGAATTTCAGGATTGTGTGCGATTCCATCTCGTCCCGGAGCGCACAGTTTTTGTGCAGGAAAACGTGATATTTATGGGGATTACGAACTTACTCAGAGGTTGGGAGCACCGTACCGCTGCCAGATGAGAATAGGCCGGCGGTAATCGCCGGCCTTTTCATTTTGCCGATACCTCTCATCAGTGGATTACTGAGAGTCTGCTCAGACGCGGCTTACGGGCAACAATCCACCACCGGGGCTGGACCGCCCTTGAAAATATAATTTATCAGGTAGACGGCGTCGCCGATATTGACTGCATCATCGCCGTCGGCGTCACCGGCACAGAGTGGATCGGGCGCCGGGCCGCCCTTGAAAATGTAATTTATCAGGAATACCGCGTCGCCGATATTCACGGCCTCATCGCCGTTGGCGTCGCCGCATATGTATTTTGATGACGCGGTGGTCTCGTGCCAGAAACCGTGCATTAGGCCGAAATTATCCGAACTCGCCGGCTCGACCCATGGCTGGCCTACCGTCCAGCTCATGGCGAAGTGCGCGGAGCTGCTTTTGACCGCGCCACCGCCGGAAATCACTTGTCGCTGTATTGTTTCGCCGCCGAGGGAAGTGTCCGCGCCGAAGGTCAGCGACATTATGCCCGTAATTGCAAGGCAGAGGACGACCATCGGCAGCATTCCGAGCGTTTTATAGGCACGTTTCATTTTCATTTCTCCTTTGTCCTCGCACAGCATGCTGTGGCATAACCGGCCTCACCGGAAAACGACAGTCCCGCCGTTCCGCAGCGTGAACGCACCGCCGGCAATGCGAATACAAATGCTTTCATCACCTCTGGTAAAGAGTATCGTGTTGTCGGCTGCCGTGCCTTCAATGCGAATTTGCCCGCCGGTGGTGCTGGTACCTGTCAGAGTGATATGCGGCAGAAACTGGATATGCTGCCCCGCAGCGAAGAAGGCATCGTCGCTGGTTGCGTCCCGGTCGACATAGCGATACGGAAACGATTGCAGCGAATATGTCCCCGACGGTGTCGGGCCCAGGGCGACATCGGGAAAGATATTAACGATCATTTCTTCCCTCTGTATCCCGCCCCAGACAAGCGCGTCGAGGATAAACCAGACATTGCTGTTCGTATAGCCCGCCCATTCGGGATAATCGACCGGATTCGGCACGGAACCGCCCCAACCATAGTTCATATGATACTGGTTGATGCCGCTCGCTACCCGCCAGCCGTCACACACGATCGAATGATTCTTCACCCCGTACTGAATCGGCCGGTTGGCATTCAGCTGTCCTTTTATCATATCCCACCAATCGGGCCAGTCGAAATTCGAGCGATACCTCATACGGCAATCATGGGAAATTCGGAATGGTCCCTCGTATCCGGACTCCATGTCAATATGGAAAGCGGTTGAGCCATCGCAACCGTAATCCATACTGCACGCCAGACCGGCCTCATGGCAAAGCTCAGCCACGGCGTCGACTTCGCTCGGGTCCCAGGTGCACCCTATGAAAGAATCGGGCATATTCGGCCAGTCGTAGGCATTGCTGTACGTACCGCCCGAACCATATGGCGGCCAGTGCCAGTGATGCAAAATCTGACCGGCGGCAGTCGCGACACAACCCACTACGACATTGTCGCCCTGAATGCACGGACTCTCACCGCAACCATGGTCGGGGCACTGATCGTTGTACGGGGCACCCTGGTGCCAGACCGCTTCCAGCAGGATACCGCCTTCCTGGTAATTGATTTTTTGACCGGGTGTAAGTTCGCTCTTGAAGACATCGATATCCCGATTGAGAAATGTCCATGACTTGGCGTAGTTGATGTCGAGGATCGCTTCGAGGCTTCCTGCCTTGAGCTGATCGATTGGTCCGAGCCTGCTTTCGATCGCATCCAGGATGCCTTCCATCTTAAGCTTGATCAAATCGGTCATACCTTTGTCGAAATGGGGGTCGATGGTGCAGGTGGCCGAATAGGCCTTGACCGGGGCCAGGTTCTTTTGGAGGGAAACGATAATATACCCGCGGGGCTCGACCCTGCAGAAATATCCCAGGAGCCGTTCGCCGCGCGTGAATTTTCCCACGTCGGCCACGGCGGCTCCTGCCTGTCCGCCCCAGTCCCCTTTCAGGTACTCGATCAGAGCGATCCAGTTGGTTGCCACGGTTTGCGCGTCGTCGGCCGTGGTAATCTGCATTTGGGCCGTCGCGGGCACCGCGACACTGATCAGCCCCGCAGCGAAGAGCGTCATTACTATGCATTTCATGATTTCACGCTCCTTATTGCAGGGTTACCAGGACGAGGATTTGGCCCTTCCGACCCTGTTCCATGGGCTCCATCGCTTTCCCGAGAATGGCGCCTTGCGCCCGTTCGTAGTCGGCAACTTTCATGGCGTACCCGGGCGTCGGGGAGGTGGTGAGCAGGTCGCCGGGTTGAATCGCACCAAAAGCGGCGTCGACATTGCAGAACACGCGCCCGGCGAGAGCCACGTCGGAATCGAACTGCCAGGCCCCGAGGCGCACGCCGGAACCGAGTCCACCGGCTCCCGCCGCTACTCCGGCCACCGCCCGGTTATACGGCCGGGCGCTCAGTGTCAGCTTGCCGGGGTTTTTCGGATCGATTACCAGCACGTTCCCCGGTTCAATCGCGCTACCGCCCGAAACATCGAACCCTTCCGCATAATCGAGCCCTTCGCCCATCTCGATGAGTGTTATACCCTCAAGAGTCTGGACTTCCAAAACGCCCCTCACCTTGGTTCGCCCGTTATTCTCGACCGTAAACACGGGGTGCCATTCGCCGGTCCAGCTATCGCAGCGCAGGATAGGACCGCTGCCTTCCTGCGAAAGAAGCATAGTCACGTCGGTACCGTGCGATTCGCCCTTGATGGCGATGCCGAGTCCGCTGCTGGTATTTCTGAACATCCCCGTCGCCCCATACGCACCCTCGCCGGAGGATTCCACGAGCAGACGGTAGCCTTCCGGATCTTCGGTCCCGATGGCAATATCGCCGTCGCTGGCCATCCGCATAAAGGTTGAATTGGTGGCGTGCTCGCACTGGGGGCCGTAGGTGAAGCGGAGACCGTTGCCGCCGTAATCGGCAGCGGGGGTCTCACGCAACAGCGCCCATTTATCCACCATGCTGCCGTTGCTAACCTGGCCGAAGACGACTCCGCCGGCATACGAACCACTCGAGGAACTGTACAAACCGATGACCGCATTAGTATCCTCGACGATGATGTCGTCATCGCATACATCCTGGTAGTCCGCCAGCAGCCCGACGTCAACGTGTTGAATACACAAGCGCGTGCCGACCAACACACTGCCTTCGCCGGGCACGACAAGTGTCGAGTCGCCGGCGCGAAGGAGATCCTCACCCGGCAGGGCGCCGCTGACATGCAATTTCGCGAATGGATCGCTTGTCCCGACCGCGATATAGGCGCTGGGATCGGATGGAGTAATCACCGGACCGCGCGCTTTCCCCTGAGCGGCAACGACCCAGCCGCCCCCGACGTCAGCGGTATCGGCCCGCGACGTCTTATAGGAATACGGGACCGAACCCAGGCGCGCGAGCGGCGTCATCTCGTTATCCGGGAGTACCTGCACACCGAGCCACCGGTCGGCGCCCTCAAAGCATATCCCCGAAAGAGCCGCGTCGACGCCCAGCATATAGTGAAAATACCCGTTGTCAACCTCGATACTGACCGTACCGCTGCTCCAGAGCGGTGATCCACCCGCCTCCGTATCGTATATGTTGAATACCATCGAGTAGACCCCGGAGGCCGGTCCGGCCGAATCGGTCAGGAATCCCTGATAACTGATCAACTGGGGAGTCTCGGCGTATGCATACCACCCGCTGCACAGCAGCATAGTCGAGACCATAAGCACGTATCTGATCTGTTTACACATCACTTCCTCCATCAACTAAATATTCTATTCGACTTTGCCAACGCCGTATCTCATTATCGTTGCCGCTCGCCGACCGGAATGCTCGAATCTGCCGGTTCCCAGCTTCCTGTGGAACCGCAGTCGAAGATCGTACGTACGTATCGTCTCGGGCGCCATTTCCGGCCGAATCCCCCGCGACGGACGATGAAAACTTACAATCAGAATGAGCGTTGGGTGCTAATGTCCGCGGGTGTATTTCACGATTGATCACTAAGGACTACATGATGCGAAAATCGCCCAAACCAATTCTGGTTCAAACTCATGGAGATTTTCAACCACAATATATATATTGGTCCATGTTTTGTCAAGTTAGAATCTCGTGATCGGATGAGGCAAATATCGAGCGTTCTGTCTTATCGCACGTCACCAGTTGATTACGCAAGGTGTATGCCGAGTTTTTCAAATACCAATCAGGGGTACAAGGTCTTTGATAATTTATTGCATAAGATCAGGTTATACCACACAATTGACCGGATATGATTACAAGGCTATTGGTAAATGCCGGACGAATTCGTCCAAATATTGGATGGTTCGTTATGACTTCTCCCTTCGCCCTCAGCGTATGTCGATATCGGATCTATTCCTGTCATGACCGTCTCATTGTTGGACTGCGATGTAAATTGAATTCGCAATCAATCCGTTCTCGTCAGAAAGACAGCCCGCGAGACAGAACTGATTCTATGATCTGGATGTGGCCGGGTTCAGGGTGATACGGAGGATTTCGCCGGGGAGCCAGAGCCGCATGCGCGGGCCCCAGGTGCCCATGCCGCGCGTCACGATGACCGGCATGCCATTGATGACGTATTTCCCCATTAGCAGGTCATTGACAGCGGCGGAGACATAGGTGAAGGGCCAAAGTTGTCCGCCGTGGGTGTGGCCGCACAGCATCAATTCGACGCCGGCAGCGGCAGCTTCCGACATTCCCTGCGGGCGATGGGACAGAAAGATCGTCGCGGCATCGGGCGGAATGCCCGATAAGGCTTGCGCGATGCGATCGGTTCGTCCTGAACTCGAAAAACCGTGACCGCGGTCATCGATACCCGCCAAAACGAGACCGGGCCGGATTTCCGTCCATCGATTGCGCAACATGCGGATACCGGAATCTTCCAGGAATTCGACGCCCGCCTCCAGTCCGCCGTGGGATTCATGATTGCCGGTGACGCCCCAGACACCGAGGGGCGCGGAGAGTTTGCGTAGTTGCATCATCATGCCGTTACGGCGTTCGTTATCGCTGTCGCCCTCGAAGACGTCGCCGAGCACGAGGATCATATCGGGATGCATGGCGTTTACCTGCGCGACACGGGCCGCCAGCCAGCTTTCACCGATAAGGCTTCCCAGATGAAGGTCGGATATAACCGCTGCCGTCAGGCCGTTGTCCTCATCAGGCAGGTTCGTCATATGAATTTCATAATCGTTGATCACCGGCGGCCGCATCGCCTGAAAGAAAGCAAACGCCGACAACAGCGCGCCCACGAGAAACACCGCCACTCGGATGCGCGGCAGATGGCGGCGGAAAAACAGCCCGAACCCGGTGGCGATATCGAAGAACAGGAGGCTGATCGACAACAGGAACAGAATTCCCAGCCAGTTCATCGCGAATAATTCGAGGTAACGGTCGAGCACGCTTGAACTTCCGATATCCAGGATGCGATAGAGGAATAATCCGCCCCAGAGAAATGCACCCAGCGGGATTAGAATCTTGCGGGGAACAAACCTCGTGATCGCCGGTGTCCTGGCGGCTTTCCAGAAAACATAGATGTGCATGATGGTCCAGGCGGCGAGGAAAAGTCTGAAAAACACCGGCAATTTCTCCCAAATCCAAATCCGGGTTCAGTCGTGCGAACGCAGTATAGTGTCTATCGGCGATCAGCGCAACGATCACTATCAATCCGGCGCTTGACCGGAAGTCAATCCTACCTTATATGGCAATGATTGCCTTTTGGTTCACTATTCATATTGACCGGAAGCGCAGACGGACCTACCTTTATCGAGTGAGCACTATGCTTCGAAACAAACCGGCAGGAGCGTTATCCTGTGGATGGGTGGAAAGATGGTAACGATACGCGAGTTACGGCCTGAAGATGACCTGACAGCCGTCCTGACGCTTTGCAAGGATTTCTTTGCCGAATATGAGCAGCATCATAAGGAGTTTTTCGAAACCGATAACCTGACCGACGCCGATATTTCCGGCCGATTCCTGCAATCTTCGGAGTCGGACGACAGCGCCACGATTATCGCGCTGGTCGACGATGAGTTCGTCGGTTACGCCTCGGTCGTGATACGCGAACAGCCTCGCTTTTATAAAATCAAGAAGGTCGGGGCGATATCAGCTCTCATGGTCGCCAACGAGCACCGCCGCAAAGGTATCGCTACGCAATTACTTGACGGCTCAAGAGCTTTTTTCCGGCGGCATGGAATCAAATACTTTACTCTCTACACAGCAGTCGCCAACGAGGGGGCAACCAGATTCTACGAGCGCAATGAGATGTCTCCGCTGCACATATCATTCATCGGGGAGGCGTAAGGCCTTACTAAGAGCGGGCTTCGGCACATAATTGCCATCGGCAAACGGCGCATCAGACGAACCGAATATCTTTTTTTGCAAAATTTCACGGAGATGTCCGGTAATGGTTGGCGCCCTCGATGCCCAGCCGCAGCGGCAAATCCACACCTTATCACCAAAAATGCCGGGGCCGCGGCTTATTCATTGTTGTACAAAGACTTATTATGAAAGACACCCTCCGGGCATCCCCCGGCGTGTATCGAACGTTATCGTCGTTGTCGGATGATAAAATTGATAGGGCGACGAGAGACCTCTCACCTAACCTGGGAACGCTATTAGGCTGCGAAAGCCCCCCGTGCCCTTTCTGTTGTTTGTCTATGACAAAAATACTGCTCCGGGCTGTCTTTGTCAACGTATTTGGAGTCGAGCGGATGGAAAAAACGGATGGTGCAGCATCCGCAGCATAAAGACGCCGGCCGCAAATCGGTATGCTTGATTGATTGAAGATCGTCTTTCGGGCTTTTCAATGCCACATGTGAAATCATATATGTTCCCAGTTCCTGACAATCGATCGGAACGTCCGGCGCGCAGGGCCGCCATTCATCCATCAAATAAATAATCGGACGGTTGGGGGCAAAACTTTAGATGCACCCCCCGGGCAGGGCTGCCCGGAGGATGCAGGGGTACAGAAGACTACGTTGAGGCAAGCTACAGCCCTTGCGGGCTGTTTTATCTAATCGTCGGGGCAGGGTTCCGGCCCGCTCTTGAATATATAATTGATCAGGTAAACCGCATCGCCGATATTTACTCGGTCGTCGCAGTTGGGGTCGCCGAGTTTATCGAAGGCCGGCGCCGGTCCCCCCTTGAAAATATAATTGATCAGATGAACAGGGTCGCCGATGTTGAGGGCGATATCGGAATTAGCGTCTCCGCGAAGGTAGTACGTCAGGACAAACGTTTCAGTCGACCACGTGTTAAGGCCGATGCGGTTGCCGCAGTCGACCGCCCAGGAATACTCGTTATAGAGCTGAAAGTGGTCGACGCTAAGGTTGACGCCGTTGGTATCGAGATTCGGGAGGATAAAATCTTCACCGCCCGGAGTCGGGGCGCCCAGCCAGAAATGAACGTCGTACGTCAGGGTGTCATCGGGAATCTGTGAGGCCGGAATCGTCCACGCGAAATCGTGCGTGGTTCTCGCGATCGTGTTGTACAGGCCGCTGTCATCCGGCGACTGCAAATCGAATTCTCCGGGCGCAGTCGCCTGGAGTTGAAGATTGAACTGGCTGTATTCCGGCGCGCCCATGGTCCATCCCCCGTAAGAATCGGTCGCCCGCACCTTCCAGTAAACCGTGCCATACCACAGGTCGTGGGTGGCATCGAAGCTATAGGACGTATCCTGTAGGTCATTTACGTTAAAGGTGTTTAACGATTCGAAGGTCGGCTCGTCCGAGAGAATAAGGATATACAAAACCGAATCACCCGGGCAGTAGACACCAGATGCTTCCCAGACGAACTCAATGCTGTCGCCGATGGTGGCTTCGATATTCTGCCCGAGATTTGGCGATTTCAGATCGAACGAATCCGGGGGTGGATTTACCATAATGACATTTCCCTGACCGGTAACCGGCAGGCTGTTCCCGAGCGAGTCCTTGGCGACGAGCGAATCGATGGTAAAGTGATAGATGCCGCTGCCGACGCTCCGCAATTTTATCGTGGCCAAAAGGCCGGGGCCGTCGACATCGAGAAGCGGCCAGAAGATCAGCGATTCAATAATCAGCTTGGATGAATCGGATGTCAGCCGGCTGAAGAACTGAACGGACTGCGCCCCGGGACATTCCTGGAAGAGCGAATTGGAATCGTTGACGGCATAATCGGTCGTCTTCACGTGGTAGAAATCGGCGTTTTCGGGTGTTGTTAACGTCGAATCGTAGCAAATCGAGTCGACGAAAAAGGCCGTACATTCCCAGGCCGTGGCGGTCGAATCCACGAACCAGGCACCGCAGAACGAGTCAACGCAGACGGAATCGATTTCCCAGTGGGTGCAGCCGTATGACAGGGGTATGGAATCGACCTGAAAGAGCAAGCAGACGGAGTCGATAAAGGTGGAGTCTATCTGCCAGGACGTGCAGACGTATTCCACAGGCAATGAATCGATCTGCCATTCAAGGCAGGATGAATCGATACAGTCACCGTAAATGTCGTACTCGGTGCATTCCCAGTTGAGACAGGTCGAATCGACGTACCATTCCATGACCTCGGAATCGAGACAGAGGGAATCGACCTGCCAGATGACGTTCCAGTCGAGACAGGTCGAATCGACCTCCCAGGCGGTCGGGGTCGAATCCAGGCAGATCGAGTCGACGTGCATCCATTGGCTGCAGTTGTATCCGAGACAGGTGGAATCCAGATCCCAGGCGGTGGCGGCAGAGTCGATGCAGGTCGAATCGAGTTGCCAGCCGTTGCACTGCCACCAGGTGGTATCATTGATGTAGCGCAATTCGATCTGGCTGGGGTCGAATCCGAGGAATACCGAATACAGATTCAGGTCGGATACGTTTTCATCCGCCCGAAGCTCAACGGTAAAGGCTTCGCTGGTGTCCGAGCAGATGGTGATGGTATCCGGGCTCAGATAGAAGGTCTGAGCGCGAAGGGTGCTGCAAAACGCGGCGATTGCCAGAAGGGAAACCAAAAGTATCCCTGTTCTGATGGGTGATCGCATTTCTGTACCTCCTACGTAGTTTCTTCAAGATGCTATCTCATTTGCGGCTCAGGAAGCAGGAACGAGTCCTGCTTCCTTTCGCCGCTGCAAACCCCCTCTGATGCAATAATCGCTGCGTTTTGGGTATATTACTTCATCAAGACCATTTTCTTGGTCTGCGTGAACCTGCCGTCATTGGCAGTGATCCGATAGAAGTAAATACCAGAGGCGACACGAGAGCCATTCGCATCGGTGCCGTTCCAGGTGATCGGTACCGCTCCGGCTTCGTTATGCCCGGACACGGACTTGATGATCTGCCCGGCGACGTTGAAGATATCGCATCTCCAGTCGCACGCCGTCGGCAGATACAGATCAAAGGTCGTGCTCGGGTTGAACGGGTTGGGACGGTTCTGGGACAGCGCGAAGTCGGCCGGCAGCGAGGGCGCCGCAATATTGCTAAACAGCACCTGTATATCCTGGTTCGACCGATCGCGGAAGATCATCTTCGGATCGGTGAACTGGTAGCTGCCGGAACTCTTCGCACGGAAGCGAATCACGGCGATCTCGGAGCCAGCAAAGGCATTGTCGGCGCCGAGAATCGTGCCGTCCATCTGCACCGCAGCGTCTTTCATGCGATTCAGCAGGAAGGCATTGTTATTATCAAACATATCTCCCGGCTGCACCGAAATCGCTTCGAGCAGATCGGAGTTATAGTCCAGAGTCAGGCTCATAACCTTAACGACCGAGGGATCGTTAACCCGGACGACCGTCTCGAATTCCTGACCGGCATAGAACTGGGTCGGCATGTCGGCCGAGACAACGAGATTGCCGGATACGGCCGGTTTGTATTGAATAGTCGGACCGCCTTTGCCCGACAATGGGTGATCGTCGTAGACAAAGGTAAACTCGACCAGATCATTGAACTCCACCTCTGCTCCAGCATGGGTCGGATAGCCATAGATACTACCATTATGGGTCGGGGCGATATCGTATAGCTTATCGTACGGATGCAGGTCAGGGGCGAAGTAGTGCTGCGCGAGGAACTGGAAGTCCTCGATGCGCAAGCCGCCCATCAGGCCGGTGCCGTCGCCGGTCTCACCAAAATCACCGAGGTAATAGTTGGTGGTGGCAGCGGTCAGCTTGCCGGCCGACCAGTTACCCGCCATATCCTGTACAAACAGCGATATGAAGTAGATACCCGGGAATTCCACCGTCTCGAAGGTCGTCGAGGTTCCGGTCAGATTGTGCGGACCGAAGAACTCGTCGCCGATACCTGGCGGGAAGTCCGGGAAATTCGACGGGTTATACGCCGGGTAGTCGGTCGTCCGCTGCCAGTTTAGCCCATAGTGCTGGGCTCCGGCAACTTCCGGCCATTCAAGATGGATGGAATGTCCCCAACCATCGGCCTTGCTGGGCGCGTCGGCGGGCATCGCTATCAGGGTGGAGCCGCCCAACCAGCTCGGCGGGGTGATATCATATGTGATGTTGGCGGCGATCCAGTCGGTACTCTCGTTATTCGCGGCATCCGTGAACTTCACATGGACGCAGCGGTTGCCTTCGCCACCGGCGGCCAGATTCCAGGTCATGCTGACAGTCATCGGATCGAACGGATCCACGATCGTATTGCCGCTGCCGTTGCAGTTCTCGATCTCCAGCTTAACCACATCCGGGCTGACACCGCTGAACACGACATTGTTGCCAGTCAGCGTGCAGGTGTATCCGGCGGCGGCGCCGCAGGAGGCGTTGGCCACCAAGTCAATGGTGCCGGTCGGCGGTTCATTGTCGAGCAGGATCTCATCATCCAAAACGGCACTTTCGTTCCCGGCAAGGTCGCGAACCTTGACATAGATGTGCTTCATACCGTCGTTCTGATCCACAAGCAGATACTTGTGAGGCGTGACGGACCAATCCTGCCACGTATCATCGGAGAAGTCAGCATCGCCTTCGGAAGCGATGAACTCATCGATTGTGCAGTTGTCGGTCGCGGTCATATCAAGACGCAGGTTCTCCTTCTTCGTGACGGCATCATCACTGAAGATCACGAAGGCGGTGAGATCCGGGGCCTCGGTGTCATACTTGACATAACCGTATGCCGGAGCGCTTTCACGACCGGAGCAGTCTCTGACCTTGTAGTACACCTTTCTCCAGCTGCACTGGGCGCCGGTCAAAGTGATTTCGGTCGCACCGATATCCTGCCAGGTCGCGCCGGAGAAGTCAGACGCCTCGGAAACCATGGCTTCGATAGCGTCGGTGCTGGCATCCGGGAATGTCACCGGAATAAGAGCGGTCGCGCTATAACTCCACGGACTCGATTGGGCGCCGTTGATCGCGGCCAAACCGGAGGTCGGGTTATTCCGATCGATTTCGATATCGCCGGAACCTTCGGTCTCGCAGATGTTACCAAGCGCATCCTTGACCTCAGCCTTGATCGTATAGGTACCGCTACCGGACCGATCACCGGAGAGGATGGTATAGCTGTATGCCATCGGATCGCCAGTGACGGTAATCCATGAGGATTTCCCCGTAGTACCGCCGTCGACCCAGAAACGTACCTTGTTGGGATCATTGGTAAAGGTCATGGTAATATCGAACGTCCAGTCGTTATCGCAAGCAAGGCCATTATCAGGAGTAACGGCAAAGCTGGCGAAGCACGGGGGCGTCCGGTCAAGCTCGATCACGTCGCAGACAGTGTTGGAAACATTGCCCGCGCGGTCACGAGTGACCATGCAAACCTCGTAATCGCCGTCATCACCGTCAGGCAGCGTGAACGACGGTGTCGCAGGAACCGAGGTCGTCGGCTGCCAGTTGGCGGCTTCGCAGGTCAGATCCACACCGGCGCCGTCGACGACATCATCAACAGAAAGGGCATACCTGTAAGCGCCACTGCCGCCCCAGTTGGCGACGCTGGCGTTACGGGTTAGGGTCTTGGTCTTCGCCGGCACGCTGAAACCAAACAGCGCCGAGTTGGGAGCTGAGCGGTCAACAGTAATGCTGACGCCGTCACTCCAGGGACTGAGATTCCCATACACATCGGTGACCTGTATATACAAAGTGTGGGGGCCGTTGGCGTCGTCCAGCGTGACCGGGAATTGATCAGCGTACGTCAGGAGATCCCTCGGATCGCTGACATAGGCCCACTGAACCTTGCCCATATCGGTCCCGGTATACGCCGGCGATATGGTAAGGATCACACCCAGGCCGCTGGTATAAGCACCGTCCGCGCAACCATCGGCATCGGCCATGGTGAAGACGGGTTTCGCGGGACCGGTATTATCGACATGGAACGCCAGGGCTCCACTCTTGGCAATGGACAAATAATCCTCATTCAGGGCCGGCGGAGCATCGCGCAGCCGCAGTTCGAGGAAGTAGTCGCCAGTGGGAAGACCGGAGACATCCAGAGTGCTGGTGCCGACCACCTCGCCGGCGCCACCCGGATCGGTCGTCGGGCCGACATTGGCCCAGCCGATAACCTGAGTGCCGACGTCGTTCATGACTCTCCACTGGAAACGATAGAGATCGAAATCATCCCAAATCTTCCAGTCGAGGGTCAACAGGGAGGTCCCGCCGTAGGTGGCATCCTCAGTCGGTGAATCGACCAGGTCGTGCTGCCGGATTTCCGGAGGCACCTGATCCTCGACCTCTACATCGAGCGGGGCGGACGTAACGGTGATCGGAACGCCGTCCATGTCAACATAGGACGAGTTGACCGTGATCTGGTCGACACCGACGGCGTCGGCCTTGGCGAGAAAGTGCGCCGTCGCCAGAACGCCCGTGTATTCGGTGGCGTGGCTGCCATCGCCAAGGGCGGT
>Ga0315554_1000131_pt1 | contig 39106 bp, 43 predicted proteins | sample SalMarSW160370MG_FD_202114 | JGI IMG/M metagenome (GOLD analysis project Ga0315554, IMG submission 202114) | Salt marsh sediment microbial communities from the Plum Island Ecosystem LTER, Massachusetts, United States - Salt Marsh Sediment SW1603-70 ...
GGGGCCAACGGGGCCGGGAAAACGACCCTGCTCAAGACGGTCTCAGGGATCCTCAAAGCCAGGGCCGGAACCGTCCACTTCGAGGACAGGAGCATCGGCTCTGCCGGCATGGAGGAGATCGTCGGCAGAGGCTGCGTTCTCGTACCGGAGGGACGGCAGCTGTTCAGCACCCTGTCCATCAAGGACAACCTCACGCTGGGAGCCTACCTCATAGCCAGGGCCGGGAAGCGTCGCGAGGTCAGGCAGAGGCTGGATGAGATCTACGAGCTATTCCCCGTTCTTTACGAGAGGCAGGATCAGTTGGCCGGAACGTTGTCCGGGGGAGAACAGCAGATGGTGGCCATCGGGCGGGCGCTGATGACCGGCCCGAGGTTGATCATGATGGACGAACCGTCTATGGGACTGGCCCCCCTGATCGTGGAGAAGATATTCGCGACCATCGCCGCCCTGCCCAAGCTGGGCAAGACCGTCCTCCTGGTGGAACAAAACGCCCGAGCCTCTCTGGATATCGCCGACCGGGGCTATGTGCTGGAAACCGGGCAGATCGTACTTTCCGGAACATCCCAGGAGCTTCTGGACAACCACGATGTGCAGAGAGCCTACCTGGGAAAGGACTACAAGAGGATCGAGGAGTAACGGGTAAAATGATACTGGAAAAAGAATTCGAAACCCTGCCGCGGGATGAATTGGAACAGCTCCAGGTGGAGAGGCTTCAGTCCACCCTCTACCGGGTATACCGCTACGTATCCTTCTACAAGCAGAGCTTCGATTCCCACGGGGTGAACATCGAAAATATAAAGAGCATCCAGGACCTGGCGCAGCTGCCCTTCACTACCAAGGAGGACTTGCGCAAGAGCTATCCGTATGACATGTTCGCCGTGCCGCTGCGGGACGTCGTGCGCATCCACTCCACCTCCGGAACAACGGGGAAACCCATTATCGTGGGCTACACGAAAAACGATCTGCGCCACTGGACCGATTGTACGGCTCGATTGCTGTCAGCCGCCGGGGTCGACGATCACGACGTGGTGCAGATCGCCTTTCCTTTTAATCTGTTTACCGGGGGATTCGGATTTCATCAGGGGGCGGAGCAGATCGGCGCATCCGTGATTCCCTCCTCGACCTCCCCTCCGGAGAAACAGATCATGATCATGAAGGACTTCAAGACCACGGTCCTGATCTGCGCGCCCAGCTATGCCGTAAACATCGCCTCGACCCTGGGAGAGCTCCAGATTCGTGCCGAAAGCCTGAACCTGAAAGTTGGCCTGTTCGGGGCCGAGCCGTGGGGAGAGAATCTCCGCAGCCAGCTGGAGGAGGGGCTGCACATCACCGCTCTGGACAACTACGGGTTGACCGAGGTGATTGGTCCCGGGGTCGCCGGGGAGTGCGAGCAGAAGAACGGTCTGCACGTCAACGAAGACCATTTTATCGTGGAGGTAGTCGACTCGAACACCCTGGCCCCCCTGCCCCCGGGGCGGGAAGGCGAGCTGGTGTTCACGACCATAACCAAGGAGGGTTTCCCGCTGATTCGCTATCGCACCGGGGATATCAGCTCACTGATCCAAGAGCCCTGTGCCTGCGGGCGGACTACCCGCAGGATGCACAGGGTCACCGGACGGACCGATGACCTGATTTTCATAAAGGGTCAGAAGGTGTTTCCCTCTCAGATCGAGGAGATCCTGCTGGAAGCGGAGGGTACCGCCCCTCACTATCGAATACTCCTCGACAGGCAGGAGGGCCACGATACCATGGAGGTGCAGGTGGAGATCTCTGAGAGTTATCCCGCCTTCGACGAGTTGAAGAATCTCGAGAGGCTGCGGGATACGATTTCCCGCCGGATCGAAGTGGTTCTTGGGGTGGTGGCCAAGGTCACCCTGGTCGAACCTCGCTCACTGTTGAGGGACAGCGGAGCCAAGGCACGCCGGGTGATCGACAATCGCACCGGTTGATCGTGCCGTGCCGGGCAGCGGCTTCAACCGGATCGAGATCTGGCGGTGCAGGAGGAAGCGGCAACCGCTGTCCGGACAGTCGCCTACAGCGAGTACAGCTCGCGATCGGAAAGCAGGCGAGTACCCTTCTCGATAAGCACCTTCTCCGCCTGGGGATAGGCCTCGATGTCCAGCACGATGGCGGCCTTGTCTCCCTCCTCCAGCACGATCCCGTAGCAGTCCTCGATATTGATTTTGTGGGAAGAGAGGGTCAGCAGCAGATCGTGAAGCTCCCCGGGGCGATCATCCACGATCGCCACAACCACGTTTCGCTCGGACACCGTGAAATGCTGCTGCTTGAGCACCTCGTGCGCCTTGCCGGGATCGTTCACCAGAACCTTGAGTACTCCGAACTCGCCCTCGCTGGCCATGGAAATGCCCCGGATGTTGATCCCGGCCCGGAACAGGATCTTGGTGATGGCTTCCAATTTCCCGGGCTTGTTCTCCAGGAATACCGAGAGCTGAACTCCCATGTCAACGCCCTCCTTCTTCAGAGCCGCGGTAGTCATATACCCGCTGGGCCTTGCCCTCGGACACCGGCAGACTCGAAGGCTCGACCAGCTTCACGTTCGGGGTAACGCCCAGCTCCGCCCGCAGCGCCGCAACGGCCTTGCCCTGCAATTTCTCCAGCTCCGCCAGCGTACCGTGAAAAACCTCTTCATTGATCTCCACCTTCACCGAGAGCTTGTCCATGAAGTTTTCCTTGTGGATCTCTATCAGGTAATTGTGGCCGATTTCGGGGATGGCCATGAGGGTTTTCTCGATCTGGATCGGGAAGATATTCACTCCGTTGACGATCAGCATGTCGTCGCTTCTGCCGGTGATGCGGTCGATTCTGCGGTGGGTTCGGCCGCAGGGACACTTGCCTGGAAGAAAGCGGGTCAGGTCCCGGGTCCGGTACCGTATCAGGGGCATGGCCTCCCGGGTCAGTGTTGTCAGCACCAGCTCTCCCCGTTCTCCCTCCGGCAGAACCTTGCCGGTGTGCGGGTCGACGATCTCCGGGTAGAAGTGGTCCTCCCAGACATGCAGTCCCGCCTGACACTCGCACTCGAACGCCACGCCGGGGCCGCACATCTCGGACAGGCCGTAGGAGTTGTACACCTTGATGCCGTAGAGATCCTCGATTTTCCTCCGGATCTCCTCACTGTGGGGTTCGGCTCCGATAAAGGCGATGCGCAGGTGCAAATCCTTCTTCGGGTCCAAGCCCAACTCTTCGAAAAAGCTGTACAGGCGCAGGGCGTAGCTGGGCAGTATATGGATGACTGTGGCCTTCAGGTGTTTCAGGAACCAGATCTGCCGCTTGCTGTTCCCGGGCCCGATCGGGATGGTCATCACCCCCAGCTTCTCCGCTCCGTAGTGGAACCCCAAACCGCCGGTAAACAGGCCGTAGCCCATCATATTCTGGAACACGTCCTGCTTGCGAACGCCGGTGGTGTACATGCAGCGGGCTATCAGGTTCCCCCACTGATCGATGTCACCGGCAGTGTGGAAAACCACGGTCGGATTGCCCGTGGTGCCGGAGGAGGAGTGTAGACGAATGACCTCCTGCAAATCCACGGTCAGGAAGCCGTAGGGGAAGGCGTTTCTCAGGTCATCCTTGGTTGTGAAGGGAAGCCGGGTGAGCTGTTCCAGGCCGGAAAGCTCCATTGAGGAGTCTGCCGAAGTACCGGCATCAGCCGCGAAGCGCTTCCCGTAGAAGGCTGAGCGCCTGGCCCGGCTCAAGCTTTGATTCAACCGCCCGAGCTGCAGAACAGCCAGGGCGCAGCGATCCATGGTTTCTACATCTTTTTCCCAGTACATGTTTAGGGGGCCTACTCCTCGAGAAGATCGAGTATATCCGTATCATAGGTGGCGGCTTCACTCAAGACCTGGGACAAAATTTCGATCACCTCGCGATTTGCGCTGCGGCGGACTTCTGCGGTCGCCGCAGACTCGAGCACGCGGCCGTCTTTGAGCACGACCAGATGGTTGGCGATCATGGCCGTGAGGTGGGCATCGTGGGTGACGGCGATGATCGTGCAGCCGCCTTTGTTAAGAGTTTTGATCATCGTGAGCATTTTTTCCAGGAGTTGGTGGTCGATCGACGTGGTGGGCTCGTCGAGGAACAGAATCTCCGGATCCAGCACAATCGCCCGGAGGAAGGAGACGATTTTCCGCTCTCCCTCGGACAGCGCAGCCGGTCTCAGCTCCAGCGAATCCAAGAGATTCATACGTTCCAGGAGCTCTCGGATCCGCCTCTCGATCTCTTCTCCGCTTCGGCGGGGAAAATGCAGCTGGATCGGCAGAGCCAGGTTTTCGAAGATCGTCTTGTTCTCCCAGAGCGCCGCATCCTGAAACATGAAACCGCTGGAACGGCGAAACTGGAGCAGATCCTTCTGGCTGAAGCGCTGAAGGTTCTTGCCGTGCATGAGAACCCTGCCGTTGTCGGGGGGAATGATCGCCGCCGCTACCTTCAGCAGCATGCTCTTGCCGCTTCCCGACGGACCCATGATCACCGTGCTTCTGTTGGCGGGAAAGGCGACACTCACTTCGTCCAGGCTTATATGTTCCTGGGAATGGACCGTAACGGATTGCAACTCGATCAAGGAATCCACAAATCTTCCCTCTATACGTAGTAGATCAGGGTAATCACCGCATCGGCCAGAATGCAGAGGACGAAACCCTGGCCCACCGCCTTGATCGCCACCTGGGGAATCTCCGTCGAAGAAACCCGCACCTTGAATCCCTGGTAGATGGCCGTAAAGGAGATGATTACCCCAAACACCAGGGCTTTGATCAGGGAGGAGGCGATGTCGGCGCCGGACATTGCCCCGAGGAGGTTGTGGAAGTAATCCTGCAGCTGAATCGGATTGATGAATTGGGTCACCACGTACGATCCGAACAGGCCGAAGAAATTGAAATAGATAGTGAGCAGGACCATCGAGAGGGTGACTCCCAGAAACCGGGGCACCGCCAGGTAGGAGATCGGATTGATGCCTACCGATACGTAGGCCTCGATCTCGTGGGATATCACCATGTTTCCCAATTCGGTTGCGATGGCCGTGCCTGAACGGGCGATGATGACGAAGGCCGTCAGCAGGGGCCCCAGCTCCCGGGTGATCACGATCAGGAGGATCGTGTAGATGAGCTTGCCCTGGCCGAACTTCGGCAGGATGGAAATACCCTCTACCACGATCACCGCACCCAGACCGAGGGAGATCAGGGCGATGATTCCCATGGCCTCCACCGCCGTGAACAGAAGCTGCATCACCAGCACCCGGAATCCTACCTGCCTGCGCCGCAGGAACAGGGCGGATTCTTTGACCAAATTGAACAGAAAGCCGGTGGCGTAGAGAAAGTTGCCGAAGGCATCGCTGACGTTTTTACCAAGTTTGGCGATCATGGCGAATCGAGGTCGCAGCCGGTTTTGCGGATGTGCTCGGATCCTCCGGGTAACAAATAAGCCGCTCCCCACATCTGCAATAGCATATATCCCGGATGATTTCAACTTGTCGTGTTCTCTGCTATTGTGGTGCCGGTTCTGGTATCTGTTTGGCAACCGAATGTTCGAGGAGTTTGAGATGAAGAAACGGCAAAAGCTGCGAAAGGGTTTGATCATCGGCATGTTTCTGCTCTTCCCGGTCACGATCTACTACTTTTCTCCCGTCCTGTTTCTTGAGGGAGCGGCCGCCGGCATTCTTGCGGGAAGCGCCGTGATCTTTGGCCTGCAGTTCCTCTCCTCTCTCGTCTTGGGCAGGGCGTTCTGCGGCTGGATCTGTCCGGCCGGCGGTCTTCAGGAGATCGCTATAAATTTCCGGGACAGGAGGGTTCGACGAAGACGAATCCGCTGGATCAAGTACCTGATCTGGGTCCCCTGGTTTACCTTCTTCATATTCCTCCTGCTGCAGGCCGGCGGAATTCGGCAGGTGGATCCCCTCTGGCGGACCCAGAACGGTGTTTCCGTCAGCGACATCTACTCTCTGATCATCTATCTGTTCATCGTTCTCATCTTTGTGATCCTGTCGGCGACCATCGGCAGGCGGGCCGGGTGCCACTCTATCTGCTGGATGGCCCCCTTCATGGTTATCGGCCGCAAAATCCGCAACATCCTGGCCTGGCCGTCGCTGCGCCTGAGAGCTGAGAAGGAGAAGTGCATCCAGTGTGAAAGCTGTACCAATGCCTGCCCGATGAGCATCGAGGTCATGGACCTGGTGCAGGTCGACAAGCTGGAAACCCAGGATTGCATTCTCTGCGGAAGCTGTGTGGACGTGTGCCCCAAGGAGGTCATTCACTTCTCCTTCAGCGCGGGCAAGTAAGAGGGGAGGTATCGGCATGAAACGTGAATTGGCTGTACTGTTGATTCTTGCGTTCGCCACTGCGAGCGTATCGGTTTTCGCGGACGGGGAGCCGAACACCGTGATCCCTCTGGGTCCTCTGTCCTCCATCGCGTTCAACATTCAGGCACGGGTAGGGAAGCGGTAGACCATACGATCCCGTTTCCGCAACCTGACTTTCACCCCCTGTTCCCGCGCTCCCGGCGAATTGTATTTTGCCGTTTGTAACAATAATTTATTCCTGAATGGTTTACACTGGGGTGGCGATAATATAGCAAAGAAAGGAATCTGTAGATGCTAGCTACCTACTCGCTGTGCGGGTCGACAATCGTAACACCCGAGCGAATCATCCGCGATGGCAGAGTCAAAATTGAAAAGAACCGCATCAAGTCATTGACGGATGTCTCCAAAGTCGATATCGAGCTGGAATCCGGAATCTACTGCTACCCGGCTCTGATCAACGTCCACGATCACCTGCGGGGCAACTATCTACCCCGCATCGGGCCGCAGAACGGCGACTACTATCTCAACTGGTCGTATTGGGAGCGGGATCTGCGCAACTCCCCGGTATTGGTAGAGAGGGCGAAGATTTCCGTAGAGCAGATGTACCTCCTGTCGGCATACAAGAACCTGTTTTCCGGTGTGGCGACGGTGAACGACCATTTCCCACATGAGTTCAATGAGCCGTTGATACCCCTTCTGCCCATACGGGTGATCAACAACTACACCCTGGCCCATGAATGTTCCTCCTTCGATCTGAACTGGGGTGACGGCATCGAGATCGAGCACCGCAGGGCGGTGGAGCGGGGACATCCGTTTATCACCCACCTGGAAGAGGGCTTTGACGCGGAATCCCAATCAGGAGTGGATATTCTGGAGAATCTGACCTGTCTGGATGATCACGACGTGTTCATACACTGCATCGGATTCAGTGATTCTGACATTTGCAAGGTCCGGGATGCCGGTGCCAGTGTTGCCTGGTGCTCAGCCTCGAATGTATTCATGTTCAACGTCACCTGCAAGATCCGGAAGATGATTGCCGAAGGGGTTAATGTCTGCATCGGGACCGACTCGACGGCCACCGGTTCGGTGAACCTGCTGGAGGAGATCCGCTTTGCCCGCTACATGTACCGGCGCATGTACGGCGAGGAGCTGGATGCGAAAACCCTGGTGAATATGGTGACGACCCATCCGGCCAAAGCCTTCTGGATGCAGGACAAGATCGGGAGCGTGGAAGAGGGCAAGTACGCGGATCTGCTGTTCATAAGACCTCGAAAAGACGATCCCTATGAAGCTCTGGTATCGGCACGGATGGAAGATATCGAGTTGATGATTCAGGAGGGTACCCCCATCTATGGAGATGGGAAGTACGAGGAGCTGTTTCGTCGCAGGCAGCGCGATTACACGACCGTCGAGGTAGATGGGCGAAGGATGTGTGTCAAAGGAGATCCGGCGGGGCTTCTGGAGCGGGTACGGCGCGCTGTGGGCTTCAAGAAGGTTCTTGATTATTTACCCTTTGGCGGGTAGTCTTGTAATGGAGGATTGAAACCCCGTGTCTCCGAAGGCCATGCAGTACAAAGCGAACTCGATCATCTTCTTCAAAGGAGATATCAGTGACAAGATCTTCATCCTCAAAACGGGTCAGGTAAGCCTCAACTACACGGACATCGAGACCGGTCAGGAGATCCATGATCTCATCAAGATGGGGGAGTTCTTCGGGGTTCGCTCCGCCCTGGGTCGCTACGCCCGGGAGGAAACCGCCCAGGTTCTGACGGATTCGGTAGCGGTCGCCTTCACGGTACCCGAGTTCGAGCAGTTGGCCCTGCAGAACACGCGGATCATCGTCAAGATGCTCAGGATCTACTCCAACATGCTCAGGAGAATTCACAAGCAGGTCCAGAACCTCATCTTCTCCGAGGAGCAGATCAAGCCTGAGGAGGGTTTATACCGCATCGGGGAGTACTATCTGAAGAACAAGCGATACTCCCAGGCGCTCTACGTGTACCAGCGCTACCTGACCTACTATCCTTCAGGCCGCTACGCCTCGGATGTGAACCAGAAGATTCAGCTTGCAGAACAGTACCTGCAGAAGTACGGGCAGGGAAAGGGACCTTCGGTCGTACCCGGGGAGGAGGGCGCAGCTCAGTCGGTGCCCAAGCCCGAAGACAATCGCCAGCCCCAGGAGATGTCCGAGGTTGCCAAACAGTTCTACAATGCCGTCAGCCTGCTCAGCCAGCAGAAATACCAGGATGCCCTGGTGCAGTTCCGCAAGATCGTGGCGGAAAACCAAGATGCGGAGTATACGGCCAAGAGCCAATACGAGATGGGGCGCTCTCTGTTCTATCTCAAGCAGCACGACGCCTCGATCCAGGCGTTTACCTCGATGATCCAGAAATATCCGAATCATCCCGACCTTCGGGAAGCCTTGTACTACGCCGGCAGCTGCTACGCGGAGAAGGGGGACTCGGAAAAGGCAAGGGGCTTCTACAACAAGATCCTTTCCCTGACCGGAGATGAGGATGCGGTCAGCCGCAAAGTCAAAAAAGCTCTGCGCGATCTCGGTGGAGGCGGACAATGAGTGGTTCCTCCGATGCTTTCAATCGTTTTCGAAAAACCTTTCAGGCCGGGGATGTAATCTTCAGCGAGTACGAACCGGGAGACAATTTCTACCTGATCCAGATCGGCAGGGTTCAGATCGTAAAAATCTTCGGGGATCTGGAAAAGACGATCGCCGTCTTGAATCCCGGGGAGATTTTCGGAGAGATGGCAATCCTGGAGGAAGCCCCCCGATCGGCCACGGCCATCGCCATGGATCAGGTTACGGCCCTGGAGTTCAATCAGGAGAACTTCGACATCCTCATGCAGGGAAATCCCCAGGTGGCCCTGACCCTGCTCAAGCTCTTCGCCATGAGGATCCACGACCAGAAGAGGAAGTTCCAGATCCTCACCCTCGATGATGTGGAAGCCAAAGTCGCCGATGTGTTTCTGATGCTTGCGGAACACGAGCCGGTGGACACGACCGAGGTGGAGAAGATGGAGTTCAAGACCACGGTGGATGACGTTGCCCACTGGGCAGGAATCTCTCCGGAGAAGTGTCGCCACGTGGTGAATCATTTTATCAATCAGCGGCGTATCGAGCTGTACCCGAATCATATCGTCGTACGCAACATCAACGATTTTGCCCGCTTCGTGAAATCCCGCCGCCGCCGGCAAGACTGAGCCGCATCTTATTCGTTTATTTTCTTGACCCGTAAACAACCCGACGTTATAATTCGCTGTCAGTCTCACACGAAAAAACGACACGAGGAGAGGAACCTTTGAAATCGAATAACGATTCTCCAATTCTGTCGCTCCGAAATGTGCGCAGGTACTTCGGCGGTATCAAAGCGGTGGACGGGGTCAGCATCGACGTAGCCCCGAACTGTATCACCGGTTTGATCGGTCCGAACGGAGCCGGGAAAACGACACTCTTTAATCTGATCTCCGGATTCTACAAACCCGATGACGGGGAGATCTTCTTCCAGGGAGAGAGGATCGATAGGCTGTCCCTGCATCAAACCTTCCACAAGGGCCTGTGCCGAACCTTCCAGATCAGCCGGGAGCTGAAGCTGATGACGGTACTGGAAAACGTCATGCTGGTTCCGCCAGCGCAGCAGGGCGAAAAGCTCTTGCGCACCTGGTTTTTTCCGAAGGCCGTCCGGTCCCAGGAGCAGGAGCTGCGGGACAAAGCGCTCAGCAGTCTCGAGGCCGTAGGCCTCTTACACCTCAAGGACGAATACGCGGGTAATCTTTCGGGGGGACAGAAACGTCTGCTAGATTTGGCCCGGACCATGATGGCTTCCCCTACCATGATCATGTTCGACGAACCCGGGGCCGGCGTGAATCCTTCGGAAAGGCGAACCCTGGCCAAAAGAATACGTGAGGTTGTTGACGAATGGGGAATTACAGTACTTCTGATCGGCCACGAGATGGAGCTGGTTATGGACGTCTGCAACCCGATCGTCGTGTTGGATCGGGGAAAGGTGTTGATGGAGGGCACTCCCGATCAGGTGAGGAACGACAGACGGGTGCTGGAAGTTTATCTGGGAGGTACCATGGCATGAGCAAGCTGCGAATAGAAAATGTGGTCTCCGGCTATGGAAGCATGAATGTGCTGCACAGACTCTCCCTCGAAGTGGAAGAGGGTAAAATCGTCACGGTGCTCGGCCCCAACGGTGCCGGCAAGACCACGGTACTGCGAACGATCTTCGGGGTGCTGTCTCCTAAGGAAGGTAAGGTTTTCTATAAAGGCGAGGATATCACCGGACTGCATCCTGAGAAGATCGCCCGGCTCGGTATGAGCTACGTTCCCCAGGAGGAGAACATATTTGCCGCACTTACCGTTCAGGAGAATCTGGAGATGGGAGCCTTCATCCGGGAGGATGATTTCCGGCAGCGCATGGAGGAGGTGTTTGAATTTTTCCCGGACCTCACGGACCGAAGGAAGAGCAGGGCGGGAGACTTGAGCGGGGGGATGAGACAGATGCTGGCCATCGGCCGGGCCCTGATGCTGAACCCGGAGATGCTTCTTCTCGACGAACCATCCACCGGTCTTGCTCCTTTCCTGGTGGAGCAGATTTTCGAGAGAATCCAGGCTCTGAACAAGCAGGGAGTGACTGTGTTCCTGGTGGAGCAGAACGCACAAGCGCTCAGCTGCGCCGATCGTGCCTATATCCTCGAAGGCGGGGAGAAGAAAGCCGAGGGCACGGCCCAGGAACTGATGAACGACGAAGAAATCGGCAGAGTCTACTTAGGGAGGTAACATGGTCGAGGTCATCGTATACGGAATCGTACTCGGAAGCATCATCGCCCTGGGCAGCGTGGGTCTGACCCTGATCTGGGGAATCACGGACCTGTTCAATTGCGCCCACGGCGATCAAATAACCGCGGGGGCTTACCTGGCGCTGTTGTTCGGGGGACTGTTTTCCCGAATCGGTGTTTTGGGCAATCCGGTCGGACCCTTTTCCTTCAGCTGGGGATTGCTGATCTCCTTCATCCCCGCGATCATCATTTCGATCGGACTGGCCGTACTGGTGGACAGATTGGTATACAAACGGATGCGCCGGGCCGGCGCCCACTTCATCACCGCCTTCATCGCTTCGATCGGCGTGGCCTGGGCCATAAGGGGATTCATCTACATCATCTGGGGAGCGGATTTTCACTTTTACTCGCAAGGGTTGCGGGCCATGGTATTTCTTCCCGCCGGCATCAAGCTGCGAACCGATGAGATTTTTATCATGATCGTTGCCTGGGGCGCCGTAGCCGCCGTTTACCTGTTCATGGGGCGCACCAAAACCGGCAAGGCTCTGCGGGCTCTGGCGGATAATCCGAATTTGGCCCGAGTGTCGGGAATCAACGTGGAACGCATGCTGATTTGGGCCTGGGGGGTTGCCGGGCTGCTGGTTGCGGTGGCCGGGATTCTCTACGGCATCGAAACCCAGCTCCGTCCGGAAATGGGCTGGATCTTTCTCCTGCCCCTGTTTGCCGCGGTCATCCTCGGGGGCAAGGGGAGCATCACCGGGGCGCTGGCCGGCGGTCTGGTGCTTGGTCTGGCCCAGCAGGTTTCCACCCTGTTCCTTGTGCCGACCTACAAGCCCGCCGTGGCCTTCATCATCATGATCCTGGTGCTGATCTTCAGACCCAAGGGGATCTTCGGAAGGAGGACGGCATAATGGGAATGCTCGATTTCTTAGTATCCTTTGCCATTATGGCTTCGATCTACGCCATCTTCAGCATGGGACTGAACGTACACTGGGGCTACACGGGACTGCTGAACTTCGGCATCGCCGGGTTCTTCGCCGTGGGCGCCTACACCTCGGCGCTGTTCACGGCCAGGATGCCGACCGGAACCCTGGCCATCTACGTGAAGCAGGCCTTCGGACTCAACATGCCCTTTCTACTGGGTGTGGTGTTTGCTGCGATTTTCGCCGGCATCGTGGCCGTGCTGGTCGGTTTGTTGACCTTGCGTCTCAGTGAAGGGTACCTGGCCATATCCGCTATTGGGATCGCGGAGACGATCCGGATCTTCTTCAACAACGAACGCTGGCTGGCCAATGGAGCCCAGGGGTTGATCGGCATCAAACGGCCTCTGGCCGATCTGGTTCCCCCGGCTTACTACAATTACGTCTATCTGGGGATCGTGGTGATATTCGTTCTGCTGATCTACTTCGCCCTGGAACGGGGGATCCGCTCGCCCTGGGGGCGGGTCCTTCGGGCGATCCGGGAGGACGAGGTCATGGCCGCAGCGGATGGGAAGAACGTGTTTTTCTTTAAACTGCAATCTCTAGCCCTGGGCGCCATGATCATGGGCATTGGAGGCGCTCTGTACGCCCACTACTCGGCGGCGATTCAGCCCAGCGTCTTCGAACCGCTGTTCGGTACGTTCATCATCTGGACCATGCTCACCGTAGGCGGAACCGGGAACAACAAGGGAGCGATCCTGGGAGCGTTTATCGTTTGGGCCCTCTGGTCCTGGACTACTTTCTTAATTATGAAGGTCGTGCCCCCGAGCTTCCAGACCCGGGCACCCTATATCCGCTATGTGATCATCGGCATCCTGTTGATTGTTTTCACAGCTGCCCGTCCCAAGGGAATCATCGGGGAGGAGAGACAAGTATCCCGTTTCTAAGAGCGGCAATTTCCGACGTATAAATGGAAAAAACTGCTTGAAAATAAGGGGGCTATGGTACACATTAATAATAGCACGAGGAGGTTTCCTGGATGATTACGATCGTCTGCAACTCATGTAATAAGAAGATAGAGAGCCCGTCGTTGGATCGTAACTTCTTCAACGTATTGGGCAATGACGTCTGCAGATCCTGCTGGGACAAGATGAAGGCCAAGGCGGAGTCCCTCGCCGTGGTAAAGGGGAATTACTCCTGGCCGGCCTACCGCTCCGCTCTGGAGACGACAGCCCGCAAGATGTGCAAGTAGGGATTGCGCACTCGCGAGACTCGCTTCCACCTGGGCTTCTGTAGTTAACTCTTTCTCGTCTGTTCCGCGGCTAAAGGTTCGTTTCCGCTCGTCTGGGGAGGATTCTTGGAGGCAGAGGTAACCAAGCTCGTCGAAGCGCCGGATGTGTACTATACAGTGTTTTGGTCCCGCCTGCGCAAAGCGGATCGCTACGAAATCATTACCAAGGTCCCTTCGGTCTCCGGGATATTCGAGCTTTACTATCAGGACGAGCACAAACAGCTGAATCTCTTCCACATCGCCAAGGCCTGGTACGGAGGTTTGCGGACGGCCTTGCGAAAAGCCACCGATCCGGAGCTGGAAGAGGAGGACTCCAGGAAAGCGATTCTCGAGAAACACGACTGCTTCTATCGCTATACGATCATTCCCTCCTACGCCGACATGAGTGATGTCCTCTACTTCTTCGCCGCCACCTACCGACCCCACAGCCACAAGGTAGTAGCCTCGGGGCGCTATCAAAACATCTATGTGAACGAGGTTTCCGAGGACAAGATCGTTACCGTGGATTAGAGGTGTAGCCGAGCTTTTGCCTCCGGCCGGTGTTTCGGACCTGAGCCGCAGTATCCCGGCCGGGAAAACGGCAGAACATAAAACGGTATAAAAAAAGACCGGTTGTCACTAAAGAAACAACCGGTCTCCTATTTTCTACTTGACCAGGTACTACGGACTGACCGATCGTATTGTTTTAATGTACGGCTCCTCCTCAGTGTAGGCCCAGACGTCAATCGGGGTTACGACATCACCGTTCTTGTCAAAGTCCTGAGATCCGGCAACACCTTCGTAGTTGATGTCCTTGCCCTCTTTCAGCAATTGAATGGCCTTCTTCAACCCATCAACGCCTGCATTGACGACCTCTCCGGGGGGATTGGCAACTTTTCGCAGCATGTCACGCACATTCACGCCGTCGAGCGGTTTTTTCGCGTATTCCGCCGCGGCTGCGGCCAGACCGGCGATGACGACAGCGTCGTAGAGGGTATCCATGTAGGGCAGGGGCGGAAGATCCCCATACTTTGCCTTGTAGTCGTTCTGGAAGTTGGTCAGAGATGTACCGCTTACGCTCCCGGCGGCGGTGCCGAGATAGCCGGCCAGATTCTGGGGACCCAGCGCCGCGGGCATCTCGACGGACTTGGTGCCGTCGCAGAAAAGCAGAGCCGTGGTCTTGTTGTAGCCCGCTTCAAAGAACTCCTTCAGATACACGGTGGCCTGTCCGGGATATCCCAGAGCCAGCATGACGTCCGGTTTGGACTGCATGAGTTTACGCAGCTCGGTCACGTAGGTCGGCGCCGGTTTCTCATCGTGGGGTGTCGAGGCGACTACTTTTCCGCCGGCTTTCTCGAAGGATTTGGTGAATTCATCCAAAAGACCCTGTCCATAGGGGTTGTTGACGTAGAAAACCGCCGCCGTCTTGTACCCTTCATCCGCGGCGACCTGGCCCAATACGACACCCTGTAGGGCGTCGGAAGGAGCGGTGCGGAACAAGAAGTCTTTACCCTCGTCCGCCGGCAGATAGCTGATCAGCGGCGAGGTCGATGCGTTGGAGATCTGGGGGATCTGTTTGGGGATCGAAACGGATTCTGCCACCGGGATGGTTACCCCGCTGGCCGCCGCACCGATGATTACCACGACCTTTTCCACATCGGCGAGGGTCCGTGCCGCCTCTACGCCGGGAATGGCCGCGGTTTCGGTGTCGGCGTACTTGAGTTCGATCGGGAACCCTGCTGCCGCCATTTGCTCAGCGGCCAGATCCCCGGCCAGGCGGAATCCCTTGCCGAACTCCGCCAGGGGTCCTGTCAGGGGAATCAGCATGCCGATCTTTACCGGTTTTGCCTCTTCCTTCTTGCATGATATCAAAACCACGCTGAAGGCAAGGACGACAACCAGAACAATGGTAAGCGTTCTTTTCATACCTTTTGGCCTCCTTCTAGGTTAATAGGTTTTTTGTGATTGTGAATTATTCACCGCGAACACCTACCCTGTCAAGGGACTGGAAGATTTTCTTTGTCCGGCCGAGAGTCACCCCGAGCTACGAAAGGCTGACCTTCGTGAGTTCAGAAGATAAAGCGGGTCATCCCTGAGTCCCGGGCGTACTGGACCACCTCCTCAATCTCCTGCCGAAACACCCGCCGGCGCAATCCCTCGTGTTCGGAGGCGTGGAAAGCCGGATGGTACTGGTCCATGATGTTGAGATAGGTGGCACGGGAAACGGACCATACAAGGAAATCGATCACCTCCCGGGAGTCGGCAAGGCGGTTGGGAAGAACCAGGTGGCGAACCAGCAGTCCCCGGGTGGCCACGCCCCGCTGATCGGTCTGCAGGTCCCCGACCTGGCGGTGCATCTCCAGCAGAGCTTTCCGGCACCAGCTGGAATACGCGCTCACCCCGGAATACTTCAGACCCGCTTCGTCGTTCCCGTACTTGAAGTCGGGCATGTAGATCTGAACCAGGCCGTCCAGATCCCTCAGGAACTCCGGGTTTTCGTAACCGCCGCAGTTGTAGACGATGGGAAGCTGCAAGCCCTGCCGCCGGGCTTTCTTGACCGCCTCGAAGATCTGGGCGGCCTGGTGTGTGGGGGTGACCAGGTTGATGTTCTCCGCTCCCCGGTCCTGCAGCGCGAGCATGATCCGCACCAGCTCCTCTCCATCGACCTGGCGGCCGTGGTCCAGCTGGCTGATATCGTAGTTCTGACAGAACACGCACTTGAGGTTGCAGCAGGTGAAGAAGATCGTGCCGGAACCGCCTCTGCCCACCAACACCGGCTCTTCTCCGTAGTGGAGGTTGGCCGATGAGACGACCAGCTCGGATGCGAGCCGGCAGCGTCCTCTGTTTCCCTTGAGACGATTCACCCGGCAGAAGTTGGGGCAGAGTTCGCAGCTTTCCAGCCAGTTACGCAGATCGGGCATGACAGAGGTCGACTCCGCCGCGGGAATCTGTTTTCGGCGGGGGGATAGCCAGAACTCGGACTTGAACCGAGGACCTGCTCATTACGAGTGAGCTGCTCTACCACTGAGCTATTCTGGCATCTATTTATTTATACCACAATTATCTATGTAGTTACACAGGTAATCGTCAGGTAAATTTTATAGTATTTTTTCGGAGTCTTGTCTACAATTTGATATTTACCAGTTTGTTGAATTTAGTCGAGATCTTTCTGCTGATTGAATCCATATGGTCTTTGTATTTTGATAATGCCTCTTCGCCATTCTCATTCTTGATAGCGGCAACAATTTGAGCATGCTCCTCGAGGATCTGAGAGTGCTCCGTAGTCCGTAAATTATATATAGCTGCATTAAACATGAAAGATCTCAAGGTTTCGTAGAATGAAACGAACAAGGCATTATCCGTAATCTCGACAATCGACTTGTGAAAGCCAAAGGTTGCGTTTAGGAGGTCACCTTCCGATGAGTCTCTAATAGCCTGGCGTAGGTTTTCTACATGTGCCTCTAATTTTGAGATATATGCATCGGCCAGCTCGCGATTGTCGCTCAAAAGTTCAAACAGGCGCTGCAATCCTCGCTGCTCCATGATTTCCCTCAACTCGAGGAGGTCATCGAGTTCATCGTGGCCAAGAAGAACCGACCAGGCGAGTGCCTCAGATGAGATTCTGGACCTGTCGCAGACGAAAGTACCCTTAGAAGGTATTGATTCAAGAACGCCAAGATAATTAAAGATTTTAATGGCTTCGCGAATAGTTGATCGCCCGGTACCAAACATCTGACTCAATTCTGCTTCTTTAGGTATCCGCTCGTTTACCGTAAACTTGCCATTAGCGATCAGCTGTTTGATCTTGTCCATAGCCTGATAAACTATGGTTTTACGTTCAATTCGATAATCTGAATCCACAATTAGTATCAGTCACCCGTCCTCGTTTTAAATGCATTCTTATGCATTACTCGTCTGGTGTTGTCCAAACCGGGTTTTCGGTATCATTCTAGGTGCGATTGCCTAGTCTGTCAATAGAGATAGTGACTCCATGACATCGCTTATTCGGAGTCGGCGAGATATCAGTTTAATAGTCTTTCTATTAAGATAGCACCGAATCAGGAAAAAGTCGTCGAAAAAAGATGAAAAGAGTGAGTAGCTACTTGACAGGTATATAATTTAATGTATAATTCATTGAATTATTTGTCTGATATTTCAATTAAAGGTTTAATCATGGATTTAGATGCTCTACATAGCCACGCAGAAGAAATATTCAAGATCAATCGATTAAGAACATATCCATTCGCTGTCAAAATGCTAACATCGGAGAAAGAGATTCCATCCGAAGCAATTCATCCTCTGCGCGACCTCGGAGTGCATTTAGATTTATGCCAGGGCTTCGCCCGCACTCGGTGGGAGGGATTGACTATTGCAATGCTAAAAGAGGACATGTGGTGCTTTGAACCAGTGGTTGGCTTTGGACTGTCACAACCTCCGGAAGAGTTTCTCAATGGTGACAATCGCTTTCCGGCATCGGTTATGACAAGGGATGCAGCAAGGTATTGGGCCCAATCTACGTTGCCTCGCCTTCCGGTTGACCAATACATCGGAGTGATCTCAGCACCCCTTCAATCATGTTCTTTTATGCCAGATATCTTCGTGGTCTATTGCGATCCGGAACAGCTCACTCATATTTTGATAGCTCAAAACGCAATTGATGGTCGAGACGTAGATTGTGCATTAGCAGGACACGCAGCCTGTGTATACGCGGTTGTTCCGGTTTTGCAGAAGAATAGACCGACAGTAGCCTGTCCATGCCGTGGCGATCGTAGAAATGCTATGACCCAGAATAATGAGATAATATTCTCGGCCCCGATTGCCGAGTTGGATGGTCTTGTGAAGGCACTGCATTACTTGGATGAGCATGGCTGGGGTTATCCTTGGCCCTTCGAGTTACATCCGGAGCGCAAGCTTCTGGACAACTACGCGCGTTTGGGACGGCGAATGGGGATGGATTTGCGCTGAGAGAAGTTTGAGAAAGAAATATGAAGGAAATAGTTACATGATGTTGCTACTTCGGAAAGGGGGTGGAATGTATGACATGACGATATAGGTTGTGACGTGGAATTTTTTTTGCGAGGTCTAAAAAAACTATTGGAGGTGGTTGAAAAATGGTCAAGAAAATTCTCGTGGTTTTTTCTGGGTTGTTCCTGATTCTGGCGGCGAGTGTCGCCTTCGCCGGGGGCGCGAAGGAAGGATCTGAGTCCGAAGTAGATGATGTAAAGCCAACAACTATCACGCTGGCTCATCACCTGCCTACCAGCACAATGCTTCATAAAACAGCAGAAAGGTTCGCCGACTCGGTTGCTGACAAGACAGACGGAAAACTGACAGTCGATATTTCTCCTGGCGCACAACTAGGTTCAAACAGGGAGATCCTGGAGCAGGTGAAGCTGGGTGGGGTCGAGATGACTCTTGGAGAATCCGCGATATACGTCGAGTACGTCCCTGAATTCGGGGTGCTCTCACTCCCTTTTGTTTTCGAAAGCCTGGAGCATTACCATGCTGCCTTTAAAAGCGAGATGGGCAAGATCCTGGAAGAGAAATTACTGGCTGCCTCCGGCGTGAGGATTCTGGGATGGATGGATGCTGGGATCCGCGATGTTTACAGTAATCGGAAGATTCAGAGTGTAGCCGAATTCGAAGGCTTGAAAATCAGGACCCCGACCTCCCCGGTGTTCCTCGATACCTTCAAAGCTTTGGGTGCCAATCCAACCCCAATTCCCAGTAATGAAATTTACTCTTCACTACAGAGTGGGGTTGTAGATGCCATGGAGGGCACTGTAGAGATTGGATGGACCTTCAAGATCTATGAAGTGAGCAAGTACTGTACGGAAACACATCACATTCTAATCGACGAGAGCTTCGCGATTAACGATGCCTTTTTCCAGAACCTTCCTCGGGTGTTTCAGGATGCACTGCTCGAAGCGGCTCGCGAAACCGCAGAATGGGAAATGGCGAGTTGGGGTGATGCCATGGCGGAGTTCAGAGCCAAGCTCATCAACGAAGGAGGGATTACCTTCTTAAAGATCGATCAAGAGGCCTGCAAGGAAGCGGTAAAACCCGTCTACGCGAAGTTTCGAAGCAATGTTTCAGGTGCCGAAAAACTCCTGGCGGAAATTGAGAAAGCAAAGCCCTAGTGCGAATTTTGGCTGGCAAGGATCGGCACAGCCGTCGATCCTTGCCCTGCCCACTGGAAGCGGCATCCGACGAATCTGAAGGATCGCGTATGGTTTGGACTAAAATAGAAAAGCTATTGAGTCATATAAGCGCAGGTCTTTTCGCACTAGCTTCGGTAATAGGATTTATCCAGGTTTTTTTTCGCTACGTCTTGAACGCATCGCTGTTTTGGTCGGAAGAGATGATCCGGTACATGTTTATCTGGATGTTTTTTCTGGCTGCAGTGGAAGCTGTGCGGGAACAACTACACGTCCGCATGGATTTCTTCCTGGCAAATCTGAAGGGTCTATATCGCAGGCTGGCTGATATCTTAATAAACGGTATTTGTGCTCTCTGCCTTGCCGGCTTGACATACTACGGTTTTATCGTCGCACTTTCCAATAAGGGGCGACTTACACCCGCCTTGCAGTTACCCTTCATCTATTTCTATTTAGCTATTCCTGTTGGAAGCGCTCTCATGCTCATTTCGTATCTCGTTGAAATTTTCACGAGCGTAAGGTCACGTAGAACGTAGAGGGGGGGCATGACATGCTAACAGTACTCTTGTTGGTTTTTCTGGCCTGTCTTTTCTTAGGAGTCCCGGTTGTGTTCTCCATGGGAGCTTCGGCTTTTTCGGCGTTTCTCAACTCAGCCAAATTCCCGCTGACGATTATTCCCTCTCGTTTGTTCGGCGGATTGGATTCCTTCCCGTTGATGGCTGTTCCATACTTCATTCTGGCAGGTAAGTTCATGGAAGAAGGCGGTGTTTCTCAGCGACTGGTGAACTTCTCACATGCACTGGTTGGCTTTTTGAAGGGTGGATTGGGCATGGTAGCTGTGGTCGCGAGCATGATATTTGCCGGCATTTCCGGTTCCGCGGCGGCTGATACCAGCGCCATAGGATCGATTCTAATTCCGTCGTTGGTGAGAAAAGGCTACAAGAAAGGTTTCGTCGCCTGCCTGATTTCGTCGGCAGGAACCATAGGGCCTGTGATACCTCCCAGTCTTATGATGATCATATACAGCAGTATTACCGGCTTATCTGTCGCCACCCTTTTTCTTGGGGGATTCCTCCCTGGAATTATCATGGGTATCGTCCTCATGATCCTATGCTACCTGTACGCGCTGAGACATCCCACCGGTCAGGAAGAAAGGCTCAAATTGTCCATTAGAGAGATTTGGAGGACGTTCAAGCAGGCCTGGATCGCCCTCATTATGCCCGTTATTATCATTGGGGGCATTATTTTCGGTGTTTTTACGCCCACCGAGGCCGGGGCTATTGCGGTAATGATTGCATTTGTCGTTGGGGCTTTCATATACAAGGAGATTGACCTGAAAAAATGCTGGAAAATCCTGATATCCTCGGCAAAGACTAGCGCAGTCGTGCTACTCATCGTGGGGATGGCCACACTCTTCGGCTGGATATTAGCGATCAATAAGTTTCCGCAACTTTCAATCGCCTTCTTGACGAATATCTCCAAGAATCCGAACGTTATTATGCTAATAATAATCGGTTTTCTACTCATTGTGGGGTGTTTCGTAGAGACCGTGGCTGCTCTTATTATCTTCACGCCATTCTTGTATCCCATCTGCAGCCAGTTCGGCTACGATCCGATCCACTTTGCCCTGGTAGTGATAATGACTTTGTTAATCGGTCAGGTCACACCGCCTTTAGGAATATTGCTTTTTCTGAGCTCGGCTATGACCGACGTAAAGATAAGGGAGTCCCTGAAGTTCATAGCTCCGTTTATTATCATGCTGACAATTGCTGTACTCTGTGTGGCGTATGTTCCTGATTTTGTATTAATAATCCCAAAGCTCATTCTGGGCTACCATTAACCGGGAGCATTCGGAAGGGGAATGGCGATACACGATAGAGTTCGGAGGGAGGTGAAAAGTAATGACATCATACCAGAGGTTCATGTCAGCATTGAGTGGACAGAAGCCTGACCAGGTACCTGTCATGGTGTTTAACCGGGACTGGGCCATGAAGCAGGTCGGATTCACTGTCAACGATATGATGAATGGAGTCGAACGATTCGTTTTCGCACAGTACCATTGTGCTATTGAATTCGGCTACGATGCAGTGCAGGATCCTCACGGGATTAGTGCCGAGTCCGAAGCGTTGGGCTGCACCCTTCGTATCGAGGAAGGGTTTCCGTTGACAGTGATCGATCATCCAATTCGGGACTACGAGAAGGATCTGTCGGGCTTGAAAGTTCTTGATCCTTACCGAGATGGAAGACTGCCTTCTATCCTCGAGATGGTACGCCGGCTCAAGGAACTTTGCGCTGGCTCTTTCGTGGTGAATCCATACATACAGGCTCCATTTAGAAACGCCGCCATGTTGCGGGGTAACGATGTATACAAGGATCTGTCACGGAATCGAGACCATCTCGTCCAGCTGCTGGAAAAAACCCTGATTAGCCAAATTGCGTACGGCAACGCACTCGTGAACGCCGGAGCAGATGTGCTTGTGATATCGGACCCGACCTCTTCGGGTGACGTAGTATCTCGAGCATACTGGCTTGAGTTAGGACATGAATATGTAAAGAAACTAGTCAAGTATCTTAGACCGACTGGTGTTAAGATCTATCTTCACATATGCGGTGATAACAATGATCGCCTGGAAACGTTCGCCGATTTGGATCTGGATGGAATCAGCTTTGGCGAGAAGGTAGATCTGGAAGCAGCGCGCAATACCCTTGGGGACAGAACATGTATCATCGGTAACGTGGGAACCGCAAACCTGCTGAATAGTTCTCCTGAGGCAATCGCGGACGAAAGCAGGATGTGCATCGAAAAGGCAGGAAAAAACGGCAGCTTTATTCTGTGCTCAGGCTGCAGCATTTCAAAAGACTGTCCTCCAGAGAATATCAGAGCGATGGTCAGCACAGCCAGCGAATACAAGTACTAGGCTTTCTGTAAGGCAAAGTGGGGGATCGAACCTCCTTGTTGAGCGAAAAATGAATGACGGGATCGTGAAGTGATTATAATTAAAGAACTAGAAGAGTTGGCGATACTTGTAAAAGACGGAGAAGAAGAGGAATCCGCCGAGCTGGCGGAACGGATTATCGTCACGTTAGAGCCACAGAAAATCATTCAAACGCTGACAGCCACAATGCGGGAATTGGGAATTCTGTTCGAGAAACGAGAGATTTTTGTCCCCGAACTGCTATTGGCTTCGGATGCCTTGCTCGCGGTGATGAAGGTAGTTGAGCCGCATTTGCAGCAAAATCGGGACCAGGTAAGGACAGTGGTTTTGGGGACGGTAGCGGGAGATCTGCATGAGATCGGGAAGAACATAGTGTCCGTCGTTCTCAAGGCTGAAGGATTCAACGTCATTGACCTCGGCACCAATGTCGTTGCCCATGAATTTGTCAGTGCCGCGGTCAAGAACCGAGCTTCGATTGTCGGATTGTCCACTCTTATGACCACCACAATGCACGTACAGCGTGAGGTCATTGAGCGCTTAGTTGCGGAGAAGATTCGGGAAAGGTTCAAGGTGATCGTCGGGGGGGCGCCGGTAAGTCAGAAATGGGCCGACCAGATAGGGGCGGATGTGTATTGCGAAGATGCCTTCAAGGGGGCGGCTTATATCAACTCTTTACCGTGAGAGCACAACGGATGCCGAAGTGTATTAGAGGGAAAGACTTGAGACTCGCTCCTTTAATGGGATTGCCGGGAATTACCCTTTCCCAAACCACGCTTCGGCAGAATCTCGAAGACCCGGGAACGCAGTGGCGGAGCCTTAGCATGTTAATTGAGAGACTGGAGCCGGATGCGGCATTTCCCATGATGGATCTGTCCGTAGAGGCTGAAGCACTTGGATGTGACCTGATCAAGCCTGAAAACGGATCTTTCTGTATTGCCGATCATCCTATTGGCTGCAGCGAAGATATCTCCAAGCTGCGACTACCCAATCCTCTTCGAGACGGTCGATTACCGAAAAAACTACGCGTGATAAGAGAAATGAGCAGGCATTTGGATTGCATCAACGTTGCGTATGTAACCGGACCCTTTACCCTGGCAGGCTTGTTGGCCGGCGCCACCAGCCTGATCAAGAGCGTGTTGAAAAATCCGGAGTTTGTGCAGAGATTGGTGGATTTTTCGGAAGCCGTGATTCGGATCTATATTAATGCCCTGGTAGATTCAGGTGCCGATATGATCTGCATATTGGAGCCGACCGCAGTTACCCTTTCTCCCCATCAGTTCAGTACTCATTCGGCCCGCCCCATGCAAAACCTAAGTGAGAGTTGTCCCATACCGGTGATAATCCATATCTGCGGCGATTCGACGGCGCTCATAGATGAGATGATCGGAGTGAATTGCCTTGGTTATAGCTTGGATTCGAAGGTGGATCTACCGGTGCTTGCACGAAGGATTCCACGGGACAGGCTCATTCTGGGCAATCTGGATCCGGTCGCTATAGTTGCCTATGGGGAGACGGAGCAAATTCGGTTGGAGACGAGACAACTTCTTCATAACATGGCAGATAAGGAAAATTTCGTGTTAAGTACCGGGTGCGATCTGCCTATGGACACTCAGATGGGAAACCTTGAGCTTATGTGCTCGCTCGCCCGCAGTCATTTTGGAGAGCGAATGGCGCGCCAGTTGGACAGGAGCGTTTAGATCGAAGTGGATAGCGACACGTTGAGGAAGCTGACCAAGCGTGCCTGGGAGATACGTCTGCAATTGATCCGAATGTTTGCCCACGGCAAGGCTCACCATTTTGGGGGTTCCTTGTCTTGTGCCGAACTGTTGAGCTGTCTGTACTTCTATAAGATGAACTACAACGCGAAGTGCTTCGACGATCCCTCACGTGACCGGCTTGTTTTGAGCAAAGGACATTCAGTGCCGACCCAGTACGTTGCTCTAGCCCTTCTAGGATTGTATCCGATGGAAGAGCTCAGGACCATTAAGCGGCTGGGCAGCCGCCTCCAGGGGCATCCGGACATCAATAAATCCCCCGGAATAGAAGCCCCCACGGGTTCGTTGGGGCAAGGACTCTCTTACGCAAACGGAGTAGCACTGGCCGGACAGCTCGATGGGCGAAGTTGTAGGATTTTTGTTCTACTGGGTGACGGAGAGCTTCAGGAGGGACAAGTTTGGGAGGCAGCCATGACTACGTCGCACTACGGCCTCACGAATGTTTGTGTATTGGTCGACCGCAATGAATACCAGAGTCAGGGAGCGATCGACGATCTAATGGGTATCGAGCCGATTGACAAGAAGTGGGAAGCTTTTGGCTGGAACACGGCTATTGTTGACGGCCACGATGTCGGTGAGATTTGCGCAGCCCTTGACCGGTTGGATAGGAAAAACACTCGACCGCTAGCCGTCATCGCGCGTACGGTGAAAGGCAAAGGAGTAAGTTTTCTCGAGAACACCTATAAGTACCACAACTACAGCCTTACAGAAGAAGAGTATGCGCGTGCCGAGAACGAGATTCTGCGGAAGTTGGAGGCGATGGATGATTGAGGAGATTCGGGAAGGGACTCGGGATGGATACGGCCGCGCTCTTTTGGAAGTTGCCCGACAGGATAAGCGCGTGGTCGCCCTAGACTGTGATTTGGGTCGGTCCACTCGTTCTTTCCGGATTACCGAGGCTGACCCACAGCGTTTTTTCGAAATGGGAATAGCCGAGCAGGATATGATTTCGACGGCTGTGGGGCTGGCCAGAGAGGGAAAGGTTGTCTTTGCCAACTCTTTCGCGGTTTTTATTGTCGGAAGAGCATTTGACCAGATTCGCCAGCAGGTTTCCCTCGCCCGCACCAACGTCAAGCTCTGCGGCTCAAGTGCAGGAATCACTCAAGGCCCGGACGGAGCTACTCACCAATCCATTATGGATGTGAACCTGATGAGGGGATTGCCAAATATAGTGGTGGTCGTGCCCGCAGATGGACGTCAGGCCGTAGAGGCGGTATGGGCGGTCTACCAAATGTCGGGACCCGTGTATCTGCGTCTTAGTCGGCTCCAGACCACACATTTCGTTCCGGAGGATTTGCCTTTCAAGCTAGGCAAGGCGCAGGTACTAAGAGAAGGAAAGCATGTAGCCCTGGTAGGCACGGGACCAGTGCTACAGGAAGTGTTGACGGCTGCTGAGCGGCTCGAGATAGAGGGCGTGTCCGCCGCTGTGTACAATTTTCATACTCTGAAACCTTTGGACGTGGAGCTCGTGAAAAGGATGTGTTCAGGGTTCCCCGTGGTGATAAGTGTCGAGGAGCATAGCGTCATTGGTGGGCTTGGGACCGCCCTGGCGGAGGTCATGATGGAATCCGTAGCAGCAGAGCGAAGACCCGTCTTCCGCCGTATCGGCATCCGTGATACATACGGAGAGTCTGGAACGGCCGAGGAGCTTTTACGCAAACACGGGTTAGATGCTGAAGGGATCGTGGAGACGGTACGCCAGGTGCTAACTGGGAGACAAGCGTGAGTAGCTTCCAAAGTTCTCTCGAAGGGAAGGCAGGGATCGTAACGGGGGGCACCAGCGGCTTCGGCTACGCGATTGTCCGAGCGCTCACTAAGAGGGACGCAAATCTGGCCGTATTCTCCATTGACGAGCCGCCCGCTGACGCAAGAGCAGGAATCGAGGGCGAGAAACGCGGCAAAGCGGCATTTATCAAGAAAGACATTCTGGCAACAGGTGCTTCGGAGGTGATGGTTGCCGAGACGCTGCGGTTATACGGACGTTTGGATTTTGTGATCGCAAACGCTGGCTTTGCAATACGTTTCGAGAGGCCATTGCTGGAAACGCCACTGGATGAAATCGAGCAAAGTTTGGCCACGCAATTTGCGGTTTTTCCTACTGCTTTCACCACCCTGACTCTCGCGGCAGCCCGTGTTATGGCACCGCGGTATGGGCACCTGCAGCCGGATTCCACGGGTCATCGGCCAGATTCAGGGGCAGTGGTGGTTACGCTGTCAGAGGCTTCCCTCTGCCCGCTGAGAGACGATCTTCTTGCCTACGCCGCCGCAAAGAAGGCCACTCAGTGGTCCATGCAGAGTCTCGCAGCCTCTTTGGGCCCCCACAACATCAGAGTCAACGGAATCGCTCCGGGATTTGCCGACACTGCGGGCCCACGTTTGTTTTATGATCGCCACCCGGCGATACGCGAAGACGTCGAGTCCAAATGTCATCTGAAACCTGCCTTTATGGATCCGGGGGCAGTTGTGCCGGCAGTTTTATATTTGCTAACCGACAATTACATCACCGGAGTGACTATCCCCCTTGATGGGGGCTACAACATAGATATGAAACGGTACTTCCAGTAGCTATCATGAGTTCAGAATCATATCTCGAATGGTTGGCCCGATACACGAGAACCGGCTGGTGGTGTGACTCTGGTACCCCCGAGGAGGTCGACGCGGCTATTAAGATGGGAGCCGTTGGTGTAACTACCAATCCAGTATTATGCTATAGGCCCTCGAAGCCAACAAGAGTCGGTAGGAGAGCCAGGTCGTGCAGGCGCTGAGCATGGGAAGCCAGAACAAAAAGCAGAGGAGCTGGTTCGCGTAGTTGTAGTTCAAGTAGCTAAAAAGTTGCTACCTATCTTCGAACGGAGTGGTGGTTCAAATGGCTATGTATGTGCTCAAGTGAATCCGGCTCTTACCTCCGACACAGACGGCATGATCGGGATGGATGAGCGAATTTGCTATTGGGCTCCAAATATCGCAGTCAAACTTCCAATGACAGCGGCGGGACTGAGGGCTCTGGAAGTGTGTAGTTCCATGGGAATAACCGTTGCTGCCACCGTGAGTTTTACCGTTCCCCAAGTTATCGAAGTAGCGGAGAGTCACCGCCGAGGAGTTCAGGAAGCCGACAAAGCGAGAACGGCTGCGGGCAAGTGCTTTGCAGTTATCATGGTGGGGAGGCCGGGCGACTACTTACGAAGCTGTTGCGAGGATTCCGAACTCGCCATCGGTGAAGAGGATATAAGGATGGCAGAATTGGCAGTTACGAAACGAGCCCGCCTTCTGTATGAGCAGCGGGGCTACCCCCACCAGATTGCTCGTGGCTGCGCACAGGGGCATATATCACATAACCGAATTGGCGGGTGGTGATTTTATTGTCACAATATATCGGAGGTATCAACAACTCTTCTTGTCGCAGGGGCAGCCTAAGGAAGATAGAATCAATCAGGAAATTCCCGAGGATTCAGTGGACAGGCTTCTGCAATCGGATGAGCTTGGAAAGGCCTACCACATCAGGGGTATGCGCCCTGATCAGTTTATCAGCTACGGTGCGACGCAACGCACGCTGACACAATTCAGTGAAGCCGGCTGAAAGCTTCTGGAGAAAGTGGGGCTCGCCGGTTGATCTATTAGAAGGAAGTCGGGTAAGTGCTTTGGCGTGCAGCTGAAGGTGGATTCAAGAACCAAAAATTCTCTCGGAAAGGCGTAAATCGTGAGAGCAATTGTCAAAACTCATACCGGAGTCGCAGAACCTGAGCTATGTGATAAGGAGGTCCCTGTACCGCCACCCGGATGGGTTCGAATCAAGATCAAATTCTGCGGTTTGTGTGGAACTGATATTCATATTCTATCTGATGAGTATCCTAATAATCCGCCAGTCGTTCTTGGTCACGAGATAGCAGGTCAGGTTGTGGAAGGCGGAAAGGGCGTCCGCCCGGAGCTTGTAGGGACGCGTGTGACCGCACGAACGATGTTGACCTGCGGTACGTGCCAATACTGTAGAATTGGGAAGACAAATCTATGTCTTGCGCGGCGGTCCATCGGCAGCAGTATCGACGGAGGATTTGCTGAATACATGATAATCCCGGAGGACAACCTCCATGTTTTACCCGAGACCATAGATTATGAGGAAGGCGCTCTCAGTGAACCACTGGCATGTTGCGTGCGCGCCATCCTGGAGATCGGGAGAATCAGAGCCGGTGAGCAGGTGCTCGTGATTGGGCCAGGGACCATAGGCCTCTTGTGCACACAACTGGCAAAACTGAGCGGTGCTGTGGTTACGGTTATCGGGACGCCCGAAGACGAGCAGCGCTTACACCTTGCCGGTAAGCTGGGTGCAAACTGCATGTTGACAACGGATGATCTGGATTCCTTAACGCGAAAGCCCGGATTCCAAACGGCGGTCGAGTGCTCCGGTAGCCCTGGTGGGCTCGCCTCGGCAATCCAACTCGTACAGAAGAATGGTAGAATCATACAGGTAGGACTTACGGGCAAGCCTGTGTCAGTACCGACTGACAGCATCGCTCTGAAGGAAATCGTTCTGCTAGGCACGTTTGCTCACAATTGGACAAGTTGGCACTTGTGTATGGACTTGCTGGCGCAAGGCGAGCTCCAGCTCAAACCGATGATAACCGAAATTTTCCCCTTGGAGGATTATCCGCTCGCGTTCGAGGCCTTTCAAAGCCGAAAGGGTTTGAAGATACTTCTCCAACCTGGGGAATAGCGAACACTCGCAGATATGAGCTCCCAAGGACCAGTCGTCGCCGTTACAACAAACACGGGAACCCCCGTGAACGGCGTTGATGCCCCTCTATCGATCGGATAATATCAAGTAAGCAGACTGAAGGTCCGGATCTTCTGCTTCGGTTGGCTATTAAAGAAGTTAAGCCTAGTGACTGTGATCCAGGTCTTCGGAAGGTCACCATGATCGTATTCAAGATCATCTATTGGGCAGGGATGCTGATCGAATTGGTGATTCGCGCTCCCTTCCGGAAGAGCTGGAAAGAAGCCGTTAAAACCGAGAAGCGTGCGCCGCGAACCGAAAAAGTTCTACTCGCTTCGTTGTCGGTTGCAGGGCTCCTCCTCCCCCTGGTCTATTCCGTAACGAGCTGGTTGGCTTTTGCAGATTATCTCCTGCCCGCCTGGATGGGTTGGATCGGAGCCTTTCTCCTGGCCGGCGCCATGCTCGTTTTCGCACGGGCCCACCTGGATCTGAAGTCCAACTGGTCGCCCACACTTGAAATCTTCGAGGGACACATCCTGGTGACCTGCGGAATATACGGCAAGATCCGGCACCCTATGTATGCCAGTCAGTGGCTTTGGGTCGTCGCCCAGATCCTGCTTCTGCAGAACTGGCTTGCCGGTCCCATCGGCCTGATCGTCTTCATTTTCTTTTACATCCTGCGCGTACCGGCCGAGGAAAAGATGATGCTCGATACCTTCGGCGACCGGTATCGAGAGTACGCGGAAAAGACGGGCACCGTCATTCCGAAATTCTGAAGGCTCGGTTTCTCGAATAGCGCGCCTGTAACAAATCACTTATCCAGACCTTTCATCAAGGATTTTTTTGCCGAACCGATAATCTCATTGATACCCGTGTCCTCCCAGGAGGACAACGGATCCGGATACCGACAGAGGAGGTCGCCCTTGATTCGCGGACTCTACACAGGCGCCAGCGGAATGGTGGTGCAGATGCACCGCCTGGACACGATTTCCAACAACCTGGCCAACGTCGACCTGAACGGCTACAAGCGCGATACGGCCATCAACAAGGCTTTTCCCGAGATCCTGCTCCGGCGCATGAACGACGATGGAATGTTCGTCTTTCCCCTGGGCTCGATCGACACGACCCCTATCGTGGGCAAGCTGGGCACCGGAGCGGAGCTCAACGAAGTGTTCACCGTCTTCACCCAGGGGTCGTTGAAGCAGACGGAGAATCCCTTCGATCTCGCTCTGGAGGGGGAGGGCTTTCTCACGGTGCTGCTTCCCGACGGCGAGCGCTACACCCGCAACGGCTCGTTTCTCCTCAACGATGAGGGCTTCCTGGTCACCAAGCGCGGTGAGTTCGTCCTGGGGGAAAACGGTCCCATCAAGATCAAGAAGAACAACTTTGTCATCGATCAGGACGGCGTGATCTACCAGAACTCGACCTTTGCCGGGGATGAGCGCAGGCTCGTGTCCCTGGAGGAGAACGAGTGGGAAAACCTGGAACGGCTTGACCGCTTGAAGATCGTGGATTTCAATCGACCCCGCTATCTGAAGAAGATGGGAGATTCTTTTTGGAGAGATACGGAGGAATCCGGTCCGGCTGAGATAGCGGCCGGGGACGGTCGGCCCAAGGTGCGGCAGGGGTTTCTGGAAAGCTCGAATGTAAACGTGGTCACGGAAATGGTTCAGATGATCGAGGTTCAGCGAACCTACGAGGCCAATCAAAAGATGATACAAACCCAGGATAGCCTGTTGGGACGCCTGATCAACGAGGCACTACGAGTCTAACGAGGAGGTACGCTAAATCATGATGCGATCACTATGGACTGCCGCTTCCGGGATGGTGGGCCAGCAGTTCAACATCGATACGATTGCCAACAACCTGTCCAACGTAAACACCACCGGATTCAAGGCCAATCGGCCCGACTTCGAGGATCTGCTGTACCAGACCCTGCGGGTTGCCGGCACACCGGCTACTGAGGTGACCCTGGTGCCTACCGGAATCCAGGTGGGCCACGGCGTGCGTCCCGCAGCAACTCAGAAGATCTTCACCCAGGGAGCTCTGCAGTCCACCGGCAATGTGGCTGATCTGGCGATCGAGGGCGAGGGTTTCTTCCGGGTTCTGCTGTACGACGGCAGCTACGGGTATACCCGGGACGGGTCCTTCAAGATCGATTCCAACGGGCAGCTGGTCAGCTCCAACGGCTACCGCTTCATGCCCGAGGTGATCCTGCCGGAGGGATTCATCAGGGATTCCCTGACGATATCCCAGGACGGCAGGGTGACGGTGAAGATAGCCGGGATCGAAGATCCGGTCGAGGTCGGTCAGATAGAAATCTACCGGTTCGTGAATCCGACGGGGCTGCAGGCCGTGGGGGAAAACCTCTTCAAGGTCACCAACGCCACCGGAGAGGTCATCCCCGGACGACCCGGTTTCGACGGCATGGGCAAGATCGTGCAGCGTTTCCTGGAGATGTCCAATGTTTCGGTGGTCCAGGAGATGGTGAACATGATCGTGGCTCAGCGCGCTTATGAGACCAACTCCAAGGCCATCCAGACCTCCGATTCCATGCTGGCCACCGCAAACAATTTGAAGCGGTAGGAGAGAATGAATAGAACCTGGCGCCGGATCCTGCTCGCGATCCTGGTCCTGGCCGGCTCGAGCCTTACAATGACCGGACCGACAGCCGGTCACGCCGCTCCGGGCTCAGCCGCACCTAAGGAAGCCGTAACCGTATACCTCCATACCAGCGCCCTGCTCGAAGGTCCGGAGTACACTCTGGGGCAGGTCGCTTCGGTCTACAGCTCCGATCCGGCAAGCTCCCAAGCGCTAGGTCAATTGCCCCTCGGCCCGACACCGGGGCGGCCGACCCTGCTGCCTGCAAGGATGATACGGGAGCGAATTGCTGCGGCTGCGGGAGGGGCCGTGGTAATAGGCGGCCGGGTCACAATCCTGCCTGCCAAAGCGATTCCGGAGGATCAGCGGTGGTTCTATACGGCTCTGTTGGCCTTCGTGGAAGCACAGGACACCTACAAAGAGGGGCGCATCGAGATCGAGCTGCTCAGTTCGCCGCTGCTGCTGGAAGGCCTCGGGGATGCTGCGGCGGAAGAGCGGGGGATGGCCTCGGGCTGGGAAGATCGGATCCTCTTCGAGTCCAACAGATCTCCGTACAGCTCGGGTTTCCGCAGTACCCTCTCTTCCAACATGATCCCTGCCGGTACCATGCAGATAACCTACAGGGTCCTGGCTCCCGCAGGTGAGGGCCTGTCCGGACAGCGTGCGGCCGGACGGCGTATGCTGGAGGGTTCCTTCCGAATCTGGGTCCATCATTTCCTTCCGGTCGCCCGGGCTGCGGTGGATATTCCGGCCAACCACGACTTGAGCCGGGAGGTGATGATCTTCAGCGAGGAGGATGTTTCCCTGCTGCAATCGTCCTTCGTCGTTCAGGGGGAGGAGATCGACGGCTACAAGACGGTTTCTTCCCTCAGGCAGGGGGAACGCGTCGAGGGACAACGGCTGCAGCGCGTTTTGGCTGTTCGGGCCGGAGACAGGGTGATGATTACCGTTATCCACCCGGGGCTTCGCGTAAGCCTTCCAGGCCGGGCTTTTCGATCCGGAAGTGTCGGAGATATCATCGATGTCCGGCCCGAGGCCACGACGAAGCGTTTTCAGGCCCGGATAACCTCGAAAGGGGAGGTGCTTGTTGAAAGCGATTAGACTATCCATTGCCCTGTTTCTTCTAGGCATCTCGGCCTTTGCCGTTCCCACGGTACGGATCAAGGACATCGCCGATCTACGGGGAATCCGCGACAACCAGCTGGTGGGCATCGGTCTGGTTACCGGTTTGGCCGGCAGAGGGGACTCCCAGAACTCCGAGCTGCTGAAAGCGGCAATCGCCAATCTGGTGTCCAACTTCGGCTTTCGCACCGATCCGGCGGATATTCGCAGCCGCAACTGTGCGGTGGTTACGGTCAGCTGCCAGATACCGGCCTTCGTACGCGCCGGAGAGACGGTGGATATCCTGGTTTCCAGTATCGGGGATGCCCGCACATTGGACGGGGGGGTGCTGCTGCAGACCCCGTTGAAAGCGGCCAACGGGGAGGTCTACGCATTGGCCCAGGGCCAAATCTTCAGCCCCCAGGCGGCTGCCGGGAGCAGCCAAAAAACCGTGGGAAGCATACCCGGAGGCGCCATCCTGGAGCAGGACGTCGTATCCAGTTTCCTGGACGATAATTCCCTTTCGATCCTCCTGCGCCATCCGGATTTCGTTACCGCCAACTCGGTCAGTGAGGCGATCCGCCAGAAGTATCCGGACGTCCTGCTTCAGACCGTGGATGCGGCCATGATCGAGCTGTCCATCCCGGATCAGTGGCGGGCGAATCCGGTGGGATTCATCGCGGAGCTGGAATCGATTCAAGTGACCCCCGAGCCCTCGAACAAGGTCGTGATCGACTCGAGTACCGGAGTGATCATTTTCGGCGAACAGGTGCGGATCGGAAAGGTCGCGGTCAGCTATCAGGACATCTCGGTGGATGTCGGTCCGTACGGCCGTCCCGCGGGGTGGCTCGGGGATAAGGAGGAAAGGGAACACAACTTCGTTTTCGATCAGACAACCACCGTGGAGCAACTGGTGGATACTCTGAGAACAGTTGGCCTGGAAACGCAGATGATCATTCACATCATCAAGGCGATCGATAAGGCCGGCTCCCTATACGGCACTTTGGTAGTCCAATGAGGATGCAACTATGGAATTAGCGAACATACCGTATCAACCGTACCTGCCCAACAGGGATCTGCCCCGTATCGGGCAGTCCCGGGCGTCATCCGGGTCACGCGCCGCCCGGGCATCCGGTCCGGCCCAGAGACAACCGCAGATCGACAAATCGAGCAAGCTGTACAAGGTATCCCAGGAGTTCGAGGCGATCTTTATCAAGCAGATGCTCAACGTCATGCGAAAATCCGTAAGCAAGACAGGGCTGCTGGACGGGGGCATGGCGGAGGAGATCTTCGAAGATATGCTGTACGACGAGTACGCCCAAAAAATGGCGGAAAGCGGCAGCTTCGGCATTGCCGATATGATCTACAGGCAGCTGAACCCGAACGGCACGGAGTGAATACTTTAGTACACCCTGCCAACCCCTTTTTGTATAAAAAAGTATACAGAATTCTGCATCGGTTCTGCACAAAACAAAATAGAAAGGTATATCACTACCTGGTAAGTAGTTACATCCCAAAGCCGGCCTTCTGTGGTTGGCACGCTTTTTGCTTAAATAATGTGTAGGATAATGCAATGAAAGCGGATGGTACCGACAGCAGAGAAGATGCTCTCCGAGCCTATTTCGCTCAGATCAAGAGGAGCCGGCTGCTGACCTTCGAGGAGGAGCTTGCTCTCTCCCGCCGGGTTCTGCAGGGCGACGACAGCGCCCGGCAAACCTTGATCGAGGCGAATCTTCGTCTGGTGGTACGCATCGCCAAGAAGTACATGACTCGGGATGTCTCGCTTCTGGACCTGATCCAGGAGGGAAATCTGGGATTGATCAAAGCCGCTTCCAAGTATGATTTCCGAAAAAACGTCCGTTTCAGCACCTATGCATCCTGGTGGATCAAACAGGCAATCGTCCGTGCCCTGTCGAACAAACGACGCACGATCCGCCTTCCCCACAGGAAAGAGGAGAAGCTGAGGAAAATCAACAAAGCCTACAATTCGCTGTCTCAAGAGCTGAAGAGGGCGCCGCACATCGAAGAGATAGCCCGGGAGCTCGGCCTGAAAAAGCGTGAGGTGGAGATGATCGTTCAGCTGTCCAACGCCGTGGTCTCTTTGGATGGGCCGACCCAGGAGGACAGTGGAACCCTTCAGGATGTGATCGAAGACAACTCCTACATCCCGGAGAAGGACCTGCTGCGGGAGAACCTTCGCGAGCGAACCTTGAAGTTCTTGGAGACACTCCTGGAAAAGGAGAAGCAGATCCTGTTGTACAGGTTCGCTTTCTACGGTGGGAAGAAGTATACCCTGAAAAAGATAGGCGATGAGATGGGTATTTCACCGGAGACCGTGCGGCAGATCGAAATTCGCGCTCTTAGAAAATTGAAGGAAAACGCCGAAGAGTTGCGGGAGTTCGTCTACACCTGATCGGCAGTTCTGCAGGCGGCTCTTGACCAACCCACACCCTTACATAAAATAGACCCATGTCCACCTCAGGCAAGCGGCAAAGTGACGGCGGTAGGTCTCGCGCTCGGCGGGCAATCGCGCTTCTGGTTGTGATCGCCGCCTGTCTGGTTGCGGTGCTGATCATCCTGCCTAGCCAGAAAGAGACGGCTGGTCCGGCGGCCTACAGCCCCGGCGAACCTGCCGCCCGGCAGCGACCCCGGCCCCGGCAGACCGACGCGGATGCGGTGGAACGTCCCGGTCCGCAAACGGTCGAAGCGGCCGGAAAAGGACGGCAGGAGCGCCCGCTGCCCAGAGCCAGGATCGCCGTCGTGATCGATGATGTCGGCTACAACCTGGAGGAGCTCGAAGCATTTCTCGATTTTCCCGGGCCGATCACCCTGTCGGTTCTGCCGAATCTGCCCTACAGCGAAGAATCGGCGCGACGGGTTGCCGAGGCGGGAAAGGAACTGCTGTTGCATCTGCCCATGGAAGCGGAAAACGGAAGCGATCCCGGACCCGGAGCGATCCTGACCAGCCAAAACGATAAAGAGATCCGCCGTTTGTTGGAGGCAAGCTTCTCCCAGGTTCCGAAAGCCGCGGGGATGAACAACCATATGGGATCCCGGGCTACTGCGGACCGGCGGGTCATGAACGTGGTAATGGATTACCTGAAGTCGAACGGGCGCTACTTCCTCGATAGCCGCACCACCACGAAAACGCTGGGCCCTGAAACAGCCAGAGCGCATGCGGTGCCGTATCTGGAGCGGGATATTTTCCTGGATAACGAGCCTCATGCCGAGGCGATCCGGCAGGCCCTGGAAGAGGGCATCGAAGTGGCTCGTAAAGAGGGATCCGCGATCCTGATCGGGCATGTCCGCAATCCCCAGATCGTAGAGGTGATCGGCGGGCTTCTGGCGGAGCTGGACCGCGCCGGGGTGGAGCTGGTTTTTCTCTCGGACCTGCTGGAGGAGGCAAGCTCGTGACCGTGCTGGGGGTGGAAACCTCCTGTGATGAATGCGCCGCCGCCGTGGTAGAGGACGGAAGAAGGATCCTCAGCGAGGTCGTTGCCTCTCAGATCGATGATCATCGGCCCTTCTACGGGGTGGTACCGGAGATCGCTTCGCGCAGGCATATCGAAACGATCTCCGGGGTTGTCGAGCAGGCTCTGGACAACGCGCGCCTCGAAGCCGTCCGGTTGGACGGGCTGGCCGTCACCTACCAGCCCGGCTTGATCGGATCTTTGCTGGTGGGTCTTTCCTACAGCAAAGCTCTGGCCTTCGCCCTGGACAAGCCGCTGGTGGGAGTCGATCATATCCTGGCCCATCTGTACGCCCCGCATCTGGAGTCGGAGATTTCCTACCCCTACATCGGACTGCTGGTCTCCGGCGGTCATACCTTGATCGCTCGGGTGGAGAGCTTTGATTCCATGCGGGTATTGGGAGCAACCATCGACGACGCCTGCGGCGAGGCTTTCGACAAAGTAGCCAAGCACTACGACCTGGGTTTTCCCGGCGGCGTGGCCATCGACAGGCTCTCCCAGCACGGATCCCCCCAGGCCTTCCGTTTTCCCTGGCCCTCCCTGCACAAAGGGGATCATCCCTACGACGTGTCCTATTCCGGGCTGAAAACGGCGGTTGTCAATCAGCTCGATCAGTTCTGGAACCGGGATTTTGAAAAGAGCAAGGAGAACATCGCCGCTTCCTTCCAGGCTACGGCGATCGACATCCTGGTGGACAGGACCCTCAAGGCCGCCCGGGCCACGCACCTTCGGCGGATCGTCGTCGGCGGAGGGGTGGCGGCCAACAGCTACCTGCGCAGGCGCTTGACCGAGCAGACGGAGTTCGAGGTGATCTTTCCCTCCCTGCGTCTATGTACCGACAATGCGGCAATGGTCGCCGGACTCGGCTGCCAACTGCTCGCCAGGGGCGATCGCTCCGACCTGGATCTCAATGCGCAGGCCCGGGTCAAAGGCTTGCGCAGAATATATCCGTAGTGTTTTCTTCCGGCCGATAATATAGCTATAATGCACGGGGAGGAGGATAGGCATGTATCGGGTAGTTATCATTTACGCACCAGCCGAGGAATCGATGGAGCAGCTCGTTCGGCGTTTGACCGACTGTTTCGACGGCGAAAAATTCAAAGTCCAAACAAGCACCGCGGATCGGGCCGCTATTCCGGACCTTACGGCAGCAGATGTTTTTCTGCTTGCCTCCCTTCCTGCCGGCCGGCAGCAGATCCATCCGGATTTCACGGAGATCCTCCGCGCCCTCCACGGAATCACCCTGGCCGGAAGGGTGGGCGGGGCATTCTCCGTGGACAGCGAACCGACCGTTCGGGCCTTACGCCAGGCTCTGCAGGACTGTGAGCTGGGCCTCCCGGATCAGAACTTCCGGAACTTCGGCAGGGAGCGTCTTGAATCGGCGGATCTGTGCAGCTGGGTCGGAGCCCTGACCCGGCAGCTGGGGGATCGGGCCCGTGGCCATTGAGTTCGACCTCGATGGAGCGATCCGCAAAGTGCCGGGATTTCCCAAACCGGGGATCCTCTTCTACGATATCACCAGCATTCTCACGAACCCCCGGGCATTCGGCTATTGCGTCGACCAGGCGCTGGCCTTCTGTGAACGGTCGAAGGCCGGCGCCCTCGCGGCCGTGGAGGCACGGGGTTTTCTCTTCGCCGCTCCGGTGGCCCACCGCCTCGAGCTTCCCCTGATCCTGGTACGCAAGAAGGGGAAGCTGCCCGGAAAAACCTATCGGGCCACTTTCACGCTGGAATACGGAGAGGATGAGATCGAGGTCCACAAGGCCGACGTGCAGGCAGGCCAAAGAATCGTGCTGGTGGATGACCTGATCGCCACCGGTGGTACGATCAAGGCGGCGGCGGATCTATTTACCGCGGCGGGCGCCGAGGTGGCGGGCATTTTCGCCGTGGTCGGTCTTCCCTTCCTCGACTACGAGGATGTCCTGCGAGACTACGAGGTTCACACCCTGATCCAGTATCACGGCGAATAGCATTCTTCGTTTCAGCATTATCGGTCCAACAGAATCGGTCCAACAGATACGTATTAACAGATTCGGGGCAGGAGCAGTCCCCTGGGCAGGTCGAGAATACGCCTGCCCCCGACCGCGGTTTCCAGGATCACCCGTCCCGGGTAACGGCCGTTCACGACTCCGACCCGGCAGGCTTCCCGGCCCGCCTCGAAAGAGCGCAGGAGGGAAAGCGCCTCTGTCGCGGCCTCCGGCGCCACAACGGCGATCATGACGCCCTCATTGGCTATCTCCAGGGGATTCAGCCCCAACAGGTCGGAGGCCGCCGCCACTGTTCCGGAGATCGGAAAGGCCGTCTCCTGGATCTCCATTCCGCACTTCCGATTTTCGGCTACGGCTTCGTTGAGAACCGCAGCCACCCCTCCCCGGGTTGCGTCCCGCATGAAACGAAGCTTCCCGCCCAGGGCGTAGAGAGCCTCGCAGAGGGGAAACAGGGGAGCGCAGTCGGAGCGAAGGGTGGCACCGATCTTCAAATCCTCCCGGCTGGCCAGGATGGCCAACCCGTGGCTGCCCACCGGCCCGGAGACCAAAACGGAGTCCCCCTCTCGAATGTTGTTCACCGACAGGAGGTGATCCCCCAGCGCTTCACCCACTCCCGTGGTGTTGAGAAAGATCCCGCCTCCCTTTCCCGAGGGCACCACCTTGGTGTCGCCGCTGATCACCAGCACGCCGACCTGTTCGGCGGCTGCCCGAACCGATTCGAGCACCCGCCGCAGATCCGCCGTGAGAAAGCCCTCCTCCAGGATGAGACCCATGGTGAGATAACGGGGGCGGGCGCCGCAGACGGCCAGATCGTTGCAGGTGCCGAATATCCCCAGTGTGCCGATGTCTCCGCCGGGAAAGAAGGGCGGATCCACCACGTAGGTGTCCGTGGTGATAAAGGCTCGGCCCCGGATTTGGAAGGGGGTGGCGTCGGCCAGTTCTCCGTAGGCATCGTTTTTCAGGATCGGATAGATCAGCTGTTCGGTAAGCTGTCTGGACAGGGCGCCGCCGCTGCCGTGTTCCAGGGTTATTCGTTCGGAAATACTCAAGGCTCCAGGCCTCCGTAACGAAAACTGGC
>Ga0315554_1000133_pt1 | contig 38740 bp, 34 predicted proteins | sample SalMarSW160370MG_FD_202114 | JGI IMG/M metagenome (GOLD analysis project Ga0315554, IMG submission 202114) | Salt marsh sediment microbial communities from the Plum Island Ecosystem LTER, Massachusetts, United States - Salt Marsh Sediment SW1603-70 ...
GGGGACGGAGCCGATCCGCAAGCTGATCTTCCGATTGGCGACGCCGTCGATCGTCTCCCTCGGCGTGCTGGCGTTCTACAACGTCGTGGACGCGATCTTCGTCGGGCACGGCGCGGGAACCCTCGCCATCGCCGGGATTGGCGTCGCGTTTCCGATCCTGCTATTGATCATCGGAATCGGGCAGCTGGTAGGCGTAGGCGGTGCGTCGCTCCTCTCCCGAGCGCTCGGGCAGGAGAACAAGCCGCTCGCCGAGAAGACGCTCGGCAACACGATCACCCTCGGCGTGATCGTCAGCGCGGTCATCGCCGCCGTCGGCCTCCTGAATCGGGTCCGTCTGGCGGTGTTCGCCGGCGCTACCTCGGTGATCCTTCCTCACGCGCTCTCGTACATCTCGGTGATCCTCGGTGGAGCGTTCACGATCGTCATGGCGTCCATCTTCGCGTCCACGGTTCGTGCACAGGGCGACGCGGCCCGCGCCACCGTGCCGCTGATCGTCAGTGGCGTCTTGAACATCGGGCTCGACCCAATCTTCATCTTCGGGTTGCGCCTGGGGGTCGCCGGCGCCGCATGGGCCACGGTGATCTCCTCCGGGGCCGGGGTCGTCTACTACGTCTACAACATGCTGAGGAGGAACGCGGGCGTCCGGCTCCGCCTTCGAAGCTTCGCGTTGAGCGCGCGGACGGCGCGGGCGATTCTCAGTGTCGGAGCCGCTTCGTTCGTCGGCATCTTCGCCGCGAGCGTCTCGACCGTCGTGATCAACCGCGCCTTGGGCGCGGTCGGCGGCGACCTCCCGATCGCCATCTTCAGCGTCGTCAACCGGATCGTCATGTTCTCCCGGATGCCCGTCTTCGGGGTCGTCGACGGCGCGCAGCCGATCTACGGATACAACTACGGGGCCCGAAACTACCGTCGTGTCGTCGCGACGATCCGCTACGCGCTGACGTCCGCGATGACGCTGGCCGGCATCTTCTGGGCGCTGTTCCTCCTCGTCCCGAGGGGATTCCTCTCGGTGTTCAGCCCGGATCCGCGCCTTCTCTCCGAGGGGGCCAGGGCGCTTCGGATCATCGTGATGGTGATCCCGCTTCTCGCGCTGCAGGCGATCGTCGGGGGGCTCTACCAGGCGCTGGGGCACGCGGGCAAGGCCCTTGCGGTCTCCCTGCTGCGGGACATGGTCCTGATCATCCCGAGCGTTCTGGTCCTGTCGACCCTCTTCAAGACGACGGGCGTCTGGATGGCGTTCCCGATCGCCGACTTCGCCTCGGCCGTCGTCGTCACACCGCTTTTGATCCTCCAGATCCGCAAGCTCCGGCAGATGCAGGTCGGACACGCACCGGCTCAAGCGGGCTAGTTGAGAAGCGGAGTCGAGGGTCCGCGTGCGGGGCACCATCGGTCCTCGAGGGTTGAAAAAGAGCGTACGTCCCCCGGATTCCGACGGAGACGCGGACGGGCACATGAACCCGAAGAGCCGCGCTCCGATCCCACTTCTCTCGGTCCAGCGGCTAGCGCCGGCGTTTCCGGGGCTTCCCCCTGTAGGGCCTCTTCTTCTCCGGCTTTCGCCGCTGATTGCACTCCCGACAGTAAACGGGGCGAGTGGAGGTGAGCGGCTCGAACGGGAGTTCTTCGATCGCCTTCCCGCATTCGGCGCACTTCAGATTGTAGACGCGAACGTCGTACATCTTTCCGCCTTCGGAAGTCATTTGCCCCCTTCGGATCCGTTTCGCACAGCGTCGCTTCCCGCCGAAGCGGAAACCCGATGACTCACGATACTGAATCAGCATCAGCAGATGAAACAAGAACCGCGGCGCACAGGACGTGCACCGCGGATTATGGTCTGTGCGTCGCCCTGCTAGATCACCGCAGCGACATCGAGAGCCTGGGGGCCCTTCTGGCCCTGACCCATCGTGAACTCGACCTGCTGGCCATCCTGCAGCGACTTGAAGCCGTCACCACGAATCGAGCTGAAGTGCACGAAGACGTCTTCGCCACCTTCGCGTTCGATGAAGCCGAAGCCCTTGGCGTCGTTGAACCACTTGACTGTACCTGTCATGCGATCGGACATTGGTAGAACCTCCTCTATGCCGGGAATCTTAGTCAGACAGAACGATCTCGAGGAGTTCTGGATTAGACAGGACTTCCTTGAAAACGGCTGTACAACTACCAAGCAACAGTGGCAGTGTATCGAGCGGGACGTCGAATAGCAAGGACACGCGCGATGGGGCCCAGAAGCGGCATGACGCAACCCTCCTGCGGCACGCGGCGTAGCTGGCTCCAGTCCCGTCGTGCCGTAGGCGGGTTTTCGTACTGTGTCCCGGAATTTCGCATTGAACAGGCATGCTGCAGATGATAGGATGCAACCCAAGGAGGGGAGCTGCCTCGTATTCGCTCAGGCTTGTGGAGGTAGATCGTGCGCATCCTCACGGCGGCGGCCCTTGTCATCGCGGGAATCGTGGTCTTCGCGTTCATCCGTGGCGGACCGGGCATCGTCGACCGCCTCTACGATGATGGGTTCCCGATCTCGCACTGGAACGGGCTGAGCGTCGGTGCAGTCGGATGGGTCGGCGACACAGCGGATCAGCATGAGAACCCGACGGAGACCATCGAGACATCGATCGCCGAAGCCTTCGACTTGTGGGGATTCGCACCGCCGTCCATCGTCGACACGTCGGCGGAGGCGGCCATCGCGAGGCTTTCCGGATCCGAGAGCGCGGCGGACCCGGTCGACGTCTATCCGATCGAGTGGCGAGGAAAGGAAGTGGCGCCGTTCCTTCTCGTTGTCACAGAGACCCCGGACCCGATCGTCGATTTCACCGGCGGATCCATCGTCTCCTTCGTGCCGGAGGTCGGTCCGCTCTTCGGACTCCGTGGGTGGAACGACGACACAGGCCCGACCGTCGTCATCCTACCGATCGTCGAGTTCGACTACCTGCTCTTGCATAGCCTGGGTCGCTGGATCGCGTACCTGTGGTGTGAGCAGCATGGGATCTCGCCCCGGCGCCTACCCGATCTTCTCCTCGGAGGAATCGGCGATTACACGGCCTGTGCCTACTTGCCGTGGCTTGAGTGGAGGGAGAAGGCGCCTCTCTGGGCCGCTCAACAGGATCTGACTCTGGACCCGCAGGGAACGGAGATCGATCGCCGCGCCGTCGGCGCCAGTCTCGTGGCGTACCTGATCGAGGCTGAAACCGCGGAGGGGTTCCTCGAGTCGCTTGCCGGCTGGACCCGCGACGCCGACCGGATGCTGGAGCAACACCGAGACGGATGGAGGGCGTATCTCGAGAGCCTCTGAGCCGAGACGAAAGACCTCGGAAGTCCGCCTGCCCGCTCCCTCACTCTCCATTGCTCTGCGCGGCTCGATCGTGATGGACGCGGAGGCAAATCACGCGTCGAAGACGCTAGCTGCAGCACACTCATCGACCGGATGACTTTCCAGGGACCGTGCCGGAAGCTTCCAGCGGCACTTGGCATAACTATCTTCAGTCCCGCCGTGCCTCGAGCGAGGTTTCGCACTATGTCCCCCGGAACACCACGGGACGGCATCAATTCAGGCAGAGAAGACCGCCGGGTATAATGGCATCTATGAGAGGGTTCGTGATTACTCCTCCTAATCTGGTCGATTTGATGGTCGAGAAGCTCTTCGAGGAGCGCTCCCCATCTTCACGTGACAGGCTTCTCGATCCTGGCTGCGGCACCGGCGCCTTCATAGAAGGGGTGATTCGTTGGTGCCAACACAGGCAGATCGCGCCGCCATGGATTGATGGGGTGGATAGCGACCCAACGAAGCTCTCGGTCGCCCGGGAACGGCTCAGCGGAGTTGAGAACGTCCATCTCCTCGAAAGCGACTTCCTCGAAGACAGGCTTGGCGAGTACGATTTTGTGGTCGGCAACCCGCCGTACGTGCCGATCACCCAGCTGTCGGAGGACGAGAAGGCAACATACCGCCGGAGCTTTCGAGCAGCCAGAGGGCGATTCGACCTGTACTTCCTGTTCTTCGAGCAGGCCCTCCGTCAGTTGAAACCGGACGGCACGTTGGTCTTCGTCACGCCCGAGAAGTACCTCTATGTCGAATCGGCCAGGGAACTGCGGAAGGCTCTAGCATCTGTGTTCGTGAAAGAGGTCGAGCTGATTGCCGAAGATGCATTCGCCGGCCTGGTAACGTATCCGGCCGTCACGACCGTCGTGAAGGCAGTCGGCCGCGCGCCGACGATCTTCCAGGACCGCAAAGGTGCCAGAAGCCGGATTCGCTTCGCTTCGAACGGTGCGTCGCTGCTGCCGCAGATGAACGGCGGTGCGAAACGGGACTTCAATCGGCCAACACTGGGCGAGATCTGTCAACGCATCAGTGCCGGCGTGGCTACCGGAGCCGACGGCGTGTTCGTGCAGCGGACCGCTTCCCTGGGACAACAGATGCTGCCGTTCGCGTATCCCACGATCTCGGGCCGCCAGCTATCGGGCATGGAAGAGGAAATCCGAACCACCGATTCGATCATGGTTCCGTATGATCCCGCGGGGCGACTCCGCCCCCTGGAGGATCTGGGCGAGTTCGCCGAATACCTCCGCCGACCGGATGTCCAAACGCGTCTGCTGAAACGCACATGCGTCAAACGGAAGCCTTGGTATGCATTTCACGAGACTCCCCCGTTGGCGGAGATCCTCACCCCGAAGATCCTCTGCAAGGACATCACGCCGTCTCCGCGGTTCTGGCTTGACGAGGTGGGTTCGGTAGTACCACGCCACACGGTTTACTACGCGATTCCTAAGCCCGGAGTGGATGTACTCCGGCTCATGAGGTACTTGAGCAGCGACACCGCTCGGGAGTGGCTCGCTCACAATTGCCAGCGGGCGGCGAACGGCTTCATCCGTCTTCAAAGCCGTGTGCTCAGGGAGCTGCCTCTACCGCCGGAGTTCGATCGAGAGGTGCAGGGGGCAACCATCCGATTGCTCCGTGAACCTCAACCCGCAGCGTATGCGTCCTCTCAAGCGGTCTTGACAGGAGTGGGATGAGCACGACACCCTTCGATCAGGTAATGAAGACGATACGACAGGTCGGCTATCACAATCATCGTCAGCCTGTGCACTCCGACATGTCAGTGAGGGAGTCTTTCAAGACCTACTCCGAAGCTGCGATCCGCTGAAGCGGGACTATGACGATGGAGTGATCAAGCATTGGCTGAACATCAGCGCGCCAGGGGGGCGTGGCAGGCGTCTTGACCTGTTCGTCGGGGAGCCCGACCCCAAGACGGGCGGACCAGCGATCGAAGGCCTGCGGATCGGTGTCGAGAACAAGTCGGTGATGACTGCTCACCGCAATCGTACGTCTCGCTTTGACGATCTGAGTGAGACACTCGATGCCGTGTACCGAGTCCGCCAGGAAGCCGTGATGGCCACTACCGTCCTGGTCGGGGTTGCCGAGCGAGTCCTCAACGTCCGTGATCGCGTGAAACCTCGGGAAGACGACTTCGAGAGGGCGGTTCTGCCGCGTTTGTCAACTGGAGACCAGCGCTTGTGGAAGGACTTCGAGTACGCTGTGAGCCCGAACCGCCCGAAGGACGCCGAGGTGACGGTCGCGCGGTTTCGGGAGCTGCCTACGCGAAGTCCGGGACACACGCACGTACGGGGCTACGACTTCGTCGCAGTGGTCCCGGTCTACGTGAACAACGTCGATCCCCCGCGAGTCGACCGGGAGAACAAGCTCGGGATCGATGTGGATGACGAATACGCACTGATGCTCGAGGCCATCTGCAGAGCGTACAAGGCTCGATGGCATGCGTGAGAGGAAGCTCAAAGCCAGACCTTCAGCCTCGATCAGGCAACCGAATGCGCCAGCGAACACGATTCAAAAGTAAAGGCCTGACCCCGAGCATTTTCGTAGAGCTCGAGACGCTCAAGTGGGTGGATTGGTTCAACAACCGGCGGCTTCTGGAGCCGATCGGGGACATTCCCCCCACCGAGTTCGAAAAGCTACACTACGAGAACCAGGAGGCTCCGGTGATGGTGGCCGGACTCAAGTAACAGGGCCTCCGGAAAAGCCGGGGCGGTTCACTCATGCCCTGCGCAACACCCTGTGGATTGACACTCTAGAAGCAACCTCAGATACTATCCCAAACCAGACAATGTGGGGGCGCTATGGAGGCTTTCGATCCACTGGACTATGAGAACCTCGCGCGAAGTGTTGTCGCGGCACTCTTGAGCAGTTCGGAAGTGCCACTTCCACTCGATGAAACCTTCGAGGGAGCTGGCGTATACGCGATTTACTACCGCGGAGGTTTTTCGGCCTACTCCCCGCTCGCTGAGATCGATCCGTTTCCCCCAATCTACGTTGGAAAGGCGGTGCCTTCGGGCGCTCGGAAAGGGACTAGACAGCGCCAACCCCGAAGCGAGCTCTATCAGAGACTCAACCAGCATGCCAGGAGCATCGATCAAGCTGAGAACCTCGAGGTGGCCGATTTCACATGTCGTTACCTCGTTGTTGTCCCAATCTGGATCACACTGGCAGAGCGCTTCTTGATCGAGCACTACAGACCCATATGGAACGTGGTGATAGACGGCTTCGGAAATCATGATCCTGGGGCAGGCAGACGGGCGATGAAAAGGCCCCAGTGGGACATCCTTCATCCCGGCAGGCCGTGGGCTGCCAAGCTGGATCCCGATGAGTCCTTTGAGGAGGTTCTGCGAAAGGTCCAGGACTTCCTCGGACAAGCGCATTGAGTATCACGCGGGGTCCAGTCTGATCCGCCCCGGGTTCCACGTAGGCCGAATTACGTGGATGCCACGGTTGCCCGGGCAGCCGTCTGCTGCTGATTGTACTGCTCGTGGACTTCCAGTGGCGTGCGCCCCTTGAAGGCGCGATGCAGCCGATGCGTGTTGTACCAGCCGATGTAGACAACGAGAGCCAGTTCCAGTTGCAGCCGCGTCTTCCAAGTGGCCCGCTTGGTCAGTTCGGTCTTGATCGTGGAGATCACGCTCTCTGCCATGGCGTTGTCGAGTGCCGTTCCAATGCGACCTCGGCTGGGGACAATCCCTGCCTCGACAAGCCGCTTGGTGTACTCGTACGAGGTGTACTGGGCGCCGTTGTCTGAATGAGCGATCGTTCCTCCATTCCCGTGTTCCTGGCGGCCGGCGAGCGCCATCTCAAACGCGTCGCTGACCAGGGACTGACGCATGTGCCTCGCCAGCTTCCAGCCGACAATCCGTCGCGTGTACACGTCGAGGACGATGGCAAGGTAGCTCCACCCTTCCTGCGTGCGGATGTAGGTGAAGTCAGCCAGCCACAGCTCGTCGGGGCGACTTGCGGTGAAGTTGCGACGGACAAGATCGTCCGCTGGCACCGGCGCGAGGCCGGGAATTGTTGTACGGTGCGTCTTCCCTTTGCACACACCTGTGATGCCCTGCTCGCGCATCAATCGCTCCACCGTACAGCGAGCCACGCAGATCCCCTCGCGCTGGAGTTGCTGCCACGTCTTCCACTGCCCGTAGATCTCGAACGCCCCGGCGTGAACGCGGCGAATCTCCCCAAGTAGCTCTGCATCGCGGGTCGCCCGTGCCGACAGACGCCGTCTCCGCCTCGCCCGGTACGCACTGGCTGACACCTCAATCTCCCGACAGATCGGCTCGACCCCGAAACGTGCGCGGTGCTCATCGATGAATGCGCTCACCTCGGACGGGGTTGGTCGAGCTCCCGTGCGAAAAACACGCTCGCCGCTTTCAGAATCTCGTTGGCGCGCCGGAGATCTCGCACTTCCCGACGTAGCTCCCGCAACTCCTCACGCTCCGCCGTCGCCAGCCGATCGCTACGGCTGCCGTCATCCGCCTCGTCTTGCCGCACCCACGTTCTCAGCGTTTCAGGATGGATCCCCAGGTCACGAGCAACGGCTGAGATCGGTCGATCCGCGCCGCGTGCCAGGCGCACTGCTCGCTCGCGAAACTCGCGCGGGTACTTCGATCCTCTCCCCATCTCTCACGGTCTCCTCTCTCCAGGTTCTCATGTTCCTGGAAACGGAGCCTCCGTCAAACCCGGGGTGGTCCAGTCCGAGAGAGGCGGCTATTCTGGTGCTCGCAATTCAACAGCTGTTTCGTGGAGTTCTACACGTTTCTTGGTCACGCCTGCTCTGACCGCTGAGTTAACGATACTTGAGCCAGTCCGTTTCTTGCGGACTTCGTGCATGCCTTCCACCGTGAAGCCATGCAGCTTTGCGATCTCTGCAAGGAAACGATCTGTCTCAACATGTACTCCCTGCACAATGTTGTTTCCTATGACAACGACAACTTGACCTCCGGGCTTCATTACGCGTCGCGTTACTTCGAAGAACCTGTGGCAATCATTGAAGTAGGTTGAGGCATAGCTTGCCCAACCCGCCCCACCGTAGGTGCCCCTCTCTGTGTTCCGTTCAGCAATGCTTCGCAGAACGCCCTCAAGGTCTGGCATCGAGAAACCCAGCGTAACCTCTGGCCCACTCCTTACCGTCTGCCAGAATTGCCCGAAGTTTTCCTCCTCGAGGCGCTTGAGATCAGAGTTCTCTTCGACGAGACCAAGCCAATAGAGCTGCGGTCTAGTATTCCGCACATAGTGGTAGTTGTTCAGGTATGGAGGTGACGTTATGAGAATGTCGACGCTGTCAGCCAGGATGGAGTCAGACTTCTCGAGATACGAATTGAGATAGATCTTGTGTTTCGGTCTATAGCCAATCCCCCTCATGTGCTGAGCAAAGAACTCGATGTCGGACTCGATCTCGCGCAGTTTCTCACACAGGATTCCCAGCACATCAGCATTCTCAATGTTCCGCTTCCCGGCAGCGATACGAGTGCTCAGACTTGGTTCGTATGAGTAGTTCGAGAAACTAACCATCACGGCGCCTAGAGCTAGCTTCAGAACCTGTTTCACAAACGGATCCTCCTGCTCTAGTATGAAGTCCTGAACAAGAAGGACCTGGTGCTCAATAGCCGGGCTGAAGAAGGGGATTTTACTCCTGAAGTTGGGCGGTGGCTCCGCTATCGGGTTTCGCCCGGCGACCTGTCCACGATGCCACAGCGCCTCCAGCGCCAGGATCGAATCCGAGAGTGGTTTCAAGCTGCGCCATGCACATGACAACTTGACGTCACAAGCCAGGGCTGCGTAGGGATTGATTTCGAATCCCACGACACTGAATCCGAATCGCAACCCTTCAACCAGAGTAGTCCCGACACCTGCGAAAGGATCGAGAACGGTCACTTCCCGCGCCTCTCCGGAAGAGATGTGCTCCAGAATCTGAGAGACAAATGAAGAGGAGAAACCTGCAATCCATGGAACCCATCGGTGTAACGGCTCGTTACGGTTTTTTGTGAAGGCAGTGTCCGCGAAGCCGGCCTTCCCATCAGTAGTACGCGTGCCGACTGTCTCGGTGAAGAGCGGAGCTTGCTGATATAAAGGTGAAGGCTCCTCAACTGAGGTAGCTGGCCCTACACCTGCAAGCCATTCCTCAAGACTGTAACGGAGAAATCGCCATTCCCTACCTACCTTCCTGCACGGTATGCGCCCACTGCGGGCCATGTTTCTGAGCGTCTTTTCGCTGACTCGAATGAAGTGGGCTGCCTCTGCCAAGTTGAGGACCTCATCCCTTTGGTCGACATCCGAGAGCATCGTATTGTAGCCTCCGTTATCTTCCGTAAGAGGATTGTATCTATCTCGGGAGATAAGGCAACCCCCGCCGTATAGCATGGACTCCACACACCAACTGGGAAAATCGGGAGACGCATGCCTCGTTTCTTGCGCTTCCGGCGCGGTCTTTGGATGCGGAGCGAACGGCGGCGCTTCGGGATGCCTGCGGATCGGGGGACAACACCGAACACGAAGCGAGAGGGCGGGGATGTCTCCCGGATCCGCGAACCGCGTCAGCCGGAGACGGACTGCTTCGGGACCACGGTGATTCCGCTCTCCGTCACCCAATACAGGCGCTCGTCCGCGTCGCGATCGTAGCCGATCGCCCCTCCATCGGGGATCACAACCCGCTTGTCGATGATGGCGCGCCGAACCCTCGCGCCTCGGCCTACATCCACACGATCGAGCAGCACGGAGTCCTCCACGTGTGCCCCGGAGCGAACGACGACGCCGGGAGAGAGCACGGAACGTTCGACGGTTCCCCCGCTGACGATCGAGCCGGAGGAGAGGAGAGAGTCGAACGCCGTGCCGGGCACGTCCCCCTCGCCGCGGACGATCTTCGCCGGCGGACGAGGGCGGTTGAGGCTGTGAACCGGCCACGCGCGGTCGTAGAGGTCGAAGCGCGGCACGACGCCGATCAGGTCCATGTGCGCTTGCCAGTACGAATCGAGCGTTCCGACGTCGCGCCAATACACCACCGAGTTGCGGTTTCCCGATTCGAACGGGAAGGCGTAGACCTTGCGGTGAACCATCGCCGCAGGAAGGAGGTTGCGTCCGAAATCGTGGTTCGAGTCGAACTGGGCCGCGTCGCGGCGCAGCTCGTCGTGCAGCACCTCGGGGCGGAAGACATAGATGCCCAGGGAGGCCAGGCAGAGTTCCGGCGTTCCGGGAATCCCGGTCGGCTCATCCGGCTTCTCTTCGAACGCGATCACCCGGTTTCCCTCGTCGACGATCAGCTCGCCGAGCTTCGCGCGGACTTCGTCGCGCTGCAGCTGCATCACCGCGACGGTGACGTCCGCGCCCTGTGCCCGATGGAACTCCATCATCGCCCGGTAGTCCATCTTGTAGACGTGGTCGCCGGCGAGGATCAGGATCGCCTCGGGCGACCCGTGTTCCGCGGCGTAGCGTTCGACGCAGTACCAATTCTGATGGACGGCGTCGGCCGTCCCGAGGTACCAGTCGGTGTGAATCCGCTGCTGGGGCGGGATGGTCTGGAGGAATTCGTCGAGCGCCGGGTTCAGCACGTTCCATCCTTCGCGGACGTGCTCCTCGAGCGACAGCGACTTGTACTGCGTCAGGATGAAGATCCGCCGCAGTCCGGAGTGCATGCAGTTGCTGAGCGCGAAGTCGATGATCCGGTAGTGGCCGGCAAATGGCACCGCGGGCTTCGCTCGATCGCGCGTCAGCGGATCGAGCCGCTCGCCTCGTCCCCCGGCCAGGACGAACGTGACCACGTCCCGCATCTGCCGCTCCCTTCGGCGAGCGCCGCACGAACGGCGTTCCCGTCGGCTCAGTATGACGCCCCCATCGATCTCCGTCCACCTCCCCACCCCGGCTCTTGGTGGTGAGGAGGACAACAACTACACTTCCGGTGCGCGTGGGACGACTCGAAGAATCCGGCAGGGGCGCGTGAAGGGGGAGCATGGCGAGACGACCATCGAGAGGCGTAGAGCCGGTCGATACCCATCGTCTGACCGATGCCGACCTCTACCTGTTCGGGGAAGGGACCCACTACCGCCTGTACGAGAAGCTCGGCGCTCATCCGTCCGCCACGCCGGGGGCGGGAACGTCGTTCGCCGTCTGGGCCCCGAATGCGGTCTCGGTTTCGGTGATCGGCGACTTCAACGATTGGAGGCCGCACGTCCACGAGCTGCGACCGCGGGGGTCGTCGGGAATTTGGGAGGGGTACGTGCCCGGTGTCGAACGCGGGGCGAGGTACAAGTACCACATCCGGTCGCGAATCGGCGGCTACGAAGCCGACAAGGCGGACCCGTTCGCGTTTCGCGCCGAGCTCTCCCCGAGGACGGCATCGATCGTCTGGGACCTCGACTACGGCTGGGGAGACGACGCGTGGATGCAACAGCGGCGCGACCGCAACGCGTCGGACGCCCCGATCTCGATCTACGAGGTTCATCTGGGCTCGTGGATGCGCGATCCCGAGGATCCGGCGCGGCTTCCCACGTATCGCGAGCTGGCACCGAGGCTCGCCGACCACGTCGAGCGGTGCGGATTCACCCACGTCGAGCTGCTCCCGGTGATGGAGCACCCGTTCTACGGATCCTGGGGCTACCAACTGACCGGGTACTTCGCGGCGACGAGCCGCTACGGCACACCGCAGGAGTTGATGTTCCTCATTGACACCCTGCACCGACGCGGCATCGGCGTCATCCTCGACTGGGTTCCGTCGCACTTCGCCAACGACGCCCACGGCCTCGCGTTCTTCGACGGAACCCATCTCTACGAGCACGCCGACCCGCGAAAGGGGGTCCACCCCGACTGGGACAGCCTCATCTTCAACTACGGACGCTCCGAGATCCCGGGGTTCCTGATCTCCAGCGCCGCCTTCTGGCTCGACGTCTACCATGCCGACGGGCTGCGCGTCGACGCCGTCGCCTCGATGCTCTACCTCGACTACTCGCGCAAGGAAGGGGAGTGGATTCCCAACGCCTTCGGCGGACGGGAGAACCTCGAGGCGATCGCCTTCTTGCGCCGGCTGAACGAGGCGGTCTACGCGCGGCACCCCGACGTACAGATGATCGCCGAGGAGTCGACCGCCTGGCCGATGGTCTCGCGCCCGACGTACGCCGGAGGGCTCGGGTTCGGGATGAAGTGGGACATGGGCTGGATGCACGACATGCTCCAGTACATGTCGAGGAATCCGGTGCACCGCCGCTATTATCAGAACCTGCTCACGTTCCGGCTCCTCTACGCGTTTCACGAGAACTTCGTCCTCTCCCTGTCGCACGACGAGGCCGTCCACGGCAAGGGCTCGCTCCTCGGCAGGATGCCGGGCGACGACTGGCAGCGGTTCGCCAATCTGCGGCTCCTCTACGGGTACATGACGGCTCAGCCCGGGAAGAAGCTCCTCTTCATGGGAGGGGAGTTCGGCCAATGGGGGGAATGGAACCACGAGGCCTCGCTCGACTGGGACCTGCTCCAATGGGAGCCGCACCAGAGGCTTCAAGCGTGGGTAGCCGACCTCAACCGGCTCTACCGCGGGACCGAGGCGCTGCACCGGCTCGACTTCGCTGCGGAAGGCTTCGAGTGGATCGACTGCAGCGACGCGGATGCGGGGGTGGTCAGCTTCGTCCGGAACGCGCTGAGCGATCGCCATCGGCTCGTTGTAGTCTGCAACTTCACGCCGGTGCCGCGCATCGGCTACCGGATCGGGGTCCCGCGGGACGGCTTCTGGAAGGAGGTCCTGAACAGCGACGCCCAGGCGTACGGAGGAAGCGGCGTGGGGAACCTCGGCGGCGTTTGGGCGGAGCCGATTCCGTCTCACGGCCGGCCGCACTCGCTCAATCTGACGCTCCCGCCACTGGCGATCGTCTTCCTTCGATCCGAAGAGGCCGAGGCGGAGCCCGATCCGGAGCCCGCGGCCGCCGCGAGAAGAGAAGCCGCCTCACCGACGAGGCGGAGGAGGGGACGATGACGCAACAGCGGGCGGTCTGCATCCACGGCCACTTCTACCAGCCGCCGCGGGAGAACCCGTGGCTCGAGGCGATTGAGGTCCAGGATTCCGCCGCGCCGTTTCACGACTGGAACGAGCGCGTCACCGCGGAGTGCTACGCCCCGAACAGCGCTGCGAGGATCCTCGACGGAGGGGGCAACATCCGGCGGATCGTCAACAACTTCGCGCGGATCAGCTTCAACGTCGGGCCGACGCTTCTCTCGTGGCTCGAGGGCCACAATCCGCAGGTCTACGCCGCCATCCTCGAGGCCGATCGCGAGAGCCAGAAGCTCTTCTCCGGCCACGGCTCGGCGATCGCGCAGGCGTACAGCCATCCGATCCTCCCCTTGGCCAACAACCGGGACAAGGAAACACAGATCCGATGGGGAATCTCCGACTTCGAGCGGCGCTTCGGGCGCGCTCCGGAAGGGCTGTGGCTTCCGGAGACGGCCGTCGATCTGCCGACGCTCGAGATCCTCGCGCTGTCCGACATCCGGTTCGTCATTCTCGCTCCGCACCAGATCCGCCGCGTCCGCCCGGCCGGCGAAGCGGCTTGGCAAGATGTCGCGGGCGGCAGCGTCGATCCCAGGTCACCGTACCGCGTCCCTCTTCCCTCCGGAAGGACGATCGCCGTCTTCGCCTACGACGGCCCGATCGCCCACGACGTCTCCTTCGCGCGCCTGCTCGAGGACGGCGAGCGGTTCCTCCAGCGGCTCCTGTCCGCGTTCGACGCCGCCTCCGGACCTCAGCTCGTCCATTTCGCCACCGATGGCGAGGCGTACGGCCACCACCACCGGTTCGGCGAGATGGCTCTGGCCTACGTGCTCAACCGGCTGGAGACCGGCCCCGCCCGCCTCACCAATTACGGCGAGTGGCTCGAGCAGCATTCACCGACCCTCGAGGCCGAGATCTTCGAGAACACCTCGTGGAGCTGCGCCCACGGGATCGAGCGCTGGAGGTCCGACTGCGGGTGCAATGCCGGTTCGCATCCCGGGTGGAACCAATCATGGAGAGCACCGCTTCGCCGGGCCCTCGACCACCTGCGCGATGAGCTCGGCCCCCGCTACGAGGAGTGCGCAGGAGAGCTGTTCGCCGATCCGTGGGAGGCGCGGAACGACTACATCGACGTGATCCTCGATCGCTCCCCGGAGGCCGTCGATGCCTTTCTCTCGGCCCATCTCCGCGCCCCGCTCTCCGAGGAAGAGCGAGTCGAGGCGCTGAAGCTCCTCGAGCTCCAGCGCCACGCGATGCTGATGTTCACGAGCTGCGGGTGGTTCTTCGACGATCTGGCCGGGATCGAGACGGTTCAGGTCCTCCGCTACGCCGGCCGCACGATCGACCTGGCGAGCGACCTGTTCGACGAGGAGTTCGAGGAGCCGTTCCTGAAGATCCTCGAGGAGGCGTCGAGCAACGATCCCGCGCGCGGCAACGGCCGTGCGGTCTACGACGCCCTGGTTCGGCCGGCGGTCGTCGACCTTCCGAAGGTCGTCGCTCACCACGCGTTGACCGCCCCGTTCTCCGGCGACACGGGCGATGGCCTGTTCTCGGCGTACCGGCTGGAGACGGTCGACCATGACGAACGAAGGGCAGGCGACGCCTTCCTCGGCCTCGGACGCACGATCGCGTCGTTCTCGATCACCGGCGAGCGCTCGACGATCGCCTACGCGGCCCTCCACACCGGGGGCACCGAGATCGTCGCCGGAGTGCGCTCCGCGCGTTCGGAGGAGGAAGGAACCGAGGGAGGTGCGAAGCTCCTCGAGGCGTTCGAGCGCGGCGCGCTCGACGAGGTTCGGGAGGCGATCGCCGAGGAGTTCGCGGAGCAGGTCTACTCGCTTGGGCTCTTGTTCCGCGAGGAACAGCGAAGACTGCTCGACGTGATGATGGAGCAGACGCTGGGCGAGATCGAGGCCGCCTACCGGCGCGACTACGAGCGGACCGAGCCCCTCCTCCGGCTGCTCGCCGACCTCGGAATCCCGCTCCCCCGTACCTTGAGAACGCTGGCCGCGTTCATGATCAACACCGATCTCGAGGAGACGGTCGCGGCGGTTCCGTTCGACGCGGCGAGGGTGTCCGCCCTCTTCCGCCAGGCGGAGGAGTGGGGCGTCGCGCTCGACCGGCCGGCGCTGGCGGACCGCTGGGATCAAGGAGTGGATCGAGCGATTCGAAGGCTGGCGGAAGGGGAACCGGCCAGCGAGACGCTCGGAAGCCTCCTCGCCGCGGTCGACTCGGCCCGCGACCACGGAATCGACATCGACCTGTGGAGCGCCCAGAACGCCTACTACCGCCTCGCCGAGAAAGAGCTTCCGAACGCAAGGCGGCGCGCCGCCGCCGATCCCGACGCGGTCGAGTGGCTGAAGGTGTTCGACGCGCTCGGGAAGCGGTTGGCGGTCGGTGCGCCGTCCGACGAGGGGGCGGTGCGGCCGGAAGAGCCCTGATGCCGGCGTCCCATTGACTCTCCCATGCTAGAATCCCACCCATGTGCCGGATGATCGCCGCTCCGTCGGGGCTGCCGGGCCGCCTTCTGATCGATCCGTTCCTACGATTCGGGCGGGGTCGGAACACGACGAACGAGGTCAACACCGAACTCGGGAAGGTCACGCACGGCGACGGATGGGGCGCGGTCTACGAGAGTGAGGGGAGCCTGCAGGTCCATCGAAGCGTCGAGCCTTGTTGGGAGGGTGAGGAGATCGAGGCGCTGCGCGAGAAGCGAGTCTTCCTGCTCCATGCGCGCCGTGCGTCGCAGGGCGGCGTGGCGCTCGAAAACACCCATCCGTTCGAACAGGAGATCGACGGGGCTCGCTGGTTCTTCTGCCACAACGGGGCTGTGCGAGAGGATCTACCGACTGCGGGCGTGCTCACGAAGGCCGATCCGACCGACTCGGAGAAGCTGCTCGGCCTGCTGCAGCCGTACATCCGCGAAGACCGCGCCCTCGAAGGCTTCTGCGCCCGCGAAAGCGACGTTCTCAGTAGCTTTCGCGCTCGCGAAGGCGACATACTCGCCGGCCTTCGCACTGTCTACTGCGGGATCCGCAACTTCACCAGCCTGAACTCGTTCCTCCTCGGCCCGGACGACCTTTGGGCTGTCTGCCTTCACACGAAGAACCCGGTCTACTACACGCTCACGCTGTCCGAGACACCCGACGGTCCCATCGTCTCCTCCGAGCCGCTCGACGAGTTCGCCGGGAAACAGACCGCTCTCCACAACGGAACCGTCCTCCGGATCGATCGCCGCACCGGAGCGACCGAGACGCACTCCCTCTGCCCGGGCCGCGACTGACGGCCTCAGCCGGTGGCCCCAACCTCGCTCATCAGGCGCTGCCAATCGTTCGGCATTCGGATCCGCAGCCGCCACGCCCGGTGGCGGATCTGGACGCTCGGCGCTTGCCCGCACCGAACGGTTTCCGGAGAATGGTCGCGGCCGACCTGAGTGACTAGGGTTCCGCTGCGTCGCAGGCCTGGACCGAGCGTCACAGAAGCCATCGTGCGTAGCACCTTATCGGACAAAAGCCGGGAGGGACGAGGCCGGCACCGAATCCATCGCGGATGGTTCCGCGCGAAAGGGGTGCCACGATGCGTACATCGTCCGACCGCCGCGCCATCCTCCAAGCGCTGTTCGTCACCTTCCTCTGGTCCACGTCCTGGATCCTCATCAAACGGGGGTTGCAGGAGATTCCCCCGCTGACCTTCGCCGGCCTGCGGTACGCAATCGCGTCCACCGTCCTCCTCCCTGGCCTGTGGCGAAGGCGACAGGAGGTCGGCGCACTGACCCGAGCTCAATGGGTCCAGCTCGCGATACTCGGCCTCGTCTTCTACGCCCTGACACAGGGAGGTCAGTTCCTCACGTTGGTCCATCTCGATGCGATTCCGTTCAGCCTCATCCTGAGCTTCACGCCGCTGCTGGTGGCCGCATCCGGAACGATCGCCCTGAGGGAGCTCCCGTCCCGAATGCAATGGGGCGGAATCGCGGTGACTCTCGTCGGCGCGGCCCTCTACTTCGCGCCTTCGAAGCCTTTTCGGGGGGGCGGCCTCGGGTTTGCCTTAGCCGGGCTGACGTTGTCCGCCAACACGATCTCGGCTCTCCTCGGGCGGGCTGTCAACCGGCGATGCATCGCCTCGCCGGTCGTGGTTACCACGATCAGCATGGGAATCGGGGCCGCTTCGCTTCTCGGGGTCGGCCTGTGGACTCAGGGCCTTCCCAATCTGACGGCCATGGGCTGGGGAATCGTCCTCTGGCTCGCGATCGTCAACACGGCCTTCGCCTTCACGCTGTGGAACCACACCCTGCGATTCCTCTCCGCGACGGAGTCGAGCGTCATCAACAACACAATGCTGATTCAGATCACCGTGCTCGCGTGGATCTTCCTCGGAGAGACCCTCGGCACGGTGGAGATCGTCGGTCTCCTGGCGGTGGCTTGCGGAACGCTGCTCGTGCAGCTTCGTCGCTCGACACGCTCTTCATCGTAGACGGCGCCGTTCACTCCCGCTCGCCGGCAGACTGGCGGAGGACGATGCTCGCCAACAGGATGGTCAGGACGACGAAGACGAGCACCCCGGCGAAGCCGACCGGCTCCTGCCACGGCTCGAGCCCCTTCACCATCACCGCGCGGAGCAGGCGGTTGGAGTAGGTGAGCGGGACGAGATAGGAGAGCGGCCGGAGGACGCGGGGGATCGCCTGGATCGGCCACATCATCCCAGAGAGGAGGACCGAGGGGAGGATGACGAGCGGGAAGAAGACGACCGCCTGCGATTCGGTCTGGGCAAGCGCGGAGAGGAGGGTCCCCAGCCCGACGCTCCCGACGGCGAACAGGATGACGCAGGCGAACGCCCAGGCGACCGAGCCGTTGATCACGATGTCGAACACGCCCTTCCCGATCGTCAGCACCACGAGCGACTGGACGAGCGCGACCAGGCCGAACGCGACGACGTAGCCGAGGATGAATTCGGCCCGCCGGACCGGCGAGACCCAGACGCGGGAGAACGTCCCGTCGACCTTCTCCCGCACGATCGAGAGGAGCGTCAGCACGGTGCTGATCAGGGCGACGACGAGCCCCATGATCGCCGGCGCGAAGCTGTCGATGAACCGGACCTCGACACCGTACAACTGGCGTGTGTCGATCCGGACCGGCCCGCCTTCACCGAGGTCCATGAGGGCGTCGGCGAGCCCCATCTTGATCGTCGACGCGATCTGCGGGTCCGATTCGTCGAGCGTCAGATCGATCGTCCCCTGTGCGCTGGTGGCGACGCCCATCGCGAAGTGCGCGTAGTAGAGGCTGGTAAACTTGTCCGGGATCCGGATCACCGCCTGGTAGCCCGAATCGAGCAGCAGGCGTTCGGGATCGTCGACCGGCGCGTGGACGGTCACGTCGAACGCGTCGTCGGCTTGCAGGCTCTCCAGGATCGACGCGGTGAGGTCGGTGTTGTCCTCGTCGATGAACGCGACGCGGATGTCGGTGATGTCGCCGGAGAACGAGTACCCGAACAGGAGCATCGCGACAGCGGGAAGGACAAGCATGAACGCGAGAACGCGCTTGTCGTGCCAGACCTGGCGGAGGACGCGCTCGGCGACGGCGAGAATCCGGTACGCCTTCACGGCGCACCCCCTGCAACCGCCGTCCGGGTGAGGATCAGGAACACCTCTTCCATGTCCGGCCCCTCCCGGCCGCTCCGACGCCCGGCCTCGTCCTTGAGGGCGTCCGGCGTCCCCTCGGCGATCAGGCGGCCGCGCTGCATCAGTCCGACCCGGTCGCACCACTCGGCCTCGTGCAGGTAGTGGGTCGACAGGAGGATCGTCCGGCCCTTGGCGTTCAGCTCGCGGAAGTGGCCCCAGAACTCGCGGCGCAGCGCCGGGTCGAGCCCGATCGTCGGCTCGTCGAGCAGCAAAGCGTCCGGCTCGTGCAACAGCGCGCAGGCGAGCGACAGCCGCTGCTTCTCGCCCCCGGAGAGGCGGTCGGCGCGCTGCCGGCCGCGGTCCTCCAGTTGCATCAGACCGAGGAGCTCGCGGGTCCGGCCCGCGATCCGAGCGCGCGGCATCCCGTAGATCCGGCCGAAGAAGAGAAGGTTCTCGGCGACCGACAGGTCGCGATACACGGCGCGCTCTTGCGGCATGTAGCCGAACCGGTGCTCGACCGCGCGTCGCTCGGCCGGCATGGCAGAACCGAGGAGCCACGCCGTGCCGCCGGTTGGGGCCGTCAGTCCGCTCAGCATCCGGATCAGCGTCGTTTTCCCCGCCCCGCTCGGCCCGACCAGCCCGTAGATCTCGCCGGGCTCGATCGTCACTGACACGTCGTCGACCGCGCGGAGCGGCCCGAACCGCTTGGTGAGCGACGCGGCGATGAACACGGGAACCCGATCAGCCATCCGATGCCTCCGTCGGAGGGACGAACAGCGCCGGGTCGAGCCCGCCGTTCACGGTGAGCGAGTCGTAGTGGATGACGCTCTTCCGTTCCCCGGTCCCGTCGTACGTCTCCATCGTCCGCGCGAGGTACGTCGATTCCGTCACCGGCTCCACGTCCAGGATCCGGAGCTCGACGAGCAGGTTCCCGTCCACGTCGTACAGGAGCCGTCGGGTCGGGACGAACGTCTCGGGATCGACCCACAGCTCAATCCGGCCGTACGCCGCGTCGTCGGTCGTCGGGATGCCGATCAGGTGGTACAGATCCGGGGCGTCGTCGCGCAGCTCGAACGCGTAGTCGTCGAACTCGTCCGCCACCCCGCGGAGGAACTGCCGGAAGACGAGCCACGGCTGTTCGGCCGTCGACAGCTCGGAGAGGTCCTTCTCGTACCACGTGTCCGCGGCGGCGACGTAGATCCGCATCTTGTCCCCGACGATCAACGTCAGGTTCCCGGCGAGGTAGTCGGGCGCGAGGTACTCCTGCCGCATCCGATCCGGCTGGAGGAGGGAGAGCCGGATCCGCTGGGTGAGGTCGACTTCGCCGTCCGCGTACGTCTCGATCGTGAGCACGGCGTCCAAGTCCTCGATCCCTTGCGTGTTCTCACGCATCCGCGTGATCACGCCGGCGGCGGTGTCGATCGGCTCCGCCGCCGCGATCCCGGCGACGAGGAGGAGCAGGAGGAGAGAGAGTGCGCTCTCGATTCGCCTGGTCATGACACCGCCTACCGGATCGCGGAGACCCAGCCTGTTCCCTCCCCCGCGACCTGCCGCAAGCGCTCCGCAAGCTGCCCGGCATGATGTTGGATGTGGCGGAGGTTGTACAGGTGCGCCTCGCCGCGCGAGAAGGGAAGCCATCCGAAGCCGGACGGCCCGTCGAACGGCGTGGAGTCGACGAGCTCGGCGACGCGCCCGTCGACGTAGTCGCAATACGCGAGGACGTCCTCCTTGGAGTAGGCGTCGTCGGATGTCAGAACGCTCCAATCGCCCAGGTGTGTGCGCCCGAACCCCTCCCGCCCTTCGACCCCTCTCTCGAACGGCTCGAACGCCTCCTCGGACGGCGACAGGTAGAGATGGGCGAAGTAAATCGAGTGGTAGGCAAGCACCCAGAAGGGGTTGTGATCGGAATCCCGGTGCCAGAGCGAATCGGGGCACGCTTCGACGGTCGAACGGAGCATCTTCAACGACGCTCGGATCTGCGAGATGACGGCAACTCGATCCATTGGAACCTCCTCGGGAAGACCGCGGAACAGATACGTCATTCTACGAGGGGTCCCGACGGGGTCAAGCTCGCGAGACGCCGAGAGGATTCCTCATCGGACTCCGCGGGAGGGCGGGGGCGCTCCCCGTTGAGAGGAACGGGTCCCGTGGGGCGAAGCGCGTGGTCCCGAAACGGAGACAAGGGCGAAGAGAGGCCCTTCCTCCCGGATCGCATCCGCTGATGGTCCGGGCCGGTCGATCGACACGAAGGATTCGCTCTTCGGCTTCCAGCTATGCGATCAGCCGGTGTTCCTTTCCAATAGCGCTGAACGCGTCGATGACGCGATCCATCTGGTCGTCGGTGTGGGTCGCCATGTAGCTCGTTCGAAGGAGCGCCTTGCCCGCCGGAACGGCTGGCGGGATCGCGACGTTGACGTAGACACCGGCGTCGAACAGCGATCTCCAGACCTGCATCGCCTTCAGGCTGTCGCCGATGAAGATCGGGATGACCGGCGTTTGGCTCTCGCCGACGTCGAACCCGAGATCGCGGTACCGTCCGCGCATCCGATCGGCGATCTCGTTGACCCGGGCGACCCGCTCCGGCTCGCGCTCCATCACGCCGAGCGCCGCGAGGGCGGCGGCGACGTTCGGCGCCGGGAGGCTGGCGCTGAAGATGAAGGAACGAGCGAAGTGCTGGATCCAGTGCAGCGTCGTCTCGTCCCCGGCGACGAACCCGCCGATCGAGGCGAACGCCTTGCTGAACGTTCCGATGATTAGATCGACGTCGTCGGCCACGCCGAAATGGGCCGTCGTCCCCCGTCCGCCGCCGATCACGCCGATGCTGTGCGCGTCGTCGACCAACAGGCGGGCGCCGTGCTTCCGGCAAATCGGGATCAACTCGGGGAGCGGCGCGATATCGCCTCCCATGCTGAATACCCCGTCGACGACGACGAGCTTCCCGGCGTCCGCCGGACAGGCGGCGAGGACGCGTTCGAGGTCCTCGGGATCGCTGTGCTGGAACCGTCGCAGCCGCCCAAGGGCCAGATGACACCCATCGACGATGCTCGCGTGATCCTCCTTGTCGCAGACCACGACATCGTTTCGTCCGAGCAACGCCGACAGGGTGCCGAGGTTCGTCTGATACCCGGTGCTGAAGACGAGAGCCGCCTCCTTCCCGAGGAACGCGGCCAGGCGCTTCTCGAGCTCGCCGTGAAGCGCGAGCGTGCCGTTGAGGAACCGGGACCCCGTGCAGCTGGTGCCGAACTCGGCGATCGCCGAGCGGGCCGCCTCCCGGACCGCCGGATGGGTCGTGAGACCGAGGTAGTTGTTCGATCCGAGCATGATCAGCCGTTTCCCTTGGACAGTGACCTCGGTCCCCTCGGTCTGATCGAGCGGGATGAAGTAGGGGTAGAGGCCCATCTCCTTCAGCCGCCGAGCGTTCGTCGGATAGCCCATGCTCTCCGCGACGGCCGGGTCGGAGAAGAACTCGCGACACTTCTCGAATAGGTCCACCGTGACTCCCTCCTCTTCGGCGAGGCCCCCGAACGACGGACTAGCCGACGTGGTAGTACTGCCTCAGAGCCCAGCCGAACAACCTCGCAGGCAGGACGCTCTTCAGACGGATCGCGATCCGCTCAAGGACCGGACCGACCGTGTAGCGCAGACGAGGCGAGCGGACGGAGAGGATGCGGGCGACGAGACGCCCGATCGCCTCCGGGGACGCCCCTCCGCGCTCGTCCTTCTCGACGATTGACAGCGCCGCGCGATAGGCGTCCGCGTACGCCTCGCTCTCCGATGCACCGCGGGCCGGCCGCCGGTTGTCGGTGAACCCGGTGGCGAAGTCGCCCGGCTCGAGAAGGACGACGCGGACGCCGAAGCGATGCACCTCCATCCAGAGCGATTCGGTCAGGCCCTCGACCGCGAACTTCGTCGCGCTGTAGAGGCCCTGAAACGGAAGGCCGATCCGTCCGCCGATCGACGAGATGTTGACGATCGTCCCGGAGCGCTGCCTCCTCATGATCGGCAGGACGGCGCGGCAAACGCGGAGCGTCCCGAACAGGTTGGTCTCGAAGATCGCCTTCGCCTCGTCGTCGGCGGTATCTTCGATCGAGCCGCCGATCCCGAAGCCGGCGGAATTGACCACCCCGTCGACCCGCCCGGCGCGCTCCGCGACCTCTCGGACCGCACCGGTCACCGATGCATCATCGTCGACGTCCATCGCGACGATCTCGAGGCGATCGGCGGAGGTCAGCTCCCGCCGAAGGGCGGCCTCGACGGCGGCCGGCGGCCGGCGCGTCGTCCCGAAGACGCGGTAGCCGCGGCGGGCGAGATGAAGGGCGCAGGCCCGCCCGATCCCCGACGACGCGCCGACAACGAGCACGGTCTTCCCTTGGTTCGATCTCATCCGATCCCCTCCCGCCTCGTCCGTCCTCCGTCCCGGTCAGATCAGGTCGGTCAGCCGGTCCATCGCGAGCCGCGTAGTCCATGCTAGGAACCTGCTCCGGGCGCGTCAATTCAGGCGCAGGCCGCCTACCACCGCGCCGGGTCCTGGCGGAAGTAATCCCGAAGGACCCTGTAGATCTCGGGCTCCTGGTCCTCCAACTCGCTCGGGACGAGGAAGAAGGCCTCGGTCGCGACGGCGAAGAACTCGGCCGGGTCCTCGGCGCCGTAGGGGTCGAGGAGCGTCTCTTCGCCCCGCTCGAGCGCGTCGGCGAGCCGCTCGAATCCGCCGAACATCGCGTCGACCCACCGACTTCGAAGCGCGCGGTCGGCGAGGATCGGGGCGCCGTTCAGCTCGCCGTCCTCCGCGTCGAGCTGATGGGCGAACTCGTGCAGGACGACGTTCTGCAGGTCGCCCGTCAGATCGCGCTCGACGTCCTCCCAGGAGAGGACCAGGGTGCCGGTCCGCCATGATTCGCCGGCCCGCGTCTCGTCGACCTCTTCCACGAGCCCGTCCTCGGCCTCGATCTCCTCCCGCACGCCGTACTCCGTCGGATAGAGGAGGACGCTGACCAGCTCGGTGAAGTAGCCGGTCGGGCGGTGGAGGAGAAGGATCCCGGCTTGCGCGGCGACGACGAGCTTCATCCGGTCGGTGACGTCCAGCCCGGCCGCCCCTTCGAAGTGCTTCTCCGCGAGCAGGACCTGGATGTGGCCGTGCAGCTCCTCGCGGTCGACCGGGGGCAGCCTCCGGTAGAGCGGGACGGAGTCCTCGAGGGCCGATCGCCAGGCCGCGGGGAACGGCCGTTCGCGAAGCCGTCTCCGTCGTCGCTCCTTCCTCCCGTACATCCACTCCCCCTTCGATCGGCAGTGAGGCCCGCGACGAGCGATCCGTTCAGAAGAGGGACGCGACCAGATGGCCGATCCCGACGAGGAAGACGGGCGCGAAGAGGAGGAGGAGCGCGCGCCGCTTCAGCAGGACCACCATCGACGCGACCGTCGCAGACACGTTGAGGATCAGCGCCGCGGTCGATCGAAGGTCGCTGATCCGCCCGGCGGCGCCCGCCCGTTCGAGCGCGCTCTCGTACTCGTCGTAGTAGCTCTGCGCCTTGGCCTCCGCCTCGCGCGCGACCGTGCTCTGGAAGTCGGACAGCTCGATCGACTGGTCGCCGAGATCGGTCAGGTACGCCTTCAACTCCTCGTCGTCGGCGGAATCGGCCTCGGCGTAGTACATCCCCGCCTGCGTGAGGTAGGACTGCGCCTGCACGAGCGCGTTCGACGCCTCCGTGGCGGACTCGAGCCGGAGCATCATGAACCCGAGCGCGGCCGTCTTCAAATCGCCGGCCTCGCCTCCCGCCTTCCCGGACGAGATCCACGACAGGGAGGCGAACAGCGTCGCGATCGCGACCAAGACGGCGGCGACGCTGGTCACATCCTGAAGCGCGTCCCGAACCCACCCGATCTTCATCCGAACCATCGCCCTCCCGTCCGGATGCTATGCGCAGAGGGCAGCGGCGTCAAAGCCTCTCCGCCGCTGCGAAGCTAGCCGAACCTCTCGCGGACGACGAAGGAATCGAGGTCCCTCTTCTCCGGCGGCCCGGGCCACGCATCGGGCACCCCGAGGGCGACGACGCAGGTGATCTCGTACCGGTCGGGGATTTCCAGGGCAGCGCGCTGAGCGCTCTCCGGAATGAAGTCGGTCCCGTACAGCGTCCCGTAGCCGAGCGCCCGTGCGGCGAGGATCAGGTTCGCGGCGGCGAGCGGACCGTCGTGCTTCAAGTAGCCCGGATGCTCGGCTTCTCTGTCGCACAGCACGGCGATCCACACCGGCGCGGTGAAGACCCCATCGAGGTAGGCCTCCGTCCTCGCGCGAAGCCGGTCGAGCTCCCCCCGCGGGATGTCCGGACCCTGGCGGATTCGTTCGATCGCCTCCTTCATTCCGATCCGCTTCATGCGGGCGATCCGCTCGGGATCCCGGACCACGAGGAACTTCCACGGCTGCTGGTTCCCCGAGCTCGGGGCCATTCGCGCGGCGTCGAGGATCCTTTTCAGGTCCTCTTCGGGAACCGGTGTGTCGGCGAACCTTCGCACCGTGCGCCGCTTCGCGACGACCTCGAACACATCGCGGATTCGATCGAGCATGTCGGCCTCCCGAGGATCCCAGTGTACCCGAGGCTCGGACCGATTCCATCGAGCCGGACGGCGGAGAAGGCGACGATACTTCCGTCGTCTCCCAGCCGTCGGCTTGACATCGCCGTCCCACTTGGCGTCGAATGGTCACGAAGGCACATCGAGACAGGAGGTGTGCGATGAAGGCTAAGTGCGTACTCGCTGCGGCGGTGCTGGTTGTGGCCATCGGCCTCTCGAGCTGTGATTGGTTCTGGATGCCGAATGTGATGACGCTCGGTTTCGCTCCGCTCTCCGGGGCGGTGCATACAACGGTGACGGTGGTCGGGCAGGGATTCGGCGCGACGCCGGAGGACGCGACGGTCACGTTCGACGGTGTCGAAGCGACGATCCTGACGTGGAGCGACACGAACATCGTCGTCCGGATTCCGATCGTCGCGACGCCGGTCGGTGCACGGACGGTCACGGTTCAGGTCCTCCGGGGCGGATCGCTCCTCGGAGCCGGGACGTTCACCGTCCTCCGCGGCGTCCTGTTCGAGACGAACCGGGACGGGAACGCGGAGATCTACGTGATGAACCCGGACGGCTCGCAGCCGACCAACCTGACGAACGATTCGGACGACGACTACAACCCGATCTGGTCGCCCGACGGGACGAAGATCGCCTTCGTCTCATACCGGGACGGAGACCCTGAGATCTACGCGATGGACGCCGACGGGTCGGACCAGACGAACCTGACAAATCACGCGGACGCCGACTACTTCCCGGTCTGGTCGCCGAACGGGGACAGGATCGCATTCATGACCGATCGCGAGAGCTCCGGGCCGCCGATCCTCGGCGTCAGACCGAAGATCATGATCGACTCTAACGTGGAGATCTTCGTGATGAACGCCGACGGCACGGGGCAGACGAACCTGACCGACGATCCCGCGGGGGACGCGTATCCGTCCTGGTCTCCGGACGGGTCGAAGATCGTCTTCCAGACCGATCGGGACAGCAATCCGGTCGTCCCGCTGGTCATCCTCCCGGACGACCTGGGGACCGAGATCTACTCGATGAACGCCGACGGATCGGATCCGACGCGCCTGTCGTGGAGCCCGGAGGACGACGCCAACCCCATTTGGTCGCCCGACGGATCGAAGATCGTCTTCCAATCGAATCGAGACGGGAATTGGGAGATCTACACGATGAACCCGGACGGAAGCGGGCAGACGCGCCTGACGGACCACCCCGATGCCGACACGTACCCCACGTGGTCGCCGGACGGAGACTGGATCACGTTCCACAGTGAGCGGGACGGGAACGGGGAGATCTACAAGATGACGTCCGGAGGATCGTCGGAAACCCGTCTGACGACGTCGACCGATTGGGACGGGGGACCGAGCTGGTCGCCGGACGGCCTGCAGATCGTTTTCGAGAGCTACCGGGACGGGAACGCCGAGATCTACCGGATGAACGCCGACGGATCCTTCCAGACGCGCCTGACGAACGACCCGGCCTGGGACCTCTACCCGTTCTGGGGCACGTTCGGGTGGACGCCGATGTTGTAGGCCGACGTCGGAGACATGCTCCGAAGCTGCAGCCGGGCAGACGGATCGGTCCGATCGATTGACAACACCCGGTCGGTCCCGTACGCTTCGCCCCCAAGTCTGCCTGTCCGCACCTCGGTGTCGCAGCGATCCCATTTCCCTCCGTGAGGGTTGTGGCTTGCCTTCCAGCGCGGGTTCGGTTTGAGACGTGAGGGCGGCGACGAAGGAGCAACGATGGCGGAGATGACTCGAATCGAGCGAATACGAAACGTTGGCGTGATGGCCCACATCGACGCCGGGAAGACGACGGTGACGGAACGGATCCTCTTCTTCACCGGCAAGCGGCACAGGATCGGGGAGGTGCACAACGGCGAAGCGGCGATGGACTGGATGGTCCAGGAGCGGGAGCGCGGAATCACGATCACGGCGGCGGCGACCACCACCTACTGGCGCGACCACCGGATCAACCTGATCGACACGCCCGGGCACGTCGACTTCACGGCGGAGGTCGAGCGGTCGCTCCGCGTGCTCGACGGAACGGTCGCCCTCTTCTGCGCCGTCGGCGGCGTCCAACCGCAGGCGGAGACGGTCTGGCGCCAGGCCGAGAAGTACGGCGTGCCGCGGATTGCGTTCGTCAACAAGATGGATCGCTCGGGGGCCGACTTCGACCGCGTCGTCGAGGAGATCCGCGAAGAACTGGGCGCGAACGCCGTCCCGGTGGTCATCCCGATCGGCGTCGAGGGAACGTTCCGTGGCGTCGTCGATCTGGTTCACATGCGCGCCGTCTACTACGACGACGCCCCGCAGGGGGCGACGATCCGCGTCGAGGAGATCCCCGCTGAGCTCCTCGAGGCGGCTCGGAGGGCCGAGGAGCGGATGATCGAGCGGATCAGCGAGCAGGACGATCGCCTGATGGAGAAGTTCATCGAGGGGGAGACCCCCGAGCCGGAAGAGGTCCTCCGCGCCATGCGAAGGGCGACGATCGACGGGCGGTTCATCCCCGTCCTCTGCGGCGCCGCGTTCAAGAACAAGGGTGTCCGGCTCCTCCTCGACGCGATCGTCGACTACCTCCCCTCGCCGGTCGACCTCCCGCCGGTGATCGGGGCGTCGGACGGGGAGCTGATCCGGCGGCCCCACGACGACGCGCCGCTGGCGGCGTTGGCGTTCAAGGTGCAGGCGGACAAGCACATGGGCAAGCTGACCTACGTCCGTGTCTACTCCGGCGTCCTCAGGGCCGGAGCGCAGGTCTACAACGCAAGCCGCGACAGGACGCAGCGGATCGGCCGGCTCTTCGAGATGCACGCCAACGACCGGGAGGCGATCGACGAACTGCGCGCCGGCCAGGTCGGGGCCGTCATCGGCCTCGCCGAGACGCACACGGGCGACACGATCTGCAGCGTGGATCACCCGATCCTGCTCGAGTCGATCGAGTTCCCGGCGCCGGTGATCGGCGTCGCCGTCTCCCCAGTATCGCGCGACGACCGCGACAGGCTATCGGCGGCCCTCCGCCGGCTCGCCGAGGAGGATCCGACGTTCGTCGTCCGCTCGGACGCCGAGACGGGCGAGGTCGTGATCTCGGGGATGGGCGAGCTCCATCTCGAGATCATCCTCGATCGGCTAAGGAGGGAGTTCGGCGTCGCCGTGAACGCGAACCGGCCGCAGGTCGCCTATCGGGAGACGATCGTCGGGCCGATCGAGCACGAGTTCCGCCACGTCAAGCAGACCGGCGGCCGCGGGCAGTACGCGCACGCGGTCTTCCGCGTCGAGCCGACCGATCCCGGGACCGGTTTTCAGTTCGAGGACACGATCACCGGCGGGAAGATCACCCGCGAGTTCCTCGCGGCGATCGAGCGCGGGATCGTCGAGGAGATGGCCGAGGGGCCGTACGCCGGGTTCCCGATGGTCGACGTCAAGGTGACGGTCACCGACGGGTCGATGCACGACGTCGATTCGTCCGAACAGGCGTTCCGCACCTGCGGCCGGATGGGATTCCGAGAGGCCTGTCTCCGGGCCGGGCTCGAGCTCCTCGAGCCGGTGATGTCCGTCGAGGTGACCGCACCGGAGGAGTCCACCGGCGCGATCACCGGCAGCCTGTGCAGCAAGCGGGGGCGCGTCCTCGGGATGGAGGCGAAGGCCGGCGGCGCCGTCCTCCGCGCGCGGGTCCCGCTGGCCGAGATGTTCGGCTATGCGTCCGAGCTGCGGAACCTGACGAGCGGCCGGGGAACGTTCACCATGCACTTCGAGCACTACGAGGCCGTCCCGTACGCGATCGCCGAGAGGGTAATCGAGGAAAGGAAGGCGCGCGAGGGGTAGCGAAGCCGCCCGAGTCCGGGCGGCGGGGCTATCCCTCCAACTCCCGAGCCGTCTCCCGGATCCGCCGCCACGCGTCGACGACGTGTCGTTCCTCGGTCCGCGTCTGGCCGACGCACAGACGGAGCGTGTAGCGTCCGTCGAGAACGGTATGAGTCAGGTAGAGCTCGCCGCTTCGGTTGAGGCGCGCGAGGATCTCGCGATTCAGGTCGTCCCCGCCGCGGTGCCGGAAGCAGACGAGGTTGAGCGGCGCCGGCGCGGCGAGCTCGAACCGCCGGTCGGCCTCGACCCAGGAGCGGAATCGCTGCGCCAGCTCGACGTGCCGCCGGACGTGGAATCGCAGCCCCTCGACGCCATAGTGGCGGATGACGAACCAGAGCTTGAGGGCGCGAAACCGCCGCCCGAGCGGGACCTGCCAGTCGCGGTAGTCGATCACCGTCCCCGACTCGGTCGCCCGGTTTTTCAGGTACTCGGGGAGGATGCTGAGCGTCCGGACGAGGGCGCTCCGGTCGGCGACGTAGAAGCAGTCGCAGTCGAAGGCCGTGAACATCCACTTGTGCGGGTTGAAGCAGTAGCTGTCGGCGTGCTCGAGGCCGCGGTGGATGTGTCGGAATTCGGGGCAGAGGGCCGCCGTCCCCGACATCGCCGCGTCGACGTGGAGCCAGAGCCCCTCCCGCTCGCAGATCGGCCCGATCTCGGGAACCGGATCGATCGCGTTCGACGACGTCGTCCCGACGGTCGCGCAGACGAAGAACGGGACGAGCCCGGCGTCCCGGTCCCGGCGGATCCGCTCTTCCAGCCGGTCGGGGCGGAGGGCGAACGCCTCGTCCGTCTCGACGAGGCGGAGGTTCTCCCGGCCGATCCCGGCGATCCCCATCCCCTTGATCACCGACGAGTGGGCCTCCGTCGAGGCGTACGCGACGAGCCTTCGATCGAGCCCGCGCTCGTTCGAGGCGTAGCCGGTCGCCCGCTCGCGCGCGGCGAGGATCGCGCAGAGCGTCGCGCTCGACGCGCTGTCCTCGATCGTCCCGCCGCCGGTGCCCGTCGAGCGGAACGCGTCGGGCAGACCGAGCATCCCGACGAGCCAATCGAGGACGTGGGTCTCCAGCTCGGTGCAGGCCGGGCTCGTCGCCCAGAGCATCCCCTGCACGCCGAGTCCGGCCGCCAAGAGCTCACCGAGGATTGCGGGGTAGGACGTGTTCGCCGGGAAGAAGGCGAAGAAGTCCGGCGACTGCCAGTGGGTCAGGCCGGGGAGGAGGACCTCCTCGACGTCGCGGAGCATCGCCTCGAACGGCTCGCCGCGCTCGGGGGGGTCGGACGGGAGCTTCGCGCGGACGGATCCCGGCTCGACCTGCGAGAGGACCGGAAGCTCCTCGACCCGTCGTTCCTGGTAGTCGATCAGCCAGTCGACGACCTCGTGCGCGTGCCGGCGAAACGCCTCGCCGCCCATGTGACGGGACTCCGGCGCCGGTCGGTCGAAAGCCATTAGAGGAACGCCCCGAGCGGTTCGAGATCGACGTGCTCTTCGACCAACGAAGCGATCCGCTCGATCTTGTCGCGGTCGTCGACGGTGAGGAGCGGGCGGATTTTCTCGACCTGAAGCGCGGTCTCATACGTGTCCTTCGGAACGAGGAGGAGCGGGACCCCGAGATCGCCCGCCTTCGCGACGACGCTCGACGGCGGGACGATGTTGTTCGTCAGGACGACGGCGGAGGTCCCTCCGACGTCGAGGACCGCGAGGATCATGTCGCTCCGATCGCCGCTGGAGATGACGAGCTTGTCCGGAGAGCCGATCCGCGGATCGCCCATCGCCGCGTTCACCGACATCGCCCCGACAAGGACGGTCCTGATCCGCCGGCTCAGGCCCTCCTCGCCGGCGATGACCCGCGCGAACAGCTTGTCGGCGATGGTGGAGACCGAGAGGGTGGAGAGGTCGGCGATGTACGGCAGGACTCCGAAGACGTTGACGCCGATCTTCTCGATCTCCGGAAGGTGGGATCCCCGGAAGTCGTCGAGGTGGACCACCTTGTTGACGACGACGCCGGCGACCGTCGCTTCGTCTCTCGAGACGAAGCGGTGGATGAACGCCAGATCGTCGGACATCTCGTCCTCCCCGCCCCCCGCGACGATCAGCACGGGGGCGCCGGTCTCCTGCGAGATCGTCAGCGGATCGAGGTAGACGGAGGCCCCGTACGAGAGGTCCTTCCCGCACTCGATGAAGACCGCGTCGCGACCTCGACCAATCTGGTCGACCACACCGTTCAACGCTTCGAACACCGAGGCCCGGTCGTACATGTAGCGCAGCTTGGAATGGTCGAACCCGATGCTGATCGACTCGGGCTCCTCGCCCAACTCGAACAGCCGGGTGAGCAGCGCCGCGTCGTAGTCCCAGAGGCGCTTCTTCCGATAGAGGAATCGGTCGCCGAGTGGCTTCGCGTACCCGAACCGCTTGTCGAGGGCCTTCGCAAGCCCGATGATGAGACTCGTCTTTCCCGCGTCTTCCCGAGTCGACGCCACGATCAGCGACTTCACGTCAGCTCACCCCCTTGGGATGCTTGATCAGTATCCTCATATCGACCGTCCTTGTCCCCCGACCGCGGTCGTACACGACGAGCGGGTTGATCTCGATGTCCGCGATCTCGCGGCACCGGTCGATCAGATGGCTCAGCTTGACCACGACGTCCGCGATCGCGTCGATGTCCTTCCGGCTCTCGCCCCGCACGCCGAGGAGGATCGGGTACGACCGGAGATCGGAGATCATCTCGCTCGCCGTGGCCCGCCCGACGGGCGCCGCGCGGAAGGCGACGTCCTTCATCACCTCCACGTAAACGCCGCCGAGCCCGAACATCACGACCGGACCGAACGACGGATCCTGCCTCGCCCCGACGATCGTCTCGACGCCCGGGCGGACCATCTCCGCCACTTCGACCCCGCCGATGACCGCGTCCGGCACGTGCGCGCGAGCGCTCCGGAGGATCGCCTGGTAGGCGTCGACGACCTCGTCCTCGTTCTCCAGGTCCAGCGCCACGCCCCCCGCATCGCTCTTGTGGACGATGTCCTTCGAGACGATCTTCATCGCGACGGGGTATCCGATCTCACCCGCGGCGCGCACCGTCTCGTCGAGGTTGCGCGCCAGGGTCGATCGCGGCACGTCCAGGCCGAGATGGGCGGCGACCTGCGCCGCCTCGGGGGCGAGGAGGAACGTCCGCCCGTCGGCGCGGGCCGCATCGAGAACCCGCCGGATCTCCGCGATCGGCAGGTCGACCGCCTCGGGCGGCTCCGCGCGGGCGCGCTGCCGCCGCCGCGCCCGGTAGAGGGCCCCGAGCGCCGAGACGGCCTCGTAGACGTCGCCGAAGACCGGAATCCCCTCCCCTCTCAGGTCGCGGATCACCGCCTCGATCTCTCCCCCCCCGAAGAGCGAGAAGACGATCGGCTTGCGCTCGCGGTACCGTGCGTAGACCTCCCGCAGCAGGTCTGCGAACCGGCTCGTGTCGAAGAGCGCCGTCTCGCAGTAGAGGGCGATCGCGGCGTGCATCCGGTCCTCGGCCAACACCGCGTCGAGCGCCCGCTCGTAGTCCTCCGCCGTCGCCTGTCCGGTCAGGTCGACCGGGTTCTTCGACGATCCGAAGTCGGGCATCGCGCCGGAGAACGTCTCGGCCAAGACGGGCTGATCGTCGTACAGGACCACCCCGTACTTCTCGCAGGCGTCGGTCGCCATCACCCCGATCCCGCCGCCGTTGGTCACGATGACCGTCTCGTCGCCGGGCGGAAGGGGCGCCGACGCCAGGTAGCGAACCCAGCTGAACCCTTCCTGAACGCTCTCCGCCCGGAGGACGCCGGACTGTCGCATCACGCTGTCGAACACCTCGTCCGCCCCGGCCAACGACCCGGTGTGCGACGCAGCGGCCATCGACCCGCGCTTCGACCGCCCCGCCTTGATCACCACGACGGGCTTCCGGCGGGTCACGTCGGCGAGGATCCCCTGCAATCGATCGCCGTCCTTGACCCCTTCGATGTACATCAGGACCGCGCGCGTACGGTCGTCGGAGGCGAGGTACTCGATCAGGTCGGCCTCGTCGATGTCCGCCTTGTTGCCGACCGAGACGAGGGCCGAGAGGCCGACCGATTCGGTCGCCGTCTTCCCGATCATCGCGATCCCCAGAGCGCCGCTCTGCGTGACGATCGCGACCGATCCGGGCTCGATCCCCCCGGGGCCGAACGTCGCATCGAGCGACCCCGCCGCGGAGTAGATGCCGAAGATGTTCGGTCCGAGGACCCGCATCCCGTGCTCGCGCGCGAGCCGGACGATCCGCCTCTCGGCCTCGAGGTTGCCGACCTCCGAGAAGCCCGACGTGATGACCACGAGGTGCTTGACTCCGTGGGCCCCGCATGCCTCCACCGCATCGATCACCCCCTCGGCGGGGATCGCGATCACCGCGACGTCGACCTCGCCTTCGACCTCGGCCAGCGCTGGGTAGACGCGCAATCCGAGGATCTCCCCTCCCCGGGGATTGATGGGGAAGACGCCCCCTCGGTAGCCGGATCGGACGACGTTCTCGACGATCCGGTACCCGATCTTCCCCGGGTTCGCCGATGCGCCGATCACGGCGATCGCGCGCGGCTCGAACAGCGACCTCATCTCCATCGGCACACCCCGCATCTCAATCGAACAGCATCTTCAGCTCGTAGACGCCCGCGTCGCGACGCTTCTCGATCGCGAAGCCGGACCGCTCGAACAGATGCATCATCGCCTCGTTCTCGGTCAGGACTTCCGCGGTGAACCCGAGGAGCCCCTCCCGCTTCGCCAACAGCGTCAGGTAGTCGAGCAGCTCCGTGCCGATTCCGCGGTCTTGGTCCTCGTCTCGGACGACGAGCGCCACGTCGGCTGTGTGGGTCTCCGGATCGATCCCGTACTGACCGACGCCGACGACGATCTCCCTTCCTTCCTCCTCGATCACGGCCAGGACGACCATCTCGGCGGTGTAGTCGATCACCACGAACTCCTGCAGCCGCTCGTGCGGCATGTCCTTCCTCGCGGAGAGGAACCGCCGGTAGATCGACCGGTCCGACAGGGAGTAGAAGAAGTCCTTCAGCGCCGGCTCGTCGCTGATCCGCACCGGCCGGAGGAGGATCTCCACCCCGCTTCGCGTCGTCCGGTACGTCTCCAGCGCCTCCGGGTACTCCCCCCGTTTCCCCGGCACGTACGCCTGATCCCGGTAGATCAGGTTCCGCCCCTTCGCTTCGCGGAGGAGCCACGGGCGGAACGTCGGATGCGCGACCGAGATCAGCTCCATCGCCCGCTCCCGCATGTTCTTCCCGTGGAGGTACGCGATCCCGTATTCGGTCACGACGTAATGGACGTCCCCGCGCGTCAGGGTGACGCCGTCCCCCTCGGCCAGCGCGGGGACGATCCGCGACACCTCGCCGTCGCGCGCCGTCGATTGGATCACCAAGATCGACTTCCCCGCAGGGGCGAGGACCGCGCCGCGCATGAAATCGGCCTGCCCGCCGATCCCGCTGTAGAAGGTGTCGCCGAGGGACTCCGCCGTCGCCTGTCCGGTCAGGTCGATCCGGAGGGCCGTGTTGATCGCGGTCATCTTGCGGATCTGCGCGATCACGGCCGGATCGTTCGTGTAGTCGACGCCGCGGAACTCGATCGCCGGATTGTCCCGGAGGAACTCGTACGTGTCGCGCCGCCCCATCGAGAACGCCGCGACCGTCTTGTGCCGGTCGATCGACTTGCACGTGTTGTCGACCACCCCGTGCCGCATCAGGTCCACGATCCCGTCGCTCAACAGCTCGGTGTGCACGCCGAGATGCTCCTTCGTCCGCAGGTTGGAGAGGATCGCGTTCGGGATCCTCCCGTAGCCGACCTGGATCGTCGCGCCGTCCTCGACCAACCGAGCGACGTAGCTCCCGATCCGATCGGCCACCTCATCGGGAACGTCCGCCGAATACTCGAGGAGCGGCTCGTCGTGGTGGACGGCGAAGTCGACGTTGTCGAGGTGGATGAAGCTGTCCCCGTGCGTTCGCGGCATGCGGGCGTTCATCTGGCAGATCACGGTCCGCGCGCTGTCGACCGCCGCCCGGACGATGTCGACGCTGATCCCGAGGCTGAGGAAGCCGTGTTCGTCCGGCGTGGATGTCTGGACGAGCGCGACGTCGATCGGGATCACGCGCCGGTGGAGCAACCGGGGAACCTGAGAGAGGAAGATCGCCGTGTAGTCTGCCGTCCCTTCGTTGACCGCCGCTCTCGTGCTCTCTCCGATGAAGAACGAGTTCAGGCGGAAGTTCCGCTTGAGCTCCTCCTTGAGGTAGGGGGCGACGCCGAGGGTCCAAACGTGCAACACCTCCGCGTCGAAGAAGGCCTTCGGGTGGGCCTCGGTGTAGCGGACCAGCTCGTCGAGCAGATACTGCGGCTGACCGCACCCCGTTCCGATGAAGATCCGATCGCCGCGATGGATCGCGGAGAAGGCCTCGTCCAGCGGAACGAACACGTCGGGGTAGGCCTCCCGGACCCCCCCGATGTCCCTCCGATCGCCTGTCGCTTCTCCGTTTCGCTTCATCTCCCCAGGAAGCCGCGCAGCGCGGCGGTTCCTCGATCACCCGTCCGGCGGGATAGCTTACCGCAAGGCCGTCCCGAAACCACCCGACGGAGCGGATCCGTCGACGAGGAGCCGCCTCACCCCCCAGGAAGCTTCCGCATGTAGAACGTCCGGCCCTTGTGGTCCGATTCGACGAGTCGGCCCCGCGCGACCAGATCCCGCACGACCGACCACCCCTCGCCGGCCCGTCGGAGCAGCTCGTCGACCGCCTCCTTTCGCAGGGGGTGTACGGACGCAATGGCGAGCAGGGCCTCTTCCACGTTCTCCGAGAGGGCGAATTCGTTCCCTTCGTAGCCGATCAAGAACTCCACCCGATCGACGTGCGCCGTGAAGGACTCGTAGGCGCCGATCATCCGATCCATGCCCGGAACCTCCACCCACCTTTCGGACGGCGGCCGGATCGGAGCCGCGATGTAGGCGATCGCAGGCCTCAGCCGAGCGACAAAGCCGGCCGTCTCGTGGACCTGCTGGTCGTCGTCGTTGACGCCCTTGACCAGCATCGTCTCCGTCACGAGACGTCCCTCGAATCCCTCCGCGAACTCGAGAAGCCCGTCCTGAATCTCGTCGATTCGGAGCGACGGGTGGGGGCGATTCACCCTGTGCCAGGCGCCTTCACCGACCGCGTCGACCTTCACGGAGACCCAATCTGCATCAGCGAGGTCGCGTCGTACGTCGTCCCGCCAGAGGAGGGACGCGTTGCTGATCACGGCGACCCGTTTCCCAGACGGTCGGAGCAGGTCGATCGCCTCCCCAAGATGGACGTCCAGCGTCGGCTCGCCGTCCGGAACGAAGGTCAAGTAGTCGATCGATTCGCCCGCGCGATCCGCCGCGTCGACCCGTCTCTTGACCTTCCGACCGATCTCGTCCGGTCGGTGAAAGGCCTCTCGCTCGGTCGTCATCCTGGTGGTGCGGCCGAGCTGGCAGTACACACAGGAGTAGCTGCAGGTCTTCGGCGGGATGTTGTTGATGCCGAGGCTTCGCCCCAACCGCCGGGACGGGACGGGGCCGAAGACGATGGGCCAATCCGCGTCGTTTCCGGTCACCGATCCTCCTCGACGGCTCACGCGCCGACTACGTCACCGGCTTGCGCCCCAAGCGGGTGAGGACCTTCTCCTCGATCCGGGACGCGATCCCCTCGAACGCCTCCGACACCCCGCCCGTCGGATCGGCGAGGACGACCGGACGCCCGGCGTCGCCCCCTTTTCGCGTCGCCGGATCGATCGGAACGGCGCCGAGGAAGTCGACCGCCTGCCGGAGCGCCTCCCTTCTCCCGCCGCCGATCCCGAACAGCTCGATCTCTCCGCCGCAGTGCGGGCAGACCAAACCGGACATGTTCTCGACGATCCCGATCTTGGGAATCGCGAGCTTCTTGGCAAAGTTGATCGCACGGCGAGCGTCGAGGAGGGCCACCTCCTGCGGCGTCGTTACGACAATCGCCATCTGCGGCGCCGTTCGCTGCGCGATCGTGAGGACCTCGTCGCCGGTTCCCGGAGGCAGGTCAACGACGAGCAGATCGAGGTCGCCCCAGTCCGTTTCACCGAGCAGTTGTTCGAGCGCCTTGGACCGCATCGGTCCGCGCCAGATCACGGGGGCGTCGGGCGGGAGCATCGAGGCGAGCGAGACGACCTTCACGCCGGCGCGCTCGTGAGGCAGGAGACGTTCTCCATCAACGCGCGGAGGCCCTTCGATCCCGGTCATCTGCGGCACGTTCGGCCCGGTGATGTCTGCATCGAGCAGGCCGGTCCGGACCCCCCTTCGCGCGAGCGTGTAGGCGAGATTCACGGCGACGGTCGTCTTCCCGACCCCGCCCTTGCCGCTGAACACAACGATTCGGGTTTCGATCCGGCCTATCGCCTCCTCGATCTGCCGCTCTGCCTGTTCTCGCTGCTTCTTCAGCTCTTCCTGCGAGCCCTTCGTGGACGTCATCTGCGATCTCCCCTTCCTGCGCCCTTGGTCCTGGTAAGCCCCTCTGCCGAACGGTCCCGATTCCCGCGGATCCCACTCCCCGGCGAGCCCCTCTGCGACCGGAAGACGATTCTCCCGATTCCCGCCTCGAGTCCGGCCGCCAGGTCCAGGACGTCGTCGCCCCCCGTCGCCTCGCGTACGACCCGACGAATCTCCCCTCCGATCTCGATCGGGGTCGCGTCGAGCGGCAGCTCCGGGGGGAGGACGGAGGCCACGCGATTCAGGACTTCACGTTGGATCTCCGCGTCCCTGGTCGCGCGTCGCGCCGCATCGAGCGCCTGCCGAAGGAAGCATGGTAGGCAATCCAGATAGGTTCTCATGGTCCTCGTTCGCGTGGTCGATCGGCCGAATCGCGAGCTATTCTCGCACCAGCTTGGCCCCGCATTGAGGGCAGGTCATCCGGTAGCACGGCGTCCCGACCGTGTGGTCTACACGCTGTCCGCAGCTCGGGCAAACGCAGAACCCGGATGGACCGGCCCCAGCTCGGTTCCCACCCATCCGGCCGCGTCCTCCCTGGCGCCCACGTCCTCCGCCGCCTCGTCCCGAACCGCCTCCGGCAGGTCCAGTTCCGTCTCCTCGTGGCATGTTCACCTCCTCGCGTTAAGCGCTCTTCGCAAGCGAGAGATAGACCTTCTTGACGGTGTCCCCGAACCGCTGCGTCCCCCCACCCTGACTGACCGTTTCCAGGGCCCTTTCCGCATCCGTAACGACGGAGCCGAACAGGTGCCGGATGTTGTGGCGAGCGAAGGTGCGCGAGAGCGGGGTCGTCGGCCCGATCAGGGCGACTTCGCCTGCGGCCAATTCGAGCAGGTGATCGAGCGTACCATTGACGAGCGCCATCGACGTGATCAGCGCTACGTCGCACTGCGGAAGAAGGCG
>Ga0315554_1000134_pt1 | contig 38737 bp, 39 predicted proteins | sample SalMarSW160370MG_FD_202114 | JGI IMG/M metagenome (GOLD analysis project Ga0315554, IMG submission 202114) | Salt marsh sediment microbial communities from the Plum Island Ecosystem LTER, Massachusetts, United States - Salt Marsh Sediment SW1603-70 ...
CTTGTTATCTTTTCCCACCCGGCCTCCCTCGCAGCATCTCCTTCTCGTCCGATAATATTCCCGTTCCTTATTACCCATAATTTAATATCTTTCCCCGCCCAAATGGGGAGTAGCCTGCGAAGAGGGGCGAAAGCCCCTCTTACTTATATCTCCCCCTCTCAAACAGGTGGAAAATGGGGAATAAAAATCTATCTGTTTGAGAGGGGGATAAAGGGGATGAGCGTAAACATTCATCCAAAATCAAACCTAAAAATCCTCCCCAGATTTGACAGCCACGCTCCCGAACTTATAATATTTACAGTGACAGCTATAAATTCCCAGCTTTGAGAAAGGAGCCAGTTTATGGCGAAAGATGCAGATAAGATTGTCCTCTCCGCCATGTGGTCGGCCGGGTGCGGCTCACACGGAGGATGCGGGGCTGAGATTTACGTTAAAGACGGCAAGGTAATTTGTGTCGAGGGTGACAAGAATCACCCCTTCAACCAGGGAAGGCTCTGCCCCAAGGGGCTGGCTCTACCGCAATACATGTACCACCCCGACCGCGTTACCACCCCTCTGAAGCGAGTCGGGGAACGCGGTGAAGGTAAATGGGAGCCCATCAGCTGGGACGAAGCCTACGGCACCATCGAGACCAGGCTCAAGGATATCCGTGATAAATACGGAGCGGAGTCGGTTATTTTCTGTCAGGGCACCGGCCGGGACATCGGCGGGCCCATCACCTTCTTGATGTATGCCTACGGCAGTCCCAACTGGGTTCAGGTAGGACTGGCCGGTCACGCCTGCTACACACCCCGACTCGGCGCCATGTTCGCCACGCAGGGAGCCTACTGCGTTCTGGACGCCTCCCAGTTTTTGGAGGAACGTTACGATTCCAAAGAGTGGGAGCCGCCCAAGTATATCATCATCTGGGCGCAGAATCCCATTGCCGGCTGCCACGATGGCTTTTTCGGACACTGGATAATCGACTGCATGAAGAGGGGCTCCAGGCTCATCGTTATCGACCCCCGTTCTACCTGGTTTTCCTGCCGTGCTGATGTCCATTTGCAGAACCGACCCGGCACCGACGGCGCCATCGCCCTGGGTATGCTCAACGTTATTATTAACGAAGGCATTTACGATAAAGCATTCGTCGAGAAGTGGTGCTACGGTTTCGACGAGTTGAAAGAGAGAGTCCAGGAATACCCTCCGGAAAAAGTCGAGGAAATTACCTGGGTACCTGCCGACCTTATCAGGAAAGCTGCCCGACTTTACGCTCAGAATAAACCCTCGGCGATACAGTGGGGCGAGCCGGTGGATGCCATGCCCGCGGGTAGCGTTGTCGCTCAAGCAATTAACCAGCTGTGGTCTATTACCGGAAATATTGATAATCCCGGCGGCAACGTCATCGCCAAGAACTCTCACGGCGTTACCACCTATCCCTTCAGTTCCGCCGAGCTTACCAAGCTCTACGGCGAGGAACTCGTTAAAAAGCTTAACGAGAAGAGAATCGGCGCTAACGATTATCCCATGATTAAGAATTTCCGGGGATGGGTACAGCCCGACGTCCTTATCGAGCAACTGGAGACCGGCCAACCCTATAAAGTCAGGGGTGCCTGGATACAGACCTCCAATATCCTTGGCGGTCAGGCCGCCGACCCACGACGTCATTACGAAGCCATGAAGAAGCTGGATTTCGTCGTCTGTGTTGACCTTTTCCAGAACCCAACCTCGATGGCTCTGGCGGATATCTTCCTCCCCGCCGTTTCCTTCTGCGAGAAGGAGAGCTTCCGTTCCTGGTGGCAGCCGCTCTGCGTCACCCAGCCCGCCGTCGACCCTGTCGGCGAGTGCAAGTCCGACTGGGAGATTAATCTGGAAATGGCCAAACGGCTGGCTACCAATCCGATTCCATATGATACCGTAAAAGACCTTATCAATGACCGCCTCAAGGACGGTAATACTGATTTCGATACTTTAGCCGCGAAGGGAGGATGGGAATTCCCGCCTGAAGGGCATCCTACCCGGCCCTATTACCGGTATGAAAAAGGTCTGCTGCGTCAGGACGGTCAGCCCGGATTCGATACGCCTACCGGCAAGGTTGAGCTTTACTCCAAGCGTTATGAAGAGTGGGGACTCGACCCTCTGCCCTATTACGAAGAACCCGCTGAGAGCTATGTCGCCACGCCCGATGTCGCTAAAGACTACCCGCTTATCCTTACCACCGGACGGCGTTCTCCGGTCTTCTTCCATTCGGAGCACCGCATGATTCCCTGGCTCCGCGAGCTTGACCCGTACCCCATGTGTGAAATTAACGATAAGACGGCTGAGGAACTCGGCATCAGTAACGGAGAGTGGGTCTATATCGAGAACAAGCGGGGCAGGGTTAAAATGAAGGCTAAGGTCACCGCCACCGCCCACCCAAAGGTCGTTACCGCACCCCACGGCTGGTGGCTGCCTGAGACAGAGGGTAAAGCCCCCAACCTGTTCAGCACCTGGGACTATAACATCAATAATCTTACTTCTATGGGTAATCAAGGCAAGTCGGGGTTCGGCGGTACCGATTACCGGTCAAGCCTTTGTCGCGTTACCAGGATTAGGGACTGAAAGGAGTAGCCATGGCTCGTAACGGCTTACTTATTGAATATGAATACTGTACCGGCTGCCACGCCTGCGAGGTAGCCTGCAAGCAAGAGCACAATTTCTCCGACGGCATGGTCGGCATCAGGGTAGATGAAATCGAGACGGTCGGCCCCGACAAGGTACACCTCGACTTTATCCCTTTTACCACCAGGTTCTGCGACCTCTGCGCGGATAGGACCAAAGACGGCGATTTACCCGCCTGTGTGAAGCATTGCCAGGCTACCTGCATGATGTACGGTCCCGTCTCCGAACTGGTAAAAACCATGGAGGAAAAACCGCGTTCGGTTATCCTGGCGCCACTATAAAAACACACGATTTATCGTTGCTAGCGAAGCGAAGCAATCCGTAAACCCGAAGTAGCGGATTGTTTCATCATTCTTACGAAGGACTCGCAATGACAAAATATTACATTGGATTTGCGGCGGGGCTTTGATAACCTGCCAGCAGTCCCCGCGGCACCTGCGTCATCAGTTCCTCCAGCGTCCAGGGTCTCTCGCCGTATTTCACCAGATTTCTGGATATAATCGGTTCCGAATACATACCGATTGTATTTCCTCCCAGACTGAACACCGAACCGCTGATGTCTTTAGCTGCATCGGTAGCCAGGTAAACCAGGAACGGCGCTATAAACTCTGGACCGGGAGTGATATCCGCCATCGAACGGCCGCCCGGTATACTCGGCATTTTCCTCAGGAAGGGGCTGTCGTCTTCATCTACGGCCGCAGAATATGTATCCAGCTCGTAAGAAGCCCGGGTCTTAGCCCAGGGTGAAAACGCGTTGCAGGTAATTCCGTAGCTGTAAAGCTCGATAGCCACAGCCTTGGTGAGACCCACCACCCCGGCGTTGGCGGCGCAGTATTCAGCATGCTTGATTACATCGCCGAGCCATGCCTTGGACGTGCAGTTGAGAATCCGCCCCCATTTCTTTTTCATCATGTGCGGAGCGGCATGGCGTATGCAGTTGAAATAACCCTTGGGTTTTACTAAAGTCACCTTATCCCAGAGTTCTTCGGTCATTTTCTCTATCCGGCTGAACCCGAAAGATCCGGCCACGTTTACCAGGATATCGATACTCCCGTAAGCGTCCACGGCTGTTTGAATCAGCTTTTCGGCGACGTTAAAATCCGAGATATCGCCGTAGAAAGGCGTTGCCTCCCCACCCCTCTCTTTAATTAATTGTGCTGTCGTCCCGGCATCGCCGCTGATAGCTTCCGTCTGTTTCTCGAACTGCTCTCTTTTTTCCGCATCCATGGACTCTAACTGCGCATCTTCAATAAGAGCCCTCGTCTTCGAGTTTTTGGCACGGTTATTGGTCACTACCCTGGCACCTTCTTCCGCCAGGGCTAGAGCAATAGACCTCCCCACACCCTGGCCGGAGCCGGCCACCACCGCTACTTTACCTTTTAAAATATCTCCCATATTATTCACCTGCCATGTTATCTTGCCGGTATTAAAGCACTATCGACGCTACGAAAACAGGACCGAAGATGACGGCAACCTTGCCTACCAGCTTGATGAGGATGTTCAGAGAAGGTCCGGCCGTATCCTTGAAAGGGTCGCCGACGGTATCCCCGACGACCGAGGCTTTATGGGCTTGGCTTCCCTTGCCTCCATGAGCGCCGGACTCGATGTATTTCTTGGCATTGTCCCAGGCTCCCCCGGAATTGGCCATCATCACCGCCATCAGGAACCCGGTCAGGAGAGCCCCCACCAGCAGACCGGCAACGCTTGCCGGACCCAGCGTGAAACCGAGTATCAGCGGTACGACAATCACCAGTATGCCCGGTATCAACATCGCTCTTAACGCTTTGTTAGTAGCAATATTAACGCAGGCCACGTAATCCGGTTTGGCTTTGCCTTCCATCAGCCCCTTTATCTCGTGGAACTGCCGTCTCACCTCTTCAACAATGGCATAACCGCCGTCACTGACGCCCTTCATCGCCAGGGCGCTGAAAACGAAGGTCAGCATACCGCCGATTAATACACCGGTAATAACGTCAACATTTGTCAGACTGGCGATTTCTATTTTAGCCACTTGAAAATATGTGGCCAGCCAAGCCAGGGAGGCCAGCGCCGCCGAAGCAATGGCGAATCCTTTGCCCAGGGCGGCTGTCGTATTACCTACTGCATCCAGCGCCTCGCAGCGTTCGCGTACATTTTTGCCCAGTCCTGCCATCTCGGCGATACCGGCCGAATTATCGGCGATGGGACCGTAGCAGTCCATTGCCAGCAGCATTCCGAGGTTAATTAGCATACCCATGGCGGCGATGGCAATCCCCAGTAAACCGCCGAAGACATAAGCCAGAATCGTGGCGATGGCCACCAGGAGCACCGGAAATATGGTACTCATCATACCGGTAGCGATACCTTCGATAATAACTACTGCTGCACCGCTCTGAGCCGACCTGGCTATTTTCTTCGTAGGACCACGTTCCGCCGAGGTGTAATATTCCGTTGCCTGGGCAATGAGAAAACCGGCAATCAGGCCCGATATCAGCGCCCAAAAATATTTGAACTCGCCGGTGAAGCCCCAGATAATGAAGAGGCTGGCGATTATCATCAGGATGTTGCTGACGTATACGCCCGTATTCATCGTTGCGTGAGCTCTGGCTACCTGTTTCTCGAAGTCGAGTGCTTTAATCTCCTTCGGCCTGACGGATAAAGCCCCGATTATCGAGACGACAATACCCGCCGCGGCCAAGCAGAGCGGCATAAACATCCCGGTTTGCGTATCCAGGGCAATTACCCCCAGTACCATCGATGCTGCGATGGCGGACACATATGACTCGTATAAATCGGAGCCCATACCGGCAACGTCACCGACATTATCACCCACGTTATCGGCGATTACGGCCGGATTACGCGGGTCATCTTCGGGGATGCCGTGTTCTATCTTGCCTACCAGGTCGGCGCCCACATCGGCACTCTTGGTAAAAATGCCGCCGCCGGCCCTCAGGAATAAAGCCACCGACGAAGCCCCGAAAGCAAAACCCAGCCAGACGTGAAAATTATCCGGGTCACCGGCATCCCAGATAAAGGAGACAATAGCCAGACCCAGCAGTCCCAGTCCGACCACGCAGAAACCCATCACCGCGCCGCTGGAAAAAGCAATTTTAAGTGCCTTCGCCCAGCTGTGTATGGCGGCATGAGCCGTCCTGACATTGGCTTTGGTGGCGATATTCATTCCCAGCCAGCCTGCCAGAGCCGACGTTATCGTCCCCGCCAGATATGCTACGGCGACAAACGGTCGGGGTTCGATAAAAATAGCCAAAACGATAAATATAATCACGGTAAAAACCGCCAGGGTAGTGAACTCTCGACGTAGAAATGCCATGGCACCCTGGCGGATGGCCGTGGAGATTTCTTTCATCCTGGGATTGCCTTCGCTCTCACGAATGATGAAATATGCCAGGTAGACTACAAAAGCCAGCCCCAACAGCCCTCCGAGAATCACCAGCAGCATTAATGCCCAATCTTCCATAGTGTCTACTCCTGTGTATTTATGTCATGTCTTCATAAAAGAAAAGGAGGCTATCTACACCCCCTTTTGATGATTTACAATCTGTCTGAATAATACTCACTGTCTGATTTTTCGTAGTCTATCATATTCGGATATTAAGGTCAACCGACTATAAAATACAATTAAAACCGCTTTTTCAGTATTTTAATAATATCTCTACCGTATTTATTCGCTCTTCTCTCGCCGAACCCCTTTACTTCCATCAACTCACGGATATTTGAAGGATTGATATTGATAATCTCCTTTAACATCGAATTCCTGGCGATGATATTCGTGGTAAGGTTCTCTTCGGTGGCTTTTTTCTGGCGCCATTCCACCAGTGCGTCATAGACATCCATCTGATTGCTGTCGAGAACGGGTCCCTCCTGCTGAGATTCGGGCGCGTTTTCTTCAGACATGGCTTCCTCGATACTTGCCGGAACACTACCTGGCAGATTCACCAGTTTCTTCTCAAGTTCCTGCTGCCGGATAGTCAGGGTAAGGTCGCTGCGTGTCCTTTCGAGCACACCACGTACCATATCGGTAGTCCGCCTCAATCCGCTGGTGATGGCATCCGGGTAGTCCATGGTAACCAGGGTGCTGTAGATATCATCCATGATACCCAGCAGCTCTTCGCCGCGGGAAAGGTCACCCCTCCTCATGCTGTCGAGCAGGTAGCGTCGCAGCTCTCCGACGGCCTCACCCAGTCCGTTCAGATAAGCGGCAACGTCGACACCCAGCTTTTTCGGTTCGGGAAGCGGTTCCCCATTCACCAGCGCCAGCGTAATCGTAGCCTCGGCAAACTCTTTATGCGCGTCACGAATCAATCCGGTACTGGCGAGTTCCCGGGTACCGGCAACAGCCTTTTCGGCATCTGTAATCAAACTCTGCGCCTTCTGCAGTAATTCCGCCGCCTGTTTAAACTCCTGGCGGTGTACGGCCCTGATGGCGTTGCTGCTATTCCGGATGGAATCGCGGCATAACGGCAGCATTTTTTCCCTGGCTTCATCCTTGACCGAAAGGCTTTTTCTTATCTGTTCCGCGATTGAATCCAGATTATTCATCCCGCTCTCCTTCAAAGGCATTTGCCAGTTGCCGCGTCGCTTTTTCGATATCGTCCGCCCCGAGAACAGCGCTGATTACGGCAACCGCATCGGCTCCTGTATTGATTACATCTTTGATGTTATTCTCGTTAATACCACCGATAGCTACTATCGGTGTGGATACTGCTTCTTTGATTTCTCTCAAGCGCTCTATCCCCACAACTTCAGCACCTTCCTTGGTACCGGTGGGAAACATGGAGCCGACACCGATATAATCGACGCCTTCCGCACTCAGGGCGGCAGCACTGTCAACCGTACGCGCCGAACCGCCAAGGATTTTATCCGAAGGCAATAGCTGCCTGGCTACTCCCACCGGGAGGTCCTCCGGTCCGACGTGCAGTCCGTCGGCATCGACAGCCAAAGCTATATCGAGATAATCGTTAACGATGAACAGGATATCTTTTTCCAGGCACATGTTTCTTATATCTCTTGCCATGGATAATAACTCTTTCTTGTTTCCGTCTTTATCACGCAGCTGTATTACCCTGGCGCCGCCCCGGATTACCTGAGCGGTAACTTCTTCATGACTGCGTCCCTTCAGCCAGGTGGTATCAATAATAACATAGAGGCCGGTAAGCTTACTCAACTTGTCCTGTCGGGATACTTTTAACAGCAGTTCTTTTTCAATCGAATACAGAGAAAAGCGCGTGTTTTTATACTTCCCCGTGTCGAGTTTTAAATCCGGCACCCGTGCGATTTCCTCGAGAACCCTCAAAGACTCCTGGGCCCTCCTGGCGTTGGCTATTACCGTATCCCTGGTATCTCTCGGCTTTGTTTCACCGGAAACCAGCATATCGGCGCCGACATCGCCGTCGGAGTCGCGGGCGTTAATAAGCTTTTGCTGTAGGCTATTATCCACCCTGACAATATCGTGACGCACATTCTTCAGCCGCTGGGTCAAATAGGCATCGTTTAAGGAGAGGCGCGCTATCTCTTCGAGGACCCTGAGCCCCTCGCCGATGCGGTTCAGGTTGGCGTCGATGATGCGCAGGGTGTCTTTTGAAATCGCTTCCATGGGTAAATTCTAACACAGCCTTTTCGGAGGGTAAAGAGGATTATATTATATCGACTCACCAACGGCGTTTTCTATCAGCTCGATGCGTGATAATTTGCCACTTTTTTCCATTTGAATAGCCAGGACGTCGATACGCTGTGAAAGCGGCAGGTTTTCGCGGTGCTGCCCGTAGTGAGCGGCCACGGCATTCAGTCTTTTCATCTTTCGATGCGTTATCGATTCCTCGGGAGTGCCGAATTTCCTGCTGCTTTTAGTACGTACTTCGACAAAGACCAGGGTATCCCCTGTCTGAGCTACAATATCAATCTCACCCTCGGAGCAGCGGTAGTTGGTCTCGATAATTATATACCCGTTCTGCTCGAGGAAGTCTTGAGCAATCTTCTCGCCGCGAATTCCCAGCTCTCTTCGTTTCATAATCGGCATTCCAATGCTTCTTTTACCGGCTTGAAAGAGCGACGGTGCGCCGGGCAGGGTCCCCTGTCTTGCAGATAAGCCAGGTGTTCTCTGGTGCCATAGCCTTTATGTCGGGCGAACCGGTAACCGGGATAGATATCATCCATCTCGCTTACCATCCGGTCGCGGTATACCTTGGCTACTATCGAAGCGCAGGCTATAGAAAAGCATAGACTATCCCCGAAGGTTATCCCCTTTTGCGGTATGGTTACTTCCGATAATCGGAAATAGTCTATCAGCAGGTATTGCGGTTCGGGCACCAGTTGTTCTATGGCCGATTTCATGGCCAGGCGGGTAGCCCTGGCTATTCCCAGGGTGTCGATTTCTTCAGGGGGTACGACACCAATGGCAGTGGCAACTGCTTTTTCCCGGATATATTGAGATAGGCTTTCGCGTACGGATGGGCTCAATTGTTTACTGTCTCTTACCCTGGTTCGCCAGCGCGCTTTCAGGTTTAAAGGGAGAATAACCGCCGCCGCTACTACCGGTCCCATCAGAGCGCCTCTACCCACCTCGTCGACACCGGCGATAAAACGGTATCCCCGGGCTTGCAATGCCCTCTCTTCGGTAAATGACGGCTTCTGACGGGTGTTTATCTACCTCACCCCCTTTTTACTTCGGAAGTAAAGGTCTAACTCTTTCCCAGATTTTACCTGCTATTTCTTCTTTTTCAATTTCGGCGTCAATGACAAACCATCTACTTGACTCTTGTTTAGCTAACTTAAGATAACCTTCCCGTACACGCCGGTGAAAAGCAGCCGACTCCATTTCGAAGCGGTCCTTGTTTTTACTCTTTCTGGCCATTCCCTGTTCAACCGGCATATCCAGCAGAAAAGTGATGTCGGGGATGACTCCCGACATACCGATTTTGTTGACCGCCTCGACGGTAGCCAAATCGAGACCGCGCCCGTAGCCCTGGTAAGCCGTCGTCGAATCGGCATAGCGGTCGCAGATAACTACATTCCCGCTTTGCAGGGCGGGTTTTATTATTTCGCTGACCAGCTGGGCGCGGGAGGTATTAAAAAGCAGCAATTCAGCTATCGGGGAAATCGTGGTATCTTTCGACCATTTCAGCAGGCGGGTGATTTTCCTGCCGAGGTCGGTTACGCCGGGTTCGTGCGTTAATAACGAGGGGACATTCAGTCTTTGCAGGTGGCGGTGCAGCAGCCTGGCCTGGGTGCTCTTCCCGGAACCTTCACCGCCTTCAAAGGTGATGAACAGAGCCATAGCTGCCTTCCCTTTCTCTTCTCGGCTGGTTAATTATTTCTGCTCTTTATAGATGCGGACCCTTCTATCCGGGTCCTTGCCCAGGCTGCGCGAGGACAGGTCGCTGCGCTGGGCAATAAGGTGCTGCAAGCGGCGGATATATGAGCTCTGCGGACTGAGCTCCACGACTTCTTCTTCGTTTTCCCTGAGCTGCGTAACCGCTTCTTCAGCTTCACTCATCGCCTTCTGGAAGTACTCCGACTTACTCACCCCTCCGCTAACAATCGTACTGAGAAGCTGCCTGATATGCGGCGGCGTGTTGCTCCTCAGGACGTAAACGGGTATGTTCATGTTCTCGGCATCGTGTATCTTCTGGGGTTTTCTTTGATAGTAATTCCGCGACGTTATGAACATACCGGCATTGCGCAGATTATCGATTATCACCGCATCTATATTCATCTCTCTGGCTATTTGCGCCAGCCTGGTCTTATTCACGCCAAATAGATACATTTTAACCGGCTGTGTCTCGCGCGTGCTGCTTTCTCTCTTCTTAACGACTTTCTCGTCATCTACCGCCGACTTATCTATCTTGATATTGCCCTCTTCGTCCAGCCACCGTATCTCTGTACCGAGAGGCGTACCGCGTAGCAAAGCGTCAACCGCCTCGCCGACTTCGGGATGAATGGCTACTCTATCGAAGTCCTGAATCTCGACGACGATGTCAAAAGTCGGGGGAGATTTCCTTTCCAGTATTGATTTCTGCGTACCGCGTCGACGGGCTTCTTCGTCACCCAGCGTAACCGACTGTATCCCGCCGATAAGGTCGGCCAGCGTGGGGTTCATCATGAGGTTGTCCAGCGTATTGCCGTGAGCCGTTCCGACCAGTTGGACCCCGCGCTCGGCGATAGTCCTGGCTGCCAGGGCTTCGAGTTCGGTGCCTATCTCGTCGATAACGATAACCTCCGGCATATGGTTCTCGACCGCTTCAATCATGACCGCATGTTGCAGGCTCGGCGTGGTTACCTGCATGCGCCTGGCATGGCCGATAGCCGGGTGCGGTATATCGCCGTCGCCGGCAATTTCGTTGGAGGTATCCACGATAATGACGCGTTTGTCCACGTCGTCAGCCAGCACGCGCGCGACCTCTCTCAGCATGGTCGTTTTCCCCACCCCCGGTCGCCCCAGCAGCAAAACACTTTCCCCCGATTCCACCAAATCTTCGATTATCTTAATGGTACCGAAAACAGCCCTGCCGATACGGCAGGTAAGCCCGATAATGCGTCCCTGGCGGTTGCGAATCGCCGAGATTCGGTGCAGCGTACGCTCGATACCGGCCCGGTTGTCGTCGCCGAAACTCCCGATTCGTGTGACCACGTAGTCGATGTCCACTTCCTCGACATCCTTGCTGTCGAGTTCCATCTCCCGACCCGGAAAGCGAGCTTCCACGGGGCGTCCCAGGTCGAGGATTACTTCAAGCAGGTTCTTAATATCTTTCTGTTTACTCAATGGCTGCCGTATGCGCGGCGGTAGTATATCGAGCATGGCTTCCATGTCGTCGGTTACCGTCTTCTCCAAATGCCCGTCCCCTGATATTTACTAAATTTTTCCGGATACCATATCCAGAAAATACCGGTGAAACCTGTAATCCCCGGTAAGCTCGGGATGAAATGCCGTAACGAGCATTTTATCCTGTCTGGCCGCTACTACCGTGCCGTCATTCAGCTTCGCCAGCACTTCAACGCCGTCTCCGTATTGTTCTATCAGCGGCGCCCGGATGAACACTGCCGGAAAGGGCTGTTCTCCCAATACTGGCACCGATATATCTATCTCAAAGCTCTCGCGCTGCCGTCCGAAGGCGTTTCTTTTTACCCTTATATTCATCAGGTCGAGAGCCTTCGTCGTATTCCCGGAAATATCTTTAGATAGCAGTATCATCCCGGCACAGGTGCCGAATATCGATTTCCCCTCTTTTACCAGGGTTTTTATCTCCTCTTCCAGATGGTAGGCGGTTATCAACCGGCTGATAGTCGTGCTTTCCCCGCCCGGAATAATCAGCCCGTCCACTCCTTTGATTTCATCTGGTAAACGGACGGGCACAGCTTCTATATCCAGTTGTTCTAATACCTTGATGTGTTCGGCAAAGGCTCCCTGCGATGCAAGGACACCGATTTTCATTGAGTGTTATTCTCCCGATTTTTTATGGATTACCATCCTCGCTGCGCCATTAGTTCATCGGACGGTATCTGTTTTATATCCAGTCCGCTCATGGCTTCGCCGAGGTCTTTAGATACTTCCGCGATAATAGCCGGGTCCAGATAGTGGGTAGTCGCCCTGACGATAGCCTTGGCGCGGACTTCCGGATTACTCGACTTGAAGATACCCGAGCCGACGAACACTCCCTCGGCTCCCAGCTGCATCATCAGAGCCGCGTCGGCAGGCGTGGCGATACCGCCGGCGGCGAAATTTACTACCGGTAGCTTTCCCGTATTGTGCACTTCCGATACCAGCTCGAAAGGAGCCCCGAGTTCTTTAGCTTTGGCCATCAATTCTTCCTGAGGAGTGTTCACCAGATCGCGAATGCTGTCCATGACCGACCTTATATGCCGCACGGCTTCCACGACGTTGCCGGTGCCTGCTTCCCCCTTGGTCCGAATCATCGCTGCTCCTTCACCGATTCTTCGTAAAGCTTCACCGAGGTCACGGCAGCCGCAAACAAACGGTACTTTAAAGTCGTGCTTCCAGATATGATGGCTTTCATCGGCGGGCGTCAGCACTTCTGATTCATCAACATAGTCCACACCCAGTGATTCCAGTGCCTGTGCCTCCACAAAATGTCCTATCCGGCATTTGGCCATTACCGGTATGGATACTGCTTTCATTATCGCCTCTATTACCGTGGGGTCGGCCATACGGGCGACACCACCGGCAGCGCGTATGTCAGCCGGGACCCTCTCCAGCGCCATTACTGCGCAGGCTCCGGCCTCCTCGGCGATTTTAGCATGCTCGGCAGTTACCACATCCATGATTACCCCACCCTTCAGCATCTGTGCCAGTCCCGTTTTTACCTTCCACGTCCCGGTTTCCATAACAGCCACCTCTCTCCTGATTTATAATAATATTCTACTCCTGTCAATGGTGGTTATCAAGACTCGTTTATAATGTACTTCCCGCTTTCCTCTGTCATTCCCGCGAAAGCGGGAATCCAGCCCCCACCTATTCTATGATATCTATTCACACCTGCCAGCCAGTATCATCGTTCAGTTGTCCACCTTGACATTCACTCCCGTACCGAGTTAAATATTTATATGGACGTTTTTTATTTTATCGTGATAATTGTGGGCATGGTGGGGATATTTTATCTTCTCGTGAGGTGGGAAAAGCGTACCAAGAAAGATTATAAAGAAAAGGCAGCTAATCTGCTGCTGACATCTGACCCTGACCCCAGAGAAGTGAAGGATACTATTAAAAACCTGCACTTATACGCCGGTCATTTTAAAAAGGATAAGGAAGCTATAAACCTTATCACCGATCTGCAGGATAAGCACGGGCACCTTCTTTTTAAATAGGCTTTTTAGCCGGAATGCCGGGACGGCGTGGGTATTTAGACGGGGTGGCTTTCACTTTATCGATGATAACCAGGCGTCTGTCATCATCGAATTCGTCCAGTGTTACATCTAACACTTCGCTCACTTCGCCACCCAGATATTTCACCGCTCTGGACGACTGGTTCATTTCCTGAGATATGTCTCCCTTTTTCTGGGCAATCAAACGACCGCCAATAGCACAAAACGGCAGCGTCAACTCGGCTAAAACATTCATTGGTGCCAGCGCCCGGGAAACGACCATATCAAACTTTTCCCGGTACAAGTCATCGTGGGCAACCTCTTCGGCACGACCGCGAACGATTTCAACATTATCCAGTTCCAGTTTAGCCGTGATATGCCGTAGAAATTCCGCTTTTTTAGCGGTAGCTTCGAGTAAAACAAGTCGTATCTCCGGCAATACGATACGCAGGGGTATTCCCGGCAATCCTGCCCCTGTACCCACGTCGGTGATACTTAACTGCTTGTCGGGCTGCGGTGAGGGAAGTCCTGATACTACCGTAAGAGAATCCAGGAAATGCGTTATCTGTACCTCTTCATAACCGGTTATGCTGGTAAGATTCACTCGTATATTCCACTCAACCAGTTCTCGATAATAAACCTCGAATTTTTGAAGCTGCTCGGGAGTCAAGTTCAATCCCAGCCTAGCAGCACCTGATTGTAGCTTATCCATAAGGACACATTATAGCTTTTTTCAAGCAACGGCGAAAACATAGTACAGGTAGACCACCACCCCCGCAAAGACGACGCTATCCATCCTGTCCAGCAGACCGCCGTGACCCGGCATTAAACTCCCCGATTCCTTGACACCGGTATAGCGCTTGAGTAGAGACTCCAGCAGGTCACCGAACTGCCCGAAGACGCTGATGAGCACCCCCAGCAATATTGCCTGTCCGTAGTTAATCGGTAGTTGTAGAGGCCAGGAGATGGTGAACAGCAGACTGATAACAACTCCTCCGATTACTCCTGCCGCGGCACCTTCCCATGTCTTATTGGGACTGATACGCGGTGCCATCTTGTGCCTGCCGAACGCTTTTCCTATGAAATAAGCCATCGTGTCCGAACCAAAGGTAGCCAGGATAGCCAGAAATACCCAGTTCCTTCCCGCCTCCAGCCTCAAATCTACCAGGTAGCTCAATAGCAGACCTACGTAAAGAACACCGGTTACTGTCCATGCCCAGGTATTAACAATCTCCTTTTCTTTACGTCTGATAAGTAATAGTAACATCGGTAATACCAGCACGGATGCCAGTACAATGGGATAATAAAGACCGCTGGTAATATGAGGTCGGATGATGAATAAAACGGTCCAGATAATACCGAAAATAGTCAATGGCAGTATCCTGGAAATGGCTGTTATCCGGTAAAACTCAAAGGCAGACAGCAGGCCCCAGAGAGACACAAAAACGGTAAATAAGGGAAAAGTATATTCCGGCTCTGAAAACCAGATAACAACAACCAGAAGAGGAATACCACACAGTGCCGTTATGATTCTTTTTCTAAGCATGTGGTCTCTTGCTTACAGGCCGCCAAAGCGTCTCTGTCTCCGACTGTAGGTAGACAATGCCTTTTTCAGTTTCTCTTCGGTAAAATCAGGCCATAGAATAGAGGTGAAATAATATTCGCTGTAAGCTGCCTGCCATATGAGAAAATTGCTGGTACGGTATTCGCCCCCGGTACGTATAACCATATCAACTTCGGGGAAATCGGCTGTATAGAGGTACTGTCCAAATAACTTTTCATCTATATTTTGAGGTTGAATTCGGTCGACTATCACACGCTTTATCGCCTCGATGATTTCGGCACGACCACCATAATTAAAAGCTACGCCAACTGTCAGACTTGTATTTTTACTGGTAAGAGCAACAGCTTCATTTATCGCCTTCTTCAATCCCGGCGTTATACCTTCAAGGCTACCGACATGGAGTATCCTGACGTTGTTTTTATGAAGCTCGCGGGACTCCTCTTCGATAACTTCCTCCAGCAACTGGAATAGTCCGTTAACCTCGTCATCGGGACGGTTCCAGTTCTCCGTTGAAAAGGCGTAGAGAGTGATGTATTCGATACCGTGTTGACTGAGATACTGGATGATAGGACGTATGTTTTTAACTCCGGCCTCATGGCCTTTATGTCGCGGCAATCCCCTTTTCTCCGCCCATCTTCCATTACCGTCCATTATAAACGCTATATGTCGGGGGACATCGGTGGCTTGTTCTTTGTTCTTCGAGTTTGACGCCATAACGGCTAAACCAGCTATATCCTTACGTAGCCCTGGCTAGACTTCTCTGAGTTCCTCTTCTTTACTACTACCTATTTGTTCAACTTCTGAGATATGAACATCAGTTATATTCTGGAGCTGCTCCTGAGCTCGTTTTAATTCGTCCTGTGATATCTCTTTGTCTTTTTCAAGATTCTTTAATTCGTTGAGAGCTTCGTGACGTAATGTTCTTAAGGATATTTTTCTTTCCTCAACTCTCTTACGGACTACTTTTATTAATTCTTCGCGTCGCTCTTCGCTAAGTGGCGGGATGCTTATTCGAATTACGCTACCGTCGTTAGACGGATTCAAGCCCAGTTCCGATTTCAAAATAGCTTTCTGAATATTGCCGATGCTGCTTTTATCCCATGGTTGAATAACCAGCAGGCCTGCTTCCGGTGCCGATATACCGGCCATATGATTGATGGGTGTTGGAACACCGGCATAGTCGACCTTAATATGCTCTACCAGAGCCGGTGTAGCGTGACCGGTACGTATAGTCGCCAAATCCTCGCGGAATACCTTGATAGAAGATTGCATTTTACCCTCGATGCTTTTTAAGGCTTCAGTGACCATTTTGCTCCTCGCTCGATACCAGTGTGCCTATCTGCTCACCGAGGACGGCCTTTTGAATGCTATTATGAGCCTCGAGGTCAAATACTATTATCGGGAGTTTATTATCCAGGCATAACGATAACGCCGTGACGTCCATTACCTTCAGTCGCTTGTTCAACGCTTCAAGATAGGTAATTCTATCAAACTTTTTTGCCGTAGGGTCTTTCTTGGGGTCGGCGGAATAGATTCCATCCACATTGTTTTTAGTCATAAGCAGTACATCGGCACCGATTTCTATCGCTCTTAATGCGCCGGCAGTATCGGCGGTCATATAGGGATTACCAGTTCCTCCGGCGAAGATTACCACCCTTCCCTTTTCCAGGTGGCGTATGGCACGTCGTCTGATGAAAGGCTCGGCTACCTGTTTGATTTCCAGAGCCGACTGTGTTCTGGTATCCACCCCTTCTCTTTCCAGGATGTCCTGGAGAGCCAGGGCATTTATCAATGTAGCCAGCATTCCGGCATAATCGGCGGTAACCCTCTCCATGCCGTCCGCTTCGGCTTTAGCCCCCCGCCAGATATTTCCTCCGCCCACTACAATGGCGACACTGACCCCCATATCAACAACATCTTTAATTTGTCTGGCGATTCCGGTTAAGGTAGGAGTACTGATTCCGAACCTGTGATTACCGCTCAAGGCTTCACCGCTGAGCTTGAGTAATACCCGTTTGTATTTAACCTCAGGCATATTTACTCTCTAACCGCCCAGTTCGTATCTAGTAAAGCGGCTTACTGTGATATTTTCTCCTACCTTGGCAATAGTCTCGGTAATAACTTCTTTTACCGTCTTGGCAGGGTCTTTGATATACTGCTGGTTTAGCAGACAGGATTCTTCCGGTACTACTTCAGTCCCCTCGGGTATATCTTCTTCGGATATATACTGAGGTGCTAGCGCGGCTACCTGCATTGCCAGACAGTGTGCCATCTCTTTAAATTCATCGGTGCGGGCGGCAAAGTCCGTTTCACAATTGACCTCAATCATCGCTCCGATACGCCCGGCAGTATGAATATAGGCTTCAACCAGACCCTGACCGGTAGTACGCCCCGCTTTCTTCTGAGCTTTTAGCATGCCTTTCTCTCTTAGAATCTCCAGGGCTTTATCTATATCGCCTTCAGTCTCGAGCAATACACTGCGGCAATCCATTATGCCCGCTCCTGACTGCGCTCTTAAATCCTTAATCATATCAGTCGAGATTTCCAAATACTCCTCCTTATTCCTGATCGGGTGTAAATATCAGCGGCTCCGATAGTACGACATCTTCGCCTTCTTCTGAAGGTATACTGGCTTCCTCATCTATAGACACCGGTATTTGTTCCAGGCCGCTTTTACCTTCGAGAACTGCTTCGGCAATCTTGCTACATATCAGTTTGATAGCGCGAATGGCGTCATCATTCGCGGGGATGGGATAGTCCACGTCGTCAGGATTACAGTTGGTGTCCACAATAGCGACAATCGGTATGCCCATCCGCCTGGCTTCAGCAATGGCTATCCTTTCCTTGGTGGGGTCGATGATGAATATGACACCGGGCAGGGTTGTCATCTCTTTGAATCCACCCATTTGCCGGTTCATTTTTTCAATCTTCTCGCTTATTTTGAGGATTTCTTTTTTAGTCAGCCGCCCGAATTCGCCTCTGGAGTGCTGGTCTTCCATTCGTACCAGCTGGTCGATGCGCGCCTGAATTGTAGAGAAGTTGGTAAGCATTCCTCCCAGCCATCGCTGGTTAACGTAGTACATCTCACAGCGCCGGGCTTCTTCCTCGACGGATTCCTGGGCCTGCTTTTTTGTCCCCACGAATAGCACGGTCTTACCTTCGGCGACAACATCCCGGATATAATCACAGGCTTTATCCAGCATGACGGCAGTCTTTTCAAGGTCGATGATATGTATGCCGTTACGCTTGGTGAAGATGTACTCCTTCATGCGGGGATTCCAGCGACCGGTCTGATGCCCGAAGTGGGCGCCGGCTTCCAAGAGTTGCTTGATTGTGGCTGTGTCTGGCAAGTTAATTGACCTCCCATAGTATATTAATCATAAGTGTCAGGATGATGGTCTTTTACAGTATAACATAGATGCGGGTGAGACAACAACAGCTTATGTTAAGAAAGTGAACGGAAACAATTCGAGGGTAAGGATGGGGTTTTTACGAAGGAATTGTTTTCTGGTTATGTTAAGCAAGGGATCATAATTACTCTTCGTGGAGGAGGAGAATATCCCGGCCATAAACCAAACTCCCCCAGAGAACGAGCGAATCGGTATAGAGTTTCGCCAAAAGCACCTGCCCTTCAACCTTAATCTCGGTATCGGTGATTATTTCACTCCAGGGAGTACCGCCGAGTATTGAAATAGCACCGGCGATACGCTGCTTAAGGAGCGAAATATTCGACTCAGCATCATCCGCGCTTTCGTGATAAAGGACCAGAGCCGTATAAATACCATTTTCATCTTCGCCGGCTCCCGAGCCGAAGGTGACGAATTTCTTGAGTCGGGGTCCCGGATATGTTCCGGTCAATTCCGGGTCGCCGTTTACCAGAGATTCATACCCTACCAGCGCCGAATAGGCATTCAGGTCGGACAGTCCGTCGGCTATCGCCGCGAACTCGGGCAAATCGGCCAGACTTTCCGTCTTTCCCTGGCTGGCATCGATCATCAATTTTATCATTTCCAGACTGGGAGCGTAGAAGAGATATTTATCGGTAACAGCCAGCGGCATGGCCCTGCCTATCATATCGATATGAGGTGGGACAAGTCTATCGGTAATATGAATCTCAAAGCCGCTGCCCCAGCTGTGGATGGTGACACCGCGGTATTCTTCTGTGGTGTAGGCTTCTACCGCCCAGGCGGGCCATTCGTCCTGATGGCTCAAGGCATCCCGCGTTGCCTGTGGGTCATACCTGCCGATCGCAGCTACAACCTCGGCGGGGGGGTTACCTCCCAGTATTTCCGCATCCAGGCTGGTAAAATCATACCCGAGATATTTGTCCTGAATGGTCCCACTCTCGGCATACTGACCCCAACCAGTTATAAAGGAAGAACCGCCCATCGCCAGGCGAATTTCATTTTCCCTAATAATATCGGTGTATTTCTCGAATGTTATCGGCTGACCCTCTGAATCGGTAAGCGAGATATTGTAGTCCTCATAGTACGAGGCTAAATCTGTGAGAACCAGCGGCATCGGTGAAACTTCTACCCCAGACGGTATCAGCTTAAGGAGTTCATGGAAACGATTAGACGATTCCGAATCACCGGAACAGCCGTATAATGCGGGAAAGATAATAACCAGGGCAATAATCACGAGTGCGTAAGGAATCAACCTGCGCAAGAACTTCATCCCATTTACCTCCCGACACAACAGGTGAAAGCTTACCAGATTTATAGCACGATAAGGGAGGGCTGTCAATAGATTTATGGGCATGATATACCTCACCCCCTTTGTCCCCCTCTCCTGACGAGGCGTTACGCAGGAGAGGGGGAGTAATTTTTTAAGAGGGGCTGGCGCCCCTCTACGCAGGCTACTCCTCTTTTAAGGAAGGTGAGGAAATAAGAGGGGGTAAATCCCCCTTTACTAAAGTGGGAAACGGGGCGGGGGTAATTTAACGGACGTTGGCACGATGATGCGAGGGCGGCTTGGGTGGGAATAGATATTTAACTCAGGGGGTGGGGATTCCCTGATTTCTGTTGACAGGCTTATTTATACTCACTACAATTATGCTTACTAAGAAATGGGGAGGATTATAAGCATGGAAGGCTGTTTTTTATGCGATTTGATGGAGAAAAAGAAAATCGATAACCTGATAATGGAAAACGAGCACGCGATGGTTACTTTCATTGATGAAACAAGAGAAGGACAGTGCCTCATTTTTACGAAGAATCACCGGAAATCGATGACCGAAATGAACCTGGATGAATACAATTCAGTAGGCGAGATAATCATCAAGGTTTTCAAAGCCCTGGAAAAGAAATATGACTGTGAAAAAACATACCTGCTATGTATCAATGACATGGTAGAGCATATTCATTTTCATTTAATACCAAAGCATAAAGATTTGGTCTCCATGGGCTATTACTGTTTTGCCAAGGTATGGGAAGAGGAAGGTAAAAGAGAAACCCCGGATTCCGAAAAGAATGCAATGGCAAAAGAGATAAAGGAGATATTAGAAACTTCATAGATTTCATTAAACCCTTGACAAACCTTTAACTCTCGTGTTAAATTAATAACAACTAAATTATGTAAAGGCTGTGAACAGGACTAGTAAATTCCACAGCGGGGCCCAGAGAGTCGGGTAAGGTGTGAGCCGACGCCAGCGCCGGAATTGAATGGACCTGGAAGCCGCAAACCGAAAGTTTTATAAATGAGTAGGCTTTGCCGCCGGGGGAGCGTTAACAGACCCCGGGGTATCGAGTGAACACTCCGTACCCGACAGAGATGACCTCACCTATTACCGTCAGGTCAAGAAGGGTGGCACCGCGGAAGCTAGCCTCCTGCCCCTTCGAGGGTTGGAGGCTTTTTTATTGGGAGAGAAGATGTATTATCCGAGTCTGGAAGAAGTTAAAAAGTTAAGCAAGAAGGGAAATCTTATACCGGTCTACCGCGAGATAAAGGCGGACCTGGAGACACCGGTATCGGCGTACCTCAAGATAGCCAGGGGGAGCTACTCCTTCCTGCTGGAAAGCGTGGAAGGGGGCGAAAGGCTGGCGCGCTACAGCTTCATCGGGACGGAGCCGTCGCTTACCATCAGCACCTCATACGCTAAAGCCACCGACCCACTGCTGCTTATCGAGGAGGAGTTCAAGCATTTTCAGCCAGTAAGCATCGAAGGCCTGCCGCGCTTTCACGGAGGGATGGTGGGCTATCTCAGCTACGAACTCGCCCGCTACTACGAAAAGCTTCCCTCCCCAGACAACGACCCGGTGGGTCTGCCCGAGTCCGTGATGATGCTGGCGGATACTCTCCTGGTGTTCGACCATTTGACACACACCATAAAAGCGGTCGCTCACGTCCACATCAATGGTGATATCGAAGGCGCTTACACGGCCGCGATAAAAAGGATAGATAAACTCGCCGAAAGACTGAAACAGCCGGTGCCCAGCCAGCCATCACCGAAAGGCGATTCGATACGGGCTACGGTGTCATCGAATCTTACCAAAGCACAGTACATGAAAAACGTCGAGCGCGCCAAGGAATACATCTACAACGGGGATATTATCCAGGTCGTGCCGTCGCAGCGACTGTCCCGTCCCACGTCCGCCAGTCCCTTCGCGATATACCGCGCCCTGCGCTCGGTGAATCCATCACCATATATGTATTACCTCAACCTCGGCGATTTCCAGATAGTCGGGGCTTCTCCGGAGCTGCTGGTACAGGTAGAGGACGGCATCGTTTCCAACCATCCGATAGCGGGCACCCGCCCGCGCGGTCAGGATGCGGCCAGTGACAAAGCCCTGGAAGACGACCTGAAAAACGACGAAAAGGAGACCGCCGAACATATCATGCTGGTAGACCTGGCACGCAACGACGTCGGTAGAATAAGCGAGCCCGGCACGGTAAAAGTCACCCAGTTAATGGATGTCGAACGCTACTCACATGTCATGCACCTGGTCTCCCACGTACAGGGAAAACTTAAGGAAGGCTATACTCAGTTCGACGCCATGCGCGCCTGCTTTCCGGCGGGGACGGTATCGGGCGCTCCCAAGATACGGGCGATGGAAATAATCGCCGAGCTGGAACCGGATAAGAGGGGACCCTATGCCGGGGCCGTCGGCTATTTTGACTTCTCCGGGAATATGGATACGGCTATCGCCATCCGCACCATCGTCATAAAAGACGGCGTAGCCTATCTGCAGGCAGGCGGAGGTGTTGTCGCCGACAGTGTCCCGGAGAATGAATACCAGGAGAGTCTCAATAAAGCCCAGGCGCCGTTGACAGCGATAAGCCAGGCAGAGGCGGTTTAACTATGCTATTATTAATAGATAATTACGATAGCTTTACCTATAATCTTTACCAGTACCTGTGCGAACTGGGCTCAAAAATAACCGTTGTCAGGAACGATAAGATGACCTTAGAGGAAATGGAAAAACTGGCGCCGGAGCGTATTGTAATATCGCCGGGGCCGGGTTATCCACGTGACGCGGGAATATCCTGCGAGGTTATCCGGCACTTTAGCGACAGCGTTCCGGTCCTGGGCGTATGCCTGGGTCACCAGTGCCTCGCCGAGGTATACGGCGGCGTGGTCGACCATGCGGGGGAAATCAAGCACGGTAAATCTTCGCTCATTCACCACGACGGCAAAGGCGTTTTTAAGGGACTGCCCAATCCTTTTTCGGCTATCCGCTATCATTCTTTAGCCGTCAGGCCTGAGACCGTACTGGACTGCCTTGAAGTTAGTGCCAAAACGGATAATAATATCATCATGGGATTGCGGCATAAGGAGTTGCCCCTCGAAGGGGTGCAGTTCCATCCGGAGTCGATTATGACCGAGGTGGGCAAGGATTTATTAAAGAACTTCCTGGGTATGGGGGTATAAATCCCCCTTAATCCCCCTTTACGAAAGGGGGACAAATGAAACAGCTGAAAACAATAATTCGAAAAGAAAACACCATCGTCTCCCTTTGGTAAAGGGAGACAGAGAGGGATTTCGGGGAGGTCTGGTGTTGAAATACTACCGGATAAGAGGTAGATGATACGAGGACGGCCGGGTGGGAAAAGATAACTAATACGGGGAAAAGGCGGGGGAGATAAAAGTTACCAAAAAGCAATTTGGAGTAAAAAATGATTAGAGATGCAATAATAGCTTTAGTCTTAAAACAATCGCTTACCTTCGAGCAGGCCTCCGGGGCGATGGAAGAGATAATGGACGGCGAGGCTACCCCTGCCCAGATAGCCGCTTTCGTTACCGCCCTGAACATGAAAGGCGAAACCGCCGAGGAAATAGCCGGACTGGCCAGCGTCATGCGAGCCAGAGCCACCCCGGTGATGACGACCAGTCCCACCATAGACGTGGTAGGTACCGGCGGTGACGGTTCCAACAGCTTCAACATATCGACTACTGCCGCTTTTGTCGTTGCCGGTGCCGGATTCAAGGTAGCCAAGCACGGTAACCGTGCCGCATCCAGCCCGTGCGGCAGTGCCGATGTACTCGAGGCTCTGGGGGTGAAAATAGAACTTAAACCCGAGGCTGTTTCCGAATGCATCGACACCGTTGGCATCGGCTTCATGTTCGCCCCGGCTTTTCACCCGGCGATGAAGTACGCCGCTAACCCTCGACGGGAAATAGGTATCCGCACGGTGTTCAATATACTCGGTCCGCTTACCAATCCCGCCCATGCCGAGCACGTGCTGCTGGGCGTTCCCAGCGAAGTCCTGGGCAATAAGATTGCCGCGGTGCTCCATCGCCTGGGCACCAGGCACTCGCTGGTGGTGCACAGTCGAGACGGTATGGATGAAATATCCATCAGCGGACCTTCGGTGGTCTGGGATGTTACCGATGAACCTTTGACCGAACCCTACGAGGTATTTCCTTATCACTTCGGATTTCAGAAAGCTCCTCAAGACGAATTGCGAGGGGGTACTCCCGAAGAAAACGCCGTCGTGTTACGCCGTATCCTGAGTGGCGAAAAGGGTACCCTGCGTAATGTAATTGTCATGAATGCCGCTGCCGCTCTCGTGGCTGGCAACCTGACCGATGACCTCAAAGAAGCAGCCCGCCTGGCCGAAGATTCAATCGACAGCGGACGGGCGATTGAAAAAGTAGATAAACTCGTGGAAATAACCCGAAAGCTGGGGTAATTATGGATACCGGTATATTACAACAGATAATATCTGAAAAGAGACTCGAAATCGCGGAACTAAACCGCAGTCTGCCGATAGCAATGCTGGAGGAAAGAATCGCCAACCGGGATGCCCCGCGAGATTTTCTCCGCGCTATCAGTCCGGAAAGGCTGCAGCTCATCGCCGAGGTCAAGAAAGCATCTCCTTCAAAAGGACTGCTTTGCCCGGACTTCGACCCGGTAGTACTGGGGAAAAGCTATGCCGAAAGCGGGGCGGCAGCTATATCCGTGCTGACCGAGGTAAATCATTTTCAAGGCAGCCTTGAATACCTGGCAGTAATTAAGGATAAAGTTGATATTCCCCTCCTGCGGAAAGACTTCATCTTTGACGAATACCAGATATACGAGTCCGCCGCCTTCGGCGCCGATGCTCTGCTGTTAATAGCCGCTATTCTCAGCCAGGAACAATTATCCGTATTGCTCCAGCTGAGTCACAGGCTGGGTATGGACTGCCTGGTAGAAGTACACAATGAAATCGAACTGGAGCAGGCATTACAGAGCAAAACAAAAATCATCGGTATAAACAACCGTGACCTCAATACCTTTGAAATTGATATCAACACCACCAGGAGGCTCATTCCCCTTGTTCCAGTAGGAACATCCGTGGTGAGCGAGAGCGGGATAAAATCGAGAGAAGACATTATTACCATGATGGAATGCGGCGTCAACGCCGTGCTGATTGGAGAAGCTCTGGTCACAGCCGAAAGTATACCCGACAAGATAAAGGAGCTAATGGGATGACTCATATCAAAATCTGCGGTATTAAAGAAGAAGCTCATGCGATAGCCATCGCCAAGGCCGGGGTCGATTTTATCGGGCTGGTTTTTACGCCCAGTCCGAGGCAGGTGACCACCTATTATGCTAAGAAAATAATAGAGATATTGCGAAACAAGAAGAACAACACTGAAGTTGTCGGGGTATTTGTGAATACGGCGGTCGGCAGGGTCAATAAGATAGCCGATTCCTGCGGACTAGACTGGGTGCAGTTAAGCGGGGACGAGCCCTGGCAATACTGCCGCGAGCTCGGCAGGCCGGTGATTAAAGTAATCCGGGTCAGCCGTAATTACAAACCGGAGAAAATCATTGCCGACCTGTCCTACGGCGAAAAAATTCTCGCCAAACAAACCCATCTTTATCTTTTAGATTCCAATGCTCCTGAAAAGTTCGGTGGAACGGGACAGCCCTTCAACTGGAAACTGGCACGCCCTATCGCCGAGAAATTCCCGGTCATTATTGCGGGGGGATTAACGCCGGAAAACGTTGAAGAGGCAATACACACAATAAAACCCTGGGGTGTAGATGTCTCCACCGGAGTAGAAACCAAAGGCGCCAAGGACCTGGATAAAATATTAAAGTTTATCAACACAGTAAAAAATGCAGACGAGGAGATAAGCTAGGTTAATTCCTGTGAAACTGTGTATTTTTGAAAAACAAGGAGAGAAAATTGTTACCGGATAGTCGGGGATACTTCGGAGAATACGGCGGTAAGTTCGTACCGGAAACACTGATGCCGGCGCTCAGCGAGCTTGAAAAAGCCTATACCGAAGCTATTACCGACAGTAAGTTTCAACGGGAGCTGGAAAGCCTTAGTCGGGATTATGTCGGTCGGCCAACACCGCTTTACTATGCACGGCAGCTCTCGGAGAAAATCAACGGGGCTACTATCCTTCTCAAACGCGAGGACCTGGCACATACCGGCGCTCACAAGATAAATAATGCCCTGGGGCAGGGTCTACTCGCCAGACGTATGGGTAAGACCAGGATTATAGCCGAAACGGGCGCGGGCCAGCACGGTGTAGCCGCGGCAACGGTTTGCGCGATGCTGGGCATAGAATGCATCGTCTACATGGGTTCCGAGGATATGCGGCGTCAGGCCTCCAACGTATACCGGATGAAACTGATGGGCACCGAAGTCCGGGCGGTTACTTCAGGTAGCTGTACCCTGAAAGACGCCATCAACGAAGCCATCAGAGACTGGGTGAGCAACGTGGGTAATACGCATTACCTGCTGGGATCGGTGGTCGGTCCGCATCCCTACCCCATGATTGTCCGCGATTTTCAGTCGATAATCGGGAAAGAAACAAGGGAACAGGTCATGGCGGATTACCATCGCCTGCCGGACTACCTCGTTGCGTGTGTCGGCGGCGGCAGCAACAGCATCGGTCTTTTTCATCCTTTCTTTAATGATGACACCGTTAAATTCATCGGCGTAGAAGCAGGTGGACTGGGTCTAGCGACCGGTCATCACTCCGCCACGCTGGTCACCGGCAGGACGGGAGTACTGCACGGGACAAAATCATATCTCATGGAAGACGAGCACGGGCAGATAATGGAAACCCGGAGCATCGCACCGGGGCTGGATTACCCGGGCGTGGGGCCCGAGCACAGCTACTATAAAGACAGCGGCCGGGCAACCTACGTGTCCGTTACCGACGAACAGGCTCTGGAGGGTTTTAAACTATTGTGTGAAACGGAGGGGATTATCCCCGCGCTGGAATCAGCTCATGCCATCTACCACGCTGCCGGGATTGCCGCCGGACTTGACCGCGAACAGTTAATCATTATCAACCTTTCGGGGCGAGGCGATAAAGACCTGGATATTGCTACTGGTGCCCTGGGAATCTAACCATGAAGAGTATTTCATCCGTTTTTAAACCGAATCATAAAGCGCTCATCGGGTATATCACCGCAGGCTACCCGGATATTGCCGATACACCCAGAATCGCTGCGGTGCTGGCGGAAAACGGTTGCGATATCATCGAACTGGGGATTCCGTTTTCCGACCCTCTGGCTGATGGCGCCACCATACAAAAAGCCAGTCATCAAGCTCTATTAAAAGGCATAACACCGAAGGGCTGCCTTGAAGTAGCCGCCGATATACGAAAAAAAATAGCCACACCGCTGGCTTTCATGACATATTACAATCCCATTCTGAACTACGGTCTCAACGCTTTCTGTCAGGACTGCACCGGAGCCGGGATTAATGCGCTAATAGTGCCCGATTTGCCACCGGAAGAAGGCAGCGAACTCGGGGAAATAACGGAGAAAAACGACCTGGACTTAATATATTTGCTGGCTCCCAACAGCACGCCCGAGCGTATCAGCGCCGTGGCGGAAAAATCACGCGGCTTCATCTATCTCGTATCACTCACCGGCGTCACCGGAGCCAGGGATAGTCTGCCACCCGAACTGGAGGATTTTATAAAAAGGGTTCGAGTGAGGGCCAGGCAGCCTTTATGTGTTGGTTTCGGAATATCAACCCCCGAACACGCCCGACGTATTGGGTCGATTGCCGACGGCGTTATCGTGGGGAGTCGCATCATTAACCTGATTGACGAAGATAGCACCCTTTCTTCCCTAAAATCGTTTGTATCAAGTCTGCGTACCGCTCTCGATTCAAACTAAATCATACACCCATAAATAGAAAGTATAAGGAGGTATCATGGAGAATTATAAGTACGTGCTCGGTGATAAGGACATGCCGACCCGCTGGTACAACATCCAGGCAGACCTGCCGGAACCACTGCCGCCGTACCTGCATCCGGGCACGAAGCAGCCGCTGGGACCGGCCGACCTGGCGCCGCTGTTTCCGATGGAGCTAATCAAACAGGAGGTCAGCCAGGAACGCTACATCGACATCCCGGAAGAGGTGCAGGAGGTACTGCGCCTGTGGCGACCGACCATTATGCACCGGGCCCACCACCTGGAGAAGGCGCTGGACACACCTGCCAAGATTTACTACAAATACGAAGGAACCAGCCCGCCCGGCAGCCATAAGCCTAATACCGCTGTAGCCCAGGCATACTACAACAAAATGGAAGGCACCAAACGCATCACCACCGAGACCGGTGCCGGCCAGTGGGGAAGCTCCCTGGCTTTCGCGTGCAAGCTCTTCGATATGGAATTGAAGGTCTACATGGTCAAGGTTAGCTACAACCAGAAGCCCTACCGGCGTATCATGATGGAGACCTGGGGCGCCACCTGCGTGCCGAGTCCCAGTCCCGATACCAAAGCCGGCCGCGACATGCTGGCCCAGGACCCCGACTGCCCCGGCAGTCTGGGGCTGGCTATCAGCGAAGCGGTCGAGGATGCCGTGATGCGGGACGATACCAAATATTCACTGGGCAGCGTCCTCAATCATGTTTTAATGCACCAGACCGTTAACGGGCAGGAGTCCATGAAGCAGATGGAGATGGCGGGGGACTATCCCGATATCATCATCGGCTGCGTCGGCGGAGGCTCTAACTTCGCCGGCATGTACCTGCCGTTCGTCAGGGATAAAATCCTGGGCAAGAAGCCGAACCTGCGTATCATCAACGTCGAGCCGGAGAGCTGTCCCACCCTGACCAAGGGTCTCTACGCCTACGATTACGGCGACGTGGCCGGTTTGGCGCCCATTGCCAAGATGTTCACGCTGGGCCATACCTTTATGCCTCCACCCGTGCACGCGGGAGGATTACGCTATCACGGCATGGCGCCGATTATATGCCACCTGCACAAACTCGGTTTTGTCGAAGCCAGGGCCGTCCCGCAGCTGGCAACGTTCGAGGCCGGCATCACCTTCGCGCGTACCGAGGGCATCATCAGCGCCCCCGAGACCAACCACGCCATCAGGGTCACCATCGACGAAGCGCTCAAGTGCAAGGAAGAAGGCAAGTCCAAGGTTATCCTGCTGGCGCACAGCGGTCACGGACACTTCGATATGGCGGCGTACGAGGCTTACCTCTCCGGCAAGCTCACCGATTACGCCTACCCCGAAGACATGGTGAAAGAAGCTCTCAAGTTACTGCCGGAGATACCCGCCTGAATACAGGCATTTAACGGATAAAGAAAGACTCAACCCCCTCTTGATAACACAGAGAGGGGGTTGACTTTTTTTAATATTCTTTTAATAATTAAATAGTAGACTACCATTACACGGCGGATTATGATGAAGAAAAATCTTGCGATTACGGTTATTTCCTTAGCCATTATCCTTACGCTTATATTATCAACGCTAGCGGGCTGTGTCGATGTTACTGGTTCCACAACAACAGAGCCACCGACTACTCCCAGCCCCATAAATCCTTCCTGGACGCCACCTGCAACGGGGAGTGCAACCGATGAACTGCCCAGTATCGCCGATGTCGTGGCCTTGGTTAAACCGGCGGTGGTATCTATAAATACCGAGATAGTAAGCCAGAGTGTATTCGGTGATTTTACGCAGGAGGGGGCCGGCTCCGGCTGGATTATCGATGAAAACGGCATCATCGTTACCAATAATCATGTCGTCGAAGGAGCCAACACCATTACCGTTACCCTTGACGACGGACGAATTTTCACAGTTGAGCCCGATTCCGTACATACCGACGTTCTCAACGACCTGGCAATAATCAGTATCGACGCCAGCAACCTGCCGACCCTCAGTATAGGAAATTCTTCACGATTGAGAGTAGGCGACTGGGTAATCGCTATCGGCAATGCCCTCGGCCTAGGCATCCGGGCTACCGAGGGAATCGTCAGCCGCGAGGGGGTCCAGATACAGGTCGACCAGAACCAAGTCCTTTACGACCTCCTGGAAACAACGGCGGTAATCAATCCCGGCAATAGCGGCGGGCCGCTGGTCAACCTGTCCGGTGAGGTTATCGGCATTACCAGCGCCAAGATTGCCCAAGTCGGCGTCGAGGGGATGGGGTACGCCATAAGCATCGATACCGCCATGCCGATAATCCAGCAGCTCGTGAACAACGGGTACGTAACCCGGCCCTGGCTGGGAGTAAATATTGCTCCTTTGTCCCCGTCCGTGCTAGCCGCTGTGGCGATGGACCCGGAGCTTTCTTCGCAGATAGATGTAAATGAGATAACGGCAGATAAAGGAATACTCCTTTTAACCGTGGCGGCCGGAAGCCCGGCGGATAATGCGGGTCTGAAGCCAGGCGACGTTATTATCAGCCTCCGTGGGGAGGAGGTTACCGATAACCAGGGTTTCATGCAGGTACTGCACAGCTCGATAATCGGGCAACCCCTGGAAATTACCTACTACCGCAGTGATACCGAATTCAACACCACTGTAGTGCCAATCGAGAGCCCGCCGCCGGAGTAAACGATTATACCGCCTTCTTTAATCCCAGCAACAGCGTATAACCGCTAACCTTGAACGTTTCACTGGCATCGACATCATCCGGGACGCCATCTTCGATACTTAGCGCCAGTGTTTCCTGCATCACATAGTCGGCGAAGGATGATAACGACTGCATGATGAAGGCGTCCGCTTCATAATAGATATGGATATGGTCGGCGATTTCATAGCCAGCCGAACGGCGTATATTCTGCACGCGATGCACTATCTCCCGCGCCATGCCCTCGGCTTCAAGCTCCACGGTAATAATGGTGGATACAGCCACGTTGATATTCCCTTCACTAATGACTCTATAGTCGTAACCTTCTTTGCCAGCTACTTTTTCCGGAGAATCGTAATACAGCTCTTTTACATTCAATTCTTCGAGTATCAGAGGGGTGACCCTTTCCAGAGTCCTCTTTTCCCAATCTGAGCTTACGCCGACATGGACATCTTCCAGCGGCTGCCTGACCTTGATGCCCGCCTTGCTCCGGGCAGCTCTTCCCAGACTGGAAACCCTCATAGCCAGACGATTATCATCTGACAGCTGCTTATCTATTTTACTCTCATCCGCCACCGGGAAATCGGTGAGATGGACACTCTCCAATGCCTCGGGAAATACCGACTTCACTAGATTTTGGTAAATCTCCTCGGCGATAAAGGGGATAAAGGGCGCCATCAGCTCCGAAAGAGTTACCAGACAGTGATAAAGCGTATGATACGCCGAAAGCTTGTCGGTGTCATTTTCGCTCTTCCAGAAACGCCGTCGGCTACGCCGCACGTACCAGTTGGAGAGCCCGTCAATGAAAGTCTCCATCTTTCTGGTGGCATCGGTGGGGTTGTAGTTGTCCAAAGCAGAATCAACGTCATTAACCAGCTGGTTCAACTCCGAGAGAATCCATCGGTCAAGTTCAGAATCCGATGATAAATCATCGGCCTCGCTAGGTTTATAATCGTCAATATTGGCGTAAAGGACAAAGAATGAATAGACATTCCAGAGGGTCGACAGAACGCGTCGGGATATCTCTTCAACCTGCTTCTCATCGAACTGACGCGGATTACCGGGCGCATTAGCCACATAAAGATACCAGCGAATAGGGTCAGCTCCATATTTAGGCAGGACATCCTTGGGTAAGACAACATTCCCTTTACGCTTGCTCATCTTTTCACCCTTGGCATCCAGGATATGCCCCAGACAGATAACGTTACGATAACAGGGGCGCCCGAACAGGAGTACAGATATGGCGTGCAGGCTGTAGAACCAGCCGCGGGTCTGGTCGATAGCCTCACATATAAAGTCGGCTGGAAAACGACCATCCTCGAGCAGGGTTTCATTCTCAAACGGATAATGGCTCTGCGCTATGGGCATAGCACCGGAATCAAACCAGCAGTCGATAACCTCGGGGACGCGCTTTGTCCGTCCGCCGCATTTCTGACAGGAAAACGTCAGTTCATCGACGTAGGGACGATGCAGGTCAAGTGGTTCTTTAAAGCCAGAAAAGCTCTCTTTCTGTTTAAGCTCATTCATGCTGCCAACGCAATCGAAAGCGCCGCATGATTCGCAACGCCAGACCGGTAACGGCGTGCCCCAGTAACGCTCGCGGGAAAAAGCCCAGTCGATATTATTCTGCAGCCAGTCACCGAAACGCCCTTTCTTGATATGCTCGGGATACCAGTTTATCTCATCATTACCCGATATCAAGGCATCCTTAACGGCAGTGGTGCGGATATACCAGGTCTGCTTGGCATAGTAGAGCAGTGGCGCCTCACACCGCCAGCAGAACGGGTAGGTATGCCTGATAGTTTCACTGCGTAGAAGCAAGTCGCGCTGCGCTAAATCATCAATTATATCTTTATCCGAATCTTTAACGAACTTACCAGCAAAGGGATATGTACCGAGAGTATTACCCTGTAAGTCTACCTGCTGCACGAAATCCAGTCCCCATTCTTTGCCGGCTTCATGGTCGACTTCACCGTAGGCGGGGGCGATATGAACGATTCCCGTGCCGTCATCCATAGTGACAAAATCACCGCTGATAACGCTATAGGTCAGTTCCTTGTCTGGTTCTTGTAGTTGCAGTTCTCCGCTATCCTGAAATCTCAAGCGGTCAATACCATAATCATGAGGGCTGAATAACGGTCGGTATTTCGTTCCGACCAGTTCTTTGCCTTCAACCCTAGCGACGACCTGATAGGAATCTGTTAACATCCTCCCGAGTAACGCCGATGCCATGATAAGATTGATACCACCCATTTCTACCATAGCGTATTCGGCATCAGGGGCAACAGCTAAGGCAGTATTTCCCGGCAGCGTCCAGGGTGTGGTAGTCCAGGCAAGAAAATACGTCGGTTTGTCCAAAGCATTACCAGCGACTGTTTTATCGACAATCTCAAACTTTATGTAAACAGACGGGTCTTCGGTATCATCCTGGTATCCCTGGGCGACTTCATGGGAACTGAGCGAGGTACCACAGCGGGGGCAATGAGGCGTTACCCGGTACCCCTGATAGACCAGTCCTTTATCCCACATCTGTTTGATGGCCCACCAGAGGCTTTCAATGTACGCGTTATCCATGGTGACATAGGGGTGCTCCAGGTCTACCCAGTAGCCACAACGTTCCAGGATTTCCTCGAATTCCTTCTTGTAATTATTAACGCTCTGGCGGCACAGTTCATTGAACTTATCAATACCGTACTCTTCAATCTGAGTCTTACTGGAAAAACCCAGTACTTTCTCAATCTCTAGCTCTACCGGCAGTCCGTGCGTATCCCAGCCACCGATACGGGGTGCGTAATACCCCTTCATTGTCTTGTAACGCGGGATGACATCCTTAAAGACAGACATGAAGACGTGATGAATCGCCGGATGGCCGTTCAGAGTGGGTGGACCATCGTAAAGAATAAAGCGCGGGCCTCCTTTTCTGGCTGCAACGCTTTTTTCGAAAATGCTTTTTCCTTTCCATAAAGCCAGTACTTTCTCTTCGAGCTGAGGAAAACTCACCCGACTATCAACTGGTTTAAACATAACAACCCCCTACATATAATAAAAAAGCCCCGTCTACAGGGACGAGACTTCCATTAAGTTCCCGCGGTACCACCCTATTTCCCCGAAATAACCGGGGCTCTCATCAGGGGCACTAATCATACCCCCGCCATTAATAACGGCTGACGAAACCGACCAGGCCTACTGACTCTGACAGAAATTAGAACTTTCGGTTGGTAGCTCAGGAGGGATTTTCAGGGAGGAGTAAACATCCGCTTTCACCGCACCGGACTCGCTGGCTATTCCCTTTCTCCCTTACTCTTCTCCGTCACCGCCTTTAACACATAAAGAATAGCACAACCTTGAGATAATATCAATAGGCCAGGTTATATTTAGATGCGATAGATCTCCTTGGCTCTCCCTCTAACCCCCTCTTAAACACATACATAATTTACACACATATGGTTAGTTTGTTTGAGAGGGGGATAAAATGTAAAGAGGGGTTTCACCAATCTTCAACACCCCGGTATATTGAAGGATAGAATTCGTACAGTCTACGTCGCCGGTTTTATTACAACCTTACGGTTCATTCCAATACCGGTACTCTCGGTGACGACGTCATTTCTATCTGCCAGCGCCAGATGCACCACCCGTCGTTCGAATGGGGACATGGGTTCCATGCTGAAAGGAATTTTCTTGGTTTTAACCTGGTCCGCCAGTCGTACCGCTAAAGCCCGCAGTCCTTCACAACGTCGCTGTTTATATCCTTCGACGTCAATAACAACGGGGATTCTTATATCCATCTTATGGGCCATGATAATCCTAACAATATGCTGTAAAGACGCCATGGTCTGTCCGCGGCGTCCGATTAATATGCCTAAATCATCACCTTCTATGTTCAGTCCGATAGAAGTGGTAGTGCCTTCATCGGTATTTACCGAAAACTCTTCGGAAGGTGTTACCCGCGCCTCGATATCCATCAAGTCCAGGAGCCGTTCCAGTATCTCTCTGGCGGCTTCATACATTTCATCCTGAGCAATTATCTGATTCATTACAACAACGGCCTTTCTACTATCAGGGTTAATCAGAAATCCATGCAAAGTTCAACCGAACTTATCTCTTCCTCCGGTGCCTTTCACGGTCTTTACCCGGTAAATATCTCGACTTGCTGGGTGGTTGCTGCTGGTCGGTTATGACGATATCAGCGCCAACGTCATCTGTGGATTTTCTCTCTGCCGATGATATAAGGTCGACATACTTTTTATCTTTACCACCGGTATCCTCTCTTGGTTTCCTGCTAAGGCCTCCCCAACCGGAGAGTCGGTATTGCATTATGATTCTTATAATACTATTGGTTACCCAGTACAGCGGCAAGCCGGCGGGGAACGATATCGAAATAAGCGTAAACATCATCGGAAACATCCAGAGCATCAGCTGGTTCTGCTGTGATTGCTTGGGGTCACTCGACGGTGTCTGCGCCATCTTCTGCTGTACCCACTGGGTGATACCTACGAATATAGCCAGAATGAAATTGGGTTCTCCCAGATTGAGACCCAGGAAACTCCGGCTTAACGGTAAAGCGGTAAATACTATCTCCCAGTGGTAAAGGTATGACGATAAATTGAGTAAACCTTCGGGCGCTATGGCCATAGTGAGCATGATTGACTGGTAAAGGGCTATCCAGACGGGAAGCTGGATGATAAAAGTAAGCAGGCAACCGGCGGGCTTGATACCCGTCTCCTTGTACAGAGCCATCTGCTCCTGAGCCAGCTTCTGTTTATCCTTGGCGTATTTCTTCTGCAATTCAGCCAGCCTGGGCTGGAGGTCCATCATCTTTTTTGAAGAGCGAATCTGGCTTAGCGTCAGCGGCAGCATGGCGAGGTTGATAAATATAGTCAGGACGATGATAGATACGCCGAAATTACCGCCGAAAAAGCTGGCTATCACGATAAGGACATTTATCAGGGGCTGTTGAATTATAAGTTCCCAAGGATTCAAATAAACTTACCTCATTCACCACTCGATAGAGAAATAGTACCTAAAATGGCTCCGGTCTCGGCATTTACTCTGCGTAGCGTCAGGTCCTGAGTATGGATATAAACAATGCCATCATTAATGGCAAGGGGGCCGTTTACCTGCACTTTACCCTGTTCATCAAGGGTAACATCCCAATTCAAGACATCTTGAGCAGTATCTATTGAATAAAGCTTCCCTTCCCTGGTGCAGAAAATAACGTTATCTTCATAGATAACGGGGTCCGCAGCCAGAGGACCCTCCGGATTAAATGGGGTTATTAGTTCATTCCCGGTAGCCGCATCGAGCACATATACTTTACCGTCGAGACAGCCCGCGTATATTTTCCCTTCATAAATCACCGGCTTGGCCCAGAACCAGTTTTCTCCCATTTTTTTCCATTTCAGAGTGCCGTCGGCGGCGTTGAGGGCATAAAGATACCTGTCCTGAGAGCCGATATACACGGTACTGTCCACTACCAGGGGTGTAGCCGTTACCGAACCTTCGGTGGGAAATACCCATTTCCTGGTACCGTCAGCGGTGTTTATGGCATAGACGTTTTTATTAGTGGAGCCGATATATAGCGTGCCGTCACTGACGGCGGGGGTTGACCAAATTTTTTCTGTTTTACCTTTTTCATCTGCCGCGGGAGAATTCCAGAGGGGATCACCTGTCTCCGCGTCCAGGGCATAAATATATCCGTCAGAACCGCCCAGATATACTCTTCCATCAGAAACGACGGCACTACCTACAATAGGTGCTAAATAATAGTCCCGGGGATACACCCATCTTGTTGCCAAGGTTTCTTTGGCATAGGCATAGACCCTGCCATTGTAACCGGCAATATATACAAGTTCATTACCGAAAGTCGGCGTACCATAAATAGCCACCCCGGAGGAACCGCCGCTGCATCCGCCACCGGCAGGCATACAGCCGAACAGTCCCCCGCCACCCCCGGACGCCGTGAGCTGCGCCGCCCACTGACGGCTTCCATCGGCGAGGTTAACGGCGACGAGTCTGCCTTCCTTGGTGCCTACGTAGAGAGTATTGTCGGATACCACTCCTCCGGACCATCCGACCGGAGTGAGACCTTGCACGCAGCTGAAGCCAATTATCCCGATGACAAGAAGTAAAACCGCCAGGATTAAAATCTTCCCGATATGCCGCCGGCTTCTTTTCTTTTTAGTTGTTTCTTTCATAAATACCTTATTATTGATAGTCTATTTACTTGGCACCGGGTCATAACCGCCCGGATTAAACGGATGACAACGGGCAATCCGCTTAATCCCGAGGCCTATTCCTCTGAAAATCCCGAATCTCTTAATAGCTTCGTAGGTATATTGAGAACATGTCGGTGAAAAACGACAGGCCGATGGCATTACTTTAGAGATGGTTTCCTGATACAGTCTAATCAGTATTAGAGCTACTGACCTCATATTCCCCCATTAACAGTCCAGCACGAAACAATATGTCTTCTGTCGTCTTTTTCATTTCAGAATAGTCGGCCCCGGCTGCCGAGGCACGGGCAATGATAACAATATCAAATCCCGGCTGTAACGTTATTTTTCTTAAAATCTCCCTGAATCTACGCTTTATTCTATTTCTTATCACAGCCTTGCCGACATGACGACTGACCGTAATACCGTACCGGGAAATATCAAGTCCGTTGGGCAAAATCCTGATAACCAGTTCTTTACCCGCCCGGTAATTCCCGTTATGATAAACAGCTTCGTACTGGTTTTTTTTAGTTAAATACTGTTCTCCCCTCACAACTACCACACATGACCATTATCCAGTTAATACTAAACAACAGTCAATTTCTTCCGGCCTTTTAATCGCCTTGCTTTTATAACATCTCTACCGCCGCGCGTACTCATCCTGGCTCTAAAGCCGTGCTCGCGCTTCCTCGGTATTTTCTTCGGCTGATAGGTTCTTTTCGGCACTGTATTTCCCCACTATTTAGCCAACCATTTCTCATGGTCTTGATTAACGATAGAAATAAAAGATGTACGAATTATCAGCTCTTTAAACCAACGCCTCCCGTCTTCCGTATATGTTCCGCCACATACGGAAGCAAAGCCAGGTGCCTGGCTCTTTTAATAGAGTTTGCCAGGCGCCGTTGATGCCTGGCACAGGCACCGCTTTTTCGGCGAGGTGCTATTTTACCCCTATCCGATATATAAGGTCGCAACATAGCTGTATCCTTATAGTCTATAGTTTCTATTTTGTCGCGACAAAACAAACAAACCTTACGTTTCGGTATGTATTTAGACCTTCCCGGTCTCCGGCTCCTGTAGTCTCTCTGTACCATCCTATCCTCTGTATTATTCTATTTATTATTTATCGACTATGGTTCATTGACTAGAAAGGGAGGTCTTCCGGTTCAAGTTCGGCTACCGCGCTTTCATCAACCCTATCATCCATTTTTTCATCCGGCAGTGGTGCCGCTCCCCGTCTTTCCAGGAAGATTACCCGACTGGCAATCACCTCAATCTTCGAATGCTGCTGCCCATCCTGCCCTTCCCAATTCCTGGTATGAATTCTACCCTCAACATAGACCAGACGGCCTTTCGCCAGGAACTGATTGCATTGTTCAGCCAATCTATTCCATGCCACCACGTTGAACCATTCCGTCTCCTGCCGCCGTTCTCCCTCCGATGAAGTATACAACCAGTTGGTGGCTACAGAAAAAGATGTTACCGGTTTACCATTGGGAGTAAAACGCATCTCCGGTTCATTACCGACATTTCCGATAATCGTTAGTTTGTTCAGACTGGGCATTGTTTCTTCACCTCCCCAATACATCTCGGGTGCTGGATAATTTTCTAATTCTTATCCGCTCACTTTAATCAATAAATGCCGCAGAATATCCTCGGATATTTTTAAATTTGCTTCCAGTTCCTTACACCGTGTCGGACTTAATGTGAACCTTGTTAGAATGTAGCTCCCCTCTAAAAAGTGCTTGATTGGATAAGCAAGTTTCTTCTTACCCCACCTCTCTACCTCGGAGATAGTACCATTATTGCCGTTAATGAACTGGCTTATACCGTTAATCTTACTCTCGACACCCTCTTCTTCGAGCTCCGGCTGGATAATATACACCAGTTCGTAATCCTGGGGTTTCGCTTCCTTTACTTCAACTGCCTGTTTTTTCTTCGCTGCCATACATTTTCCTGCGTAATTTTACGCTATTATACCATAATACAATAGCATAAACAACAAATTCGTAATTGTCCAGTTCTAACTAATTACATATATTACATTATATAATTAATCCTTCTTGACACAATAAATCGCCTTTGTTAGACTCTATTTATAAGAGTGCCTGTATATCACACTCTATTAATAGCATAGTCTGTATGATTCGGCCCCGTAGTGTAGCGGTCTAACATGCCACCCTGTCACGGTGGAGATCGGGGGTTCAAATCCCCCCGGGGTCGCCATCCTGCCTT
>Ga0315554_1000135_pt1 | contig 38674 bp, 32 predicted proteins | sample SalMarSW160370MG_FD_202114 | JGI IMG/M metagenome (GOLD analysis project Ga0315554, IMG submission 202114) | Salt marsh sediment microbial communities from the Plum Island Ecosystem LTER, Massachusetts, United States - Salt Marsh Sediment SW1603-70 ...
ACCGGCTTTTTTAAATGCGTCCTTGTTGTAGTACAGCACCTGTACGCTCATGTTGAAGGGATACGCGTAGATTTCGCGATTTCGCGATACTGCGTTCCAGAATTGACTGAGTATATCCTTTTTGTCCTCCTCACGTATATAGCTCGTAATAGGGTCGATTTTATCATCGGCAACAAAAACATCAAGGTATTCAATGGCTACCTGTGCGATATCCGGTGTTCCGCCGGTTTTCAGTGCATTTACAAGTTTTGTCTTCATTTCATCATACAGGCCCTGGAAGGTTGGTACTATCCTGATATCCGGGTGTATATGGTTGTATTCATCAACGAGGGTTTCGAGGGCATCACCCTGATATATACTCATACTGTGCCAGAAGGTAAGCTCGATCTCTTTCTCCCTGCCACCCATACCAAACGCCGAGATTGAAATGGAAAATATTGTGAGAAGAGCGACGATAACGGTATTTTTCATCTGTTTCATGATATTTGCCTTTTACTGGGGTTGTGTGCTGCTTACTATAGTACGTACACTTTTTGTAATATACCAGCGTTCGTTGATTTTTTGCAAATAGATAGTCTCTTCAATACTGCTTTCATACATCGTCCCTTCGGAGCTTAAAACTCTGGTATATGTGGCAAAAAACACAGGATTATCCAGGGAACCCTTGCTTTCGATTTTGAGGTCCTTGATACCGAATACCTTATACCCCTGCGGGACTTCGGAGCTATTGAGGTTTTCATCCGGTTTAACCAGTTTTTCACCGTATGCCTGTTCCATTCTCAGCATTACATATAGGGTACTCAATTCATTCTTTATTTTCTTTCCCGCTTTTTTATAGAACAGGCTGTCAATGACGTCAAGATTCAGGTCCTCAGTCGCCGAATAGTAGAGTTCAACAACTTCGCGAGGAGTGAGTCCTGCGGTAATGTCGGGCCTTTTACTACCGGAAATCAGGTCGGAGATAAGATAAAAACCAATTCCTGCGCATATCATACATATTACAATCAATTTCCACCGATGCGTCAGAAAATTCCCCATTTTATGTAAAAGGAACGTCGTTCTCTTCCGTTTGAAAAGCGGAATGCGATACCTCTCATCCGTTTTCGGTATCGATTCAATAGATTCATCAATGGGTTTTTTTAGGCTCTCGTTTGTTTTTCTCCGCAAAATATACCAGACCGTATCTGCGAGAGGCCGGGGAATATCGGGAATAATGTTCTGTAGATGGATATACGTGTCTTGAATCGGTTCTCCGGAAGTGAAAAAAAAATAGATCAGGCAGGCGGCGCCCCAGTTAAATGTCTTTTCATGAATGTTTTCCTGCGATGAGGAAATTGAATGTGATGTATTGGCACCTCCATCGGCACAGCAGGTGTTGAGAATGGTCTGCAATTGTCCGCCGTGGAGCCTGTTGATGCTGTCAATAACGGAAAAGGGGAGAAAAGTAATACTGCCTGAAGCATCGTCATAATAAATTGAGTTGAGCAAGAGGGGTGGGTAACTGCCTGTGTGCCTCTGAACGGCTACAGCCGCGTTCAGGATCGCCTGAATTATCTTCAAGATGTCCCTATAAGTACCATAAAATGAGGTATCCGGCCTGAATTCGCGATAGAGATCGTAGAGCGTTTTTCCCCCGACCTTGCGCCCTCTAATATAAACACACCCCTTCAGGTTTGTAACTTCATCAAATGAGTATGGGGTAACTGTTTCACCTGATACTGTGTACCCCTCTTTTTTGACGGCGTCCTGTAGCAGGGTGAGGGCATTGACAAGTGTTCGTTTTGAAAAAAAGGATTCGCAGATGCCGGTACTGAACAGGCCTGAATATTGTTCGGTTGTTTCAAATCCGGCTGTATCTGGTGGTAAAACGTCTGGTTCCTGTCCGAAATAATTTTTATTTTTTATCATTGGAGAACGCACAGCAATCGATAATTTTTTAAACATCGACCCCTAAATTTACTATATTTTAATAGAAAAACTTACATGAATTTTTTTTTATGGATCGCGAAAGATACGAGCGGGTATATGGTAAAAAAGGTGATAAATCTGTGTGAGAAGGAAAATCCCGGGCAGTTTGTAAAACCGTGTCCTGGGACACCGGATCATGTATGCTGTGGCTACGAAATAATCAATTTCGCACAGGGGTGTACACTCGGCTGTTCCTACTGTATTTTAAACGCCTATTTCGAAGATACTGCTGTTTTGCCTGTCCTATTCACAAACAGGGATAAACTGTTTGAAGAATTGCAGAATACGCTGCAGAACAAGGACAGGCTGTTTCGTTTTGGAACCGGTGAGTTTACGGACAGCCTCCTGTTTGAAGCTCAATCTCCCCTGTATGGGATGCTTGTGCCCTACATATCATCCACATGCAATGCGGTGCTGGAGATAAAGACAAAAACCGTAAATATAAAGCGGCTGCTGGGTATTAAAGACCATGACAATACGATCATTTCCTGGTCATTGAACAGTGATTTTATAGCCCGGACCCAGGAACGTAATGCGCCTGGTATTGAGCGCAGAATCGATGCAGCTGCACAGGTCGCGCAGGAGGGGTACAGGCTTGCACTTCACTTCGACCCGATCATTATGCACGAAAATTGGGAAGATGGATATAAAAGGGTGATGGACCGGCTTTTCAGAAGAATTCAGCCCGAACACGTGGTGTACATCAGTATGGGTGCATTGCGGTTTATTCCTGCAATGCGGGTGCATATGATTCGAAGCCATGCTGAATATATATATGGCGGGGAGTTTGTCAGGGGACAGGATAACAAGATGCGTTATTTCAGGCCTCTCAGGACCCGTATGTACATTGTGTTGAAGAATTTTTTAACACAGTACATCGAGGAGAGCAGGCTCTACATGTGCATGGAAAGCCGTGAGGTGTGGGAAGATGTATTCGGGCTTTCCAGCATGACGACAGGAGAGCTTTCCAACAGGCTTGACAGGGCCTGTTATACAAAATTCAGCTGTCTCGATTCAAGAGTACCGACGTAACAAGTAGTAACTTCGCGAGAAGTTACTTGGAAGGCGCCGGGATGGGCGTACAACGGCGGAGCACCGGTGAAATTAAATATGCTCGGTTTGTGGATTGCATCCGCTGCATCCCCTTGAAGCTTGACAATAACATCGGTCTGCAGTATTATACAGTACATCGGGCTGTAGCGCAGTTGGTTAGCGTACATGTCTGGGGGACATGGGGTCGCCGGTTCAAGTCCGGCCAGCCCGAAATTCTTCTCCAAAACTTGGTTTCCTTCACATATACCATTAATAAATAGTGGCGTATATTGCTTCGCGACCGATCCTTGGCAGGATAAATCCTCCCGGGATACATCCTCCCGGGATACATCCTCCAGGGACTGGGTATTAAAATGTAACTTGATCGAAGTTACTTAGAAATACTATGTATGAGAGGGCATAATTCTATCCATCTTCAAGGGTGTATACTATGGGAATAATTATCCATCGCAAAGAAAAGCACATCGTAGAAAATATTATAAAACATGCGGATACCGTTGCGGATACGGTAAAGGAGTTTCTCAAAGCACTGGACAGCTATCTCGATGGGGATGTTGAAAACACGAGTTTGTACACGAAGAATACCCATAAAAAGGAAAGTGAGGCTGATGAGCTGAGGCGGGAAGTCAGCAAGGAGATGTACGAGGGCGCGTTTATGCCGTCTATCAGGGAAGTGCTTTTTATTGGTCTTGATTTTATCGATAAGGTTGCAAACGCCGCTGAAACAAGCGGGGACTTTCTCACACTGATACAACCTAAAATTCCGGAGGAGATAAAAGAAAATCTTCATATTATGTCGGATCTCACCGCAACCTGCGCGGATAAGCTCGCCGATGGGGTACACAACCTGTTCGAAAATGTATCGGTTGTGTTCGACGACATGAGAGAAATAGAACACCTCGAGGGGGAGGTGGATAAGTACGTATGGAAGTCTATAGAGGCAATATTCAAAAAACTTAAGATACAGAAATTTTCAGAAAAAATTATACTTCGAGAGCTTATACTGCACGTAAACAGCATCACCAATAAAATGGAGGATGCATCGGACAAACTCGACATCATTGCGCTGCGTTTAAAAATATAGTGGAGTAAACCTGCCGATAGACCATCCAATTTTGTTTTACCGATCATAATTGAAGGAATAAAATATTCTATATGCCGGTGTAAATATGAAAGAAAAAACCGTTTACATAGAATCGCTCGGCTGTAATAAGAACACCGTTGATTCCGAAATCATTCTCAGCATTCTAAAGAAAAAAGGCTACTCGAGAATCGGTGAGCCTGATAAAGCGGCATTTGTCATTATTAATTCCTGTGCATTTATCGATGCGGCCAAGCAGGAAACCATTGATACTGTATTCGAGCTTGCCGAAAAGAAAAGGCCGGAGGCGAAGCTGATAGTAGCGGGGTGCTTTTCACAGCTTTACCATAGAGAAATAGTAAAAGAGATGCCTGAGGTTGATGCGGTGATAGGCACGGGTAATCTCGAGACCGTCATAAACACTGTTGAAGGGCGGACAACAGGGAAATATTTTCCTGAAAGCACTGTGCTGCCGAAACACTTTAGTGAGTACGGCGGCAGAACAGAACTTTTAACCCCTGCGGGCTGCGCGTATATTAAAATCTCTGAAGGCTGCAGTAGAAACTGCAGCTTCTGCCTTATACCCCGCATAAAGGGAAGGCTCAGAAGCAGAAATACTGACGATATCGTCGAAGAAGCCAGGCAACTGGAAAAAATGGGTGTGAAAGAACTCATTATTACTTCTCAGGATACACTGCGCTTTGGTTCTGATCGTTCTGAAAAGGAGAGCCTCTCTTCACTTATTCAAAACCTGCTTTCAGAAACCGGTATACCTTTTTTCCGCCTGCTGTACCTTCGTCCCGATAGGGAGCTGATTCGAAATCTGGACATCTTTTCGAACAACAGAGTGGTCCCTTATCTTGATATTCCACTTCAGCATGTATCGAAAAAGATACTGCAATTGATGCGTCGGGATGGAGATTACCATTCTTACAGGGAGATGGTCGCTGAAATTCGTAAAAACATCCCGCATGCGGTATTGCGTTCTACATTTATTGTCGGATTTCCAGGTGAAACGGAAGAGGAATTTACCATGCTGCTCGATTTTATACAGGAAATACGTTTTAACCATCTGGGAGTATTCGCATTTTCGCCGCAGGAACATACAGATGCTGCTGTACTGCCGATGATGGTGAACAAAAGGACAGCAGAAAAGAGGCGAGAGGCTGTGCTCGCCCTCCAGAAGAATATTTCAAAAGAAATACTATCTGAGGAACGTGGGAAGTCTTTTCCCGTTCTAATAGAGGAGAGTATCGAGGGAGAGCATATTTCACTGGGTAGAAGCTACCACTTCGCTCCTGAAGTAGACGGTCTATTTGTGGTTCGCTCAACTAAACGGATTGAACCGGGGAGTTTGATACGCGCCCAGGTCACCCATGCCGGCGACTACGACCTGTTCGGTATGGCGGTGTGATAAACAACGTTCGTCTCGCAGCTGTTCGCAAAAATCAGGATGCTTAAATGAGGTCTTCGGCACGCACCAGATCTTCGAACTGAATGTCAAAACCGATTATTCCCGCAATCTTGTCGTTCAAATCGAAAATCGGCGCTGAAACAGTAAGACAGAGCACCCCGGTTACATATGATACATAGAATTGGGATACATGTACCTTGCCGTCTTCCAAGGGATCTGCGAACCACGATCTGTCGGAAAAATCTTCGGGAAGACCTGCAACTTTGTATTTTCCCTTCAGGTCAGGTTGCGTGATAAAAGGCACGATTATATGAGCATCGAGGTTTGTAACATAAGCCCACTGGATAAAGCGGTGCTCCTTAACGAGTCTTTTAAGTATCGGTGTTATTTTACGTTCATCCATGGACCTCACTTCTTCAAGCTCCGAGGTGTGCCTGATAATATCCTCAGCCATTCCTCTCGCCCTCTTTTTGATTCTATCGAACTCGGAGATGAACAGGTGAGGCATACAGTTTCGAACAATATGCTCCATCTCTTCATTCGATATTGAAGTTACTCTTCCTACGGTGTACTGCTCTTGCACCCATTCATTTATCCTTGATACGGCGGGGTTGTGCTTATCGATACGGCGGTCTCCAGTCAGGCGCATATGAGTATTGACCCATTGCACAATTCCTGCAAGGCCGGACTTGTCATTGATTATTATCTCAGGCGGCCTTTTGAGAAGCTTTTCGGTGTCGAAGATATTGTAAATTTCAGGGTCCTTTATAAGGCCGTCAGCATGTATGCCGGCTCTCGTTGCGTTGAAGTCCGATCCGACGAGGGGATAATTGGACGGTATTTTATCACCGATTTCGTTTTCATAATAATTTGCAATATCGGTGATGACCCTGGTATCAACGCCGTTCGTCTTTCCGATCAGAGATATGTATTCAATAATCAGTGCTTCGATTGGTGTGTTTCCGGTTCGTTCACCGTATCCGAGGAGAGCGCCGTTTGCGTATGTACAGCCGTAGAGCCAGGCCGTTGTCGCATTTATCAATCCTTTGTGAAGATCGTTATGCCCGTGCCATTCCAGGCACTCGCTCGGTACGCCTGCGTAATCAGTCATTGCTCTTACCAGTTTAGACACGCTTCGCGGCAGTGATGCACCGGGATAGGGGACACCGTATCCGAGCGTATCGCACAGTCGGAGTTTAATATCGAGCTTACTCTCCTCTCGCAGGTTCATCAGGTCCTGCGCGAAGGGTACGACAAATCCGAAAATATCGGCACGCGTAATATCCTCGAGATGGCACCTGATATTGATTCCTGAATCAAGCGATTCTTTGACGACCGCAAGATAATCTTCTCTCGCCTGTTTTCTGTTTTTACGCAGCTTTAAATAAATATGGTAGTCGCTGCACGAGGTCAGCATACCGGTTTCTTTCAGGCCCATATCCTTCACAAGCTGAAGGTCTTTTTTATTCGCCCGTATCCAGCCGGTTACCTCGGGATAATCGTATCCGAGGGATAATACTTTATCAACCGCCTTTTTATCTTTATCACTGTAGAGGAAGAATTCGGAATACCGTATAATACCTTCTGGACCACCGAGCTGATGCATCAGACGGAACAGGTCGACGATCTGCTCTGGAGTATAGGGAGCCCGTGCCTGCTGTCCGTCTCTGAATGAAGTATCACTGATAAATATTTCCTCAGGAGGATTCACCGGGAGTATGCGGTTGTCGAAGGTCGTTTTACAGACCTCTGTATAGGGAAATATTTCTCTATACAGCTCCGGTTCTCTGACGTTTTCCAGTTTGAAAGCCGTGTGCTCAAAAAATGTATTGAGCGTATTGTTTCCGGTGCGCTTTTTCATGTATGCTTTCTCCGTGTACAAAGAGTTGTATTACTCTATGTTAGTTATAATGCCGCTTACCTAAATATCAAGTACAATTGATAGTGGAATAGAATAGTATACTAATGTTATACATGCGAGTAAATTCTTAGTTTGTTGTGGGTTTCTATTGAGGACAGATGGTGGGAAATCAGCTGCCGATATTCACCACAGAATAGCTTTCGAGCAGCCATTTATCCCCATAGAGATGAAGGTAGTATGTATAGCGTTTTTTCTCGACAAGTTGCAGGTATTTGAAAGTTTCGATTACCGTAACCGTCGCGTTTCTTTTTTCGATGACGGTTTTTTCTATATCGAAATCCGCCGGTATTGTCTCTGAAAAGGGCACTTCTTCTAGTCTGTTGAGGCCTTCGAGGTACTGTTTAAACTCCCCGATTACAGCCGGTTTATCAATATCATGTGCTGCAATATATTTCTCCCTCGCACGGCTGAACTGCAGGATGAATTTATCGAATTTAATATAGAGAAAGTACCTTTCATAATCACGGGTCTGCAAGGCCTGTAAAAGGGCCTTAATCACGTCGTACGGTGGTAGGTTTTCGGCCTTCATCTTCTTTATTTCTTCTAATTCTCTCGCCTTCTGAACCTGCTCCTCGAATGGAGGATTGAGGGTAAGAAAAAGCTCATTTTCCGTGTATATTCTGATATCATCATCAGCACCGGTTTTCAGATGAGGATAGAATACCCCCTTTATAAGGTATTCTCCGGGCTCATTGAGATCGAACCACCTGCTTATATCTATTCGGACGCCGTACTCTTCATTATTTTTAAGTGCTATTTCATCGTTGAGAATCGGTTCAAACTGGGTAGTCCGAACGGTGTACTCTCTGGAATGAGCAACCTCCCGATGGGTCGGTTTCAGAATTTCAAAGTCGAAGGTGAACATCTTATTATAGGAGGTAATGAAAAGAAAGGGGGAATAGCCCCTGTTTGCGATCTGAAACTCAACGATTATCGGGCGATTAACAAAGTACATCTGTTTGTTGTGGTATTTGAGGCTCACTCCAATATCCGTCGGTTTTGCACTATTTGTGCCTGAATAGTTTTTGATATCCTGAGAAAAGCCGATATTAATACAGAAGAAAATCATCAGAAGCAGAGCGGGATGGATCAGTTTCTTTTTCATCACTATTCCATTTTAAAAAGAAATATTCAGGGTTACGAGCATAGCACTCTTTACTATACTATAATCGGATAATAGGGATAAAACCTAAAGTAAACTGCGATAATCAGGGGGCAGCGTGAACACACTACAGATTTCTGCACTTGCCGTTTTACAGGGCATTACTGAATTTTTACCGATAAGCAGTTCAGGCCATCTGGTATTGATGCAGCATTTCTTCGGACTGAGGGATGTTCCGGTATTTTTCGATCTTGTTCTTCATCTCGGAACGACTGCTGCAGTTGTTGCCGTGTATTACAGGTTCATCGGTGAAATTCTGTACGATTTGATTAAATGGCCTTTTTCCCAGAAGAGAAATACTATTACAGAAAAAGGGACAGCCAGACTGTTCTTCTACATAGCACTATCTACAGGAATAACCGGAATACTCGGGATACTCTTCAAAGATTTTCTAACACAATTTTTTTACAAACCGGGAATTGTGCCGGTTTTTCTCTTCTGTACAGGGGGGATACTCCTTGGTACACGGTTTCTTCAGAAGGGCGAGGTTGATATTCGGACTATGCGCACCGGACATGCGGCCGTTATAGGAACTGTGCAGGCGATTGCAATGCTGCCGGGGATATCCCGCTCGGGTACGACGATTTCAGCGGGGTTGTACCTCGGGATGACACGGGAATTTTCCGGGGCTTTTTCGTTTCTTCTCTCCATTCCATCGGTACTCGGCGCTTCGCTTTTTGAATATTTTCAATCGGGCGCATCACGAACTGGCTTCGGTTTACTATCTCTTGGATTTGCGTTGTCTTTTGCAACGGGTTTTATCGCCTTGAAACTGCTTTTAACGTTTTTACGGAGAGGGACCTTGCATATTTTTTCATACTACTGTTTTGCTGCAGCATTAACAGCGTTTATTGTTATGAAAACCGGAGGGTACGGCGGATAAGTATGGTACCTACACAATCGATAAAAAAAAGAGGGGGGCTAACGTACGTTATAAGCATCCTCCTTATTATCGCAGGGTTGGGCTTTCTTCTGGCAGCAGCAGGTTTTCATCCCGAGGATTCATTGCTCTTTTCAGTAACCTCCGGAAACGGATACCGACACTTTCTCGGCGCTCCTTTTGCAAAGACAGCAGCCTTTCTATTCTATTTCCTTGGCCGCGGGGCATTTCTTTTCGCTTTGATACTTATGTACAATGGCTATGTCCTGATGAGAAAAATAAAAAAATCGTTGAAAGCGGCATATTTACTTTTAGGCTCAGTAAACATCATACTCTGTATGACTCTTTTCGCTGCAGGAAATCCACCGGCTCTGTACAGGGGAGGGGGGCTTTTCGGCAGGTTTATCGTGCAAAAAATTTTGAAAGATGCACCTTCTATCGTAATTCAAATGCTGCTGTATATCGGCCTTACAGCCGGACTTTTTGTTCTTTTTCGATTTCCTCTTCTGAATATTTACAGGCTGTTTGCAAAGAAAAAAACAAAGGGCCTGCAATCTGCTTCCGGTATAACAGCTCGCAGTGATGAAAATCATGGAATTGAACCGCGTTATGAGAGGGAACAAGGACAGGTTTTTTCACGGAGAAACGAATCTTCGAGAAAGCCGAAAAAAACCCGTTTTTTCAATTTCGCAAAGAGGGGGAACTTAAAACCCCCCCTGATACAGAAGGTTGTTTTCAACGGGAGTGAGGCGAATACGGTAATACCTGATAGAGAGTACACCCTGGAAGAAAGACTCGGAGGTGAACGAATAGAAAAACGGAGGGTCAGGAAGAAATCCGTATTAGCAGGTATGCGGCATACTAAAGAAGAATCAGAGTCGGATCGCTCCCGTACAACTCCGCTTTCCCAACCGGGGACTGGAGAATCTGCTCATAACAGAGCAGCCTGCAGGATACTATTAAAAAAATCCAGTTCCATCAACAGGAGAGAGCTAGAAAAAGAAACAGCACGAAAGGCGAAGGAACTGGAGAGGACACTGCAGGAATTCGGTATCGAAGCCAGAGTCACCGGCATTACTCGCGGACCTGTCATCACCCGGTATGAGCTCCAACCGGCTCCCGGTGTAAAGCTCAGCAGAATTGTAAATTTGAGCAACAACATAGCTCTGAGTCTGTCGGCAAACGGGGTGCGGATAGAGGCGCCGATTCCCGGAAGAGCTGCCGTAGGTATTGAAATACCCAATGACGAAAGAGAGATCGTTACGCTCGGTGACGTTATAGGTGAAGCTCCAATGGCTGGGGAGCTTCCTCTCGTGCTCGGTAAAAATCTTTCCGGATCTGTTATTGTTTCGGATTTGACGACGATGCCCCACCTTCTGATTGCCGGTGCAACCGGATCGGGGAAGAGTGTATGTGTGAATTCTCTTATAATGAGCCTTTTATTTAATAAAACTCCCGAAGAAGTTCGGTTTATAATGATGGATCCGAAAATGGTCGAGTTGAAGATCTACAATGGGATACCTCACCTTCTTACAGAGGTCGTTACTGATCCGAGAGATGCGGCAAAGGCACTCAGATGGGTGCTTTACGAGATGGAAAACCGCTATACAATTCTCGATCAGAATTATGTCAGGAATATCAAGGGGTATAATCAGAAAGCATCGAAAAAACTTCCATATATTATCGTGATTGTTGATGAGTTTGCCAATCTCATGGCGATTTCTCAGAAGGAGGTTGAGGAAGCCGTTGTCAGGCTCGCTGCGATGTCACGTGCGGTAGGAATCCACCTCATTATGGCTACGCAGAGGCCGAGTGTGGATGTTATCACCGGTCTTATTAAGGCGAATTTCCCGTACAGAATTGCATTTCAGGTTGCCAGTAAAACGGATTCACGGACGATTCTCGATGCAATCGGAGCAGAGAAGCTTCTCGGAAAGGGTGATATGCTGTTTGCACCTGCAGGGAGTATGAATATACAGAGAATTCAGGGCGCGTATATATCAGAAGACGAAGTCTTGCGTGTAGTCAAAAGGATGAAAGAGGGAGCCAACCCCAGTTACAATGAAGAGATACTGAGTTTCGAAAAAATGGAAGGACCGACTCTCGACTATGAAGATGTAATATTTGACCAGGCAGTTGAAATTGTATTGAAGACGAAACGCGCATCTGCGTCGTTTCTGCAGAGAAGGTTGAAAATAGGATACAACCGCGCTGCACGTTTGATAGAGTTGATGGAAGAAAAGGAGATTATCGGGCCTCCGAGGGGTAGCAAACCGCGTGAGGTATACATAGACAGAATCGATTAATTCCTTGAAAAAAAGAATTCCCCATTATATATTTACAATTGATTAAGCACCTGTCGCTGTATCCGACATATTGCTGAAAATTCATCACAATTGGATATCCTGTCTTGCTGAAAATCATGATTATTTTTTTTACTGTAGCAGCGATTACCGCGCCACTTTATGCACAGCAGGACGAAAATATTGAGAGTACGCAGGAATTGATAACAATTACGTCGGTCAACGATGTAAAAAAATTAATGTCCAACAGCTTTTCCAATATCGAAGATTATACAGCAGATTTCCGTTGGCAAAACGGTGATGCGCACTACTCGGGGAAAATCACCTTTAAAAAGGCAAACAAAATTCTGCTCGAGTTCGATGAACCGAAAGACCAGATAATCGTTTCCAACGGCAGCTATCTGTATATTTACATCCCCTCTTTAAAGGTGGTCGTGCAGCAGTCGCTCAGTGAAAACACAGAGTCGACTCTGCTTACCAGCACCACGGAGGCCGGACTTACCAAGCTCTTCGACGAATATTCATTTTCCTTTTATGACAGCAGTTCGCTGCAGCCGTTTGGCGGTGTGAAGGCATATCATTTGAAGCTTCTTCAGAAGCGGCCCAAAGTGGGATTCAAGACAATGGATATCTGGGTTTCGGAACAGGGGCTCATTCTGCAGTCAAACGGTGTATCACCAAACGGGGTGTCTGTAAGCCTGACCTTTCAGAATATACGCACAAATACAGAGCAGCCTGATTACATTTTTGATTTCGAGATACCACCGGATGCTCAAATAATACGTAACATACTCGTTCCATTTTCTGACACTCAGGAGTAGGAGTGTATAACAAGTTTCAGGGAAAAATCCAATGAACCAGCTTGGTCCAATCTTCAAGGAAGCACGGGCTAAATCGGGTAAGACGATAGATGATGCAGTACGTGAAACGAAGATAGCGAAGAAGTACCTGATTGCTATTGAAGACGAAAATTTCGATATTTTTCCCGGTGAGACGTATCTTCTCGGATTTTTACGTAACTATTCCCAGTTTCTCGGTCTCGATCCGGATGAGATGGTGCTGAAATACAGGGATTATAAAATACAGGAGCAGCCAGCGCCAATAGAACAACTGACAGCAAAGCCGAAAAATACGAGACGCTACCTTCTAACCATCCTCGTTGCGCTTCTTGTTGTCTCTTCTGTGTTGTATATTCTTCTCTCAGGTAGAAAAGATCAAAAAGGACAGAAGGCGGAAAAAGTCGAAACAGAAGAACAGAAGAAACCGGCTGAAACCAGCAATGTATACGAGTTTGATGAGGAAGAAATAATCCGTGATTTTAAAAAAGGCGACATCATAAAGATACCGGTTTCTGACAAAGTATATACGATTTCGATTGACGGGATCAGTGACAATCTGGCATTCTCTATTATGGGAATTCCGTTCAACCTATCAACCGACGAACGGGTCGAAGTCGACTTCGATCGTGACGGAAGAAAAGATGTTATGATCCGGACAAACAGACTTGGAGAAGGAACGGTAAATCTTACTTTGAAGAAGCTGTATCAATCAGCCGGCGGAACACTTGCAGCCGGAGAGAAACCTGCTGTCGAGACAGAGACCTCAGGGAGGGAGACCTCAGGGAGGGATACGCCGGAGGTTGTTATTTTAAAGGAAAATGACCTTCTTTCAAAGATACCGATAGCGCCGAAATCCGGATTCCAGATAGTCTCAAGCTATGAGAAAACGGATATCGCCGCTGTACTGAAAGCGGTACAGACTTCCTATCTCGGATACATAATCGATGAAGGCGAAAAAAAAGAAGCTCTTCTGCATGATGGCGATGAGCTCACACTCCAGGCCAAGGATGTTCTAAGACTGATGGTCGCCAACTCCAAGGGTATTGATCTTCGCATCAACGAGATAATGGTGCCGCACGGGGAAGACAGGGCAATTACCGCGAAAATAATCAGATGGTACAGGGACAGAGAAAACAGTGACCTCTATCACCTGATAATTGATGACTGGGAAAAGTAATTCCTTCAATGCGCTCCCGGTAGCAACCTCAATTACCTGAAAGCGTCAATTTCATTTCTACTTGTGATAATTTTACTTACCAGGTTGTACTCCAATGCCTCCTGCGCGGTAAGCCAGTAATCACGATTCGAATCAGCGGTGACAGTTTTTATGTCTTTTCCCGTTTCCTGCGCAATGATCGAATTAAATTGATCTCGGATTTTTAAAATCTGGTTTGCAGTGATTTCAAGATCTGCGGCAGGGCCGACGGCGCTTGTCGAGGGTTGATGAATGAGAAAGCGGGAGTTGGGAAGAGAAAATCTCCTGTCTTTTTCCCCGGCGAGGAATACAATAACAGCGGCACTTGCGCACAGGCCTGCAGTAAGTGTAATAACAGGGCACTGAACGAATCGGAGCATGTCATAGATCCCGAAACCCGAATCTGCGCTTCCTCCCTGGGAGTTTACGATGACGGTTATCGCTTTTTCAACGCTGTCCTTTTCAAGGAGGATAAGGCGTGAATAGACATTGCGTGCGAGTGGTGCATCGATGGCCTGTGAAATGACGAGAGTCCGGGATTCAAGCAGTTCTTTATCAAGGAACCGTCCTCTATCAGCCTCTTCGTTCTTTTCATTTTGTCCTTCGAACTGTATGCGATTTGTTTTCTCCATTGAAAATTCTCCGTATTAGTATCCTATTTCGATGTTGCCGGTTCTTTCTTGTTGCAGGCGAGCAAAGACCGACACTTTTTATTAAAACTGATAAAATTTGAAAAAAGACTCATTCTAGTCGAAAATTTAATACAGTGGTTGTCTAATGATGCAAAATATAGCAATTTAAAAACAGAAGTTCAATTATAAATTGGTGTGATACAGAGAACAACGGTTTTAAAATGAAAGAGTGCAATTGTAAAAAGCTGAAGGCGGGAGATATCACCGATTCGTACATTATCATGGAAGATTTTTTTATCGCGCTTTCAAAATACCTCACCATTACGAATAAAGATTTAACCCGTATCGAAAAATATGATTTTGTTCCGCTCTATTACGCTGATGAAAGCACAATTCCTGGACAGACATACGAATCGACTGAAAGCGCCGATATAGTGCCGGATGAACAGAGCCATGCCGTGCCGGAATCGGAGCAGTATGAATATAACCCGGCCATGGTGCAGACTAACGAATCTCCCGAAGGACTTGAAAACGGTATTTCGGAGGACCATACGCCTGTGAGCGGCAGTTTAGGAGTCCTGAAAGAAGCAGAAAAAACGATTAATGAACCACATGAAACAGAATCGACAGAAAGCGAGGAGGAGATACGAGTTGAAGAAGAAGTGTACGATTCGGCTGTTACTTTGACAGGGGACCTGTTCAACCAAATAGGAAAAAATGAGAATATCACAATAAAACAGATATACAGGATTTCCCTTCTTATCATCAACTATATCTCCAATCTGCAGAACGATGCACTCACACATGTAGGCAGAGGATACGATGAAAACAGGCTTGCGGTTCATTCGGTTAATACAGCCATACTAACGACCATTACCGCAGTGAATCTTAAATTGAGGGGGCAAGAGCTGGTTGACACCGTTTCCGGCGCACTTATGCATGATTCAGGTATTCTATTTCTGAAAGAACGCGCGCGAGAGGAGGAGATTAAAAAACATACCCTGTTAGGGTACGGTTATTTAAGAAAGAAGATTCAGCATCCTCTCCTTATTAAACCTGCACTCGAACATCATGAGAAGGCAAAGGGGAACGGCTATCCTCATAGAATCACACTTGAAAAAGTCGGGCTTTCAAGCAGGATAGTTGCAGTCTGTGATACATATGATAACCAGTTGAGTTTTATTAAGTTCGGGAGCGACATCTCAATACACTACAGTAAGGATGAGTTTCTCAACTGGAACAGGGAAGATTACGATATAAGGGTGCTTTCAGCACTTATAGATTCTGTAAAAGAGTTTACCGGCAAAGAGGGCGTAGTTTCATTGAGTGATGGAAGCACGGCACGGGTCGTTAAAACGATGCTTCGATTTCCGCTTAATCCGATCGTACGGCTTGAATCTGATAACAAAGAGATCGATCTGCGCAGAACAAGAAATCTCTGGATAGACAAAAGAATGTGTTGACCTCTATAAAATATCATAAAACCACATGATGATAAAAATGAGAAGAATGACAAACATGAGTGCACCGGTTATTACGATGAACAGGGGGAAACTTCGGCCTTTGCCCTCGATCTCGTCGAGAGCAATCTCCCGTAACGGAGTACTCTGGTCAAAGAGGTCATCGTAGCGTTTCAATTTCACCTTTTCCGATTCAACAGCTCTTCCGACCGCTTTATCTGTAATATTGCAAAGAATGGTGTATTCGTTGTCTGAATTTTTACTGATATGTGTCACTTCAGCCGGTACCGGGATTACAGTGCCGTCCACACGAGCACCAAGCAGATCTATATAGTACTTTCCCCGCACAGTTCGATTGCTTATTCTCACCATTATTTTATCGCCTTTGGACAGTTCATAAATGGGTATTCCGCTCACCGGGGCCAGAATAAGGTCGACAGGAATATAACCTTCTGCGTCGGTTTTTTTCTCTGTCGCAGCTTCTTTTCCGACGTTTTTTTTCTTGTTTCTTTCAGCTCTCTTGCTGTGTATGGACTCATTCGAGATTGATTCGCTGGTTATTTCAAGTATCAGGTTTCTGTCCGCAAGCGGTTTAATCAAAATGGCCTGCAGCAGGGATTCGATCTTAGTCTGGTCATGGTTTTTAATCAGCATGTACAGCTCATTGCCGCGGTCGCGATCGAGTGAACTTTCCATATAATTCTGCAGGTCGATCGATATATTAACCGAGATATCGCCTTTCCACTTTAAATTGACGATATTCTCCTCCAGTGAGTACCAGGGAAGATGAGGGTCTGTCTCATAAAGAGAGCTGTAATGCGAGGCGATTGCCAGTAGATTTTCAACTGTTCTCAACTTTTCACTTAAAAAAATTATAAAGAGGCCGTATGTATTTGTATCGACAGCCTTGAATCTGCCTTTTAATATGATTGTATAGTCGGCTGGTACAGGTGTATCAACTACATCCACAGCTGCGACTCCTTTTCAAAATTGGTGTTCATGTAATAAAAAATTCTTTTAAAATAGAAAAAGTAAAGCGGTTACAGTATACATACCGGCATCTGCAGTCTGAGACCGAAAAAACTTTATTCCCTTCAGTTTGTGAGCTATCTTACACTCATTGACATCGGATTTGCCGCTTTTATGGTTATGAAAAAATATGGGATTCGGATTGTTTTCCGTTGATTTTCATTATTTACAAGAATATTGCAGAGTTTCATGCCGTGTCCAGAAAACCCGTATTCGCTGTGGGTTGCCTGTAAATCAGGCATCATCATACTTTTAACATAAAGCCGCTGTAATGAAAGTAAAGCTCTCATTTTTCCTTGCCAAGAGATACCTGATGGCAAAATGGTCTCTCATGTCCACTCTGTCCATTCTCATGATATCTTTCGGAATAATCACACTCATTACTGTTCTATCAATAATGAACGGCTTTCATAACACATTTAGAAGAAAAATCATTGAAACAAACAGTTTTCATATCATCCTGCAGCCTGGTCTCGAATCGGAGACTTTATTATCCAATAGTATACCGATTTTAACAAAAAATAAAGAAATACTATCAATAATTCCATACTATTCAGGTGAAGGAATTTTAAGAAGTGATTTCATCACCAGGGGCCTAATACTCAAGGCATTGCCGAAGGATGTCATGATAAAGGACAGAGGTTTTGCCCGTGAAATTCGTATTGAAGAGGGCGATTTTAACCTTGATGATAAAAATTCCATACTTCTCGGTGTTGAACTGGCGCGGGAGGCCGGAGTGCATGCAGGAGAGTATGTAACACTCCTGACATTGAAAGGTAGCGATGAAATGTCGTCCAAACCACAGGTAAACCTGTTTCACGTGACCGGTCTCTTCAAGACAGGGTACTGGGAGTACGACAAGAATATGGCCTACGTGTCTATTGATGCAGCCTACAAAATTTTCGGAATCCAGGAAAGGGATCTCAGTATCGGATTGAAGATCCAGAATATTTTCAAGGCAGACAAAGTGGCAGCGTGGATACATCGTAATTTCAAGGATGATTATTATCTATATACCTGGATGGAGCTGAACAGGCCGCTTTTTGAAGCACTCCAGAACGAGAAGGTCGGCATAGGTTTCGTTGTAATGCTGATTATCGTAAGCGGTGCGTTTAACATAATCGGCTCATTGGTAATGACAGTCATGGATAAAAAAAGAGAGATAGGTATTTTACGGGCTCTGGGTGCGCGCCCATCTCTGATAACAAGAATATTTGTCATCGACGGACTGATAATAGGATGCATCGGGACGGCGATTGGGGTTTTTATCGGATTTATCCTTACCCTGAATATCGAGGGAATATTCAATTTTTTCGAAGCAGTGGTAAACGGTATACGAAACATCGTGTATTACCTCTACCTCATGCCGCTTGGCCATACACCATTCTCCCGTTTCGAGATACTGTCTGATTCCATATATTACCTCGAAGGTGTTCCTGTTGAAATTCATTTCAGGGATATTCTCGTTGTTTCAATACTATCTCTTGTTTTGAGTGTTCTTGCTGCCTACTATCCGGCTCGCAAGGCATCTTTGATGAAACCGGCGGAAACGATCCGATATGAATAGTGGAGAAATGTGAATGTACGCCCTGCGAATAACCGATGTTAAAAAGGTCTATAAATCGGGTGATACCGAATTGGCTGTGCTGGATGGTCTTAATATGGCTATCAAAAAGGGAACGATTGCAGCAGTTGTCGGAAGGAGCGGCTCCGGGAAGACAACCCTGCTCAACCTGATCGGCGGTCTCGACAGGCCAACGTCTGGCACTATTATCGTACGGGATACCCATTTCGAACGGGCAGCGGAAGATGAATTATCCGATATACGAAACAGGTATATCGGGTTTGTATTTCAATTTCATAACCTCCTTTCTGAATTCACGGTACTCGAAAATATCATGATGCCGAACCTCCTGCAGCAGTACAAGGTCGATTACGCGTACAGCAGGGCGGTTGAGCTGCTTTCACTTATGGAGATACTCCCCAAAAAAGACATGAAACCAAACCGCCTGTCCGGCGGAGAAAGCCAGCGAGTTGCAATTGCACGCGCTCTTATAAACGACCCTGAAATTATTCTTGCCGACGAACCGACAGGAGACCTGGACATCACCACAGCTGAAAAGATTAAAGGCCTTCTCTTCAACATTGTGAGAAAATTCAAACACACACTGCTTATAGTCACTCATAACCCGTCTGTTGTTTCGGATACCGATGTTACGTACAGGCTGCATGCCGGCTCCTTAAATACCTTGCTTGGTAATTTCAATTAAAGTATATTTGGTTATGAGGTGTGGCACATGATATGTGACCTGTGTGGGAAGAACGATTCTTCATATCATTCATTCGCAATCCGAAATAACGAACTTATAGAAGTTCATATCTGCGGCGACTGCCGGCAGCGAAAAAGAAAGCGGGACGAACCGGTAGATGTAGACGATAATGGGTACAAATTTCTTGAAGGACTTCTGCAGTCGGAAAAGAACGGAAAGCCCGCAGAACCGAATCTCGCCTGTCCCGTGTGCAGAACAACGTACAGGGAAGTAAAGAGAACCGGCCTTGTGGGATGCGCGAACTGCTATGAGCTGTTCGGCGGTGTCATTACGAAGGAAAAAAGAAAAAACGGCTTTTTCTTCAGGAAGAAACCCAGGGAAGAGTACAGTGACGTATACATCGGTGAACTGAGAAAGAAGCTGCATGATGCGGTAAAACTGGAAGAGTTCGAAAAGGCTGCTGAATTGCGTGACAAAATCCGGCAGTTCGAGAAGGATGGATTAGGCGGTGACGATTGAAGAGCTTGTAAAAAACGAAGGTATATGGAACCGCAGGGAAAGCAGCTTTACGGATATCGTATTAAAAAGCAGTGTAAAACTTTCAAGAAATGTTGAAGGATTCCTCTTTCCCCATAAACTGAAAAGAAAGGACAGGGAGGCGGTAAATAATTTCATTCTCGAGAAGATCGCTGAAAACCGGTACTGTCCCGAACATACGGTGTATAACCTGAAAAAATGTCCTGATATCGACCGGCGGATTCTTATTGAAAGAAATATACTGTACGATGATATAGATAATGAAGCCGTAGTGGTTCTTTCACATGATGAGAGTTTCTATTTTATACTGAATGCGCATAACCATATTCAGTTCGTTGCCAATGTGCCGGGTTTGTCTTTTGACTGGAATTATAAATTCACAAAAAAGGTAATAAACGAGCTTGGAAAGGTTATTCGATTCGAATATTCTTCTCATTTCGGATATCTGACTGCGTATGCAAATAAATCAGGATCCGGTATGGAGCTTTCAATAACCATGCATCCGGCCGGTATGATTTATTCCGGGAGAATAAATGAACTCATCAGTGAATTAAATAAGAAACGACTTGGACTTCGCGGAAGCTGGATGGACGGGTATTACGAGATATACAACAAGAATTCCATAGGAAGGACTGAGCAGGAAATACTTGAGCACATGCAATCCTGTTTTCAGGATGTAATCAATCGTGAGCGTGCGGTTCGGGAAGCGCTGTATAGCTCGGATAGAAGAGCGGTGGAAGACCGGGTATGGCGGAGTTACGGATTATTGTTGTCGTGCAGATTATTATCGGTATATGAGGCACTCGACCTGCTTGCACAGTTGCGGTTTGGGCTGAGTCTCGGAATAATCGACTATCTTTCATTGAAGGATATAAACCTTTTACTGTTCTATATTCAGGATTACCATCTTAAGAAGCGGTACGGAACAATAAAGAGCAACAAAGATATTGAAGAAGTACGGGCAACTTTTATACGAGACTATTTAAAAGAGGTATTGTGATGTTTAAAGGATTGACGGAAAGGGCCCAAAGGGTCATCAATATACTGGCACAGGAAGAGGCGAAAAAGCTCAATCATGATAAACTTCTGCCTGAACATATACTGCTTGGACTCATCAAAGAGGGTGAAGGAGTAGCGATCAAGGCGCTTATCAATCTGGGAATCGATCTCAACACTCTTCGTGAGGACATTATTGCAAACACAAAAAAAACAGGCGGAATTCTGCTTTTAGGCGATGTACCTCCGTCTACACGCGCGCAGCGTGTGCTTGAACTGAGTGCTGATGAGGCCCGCAGTATGGGCCACAATTATATCGGTACTGAACACCTTCTGCTCGGTCTGATCAGAGAGGGGGACAGCGGCCTGATGAATGCCTTCGATAAACAGGGGATAAAAATCTCCACGGTTCGGGAAGAGATCAACAGGCTGCTGGGAACCGGGAGGACTGATGTTAAGAAAAAGGTCGACAGGCGCACGCCGACACTTGATGAGTTCGGCCGTGATCTAACGAGCCTTGCCAAGGAAAAAAAGCTCGATCCTGTAATCGGCAGGCAAAAGGAGATTAAGCGGGTTATTCAGATTCTGTGCCGAAGAACGAAGAACAATCCTGTGTTGATAGGAGAACCGGGTGTCGGAAAAACGGCTATCGTAGAGGGCCTTGCGCAGAATATTGTACTCGGCAGAGTTCCCGAGACGCTTGCCAGCAAACGGGTGTTGACCCTTGATCTGGCTTCTCTGGTTGCGGGAACCAAGTACAGAGGAGAATTTGAAGAGCGGCTCAAGAAGGTAATGTTCGAAATTCGGCGGGCTGGAAACGTTATCCTGTTTATCGATGAGCTGCACACAATAATAGGGGCCGGCGGGGCGGAAGGCGCCATCGATGCGGCAAATATGCTGAAACCTGCGCTATCACGGGGAGAACTGCAGTGTATAGGCGCAACAACGCTCGGGGAATATAAAAAATATGTCGAGAGAGATGCGGCGTTGGAGAGGCGATTTCAACCCATTATCGTCGATGAATCTACCATAGAGGAAACCATCGAAATACTCAGAGGGATCAAGCAGAAGTATGAAGAGCACCACAAGATTACCTATACTGAAGAGGCGCTCAATGCAGCGGCCAACCTCTCGTTTCGGTACGTTACCGATAGATATCTTCCTGATAAGGCGATCGATCTTATTGACGAGGCGGGATCAAAAGTCCGGCTCGAAAATACCATGGTTCCCAGGGATTTCAAGGAGATGGAGGAGGAGATAGAAAAGCTGCGGCAGGAAAAAACCCACCTTGTTGAGGTGCAGGACTACGAGAAGGCAGCGAAAGTCAGGGATAAAATGAACCAGCTCAGGGAAAAGCTTGAGATCTTGAAGGATGAATGGAAAAAAGAGCTGAATATAGAGAAGCCCGTTGTAGATGAAGAGGAGATCTATCAGATCACGAGTGATTTGACCGGAATTCCCCTGGTAAGTATCGTTGAAAGTGAATCCCAGAAACTGCTTCGAATGGAAGATGAGCTCCATCATAAGGTTATCGGGCAGGAGGAGGCGATTGAAGCGGTGAGCAGGGCGGTGAGAAGATCAAGAACAGGTCTTAAATCGCCAAAGCGGCCTTCGGGCTCATTTATATTCCTCGGTCCGACAGGAGTCGGCAAGACCTACCTGGCAAAATGCCTGGCGGATTTTTTATTTGGTTCGGAGGAACACCTGATCAGAATAGATATGAGCGAATTCATGGAGAAGCATAACGTATCGAGGCTTGTGGGGGCGCCTCCCGGATATGTTGGGTATCAGGAGGGAGGAGAGCTGACGGAAAAGATACGGCGCAAGCCCTACAGTGTCATCCTCCTTGATGAAATCGAAAAAGCCCATCCCGATGTGTTTAATATGCTGCTGCAGGTTTTTGAAGAGGGTCAGCTGTCAGACCATCTTGGACACACCGTCGATTTCAGGAATACGGTCATTATTATGACATCAAATGTGGGCAGCAAGGAGATAAACAAGGGTGGAAGTCTCGGTTTCACAACATCCGGGGCACAGGGTTTTATCGATATGAAAGACAAGGCCATGTCTGCGCTGAAGCGCGTGTTCAACCCCGAGTTTCTCAACAGAGTGGATGAGGTCGTGGTTTTTCATCCTCTTACGAAGAATCACATTGGTTCTATAATAGATTTAATGCTTGACGAAAGTACGAAGCAACTCGAAGAAAAGGGAATGGTATTCAACATCACAAAAACAGCGAAAGAATACCTGATTGAAAGGGGATATGATGAGAAATATGGTGCTCGTCCTCTGAGAAGAACTATACAGCGGGAAATTGAAGATCCTCTGGCAAATGAGATTCTTAAAGGAAAATTCAGGTCAGGCAGCACCATTGTTGCGGATTTAAAAGATAAAAAGATTTTATTCAAGGATGGTACCAGGAAGAAGAAAAAAGAACTTGAAAAAGTTGAAACGGCGTGATGTAATGAGTTGACAAACCGCCTTATGCAAGAATTAATTGAACTCCTATCGATTTTAGCATTCCTCTTCTTCTCTTTTATTTATTCCGGTTCTGAAGTTGCCTTACTATCCATACCCGATCACGAAAAGCACAAGCTCGCCAAGCATGGCGACAGGAAAAGTAAACGCATCATGGTCTCTCTTCGGCATCCGCAGAGAACTCTGATTACCTTGCTTGTCGGTAACATGGTGGTAAATATAGGCGCCTCGATCGTGGGTCAGCAGCTCTCAGGAACTCTCTTCGTAAGAAACCAGCTTTTTTATTCTGTTTTTATTATGACATTTCTGGTGCTGCTTTTCGGTGAAATCGTTCCAAAAAATCTCGCCGCTTCCAGGCCTATACTTTTTTCCAGGCTTTTTATCGGGGTTTTAGATGTTACCTATAGGATGTTTTATCCATTTATAGTACTTCTTGGAAAGCTTGCCGCAAGAAGGAGAAAGACAAAAAGCACATCTGTACTATCAAAGGACGAACTGACGGCTGCCGTTGAATCAGGCTCTGTTATCGGACTCGATGTACTGTCCGTACGTCTTCTGAAAAATCTTATTCGTATAATAGATACCCCCATAACTGATCTTATGGTGCCGAGGTCCGATATCATCGGTGCAGACATCAACGATCACTGGGCCGAATTAGAGAAGAAATTCACCGAAAGCCCGTTTTCAACGGTTCTGTTTTATGATGAAACAATTGACAATATACTGGGATACATACCCAAGACAAACCTTCTTTGTGCGAAAAAGAAAGATTTGAAGGCACTCCTCATTGAGCCTCTGTTCATTCCGGAATCGAAGCACATCCTCTCCCTGCTCGGGGATTTCAAGGAACGGAACAGATATATTGCCGTTGTTCTCAATGAATACGGTGGGACCACCGGTCTCGTTACCCTTAAGGAGATACTCGATACAATTTTCATTAAGGACATACTCATGAAAGGTTATTTACAGAAAAAGGGTACCGGCAGGTGGATGGTGAAGGGCACAATGAAAATTCAGGATCTGAATGATGCACTGCAGATTGAATTGCCGACCGAGTACAGTACCGTCAGCGGATTCGTGATCGATCTTTTCGGAGGAGTACCGAAGGTTGGTACGACTATCGAGATTGCAGATGGATACACAATTATTATTTTGAAGAGCGACGAGAAACAGATTGAATTAATGGAGATCAGACACAGTGTTCCCTGATGTTCTCATTATTTTCGGACTGGTTACGGCCTGGGCTTTTTTTGCCGGTTCAGAGACCGCATTTATATCAGCCAATCGGTTCAAACTCTACACGATGCGCAAAAAAGGAGTACCGGGTGCCCGCTTTGTGTATCACATGCTTGAAAAACCGGAAAGAATTCTTTCGACAACCCTCGTCGGAACGAATATTTCCCTTGTTCTGGCTGCGAACCTTACTGCACTTCTGTACTTCGGCCTGTTCGGCCGGCCGAGGCCTGTTTTATCGTTGCTGACTATTACAGTTCTTTCACTCATATTTTGTGAAGTGCTTCCGAAAAATATCGCACTGAACAACAACCTTCGGTGGTCACTTGCAAGCGGACCTCTCATGTATTTTTTCTATATAGTCTTTTTTCCAGTAGGAAAAGTATTTTCATTTCTGGCACGCATAGTGATGAGGATTATGGGGGTTCATACGGGAGAAAAATATGGGCTTTTCAGGCATAAGGATGATGTTCGTTTTTTCCTGACAACCCATCTAGAATCTCGACTGACAAGGGATGAAAGCAGGTATTTCATGGATTCTCTTGAGTTCAGCGAGAAAACTCTTTCCGAAATAATGACACCGCTCGTTGAAATAAATGCGCTTTCTTCCACCGCCACTGTGCGTGATTGCATCGATTTCGTCGGGGAATACGGCAGGGCCTCGATACCGATTTTCAAAACACGTATCGATGACATAATCGGTGTTGTCTATGCAGATGAGCTCCTCGGGAAAGATAAAAGTACGTGTGTATCGGACATAATGCATGAACCAGCTTTTTTTCCGGAATCAAAAAACCTCGGCGAGCTGTACAGGGAATTGTATCAAAGAAAAATACCAACCGTATTTACGGTCGACGAGTTCGGCGGAGTTACCGGACTTGCTACGATATACGATATAGGGGAGGAGGTGACCGGTAGAATCACCGGGATTGAAAAACAGAATCTGATAATGGAGGTTCGCAAGGGGGAATATATCTGCAGCGGAGATGTCGAGATTGACGACATCGACTATCTTCTGTCTATTTCAACCGGTCATCAAAACTTCACGACGCTGAACGGGCTTCTGACCAAAAACCTGGGAAAAATCCCTGAAAGTGGTAACTTTATTATCGTACAAGGATATAAATTTATCGTTGAGCAGAGCAGCAAGAAGAGGGCGGAACTGGTTCGAATTCAGAAGGTGACCTAGTTTTTGGTGACCACAAAGATTTTTCGGTAGTATATTCAAGTAATCCCGTTCTCCACGACGATTTGAGGGGTATGTCTGCTCACCGGCATATAAAGGGCACTAAATGTACCAAGGGCACTAAATGCATTATTCGGACGTAAAACGACCGGATAACATCTAAAACAAGATCTTAAATACAGGATAAATGTATGTCACCCAAGCGTGTTTTACCGATCGTTCTCACTCTGATACTATTCTGTGTCTTTCCTGTTTTCGCTGCAGATTATGAAGGAAAAAAAATAGTAGATGTACGCTATGAAGGGATATTGCAGAACGATCTCCTGTCCGTTAAGAACGTTGTAAAAACCAAAGCCCGTTCCCCCCTTTCAATGCATACTCTTGATGAGGATATCAAGGCACTCTATAACCTGGAGCTGTTCAAGAATATTACAGTTGACGTTGTTGAGCAGGGCGAAGGAGTTGTGGTGACCTTTCAGTTTGAAGAGCTTCCTACAGTGAATGAAATAATTATTCGCGGAAATAAAAAAGTTTCGGACAGGTCGATAAAAGATGCAATTTTATTGAAAAAAGACTCAGTGTTCAGAGAAATCGACGCTGAGAAGGATATTCAGAACATTATTGATCTCTATACTGACAAAGGCCGTCCGAATTCCCGGGTGACGTACGAGGTAAAGAACGTAAAAAAGAAAAAAAAGAAAACCGAGATCAATAAAGTCGACCTGGTTTTTACCGTCAAGGAAGCAAGAAAGCTTGTTGTCCAATCGCTGCAATTCAGCGGTGTTTCAGTGGTTAAAGAAAGCGGTTTGCGCAAGGTTATGAAAACCAAACAGCGCGGGTACTGGTTTTCACAGGGATTTTTCAAGGACACGGATTTTGAGCTTGACAGGAACAAGATACTCGAGTATTACGCTGACAGAGGCTATATTGACTCCAGCATCGTGAAGGTGGATAAAGATACGATAAGAAATGTGAAGAAGAAACGGGATGAGCTTTTTATAACGATTTATATCAGCGAGGGAAAGCAGTATAAATTCGACGGGGTGACCATAAGCGGAAATAAAATATTCACTGATGATGAGCTTTATCCCCTGATAACTCTGAATAAGGGGGATGTGTTCAATAAATCCAAATGGGAAGCGAGTATTCAGGGTATCAGAAATCTACTTGCGGAAAACGGGTATATATACTTTGCAATGGATATCGATGAAAACAAGGATACGACAAACCACATCATTTCCTATGCGATACACCTGACGGAGAACAGCAAGGCGCATGTCGAGAATATATTTATTACCGGCAATAAAAAGACCAAGGACTTCGTTATTGAAAGAGAGCTTGAAATCAAGGAAGGGGAAATTTTCAATGCGAAAAAGATCCAGCGTTCGCGCGAAAAACTGTACAATCTGCAGTACTTCTCGGCTGTAAACATCGATGTTAAACCGGGAACCGAGTTAGGTCTCGTTGATTTGATATTCGACGTTGAAGAACAGAGAACCGGTCTTTTCAGTTTTGGGATGAGCTATTCGACCTCCGGATACGGTATTTCCTTGTTTGAAGAAGTTTCGGCCAAGAATTTTTTGGGAAGGGGTTTGAAGCTCCACGAAAAGGTAAATATAGGTTTTGTACAGCAGTCAATCGAATTCGGACTCGATGAACCATGGCTTTTGAATACACCGACCTCTGCGGGTGTTACCTTTTCATGGTCGAGAACAGAATACGGTACAAGAAGCGGCGATTTCGTGTATACCTGGAATCCCGATAATCCCAATTATGATCACAACGGTTATGAGCTGCCGGATGGTGTGGTGGAGATTGACAATGGAGACGGTACGTATACGCTCGATTACACCGATGCAGTTTCAATGGACTACGTCAACAGTACGTATAAAGTTGCGTTTCGTCTTGGCAGAAGGTTTTATCGATACTATGGCCTGAATTCAGAGCTTGGTTTTTCGGTATTCAGAAATTACTCCGATTCGGATCTAGTTCCATTTGAAGAGGGACTTCGTGACCAGTATTATGACGGATATCCCTGGAACTGGAAGAACTATCTGAGCTTGACCGGCTACAGAGATACAAGGGATCTTTCCTACTTTGCTACCCGCGGAACGTATATCTCGCAGAATATCGCTTTTTACGGCGGTTTTTTGGGCGGATACAGTGATTTCATTCGTCTGAGCACCGATATGAATGTAAATGTCAAGACTATAGGTAAGTTCGTTCTGTCTTCACGCCTGAACTTCGGATTTATCGTGCCGTACTTCGGCTTGCCGCTTTCAATTGATGACAGTGATTATTTGAGAATCGATACATGGAATGAGGGCAGGGGATGGCAGCATCCCAGTCAGTTTGGAAGTCTCTATTCGTTGAGGGGCAGGGCGGAGCTCAACTTCAGCCTTGAATATAGATACCCGATCGAGGAGAGAATTTTATGGGCGCTTACTTTCTTCGATATAAGTGATCTCTACGATACTCCCGGTGATTTTTCCATAAATTTCAAGGATTTCTACTATAGTTTCGGATTGGGGCTCAGTGTTGTAATTCCAGGCTTTCCGATTCGCCTGTATCTGGCGAGACGGTTTAAATACGATAAGACACTTGGAAAACTTCAGTTTGCAAACAGCCAATCTTTCTTCAGAGACTGGGATTTTGTGCTTGCAATCGCGGGATTTTTCTAAGTAAAATAGTTCAGCACACAAAAAGGAGCGGACAATGAACAAGAAGATTCTGCTTGTTATATCGCTTATTCTTTTTTTGCTTCTGCCCCTTGTTTCTCTATGGCCGATAACTCTGGTACGGGTCGGATATGTTGATTTAGATACTATCATCAGTACCTATACACAAAAGTACATCGACACGGAGATTACGATGCGGGAGGAGTATATCAACCAGCTCAACAACACCTACAATGAGCAGTATTATGGAATGACTGATGTTGAACGAGAGGAGATGCGGACAAAGATCAGGGATCAAAACGAGGTGCTCCAAGTGCTTCGATACAATCAGAATGCCCTGCAATCATCCGGAAATATTGAGGATAAGAATTTATTACAAATAATCGAAAGTAATATCATGGAAGCAATAAAGAAGACGAGTGAACTGGAGGGGTTCAGTCTTATAATAGATAAAACCGGAAATTTTATTTACGGCAGCGATGATATAAACCTTACAGATAAAGTGTTTTTCAGATTGGACGAAAAACTTCTAGACCTGCAAAACCACGAACCACTTGCGCCGATTACACTGGAATTGAAAGATGAATCTGCAGTGGAGTAATAAAATCTTTAAAGAAATGCACTGTATAAACAATATTCAAGAGGGGAGGTACGTCGGTTTATGGAAAAAAGTACAATGGATATAGAAGAAATAAAAAAATTCCTTCCACACAGGTATCCGTTTCTTTTTTTGGACAGGGTAGCCGATATGAGAGAAAACGGTCTCACTGCAATCAAGAATGTAACCGGAAACGAAAACTTCTTTCAAGGACATTTTCCCGGATATCCCGTTATGCCGGGTGTACTGCAGATTGAAGCTCTTGCCCAGGCTTCGGCTCTTTTTGTTATTTATAAGTTTAAGTTGAAAAATAAACCTGTTTATTTCATGGCTTTAAATAATGTGAAATTTAGAAGTCAGGTCTTTCCCGGTGATACCCTGCGTCTGGAAATCGAGCTTCAGAGGTTCGGCGGCAGGGTGGCACGTGTAAGAGGGAAGGCCTATGTTGAAGATCAAATTGCTCTTGAAGCTGAAATGGTGGCCATGATTGAAACCGGGTGAAAATCCAGCCTCCCTAATTAGCCTACATGCACGGCTCATACGGGAAAAAAAATCAAATAATCCGATCAATGTGAAGTTGAAAGGAGTGATAAAAGATGTCTGTACACCCGACTGCACTCATTGATAAAACGGCGGACATCGGCAAAGGTAATGAAATAGGCCCCTATGTTGTTATTGAAGGAAAGGTTAGGATAGGCAACAATAATAGAATAGGCCCGGGAACCATAGTTACCGGAAATACGGCTATAGGCAATGGAAATATAATTCACGGTCACGTGTATATCGGAAACGAACCACAGGATCTCTCATACAATGGAGATGAAACAAATGTTGTCATAGGCGATCGCAACACTTTTCGTGAATATTCAAATGTTCACAGAGGGACGAAGAAGGACAGTGCAACAGTTATTGGAGATGACAATTATTTCATGGTATCGGCCCACATTGCGCACAACTGCCGTGTTGGAAGCCATGTTATTATGGTGAACAATGCAACACTCGGCGGGTACTGTGAGGTTCAAGATTTCGCCTTTATCAGCGGATATGTACTCGTGCATCAGTTTGTTCGTATCGGCGGCTACTGCATAATCAGTATCGGAACTGTGGTAACACAGGATATTCCTCCGTACATGATGATTTCAGGCAGTCCTGCGAGTGTGAGTGGGCTCAATGTTATCGGGTTGAGACGAAACGGTTTCAATACAGAGAGAAGAGCGGCTATTAAGAGGGCGTTCAAGCTCATGTACAGAAGCGGATATAACCTTACGCATTCCGTTGCTGAAATAAAAAGACTTATAACAGAAAACGAAGTATCCGTTGAAGCCGCTGTAGATTTAAATCGGCTGATTGGTTTTATTGAAAGCTCCACGAGGGGAATATTGCTTCGTCCCATACAAACAAAGCATGGAGGGGAGTAAGTTGTATCTTGTTGGGATAGATGTCGGAAATCGTAGAATCGGTATCGCGATAAGCGATGCGGAAAAAAAAATAGCCTTTCCAGCCGAAGTTATTGAACGTGAAAAAAACAGCTACGGATTAAAGAAGCTGAAGAAAATAATTGGGGAAAAACCTGTAGATGCGTTTGTTGTCGGTATTCCATACAGAGAAAATGGAACAATAGGCCAGCAGGGAGAAAAGGTACTGGAATATATAGAGAGCCTGAAAAATTATTTTCATATTAAAGTAATTTCATGGGATGAGCGGTATACAACGATTATCGCGGAAGAAGTGCTTCTCTCTGATAATATACGGCGTGAAAAGCGCAGACAAGTAGTCGATAAACTCGCTGCACAGCAGATTCTGCAATCCTACCTCGATCATATCAATTCCACATGACGCTATATTTTATATAGTTGTTTATCTATTTCATACGATATTTTTTTTCGATATAGTATTATTTTTTATACTACCACAACCCTCGTTCATATTACATGCCGTGATGGACTATCTTTGCCAGCTTTTAATAAAAGGTAGCTGTTGTTTTCCATGGTATTCAAAATAGATGGAAGGAGGGTGGTAATTATAATGTGGATAGCAAGTTACTGTATTAGAAATGATCTAAATGGAAGTAGACATAATATATCTTATAGGAAATATTTCTGTTTTGTTTATTTAGCCAAAGATATGTGATGCGTGTATCACTTTTAAAAAAAATACGCCCATAGGCTTCTATGTCTTTGTTTCTATCTTTTTATCAGATGTTTTTGATTTATCTGATCCGGCCTCTTTCTGGGATGTGTCAGGCTTTTTTACTTCTTTTTTGCCTGAAAAATCACTCGAGGATTTTTTGTAATCTGTGGTATAAAAACCGCTGCCCTTGAAAATAACACCGATCCCGCCGCTTATTATACGCTGCAGCACACCTCCGCAGACCGGACACTCTCGTACAGGATCATCACTCATCTTCTGAAAAAATTCAAATATCTCACCGCAGTTACTACATTTATACTCGTATGTCGGCACTGTATAACCCTCTTGCTTTGATAGATTGTACTGTATAATCTATAAAAATAATAATATTAAAAAAAAATGTCAATTACACATTTAAACACGGGCTCCCAGATAATCGACGACTTCAAAAATTTGCACCGGTTTCTTTTTACCCTTGACACGTATATTGTCAAGCTCTCTGCATAAAAAACTATCTTTTATTACTTGATAGGTGAATTCGCTGACAATAATATTAGTGCCATAAATTTTATTGGTTCCTTCCAGGCGGGCACCGAGGTTGACATTGTCACCCATGAGCGTATAATCCATTCTATTGCTTGAGCCCATATTTCCTACAGTCATGATACCGGTATTGAGCCCTATGCCGATATTGAGTCTCTTTGCTTCCGGCCATGATTCATTCAGGTTGTGCAGTTTGGTCATCATATCTAAAGCAGCTCTTGTTGCAAGTTCGGCATGGTTTTCCTGCTCAATTGGAGCATTCCAGAACGCCATAATCTCATCGCCGACGTATTTATCAAGGGTACCTTCATAATTGAAAATAATATCCGTCATTGCCGAGAGATACTCATTCAGGTGAGAAACGAGCTCTTGAGGAGACAATTTCTCAGATAGCGTGGTAAATCCTCGGATATCTGAAAATAGCACGGTAATTTCTTTATCCTCTCCCCCTAGTTCGAGTTTTTCAGGATGTTTTAAAAGCTCGTCCACGACACTTTTACTGACGTAGTTTGAAAACATACCCTGAATAGCCTTCTTTTCCTTTTCCTCGGTTAGTATTCGGTACACAATCATAGAAAACAGTGTGAGTACCGCTGTGATAAGCGGAGCGCTGAGATTCAGTACGTACCGGTATTTGTCAAAAACAAAGATTACAGTGAAGAAGTACGCGACCGCAAGTACGATAATTGATATATAGCTGTACAAAATTGATTTTCTGCCGACTATATAGCTTATGAGTAGACCGAATACAATAATGAGAAGGATATTGATATAGTCCTTTGAAAAGGAGATAAAATCTCTGTTGATAAGCTGGGTTACGGCATTTGCAATCATCTCAATACCAAACATCTGGCCCTGCGGTGTTCGATGTACATCCTGCAGCCCCTCGGCATATACCCCGACAAGCAGTATCTTGTTCTTGAAGTACCGTGCGCTCACCCTCCCCTTCACGACGTCTGAAAATGATTTCATTTGAAAAACACCGGGCCTTCCGTAATAGTTAATAATAATAGTTCCCTGTTCATCGATAGGAATGACGACATCTTCCACATGTTCGGGAGTCGTCCCTGTGGCGCGTATAGTTGCATCTTTCAGAATGATATTTTTTCCCATGTTGATTTCAATATCTTCAAGGCCGACGTTATAGTAGAGCATGGCCATCAGAAGAACGGTTGACGGATAGTATTTATTGTCGATTTTCACCACAAGAGAAAACCGCCTGACGGTCTTGTCTGCATCTCTCTCTGCAAGCCTCGTATTAAGGCCGTACAGAGATGTCGCCGCCCCGATATGGACACCGCTTTCGATAATCTCTGCAATGGGGGGCGTGATTACATTAACCACCTGTTTGTATTTGTCATTCGCTTCAATGCCGAGATAATTGAGCATTGCGATTCTTTTTTTTATGTCATCGCTTACATTCGGCACCTGCGTGCTTGTATCTGCAAACAGATCGATAACCGTGTTGTCCCGGTATCGGTGAAGGGCATCAGCGACAATTCTGTCCTCATCCTTGTTTCTGGAGTTCTCTGTGAAAAGAACGTCGATAAGCACCCCGGTCGGCCTGCTGGATTGATCCTTATTTGCATTGTTCAGAAAATCTGCATATACTTCTCTGTTCCACGGGTATCTCCCGAGGTCCGAGAGGCTCTTTTCGTCAAATCCGAATATTACAACATCGCTTCTTAACCCCTTTGCCCTGTTGATTCTGTATACGCCTTCACTTATCTTTTCCGGCCGGTGGAATGCATCAGTCATAAAGAAGTTAAGATTCATCGATTTTGCTTCGATCGCATCGATAATAATGGTGTTCTTGAGGAAAAAGATCATGAGAAGTATAATTACAACGCCTATAAGTAAGCTGATGTTTTTCGATGTAAAAATTTTGCTCTTTCCCCTGGCTTTTGCCATCTTTTCCTCCCTGCACTCATTACATCATTACATGAATGCCCGGTTAATCGTATGTTGTAATCCAGAATATGCCTGGAATCTACTAGCTTCAGCCGGTACTTTTAAGAAATAGAAGTTTCTTTTTTGCCAGATCTGACCAGCTGCTCCAGTTGTAGTCTGAGACGATCTTTGAATACTCTTTTTCGGCCGATTCTCTATCGTCGAGTTGTTCATAGATCTCGGCGAGGCTGTAATGCACAGATGGGATAATAAACGCTTTTTCGTACCTGTCGATTATATTCCGATACGTCTCTTCCGCTTTCTTAAATTCGCTCATCTGTTCATATGATCGTGCCACCCCCAGAAGACAGAGCATTGCGCTGTACGAGCCTGTTTTTATCTCAGAGCCATTCTGAAAACGTTCGAGCGCCGTGGTATACTCTTGAGCCCTGTAGTAAATATTTCCCATAAAATATGCACTTTTTGAAGCGGCAATTGAGTTTGGATGTTCATCGATGACGACCTGAAACTTTTTGTTTAAATCGAGAAGTTTTTTTGTCACCGTATCGGCATCGGCGCTTTTGTCATCGACTATGCTCCTGTATACCAGATATACTTTACCAAAACTGCTTTCGGCTACACCCTCTTTCTTTGTCATCAGATAGTGGACATAAAAGTATGAGCCGAGCAGCACTACAGCAACTGCCAGAAAAATCAAAATAGTCTTGATATACGAAGCAACAAATTTTTCAACTTTACGTGTAATGATGGTAAAAACATCATCATGCTTTTTAGCCATGCATGTCTCCTGTTACCGGCGGCAGTACGTTCACCAGTCTATAGTTTGTTGATATTCAGTTCATTAATCAGTCTGGACAGGTAGGTACGCTGGATCTGTAAAATCGTGGATGCCTTTGTCTGTTTCCATCCTGATTTTTCAAGCACTTTTGTGATATAGTTTTTCTTGAAATCATTCACCGCTTCTTTAAGGGGAAGCGTGGGTTGAAGGTCAACAGAAGCAGCTGAGATGTTTTCGATATATAAATCTCTTGATGTTATCGTGTCATTCCTACAGAGCACCACTGAGCGTTCGATTACGTTCGCCAGTTCACGGACGTTACCGGGCCAGTAGTATCCTTTCAGGGTCATGAGCACATCATATGAGAAACCCCGAATATTTTTTTTCAATTCTCGGTTGAATTTTTCAAGGAAGTATTTAGAAAGCGGCTCAATGTCTTCCTTCCGTTCTCTAAGTGGGGGGATATAAATAGGAAATACGTTCAGTCTGAAAAACAGGTCTTCCCGGAATCTGTTGTTCTTGACCTCTTCATAAAGATTTTTATTTGTTGCTGCAATAAGGCGGAGGTCCGCCTTTTTCGATGTGGTACCACCCACACGCTGAATTATATGATCCTGCAACACCCGGAGAAGCTTCGACTGCACCGCATATGACAGCTCCGCCACCTCGTCAAGAAAAATAGTTCCGCCGTTTGCAAGCTCGAACTTACCCATTTTATCGCTGATTGCGTCAGTAAAGGCTCCTTTTACATGTCCGAAAAGTTCTGTTTCTATGAGGTTGTCCGGAATAGCGGCGCAGTTGACTTTTATGAGAGGATTTTTCATTCGAAGGCTCTTATAGTGAATATACTCTGCAAACAGCTCCTTTCCGGTGCCGCTTTCACCGAGCAGGAGTACCGATGTGTTTGTTTCCGCAACCTGAACGGCCATTTCAAGTTTTTCCCTGATAAGGTTCGACTCTCCGATGAACACAGGTACGCCCTTTCCGTTTACCAGCTCCTTTTTTAATGTAACATTCTCAAACTTGATATCCTGATATAGGCGCGCGTTTTCTATGGCGACCCCTGCCAAATTTGAAAATGTTTCAAGCAGATTCTGGTCTTCCTTTGTAAAGCTATTTGCACCGATCTTGTTGATGACTTCAAGCACGCCGATTGTCTTATCCTTAAGTTTGAGCGGGACACAGAGTATTGATTTCGTTTGGTAGTTTATTTTTTTACTGATATCTTTAAACCATCGCCCGTCTTGCTGGACATCGGATACCAGCAGCGGTTTCGAGTGTTGTGCCACCCACCCTGCGATTCCCTCGCCTATTTTTAATGTGAACTTCTTGACCTCTTCACCTTTGTCGCCGAGAGCGACGTTGAAATAAAGTTCATTTGTGGTTTCATCGATGAGGAGAAGCGAGCTGGCCTCAGCTTTAACTACCCTGTTTGCTGAATCCATGATTCTTTGCAGGACTTCGTTTATATCGAAGGTGGAATTAATGAGAGTACTGATTTTTATAATTTCTTCAAACTCTCTGTTCTGCAACGGAATATCCATCTATTCCCCTATTTTAGAAAGATCGATAAGATCCCCTATTGTGACGGAACCGGTATTTGTGTTTTCATCCTCCATATATTTTGTTATTTCCTTTTTTTCAAGGTGGGTTAGGTACTCACGTATACTCAATGTAACTTTTCTCTTGTTTTCGTCGATGTCTATAACAGCAGCTTTTATCTCATCACCGATCTTAAACAAGCTGGCCGGATCATCCACCCGTTCATTTGAAAGCTGTGATATATGGATCAATCCTTCGATATCTTCATCGACCTTAACGAATACTCCAAAATCCACAATACTTGTTACCGTTCCGCTTACAATACTTCCTTTGGGATGTTTTGCCTTGAGAGTCGTCCAGGGATTCTCCTGAAGCTGTTTTACTCCGAGCTTGATTTTATTGTTTTCTTTGTCAATCGAGAGCACCATAGCCTCTACAACCTGATTTTTTTTATACAGGTCAGATGGATTCTTCACCTGTTTTGCCCATGACATATCTTCGACATGAAGAAGTCCGTCTATACCCTCTTCAAGCTCGATAAATACGCCGAACTTGGTTATCCGCACAACCGTTCCTTTAATTTTGGAATTGACCGGATAGCGTACTTCCACGTCATCCCATGGATTTGGAAGGACTTGCCGGAGGCCGAGGGATACAGTTTTCTTTTGCAGATCGTACTCTAACAGCATGACCTCAACCTGCTCGCCGCTTTTCAACACCTCTTTCGGATGTTTTATTCTTTTTGTCCAAGAGAGTTCAGAGATATGCAGCAGACCTTCTATCCCCTCTTCGAGTCCGATAAAGGCACCAAAGGGTGTAATATTCTTGACCGTACCTCTGAACACCTTTCCCTTTTCATACCGCTCTGAGAATGTAAGCCATGGATCAGGCACGAGCTGCTTCAAACCAAGAGATATTTTACGACTCGTTGAATCCATAGAAAGTATTTTACAGGTAATTGAATCGCCGGCATTCAGCCGTTTCTTGGGGTCATTCACTCTTCCCCAGCTTAAATCTGTTGTATGCAGAAGACCGTCAATTCCACCAAGGTCGATGAATGCACCGTAACTGACAATATCCTTGACCACTCCCTCTACTTCATCCCCAATACGCTTGTTGTTGAAGAACTTCAGTATCTTTTTTTCCTGCATTTCCTCGAGGTATCTTCTGTGAGAAAGCACTACGTTGTTATTTCTTTCAAACCTATCGATTTTAAACAGAACACTTTTACCGATATACGCTTCCGGATTTTCAACCCTTCGGATGTCAAGCTGTGAAGTCGGCATAAAGGCCTCGATTATGCCCTTGATCAGTACCTTAAAACCACCTTTAATTCTTTCAGAAATCGTACCCTCGACAGGGAGACCTTCTTCGTATGCTTCCTTAATTTCATTCCACTTGATTATTTCATCTGCCCTCTGTTTGGAAAGTACGAGCCTCCCCTCCCTGTTTTCCATGCGTACGATCATGACTTCGATTTTTTCACCACGGGAAGGTTCTTCCTCGAACTCGGTCTTTAAAATTTCGCCCTCTGATTTGTATCCAATATCCACAAAAACGGATTCTGGTGTCACTTCAACAACAACTCCCTCAATAATCATTCCCTCTTCAAAGGTGGAGAGGTCTTTTATGAATTCTTCATGAAATGTTTCTTCGGCAGTACTTTCGCTGTCTCTGTTTTCTGTTTTCGATAAATTATTCTCCGGCTGGGTCTGGTTTGCTCCAACATCGGTTTTTTCATCAGAGTTGTGACTGGAATTAAAATCGTTGATGGGTCCTTCAAAGCTTTCAGTTGTATCTGAACCCGTGTGATCAACTCTGAGTTCACTATGATTCTCCATGATTTACAGCTCCTCTTCTGATTTCATGTATTCGGTGTACTAGTACGTCACATACTTCTTTGATCGACATGTCGGTTGAGTCAATATAATACGCATCGGCGGCTTTTTTAAGAGGGGACGTAATCCTCGAGCTATCATACACATCCCTCTGCCTAATTTTTTCAGCTATTGTGCTAATATCAGTTGTGGTAGAATTACTGTTTTTATCATAAAACCTTCTTCGTGCACGTTCCTCAATCGATGCATCGAGGTAGAATTTATATCTTGTGTCCGGAAATACAGCGGTGCCGATATCCCTTCCCTCAACAACCACATCTTTATTTTCACTTATGTTTCTTTGAAGTTCAACCATTTTTTTTCGTACAAAATCAAGGCTGGAGATATAGCTCACATTATCAGTCACTTCATCGCTTCTTATTTTCTTTGTGACATCGACTCCATTGACAAAAACCCGATTCCCCTTCATGGAAATAGAGAAGCTGTTCAGGCTGTCTTTTATTTTTACGATGTTTTTAAGAGGTATCCGTTGTTCCAGAACATACAGAGTAAATGCCCGGTACATCGCTCCCGTGTCAAGGTATACATGGCCGAGCATTTCTGCGACCCGTTTTGCAACTGTACTCTTTCCTGCACCTGCCGGTCCATCGATTGCTATAACCACAGCGTGATGTTTTTCTCCTCTGGAGTACCCTGTCAGTTTGCACTATCTCTGAAAAGAAGGGCTTTGTCCCGCTCGCTCAGCACTCTGCATTTTCCAGGAGGCAATAACCCCAACCCGAGTGAACCGATTGACACCCGTTTCAAGGAAATTACCTTGATGTGGGAGCGTGAACACAATTTTCTGATCTCTCTGTTCCTGCCCTCAGAGAGAACGATCTCATATTTTTTTGGTGAAAGTGTCCTATAGTTTTGGATACGCAATTGCTCTCCATTAATATATACTCCCTTTTTCCAGCCATCAATTAAATTATTTTGTATCGGTTTGTTCGTCTCAACTACATATCGTTTCAAAATGT
>Ga0315554_1000136_pt1 | contig 38653 bp, 33 predicted proteins | sample SalMarSW160370MG_FD_202114 | JGI IMG/M metagenome (GOLD analysis project Ga0315554, IMG submission 202114) | Salt marsh sediment microbial communities from the Plum Island Ecosystem LTER, Massachusetts, United States - Salt Marsh Sediment SW1603-70 ...
ACAGAGAAGCAATCGCATCATTCTTCGGTATCAGGTGGTAGATTGCTCTGGCAACATGATAGTTTGAGGTGGTAGCAATATGAAAACAGTACTGTTCGGCGACCGTCCCTTTGAAACCGAGCTCGTCATATTCGACAAGGACGGGACACTCACCGATTTCAGAAAAACATGGTTTGCTATCCTGGATAAGCGGATGGAGATCATCCTCCGGGAAATCAAGCTCAACTGCACCGAAGAAGAGTTCAGAAAAACTGTATATCAAACATACGGCATATCAGGCCGGTACATCGACCCGTACGGCCCGTTTCCATACACCCCACCCTGGGAGGATGAGATTGTATTCGCGACTATCTTGTACCGGCTGGGCGTTCCCTGGCAGGAGGGCAAGAACATTGCCCGCTTCAGCACCCAGAAGGCGGAGGAGGAGCTTGACCGCGGCAGCTGCACCGAGCTCATAGACGGCGTGAAAGATGTTCTCGAACGGCTTCATAAAAGCGGTATCCTCATATCGCTTGCAACGGCCGATTTAACGGATATCGCAACGGATGTTTTGAAGCACACGGGCATATACGACCTGTTTAACTTCGTCATCGGGGCTGATAAAACAGAAAACAACAAGCCCCATCCTGAGATGATCTTCAAAACCCTCGAGGCGCTGAAGATCGAAGGACAAAGCACCGCATTCGTCGGTGATGCAATCACAGACATGCAGATGGCAAAGTCTGCCGATCTCGGTCTGGTCGTGGGTGTTGTAGACGGCGGCGTCGCCCGCCCGGAAGACCTGAAAAAAGACGCAGATGTGGTTTTGAACTCGGTCCATGAAATCCGTGTGTTGTAACTATAACACGAAGTCCCTTTTCTACTAATTTAATGTATAGTATATGTGCAAAGTTTTTTATACTACTGGAAAAACAAGAGGCGCTCCATGCCGGAGAGAAGTAAGGACTGGATAAATCAGGCGATCAGGGACCTTAAGGCTGCTGAATCGCTAATGAAAGATGAATCCTATGAATGGTCCTGCTTTATCGCGCAGCAGGCGGCAGGAAAAGCAATAAAGGCGGTGTTTCAAAAGCTAAACGCTGCTGCCTGGGGACATTCCTTATTCGAGCTTATAAAAATTCTCTCAAAAAAGGAAAAGGCGGACGATAACCTGATAAATTGTGCAAAAAGCCTGGATAAATATTACATTCCAACCAGGTATCCAAATGGATTTGAAACCGGAAGCCCCTATGAATATTTCACGAGGAGTGATGCAGAGGGTGCAGTCGTTTGTGCGAGAAGAATCATTGAATTCTGTAAGAGTATTCTGGCTTGAGCAGGATCAATTGATAAAAAAGATTCGCAATGTTGCAAGAAAAATCGGGAAAAACAATCCCAACGTGAAAAAAATCATTCTGTTCGGATCTCTGGCGGAAAAAAGAGGGGTTCCCGGCAGTGATGCAGATATTCTGATAATCCTCGAAAAGGACGATACCCCCTTTATAAACAGGATAGCCGAATGGTTGGATAAGTTTTCTCTGGACTTTCCTCTGGAAGTTTTCCCCTATACAGAAAAAGAATTACAAAACTCTATTGCACAAAAAGCCCTTAAAAGCGGAACCGTTCTGTATGAGAGTTAATGCCTTCCTGATTGTAGGTCCGCTGACCTATAGCGCTAATTCCGGATTCAGCAAATCCATTGTATCATCCTTCATAGCCATTGCGTAAATCTTATTTTTCGTCAGGTAGTTTAAAAGATCATCGGGAATGGAAAACGAAGAAAAAATGGGGATCACCTTCAAGTCTTTATATTCAGGAAAATAATCAAATAATTCATCGAGCAACCTGATAAACCCATCAATATAGCTGATCTTTGGAGTAGATTTCGTATCATTGATTATTACAAGATTTTTACATTTAACGAGTACATCAAACTCTCTTACTTTAGTGGTATCTTTCTTATTTACCACTCTTCTCCTTATGGAAAAATCCTCAAGTATTTCACAGTTAAAATAATCCTTTGCTATCCTCGAAATATTGGGCGCAACAATATCCTCAGCAACGGTTCCCAGCCTGTTGGCAAGGTCTCCCCATTGCTTGTTCATTCTTTTCACTTCATTTTTCATCTCATCCTTGAAACCACCCATCTCATCCTTGAAGGCCCTCATCTCCTCTTTGAAGGCCTTCATCTCCTCTTTGAAGGCCTTCATCTCCTCACTCAGCTCCCTCAGACTCCCCTCTGTTCTCAAATGAGCATAGGCAAGGTCCTTCATTATACTTTCAAGAGAACCAATTCTTTCTTCTACTTTTATAGCCACCTCATCAAACCTCCACTTCAAGTCCGACTACCTACTCACACTATACACCTTCCATCACCGATAATCAAAGATATTATTTCAGTCTTCTACACCATTTTCTCCCACTCCCACGCTGTTTTAATGATGTAGGAAAGATCATCGTACTTCGGTTTCCAGTTGAGCTCTCTTTTCAACCGCGAACTGTCCGCAACAAGTTCCGGTGGGTCACCCTCCCTTCTGCCCGTCTCCTCGACAGGGAAATCCACTCCGGTTACCCGCTTTGCCTCTTCAACAACCTCCCGCACGGAGTACCCATGCCCGTACCCGCAGTTGTACACAGCAGATACGCCCCGTGTAAAAAGATTCTCCATCGCGAGAATATGCGCATCCGCAAGGTCATCGACATGTATATAATCACGAATACAGGTCCCGTCCGGTGTGTTGTAATCTGTGCCGAAAATCTGCAGGCTATCAAGCTCGCCCTTCGCCGCCTTCAAGGCCCTCGTGATGAGATGGGAAGCCTCCCCGTATTTCTGGCCGATTCTGGCATCCCTGTCGGCGCCCGCAACGTTGAAATACCTGAGCGATATATATCGAAACCCCTTTTCTGCCGTTGCAATATCCTTCAGTATGTATTCCGTTATCATCTTCGATGAACCGTACGGATTGATTGTAACAAGCGGGGCGGATTCGCTAACGGGTGTTGTTTCTGGAATGCCGTAAACGGCAGCAGTTGAAGAAAAGATGAAGCGGTATACCCCGTGCTTCAGCATGCTTTCCAGAAGATTCACCGTGTTGAGCGCGTTGTTTTTGTAGTATAAAAGCGGCTTCTGCACAGACTCCTCGACCTTTATCGAGGCGGCAAAATGCATGACCGCATCCGGTTTATACGTATCAAGCACCTCATCGATACAATCAACATCCTTCAAATCTCCCACGACAAGCTTGCCGTAAAGCACTGACTCCCTGTGCCCGGTCGAAAGATTGTCAAGCACCAAAACATCATACCCGCTCTCACCGAGCGCTTTTACAACATGACTCCCGATATACCCGGCCCCACCTGTTACAAGTATTTTTTCACTTCTTTTTTTATTCAATACATATATCCTCTGCAATATACAATATCATACTCATACCCGCTCTTCCTCAGCATTGTATTTTTTACATTCAAAATAAGCCGTAGTAATAATTCCTGCAATAATCCAGAATGGGAGAGCTATTTTAATTTTCCAGATGGAAGAATTGGTGAGATTACCGATAAGCATTCCAATGTAACTCACGCCTATGCCGAGCACAACATACTTCAACTTATGCTGTCTCAATACGCGTGCCCACCGGTATAGAATTAAACCAATAATCGATAATCCGAACAGCATCCCGAATAACCCATTCTCAGCCCAGAACTGTAGAATAAAATTGTGAGCATATGCGTACCATTTACCGCTTCCATACTGCTTCGAAAATGTTGAAAAATTATTGGTGCCCACACCCATTAACCAGTGATCCTTGATCATGAGCCACGCACTGTGAAATGTGTCGAGTTGCTGACCTTTTTCGAGAATTTCGAGTCTGTACCTGGCCGTTAAATAGTCGAATGGATATCTCAAAACATTAAGGCTCGCCACTTTATATGACAGATAAATCAGGAGTGCAATAATAACAAAAAACAAAATCAATCTTTTATAGTCGTATGACAGTAAAAAAACGATGACCACAAACAAGGCCAGCATTCCACCCCGATCTAAAGTAGTAAACATACCGAAAGCGCATAACAACAAATAAATAAAACCAAGCCATCTGTATCTCTCTTTTAGTTTCTGCCTCCACCATCCATAGCCAACCCCACTGAGCATGATTAATACATCAGATGTAGTTGTGGTACCAAGGTAGTAAAAACTGTATCGCTTGAATATCAAACCTTCCTTAAAAACAGTAATGAGGAAAAATATCATTACATAAAATACGATGATTATTGCTGCAACGATACTCGCGGGTAGGATCCACCTGATAAGGAAATTTTCATCATCATCTAATGAAAAACGAGAAAATGTTATAGGGAGCAGGATGACTAACAACCAGACGAGCGATAGAAGGGATGATTCCAGCTTGTCAACAGACAGTAATGATGAAATCACGCAATTAACAGTAAAAAGTAATGCGAGGACCAAAAGTGTTTTATCTTCAATCAGTAACCTTCTATTTTTTTTAAAAAACAGAAACCCTATAAAAGAAAGCGTCAAAAGACCCGCCATTTCATTGCCGAAACCAAGCCAGGTCATTACAATGATAATAAAAAAAAGCCATGTCTCGATTCTATGCCCGGTAATCTCTTTAACTTTTTCAAAGAACATGGTTCATCCCTTTGTCACGTTTTGATAGTGCGCAAATCCATTCATTCAAACCTGCCTGATATATTCGCAAACATTAAAAAACACTGCAGTCGAGAGCGCACATATATGGGTCTGTTCAGTACGCCCCTTTTCTCTTTATAACCACAAAAATTGTTTTAATAAAAATTACCATGTCAAGCCATATAGACCAGTTCAATACGTACCACAAGTCCGATCTGACACGATAACCATAGTCCGTATCACTTCTTCCGCTCACCTGCCACAACCCTGTGATGCCGGGTTTTATGTTTGTGAAGTAATCTGTATATTTTGTGTAATACTTATTCAACTCCTCAGCAATGACGGGCCGTGGACCGATAAAACTCATCTCTCCTTTTAAAACATTTATAAGCTGTGGAAGCTCATCAAGTGAGGTGCTTCTTAATAATCTTCCTATTCTTGTTACTCGGGGATCATTTATTAGCTTGTAGCTTTTTTCCCATTCCGTTTTTATGGCTTCATTTTCAGCCAGAAGGTTTTCTAATCTTGAATCAGCATCCTTAAACATGCTCCTGAATTTATATATTAAAACCTTCTTCCCGTTCAAAGCATATCTTTGATGTGTATAAAAAACCGGCCCCTTCGATTCAATTTTAATAAGTAATGCAATAATAATGAGCACAAGAAGGAAAATTGGCAGCAATAGCAAAACAACGATATAATCTATAAGGCTTTTAATAAATATATTCAGCTTAAAATTCAGATTATTACGAACATTAACCAGGAAAAGATCGTAATTCAACAAATGATGTATCTCAGAGTTCATTAAGGCCATTGCCTTAATCTGCGGGATTATTACGACTTCTTTGAATATTTTATGCAGCTTAACATAAAGCTCCATCAAGGCATCTGAGTCAAGAGAAGGTATTGCTATAAACACCTTTTCAATTGTATTCAAACTGTTTATTTCATCCAGATCCTCAATCGCTCCGAGAACTTTGCAACCCTCGATTATCTTATTTTTCAAGCCTGTATCGTTGTCGAGAAATCCAACAACTCTATATCCCAAATACCTGTCTCGTTGCAATGCCCGTAACAGCGATGTTCCTGTTTCTCCGGCTCCGATAATCAGGACATTCTTGTTGAATATATTAAAATAATTGAGAATACGCTTTACATAGAATCGAAAAATCAAATTGATCCATAGAATGTTAAGGAAAAAAAGCGTCATCAGTATGCGAGATATTTTATCGCCCTGTTTTGACAGCGTTATAATTGTGATTATCAGAACGAAGGATATTGCGTTTGCCTTTACATATTCTTTTGCATCTTCCCAAAAGGTTTCGACACGTGTGTATAGTTTGTGGTAGTTATTAAAAAAGAGAATTACTAGAGGTATCCAGTACAGAGTATAGTAAAACTGGAGACGGTGATCAAAAGGTGGGAGATTATTAATAATGTGTATAATAACATATTTTCTCATTAAGAATGCAACATAAAGGGATAAATAGATTACTATAACATCAAAAAGTACAAGGATGAACTTTTCGCATGCTTTGATCAAAACGCCGTTTCCCTTTTTTTTCATTCTATCTCCGTATGATTGAAGAAAACGAAATCGAATACAGCTAATTAGTATTTTCCATAATGCTACTTATATTCCCATACACGCAATCCATGACGACTCAAGTAAATAGGAATATCTTTAAACAACTCATTATCCTCCTCTATCTCCCGGATCATCGCACGCTTAACATATGATAGATGATTGCAAAGAAGTGTAATTGAACCTCCTTCCCCTCCAGCGCCGTTCACTTTCCATCCCAGTGCACCATGCTTCTTCGCAATTTCAATAACCCTGAATGCATCCCAGCTCACGAGGTCTGGATGGAGTCTGATCTGCGCCTCGGTGTTTTCAATCATGGCACCGCCCAGAGACTTAAAATCTCCTATGTACACTGCATCCCGAGACAATTCTGCAGTATTCCGTAAATCACGTATCTTTTTACTTTCAGGCCCTTCATTTTCAAGATTTTTTATCACCGTTTCATGAACTTTTGAGGAGCTGTGGGATTTTCCGAGATAAATAAGTACCAGTCTTCTCTCAAGTTCCCACCAGATGGAATTGGGGACTTCTACCTGCGATACAGAGGCATGCGGATACTTAAACATGTCTATAAAGTTTATGCCGCCGTATGCAGAACACAGCTGATCCTGAATGCCACACTGCTGTTTCAACATATCCACTTCTATCGATTGCGCAGTATACGCAACCTCATGCGGTGTCATTCGCCCGGGAGTAAGCATATCAAGCGCGCCGATAAGGGCAACGGTAACAGCTGCTGATGTTCCCGTCGAAGCACCGCTCGGTGCTTCCGAAAAGATGGTGACCTGGAAAGCAAATTCATCTGGTATACGCATTCTTTCAATGGCTGCTTCAATAAGGGGATGACGGTCCCAACCGAGATTTTCAGGCTTTACAACATAACGCTCACCAAAATTTTCCGCATAAATCACAATGCGATCACTTTCGCCATTGTAGGGATACACCTCTATCTGAACTTCAGCGTATGGATAGACGCCGATATTGAATATCTTCCCGTATTCTGCAAACCATGTGTCGGTCCACCCTCCATTATCACATATCCGAATAGGCGCAACGCTGTTGATAATTTTAACAGGTTTTTTTAATTGTGTATGCCCCATACCAGTATCCCTGATTGAAATTTGCTTTTATCGGTGCCACTACTACCAGTATATTCCTAAATCATATACACTATCACCTGAAGTACGTATTTCATTACGAAAAAAAAGATTCAATTTTTTTCTCGACGAACCGCCTGAACTCTTTTTTAAATCTATCCACAGAAAAATGTTCAGCAGACTTCCGTATCACAAATGGATCGAATGAATCCTGTTTTTGTTCAAAGCTTTTGACCGCATTAATAATGCTCTCTTCGTTCTGCCTATCGAAAAATATACCACTTTTACCGGGAATAACCGTCTCCCTTGCACCTCCCTTTCCAAAGGCAATCACCGGAGTCCCGCAGGCCTGTGCCTCAACCGGCAAAATCCCGAAATCCTCATCTGCAGCGAAAACAAACGCCTTCGATTTCATAAGGTGTTCCCGTAACACCCTGAATGGCTGATACCCCAAAATTTCGATATTTTTTGTCGCCAGCTTTTTAACCCTTTTAAACTCAGGGCCGTCCCCTATTACCACAAGCCTTTTATCCTTCATCTTTGAAAATGCGTTCACAATAAGGGGCATCATCTTATAGGGGACCATACGTGAGGCTGCAAGGTAATAGTCCTCCTTTGCAGATTCCACCTCAAATTTATCAATTTCGACCGGGGGGTAGATTACCACCGCATCCCTTCCATAGATATGCCTGATTCTCCTTGCTATATACTCAGAAATAGCGACAAAATAGTCAACACGCGATGAAGAAATGACATCCCAAATTCTCAGTTTATGCAAAACCCGTTTTGCAGCATATGCTTTTAATCCCTTTACTAAACCAGATTCTTTCAAATATCTGTGATACAGATCCCATGCATATCGAACCGGTGAGTAGCAGTAACAAATGTGAAGTTGATCGCTCCGTGATAAAACTCCCTTTGCAACGCAATGATTAGAAGAAATAAGCACATCAAAATCGGTCAAATCAAACTGCTCAATTGCATATGGAAAAAGGGAGAGATAACTTCTGTATCGTTTTATGGACAGGGGCAGGTTCTGAATGAATGAAGTTATTATTTCTGCATGCTCCAGTGGTGTACCGGCCAATGACTTTCTATCTGCAACAAGAGTATATACAGGGGAAGGAAACTCTTCGTATATAGCCTCGAATGCTTTTTCACTTCCTCCTCTTGTTGTAAGCCATTCGTGTATGAGAGCAGTCTTCAATTGTGAAGAACCTCTTGAAAAAGTTTAATATGTTTTTTTGCAGTTTCTTCCCAGTTAAAATGCATTATTCGCCGGTAGCCTTTCTCGACCAATTCAATACATTGATTCTCATCATTCAGCACCTTTTTTATTTTCGTTACCAGATCATCAGTATCTTGTGGATCAACATACAACGCAGCATTACCGCACACCTCGGGAATGCTGCTGCTATTCGAAACGATACAGGGGCATCCGCAGGCCATTGCCTCCAGAGGTGGCAGGCCGAAACCTTCGTATAAGGACGGAAATACAAATACACGTGCCATACTGTACAGTGCCGGAAGATCTTCCTGCTGAACGAAACCGGTAAAATATACTCTCCTCTTCAATATTTTGTCACCTTCAAGCAAAGAAAAAAGCGTGGTGTCTCTGTTGAGAAAGCCCTCTTTTTTTCCAACAATTACAAGATATACTTTATCCTTACCGTTTGCTAATACTATTTTGAATGCTTCGATTAATCGTGTTAAATTCTTATGAGGTTTTACATTTCCTACATACAGGATATACTTCTCAGGGAGGGAGTAACGTTTTCGGACTTTTGAAATCACGTTCCTGTTCTCAACCTTTGCAAAAAGATCGGTGTCTACTCCCAGTGATATTATATTCAATTTTTGCTTTTTTACTTTAGTATATTTTATTAATTCGTCGTAAGTAAAATGAGAATCAGTTATTACGCTGTCTGATACGCTAACTGCCTTCTGAAGCATAAACTTTGCATAGAATTTTTGCTTCAGAGAGAGATTCTTTACAAAGACGAGGTGGTTAAGGTCATGAATGGTAACTACCCGTTTGCGAGCTCTCACTGGTACTATAGGTATATTGTAATGTGGTGACCATAAGAGGTCTGCTTTTTTTACTTTGAACGGGTACCCAATCTGCTCCTTCAGAGAATAAATGGGAGGGAGGAATTTAACAAGTTTTCCATACTTTTGAAAAGAAAATTTTTGCAGTAATTCGATATCGCCGAGAAACGTCATTGAGAAGTGTTCGAAAATACGGGGGACTATACTTTGAAGGTACGTACCGATACCAGATGAGTTGACCATTCTACAATCAACAAACAATCTAATCATATATGAGGGTGCTCTTCTCTTAATAAACTGATTTAATTTTCATTATACCTGGGTTATAGTATATTAAAAACGATTATTTTCTTGGACACGGGAGTAAAAGCTTCAGTCGATGTAATATAGCCTGTCAAGAATATTGTGTCAAATAATGAAAAGTTGTGAGATATCATAACATATTGTATACGGAGTTCTGTTTTGATACAAAATAGAAACATCTTCATAACAGGCGGTGCGGGATTCATCGCAAACCAGCTCATGTCAAGACTGCTGGATAATAACCTGATCACTGCATATGATAATTTCCATCGTGATACTCTTTCACAAAGTCAAATATCCAAACATAAAAATCTCACGGTAATAAAGGGAGATGTGCTGAACTACAACAAGGTTTCAACCGCGATGGAAGGGGCTGATATTGTCGTCCATGCAGCAGCAATTGCCGGAATTGATACAGTAATTAAAAGTCCAACAAAAACAATGCGTGTAAACATGATCGGAACTGCAAATGTACTTGAAGCAGCTCGTCAAAACATGATTTCAGACAGGTTCATAGATTTTTCAACCTCTGAAGTTTTTGGAAGTTATGCTTTCAAGCCCACTGAAGATGATAACACCATTTCCGGAAGTGCCGGTGAGGCCCGATGGACATACGCAGTCAGTAAACTTGCGGGTGAACATCTTGCAATAGCATACTATAAAGAGTTCAAACTACCTGTCGTCTGTGTTAGACCCTTTAACGTGTATGGACCAGGCCAGACAGGCGAGGGGGCAATACAGGTTTTTATCCGGAGAGCATTAAAAAACCAGGATATTTTTATTTACGGTGACGGCAATCAGATTCGTGCCTGGTGTTATGTTGATGATTTTATCGATTGTCTCCTTCTCTGCCTCACTGATAAACAAGCAATAGGAGCGTCATTTAATATTGGTAATGCACGAGCAGTAATTACAACATACGGATTGGCACAGACAGTTTGCAGAGTCTTGAGCTCAAAATCACAGATACTTTTTAAACCGCCTCTGTCAGCCGATGTAGAGTTGAGGATCCCATCAGTAGAAAAGGCGTATAAAATCCTTGGCTTTCGCGCTCAAACCACTCTTGAGGATGGCATAATAAAAACTGCTGAATGGATTAAAAAATGGGATCAAGAGTAATGTTTTACAATTGTTGATATTTTGTCTTATGTGTAAAAAAATAAATGAGTCGTAAAGTAAGCCAATAAAACGTGTACCAATGGAAATAAAAAAACATAAAAATTATCAAAGCCACGGCAGCGGAAAATTTAAAACTGAACAATTCAAATGCCTCGGTACAAATGTGATTATAGAAAATGGAGTACTTGTATTCCATCCGGAGCATACCTGTATCGGCGACAACGTATATATAGGACACAATACGATACTCAAAAGTTACTACAAAAACGAAATGATAATAGGCAGTCACACATGGATAGGCCAGAATTGCTTTATCCACAGTGCGGGAGGGATCGTTATAGGAAAAGGAGTCGGGATTGGCCCAATGGTGAAAATAATCTCATCGTCGCACGAAGACGGTCCACTTTCAACTCCAGTTATGTTCAACAAGCTTATTTTTAAAAAAGTTGTTCTTGAAGATGGATGTGACATCGGTGCGGGAACAGTTATCCTTCCAGGGATTAAAATTGGGGAGGGAGCCATTATCGGTGCGGGCTCAGTTGTAACTAAAGATATCCCGTCTTTTACCGTAGCAGCCGGAGTCCCGGCAAGACCCCTGAGAAAAAGAACGAAAAAAGATAATGAAACATGAGAATATTTCTGGGTTTAACAGAAACAGCAGGATATTTTACATACCTCACCAAAGGATTTAAGAAGATTGGAGTTAAATCGTTTTTTTTAAATCTTGATTATCACCCCTTCAACTATGATTACGAAAAACCTTTGTTTTTAAAACCATACTACCGACTGATCAAGAAGAAACATGATGTTCAAACTGGTAGTAATTACTTATCTCAAATTATTCTGAAAGTGATATCGACAATCCTTAAACAATTAATAAAAATTATTTTTTTAACCATTGCTATTTTCAAGTATGATATTTTTATTTATGGTTTTGGAACCACATTTTTTCATTTTTTTGAACTTCCTATTCTGAAACTTCTAAAAAAAACGATTATCTATGTTTTTCAGGGGTCTGATTCAAGACCCCCTTATATTAATGGAACGTATCTATCAAGATTTTCAATCGGTAGAAGAGCCGTAAACACCCGCGCATATGCACATGAGACATTAAAAATAAAGAAAAAAGTAACAAAAATCGAAAAATATGCAGATGCTGTGATATGCAATGTGCTCAGTTCACACTTACATGTTAAAAATATCATATCATACTTGCAGATTGGGTTTCCTCGATCAGAAATAAGCCATAAAATAGAAAAGAAAAAAAATAATAGTGCTATAAGAATTCTGCATTCTCCGTCAAACCCAATTGCAAAAGGTACATTTGAAATAAGAAAAACAATCAATAATCTTAAAAAACAGGGATATGCTATAGATTATATCGAAATAATCGGCAGACCCAATCATGAGGTACTGTACGAATTACAACGATGTGATTTCGTTATTGATCAGCTCTATAGTGACACGCCGATGGCAGGGCTTGCTACCGAGGCTGCATTTGCCGGAAAACCATCAATTGTAGGGGGTTATGGCTGGGATATCGTCAGAGAAACAACCCCCGCTGATTCTATTGCACCGTCTCTTACCTGCCATCCCGAATATATTGAACACGCAATTAAAAAATTGATAGATGATGCTGATTACAGATACAAACTCGGCTTCAAGGCGAAGAAGTTCGTTGAAAGCCGTTGGGATGCTGTTAAGGTCGCAGAACGATACATTAAAATTATCAATAAAGATATTCCGCGTGAATGGATCTATGAACCTAAAAGACTCCATTACGTGCAGGGTGCCTGCCTTAAGGAGGACAGAGCAAAATTTATTATCGCATCTCTAATAAAAAACTACGGGATGAAGGCACTAAAATTGGACGATAAACCTGCTCTACAAAATCTGTTCCAAACATTTTCACAAAGTAATGAAATAAAACAATCCGGCAAAGTCCATGCTTAGACGTTTTTTTAAAGACAGCGCGGTATACTCGATAAGTAACATTATCTCACGGGGAATTTCTCTGCTCCTCGTACCATTTTATACACACGTCCTCCATCCGGGTGATTTAGGAATCATCGATATGCTTATTTTAACAACTAACCTTATCAATCTGAGTATAGCGGTTGAGGTCTCCCAGGGGCTCGCCCGATATTTTCCTGATACTACTAACAATATCGAGAAAATCAAATTTGCATCAACTGCACTTATTTTCACAGTTCTAATGCATACTATTTTCTTAATTTCTGCAATTACTTTTCTTGATAAAATTACAAAACTTATCCTCGGTTCTCAAAACTTAAGCCCCGTAATGCTCATCGCTCTTTTTTCTATTTGGTGTAATGGCATTTTTTACATTATTCAAAGCCAACTGCGATGGCAGTTACAACCAAGGGACTATGCAGTTTCAAGTATTTTGTTTAGTGTTCTTTCACTTGGAGTTACGGTACTGCTTATTGTAGTGTTTAAAAAAGGGGTAAAAAGTGTGTTCTACGGAAAAATTACAGGATATTTTGCAGGGGTTTCATATGCGTTTTATCGCGCGAAAGAAAGTTACCGGTTTGTGTTCAGTAAAGAAAAATTGAAAGAGATGCTTGTCTTTTCAACGCCGCTTGTCCCGTCCAGCATAGCGGTATTTGTTGCTACTTATATTGACCGTATTGCAATAAACAAGCTCATGAGCCTCTCCGATGTTGGAATATACGGAGTAGGATACCGTTTTGCCACTATTGTTTCTTTTATCATGGTGGGTTTTCAGGGTGCTTTGACACCTCTTATATACGCACACTATAAGAATAAAGAAACTCCATCAGAAATATCACGGATTTTTCGATACTTTCTCGCAGTAATTATACCTCTTATATTACTTCTGGGCATCTTTTCAAGAGAAATACTGATGATTTTCACCACCAAGGCCTACTACTCCGCTGATGCAGTGATCCCAATTCTGGCTGCAGCGATAGTTCTCTCAAAAATGTATGTATTTTTCCCTGGGCTCAGCATAGCAAAAAAAACAAAATACATAGCCCTGATCAATATACTTGTAGCAGCCGAAAACAGCGCGTTCAATTTTATGCTTATTCCATACCTAGGAATTAAAGGCGCTGCAATAGCGACATTGACAAGCGCATTGAGCAGTTTTATTATGTACGTTATTTTAAGTCAGAAGTTCTACAAAATATCCTACAGTTGGCCTCGAATGCTTATTGCCTCGATTACAGTATCTCTTTGTATTACTTTATTCTATCATATTCAACTGACACTTATTAACGGCATTATACTCAAATTTCTTGCTTTTGGCATAGTAGCTTTTTTGATTATCTTTTTGCTTATTGGTTGGAAAGAGCTTTGTACAGTATACATCAGGATACGTTCCCTGCTGTACAGGCATGAATAATCATTATTTGTTCTTTGAATAACTTTTAAACCGGGAATAATCTAGATAAACAATAATTATGCTATCCTCGTCTCATACGTCAAACGAAGAATTGTAAATTTAAAATAAATACAAGCCAAGAAGTAAAAAGGATGAAGAAATGAGAATTCCCATTACCAGACCTTTTTTCGATGAATGTGAAATGGAAAACATTTTAAAACCTCTTGAGAACGGTTGGGTCGCTCAGGGACCTTTTGTACACGAATTTGAGAATAGATTTGCCAAATATATCGGCGCAAGGTATGCAAGAGCTACATCAAACTGCACAACTGCGCTTCATCTAGCACTCGAAACGCTGAACATAAAAGCAGGAAATAGTGTTGTTATCCCCTCATTCACTTTCGTTGCCACTGCAAATGCAGTTGAAATGACTGGCGCTGAAGTTCAATTCTGCGACATTGATCTCAGAACCTTCAGTATTGATACGGACCAACTAAGAAAATTGCTAGAATCGGACAAAAATTTAAAAATTAAAGCTGTCATACCAGTCAATCTCTTTGGACTCTGCGCGGATCTCTATAAAATAAAGAAACTTGCCAAACTGCATAATAAATTTATTGTTGAAGATTCGGCATGCGGCTTCGGCGCGCTAATAAAAAACAGACACTCTGGAACTTTCGGTGATTTAGGTTGTTTTTCATTTCACCCTAGAAAGGCCATAACTACGGGTGAAGGGGGAATGGTCGTTACCGAAAAGGCCGATCTAGCACAAAAAATCGCCTCACTTAGAAATCACGGTGCGGAAATTTCAGACATCCAGAGACATACATCAAAAAATGGTTTTCTGCTCCCTGTATACGATATCAGAGGATACAACTGCAGAATGACTGATTTACAGGCATCAATAGGAATCTGCCAGATAAAAAAAGCAGATTATTTACTTCAAAAGAGAAGAGATGTTGCCGCTAGATATGACATAGCCCTCTCTGGTATTGATAAACTCTTGCTCCCCTATATACCAGACGGTTATATATCTGGGTATCAATCCTATGTCTGCCTATTCACAGATGGAAACCCAATAGAATCCCTGAATATGAGAATCATTGACAAATTGAATGTAAAACGAAACCAGATAATGATGAAACTCGAGGAGCACGGTATCAGTGTGCGGCAGGGAACGCATGCAGTTCACACGCTCGGTTACTATAAAAATAAATACAACTTATCAGATGAACGGTACTTACAATCTTATGCTGCTGATCGTTTGACGATTGCACTTCCGCTTTATGCGACAATGAGAGAAGAAGAATTCAATTATGTTGTTGATAACCTCATCGAGGCATGCTCATAAAGGTGGTGCTTTTTTAAAACACTAACATTAAATATACATGTATTACCCAGTTTTCCAAGAATCGAAAATATAATAAATACACCTATATAACTACGCAGGTATAATCCATGAAGGTTCTACATCTTTCAACTTTCTTCGACGCACATCTTGGATACGAAGAATTTTATACTGCAAAGTATATGGCAAAAAAAGGCCTTGATGTCACTATGTTGACAACAAACGTATCAAATGACAATAAAATAAAGTACAGTGAAAAGTATGAAACCCATGAAAATGGTTTCAAAATAATCAGGCTTCCGTGCATCTTCCGATATGGAAGCGATTTTGTCTTTATGAAGGATTTCATTAAAACTTTTCATAGGCAAAAACCGGACCTCGTTTTCATGCACGGGAGCAGGCTTCCGCAATACGCAAGAGTAGCGCGGTTACGGAAAAAAGATACCTTTATACTCTTTGTCGATCACCACGACTTTTTCTTTCCCGGCCATTCAATGCAACCCATGAAAAAAAACATCCGCAGTGCTTTTTCTAAATTTGAATATCATTATTTCAGACGGTTTATAAGTCGTTCCATCCTTAAAAAGGCCGATAAAATTTTTCCTGTAACAAAAGTGTGTAAAGACCATCTTTTAAATTATCTCAAAGCAAGAAAAGATAAAATCCTGACTATGGAATTCCCTGTTGACACTGAATTATTTTATTACGATGAAAAAATGCGAAAAAAAATTCGACTAAAATACGGCATCTCACCAAACGACTTTCTTCTAAACATGACGGGAATTATTACCCGGAGAAAAAAATTCAAAAAAATAGTTGATCTCTTGCTCCTGTTACAACGTCAAAAGCTCAAGCACCGTGTCAAGCTAATAATAGTCGGATACTTCAGAGATAATGATTATGAAAAAGAAATTATGAATTTAATGCAGAAACAGGGAGTTTCTGAACAGATTATTTTTACCGGTGCAGTTCCAAAGGAACAAATCAAGGATTACTACTCTGCCTCCGAGGCAGCCTTCTGGTTTGAGAATAATTCGATCACCATTTTAGAGGCAATGGCGTGCGCATGTGTAGTTCTGGTTCCGGATATGCAGCTTGCACATCTTGTAGATGGAAACGGCCTCGTATTTGAACCTGGCAACATCATACAGCTCTTAAATGCAATTATAGATACCGTCAATCTTAGCCCCGGGGAGATTCAGAATAAAAGAAAAAGATCAGTGGATCTTGTAAAAACAAGGCATAATTACAGTTCGTATGTTGATACAATACTGGATGAATACGAAAAAGTGGCATACAACGTATAATAAATACCCGGACCATTCTTACTTCGCCATTAATGATAGGCAAAGCACACTGCATATAAATTGAGGAAAATCTATGTACCTGATAATATCAGGATCAAGTGTTATAAGTGGAGCTGAGTATGTCTTAAAAGATTATCTCGAGAACAGCAGTCTGCAGTCACAATTCATTATACTCGCTTCAGATGTCATTGGGAAACAAAGACTCTTTAATACTATTTCCTTTCATCGGTGTTACTATTCGCCTTTTCTTGGCCATGCAGGAGCGATAGCAACGGGTCGTCTTAGTGCATGGCTAAAAAAAGTATTCCTCTATTTAAAGAGTAAAAAAGTTATTAATGAAATTTTTGAGAATGACAGTATAAGTGCAGTGATTGGCAATAATGCCGGAGACATTATTTACAGCAGAATGGTTAAAAACAGGAATAGACATATCAAGTTTATTCTTTACGTTCATGAAATAATTGAAAGAAAATCGACACTTGGAAAAATATTGAAATTCTTCGACAGATATGTTGATCTCTATATTGCGGTATCAAACGCGGTAAAAGAAAAATTGATCGAAAATGGAATAAATGATTCAAAAATTGAAGTTCTTTACAATGGTCTGAAATATACTAAAAGAATAAAAAATGTAAATCAGAATACCTGCGGTTATGCGGGTAGTATCACTGAAAGTAAAAAACCGTTATCGTTCATCAGATTTTTAAAAGAGCTGAAGACACATTCCGAAAACAGATATCATGCGCATATGGTATTCAAACACGCAGACCCTTCTTTGATACAGGAAATTAATGATGAAATCAAGAAGTACAATCTGGATATTGAATTGATTGGCGAAATCAAGAGAGAGGAAATGAAGTTATTTTATCAAAGGATTGATTTTTTATTCGTTCCCTTTGAAAACGATTCATTCCCAACGGTAATTCTTGAAGCATTTAACAATGGAATCCCCGTTATTGGTCGGGAAAGCGGTGGTATACCCGAACTTATTGAGAACGGATATAATGGATTTTTGTTCAGGGATGAGAATGATTTTGCAATGGTGGCCGGTTTGTTATCGGGAATAAGTACTGCAGATTATCAAAAATTGTCCCAAAATGCCAATGAAACAATAAAATCCCGATTCGACATCAGGGAAAAATGCCGGAGGCTCGATTTTCTTTTAACGTCAATACAAAGTGAAACTACACAGATTTAAAGGAAGGCTTTCTTGTCCTTATTTCCCATAACAAACAAGGGATAAACAGAATAAACCAGTATATATGCCAGAATAACATATGAATTCCGAGGCTTTCAACTATTATAGCTACTTCAAGAGATAAAATTCCTTTATAAGTATTATCTAATTTTTCAAGACGAATCGAAAGTCTTAATGCATTGACCACCAGAAACAGGTAAAAAACAAATCCAAATATGCCGTTTTCTGCTAAAACAGAGAGAAAACTGTTATGAATAATTCCCCAGTTCGTTTCGTGCATACCAGTTGCATTCATATATTTATACTGATTTTGTTTGTTTTCGAAAGCCATTATTCCCACACCAAAAACAGGATGGGCTTTGAAAGCATTCCATGCGACCTGCATCTGTTCAACACGTGATTGAAAACTTCCATAACTCAATTTAACGGCGATGTAATACGCCATATCTGTTGAAATTATTTTCTTTTTCACAAACACATTTACATCTTTTACTATCCCCTTTAATTTATCATCTAGAATTATTCGGTTGAAATATAGGTGGTCATAAGGATGGGTCTCTTTATACTCAGAAAATATTCTCAGCATCGTTTTATTGTCTTGATAACGCCATTTGAACTCCTCACGACGAACTATATTGTACCTGTAATATTTAAAAATACGTGCCGTTTTGTAATCCCGTACGAGAATATTTAATAAATGTGCGAGATCTTCCTCTGTGGAAACATCTTCATAAGTTTTTGGTGGTAAATTAAAATAGTCCAATTTTTCCAGCGTACCAAGGACATCAGCCACTGTTTTTCCTTTTTTCAGGATGTGCTTTTTTGGATACGTATAGAGCTTTTCTTCCCGGATACTGGGAAACACAAAAAAAAGCATGACCGCGCTCACAATAAGTATAAAGAATAAAATTCCATACTTGTAGGGAAGTTTCATCTCCCACGTCAGAAAAACAATCATACTCAAGATCAATGCAGCTAATGAACCGAGGGAAGCGGTAAAAACCAGTAAAGCAAGGTTTATAAAAATCGCTGCACTGAACAACCATACATTAATTTTCCTGCTTTTCCTCAAATACATTAGAAGGTTAATGCATATTACCATAAACGCGCCGTTATAATTGGGGTCCATCCAAACACCTTCCACTCTCCAAAAGGTTAAAAATTTCTTGTGAGCTTGAAGGTACACTGGCAATATTTGGTTGCTAAATAGCTGAGCCAAACAAACTGTACCATTCAAAAAGGTTCCAATAACAGCTATGATAAAGAGGGATTTATTGAGCCAGGATGTCGTCTTCTCCGTATAGATGTTATAAATAAACAAAAGAAACAGAAAGTGAACGATAATTCTTAGAATGTAATAAAGCTTTCGTGTTATACTATGAGGATTACTCTGTACTCCAAAGAATAAAAATGTGAAAAAGATGTATAATGCGAATAGAGTGAAAAACACGTCCCATTTTAATTCTTTTCGGCGTAGAAACCAAAAGATAAAAATTATTAAACTCACCAGAAAAACAACTTTATATACAGTTATAGACCTGTAGTTGATTATATTCCCAAGTGAAACACCGAATACGAATAAAAGCAAAATGTTCAAATAACCCCATTTTTGCCATAAACTGTTAATAGTTTTTAACATTGTAGTCATCCCTGTGTGTTTCCGATTTCATCTGTATGTGAAGAAAACAAACTAACTTTATTTTCAGCAATAGGATAAATCCCTAATATACCTGTTTCTGGCCAGGATAATTCACTTGCAATAAACAAGTATGGAATGAACTGTGAAAGCCAAAAAAAATTGAAATAGAGAGTATTGATGGTATTCGAAATCACAAAAGAAGCAATCTGCATCCCAAAAATGGAGATATAGCAATTATTTTTTTTATAGAGTTTCCAACTGTAAATAAATCCCAATATTATTATACTCATGTAGGGTAAAAATCCTGCAAGACCATTTTCTCCCAGCACCGCGAATATATTACTGTGAATTATCCATCCGAGTTGCCCCTCCTCTGAGCGCAATGTCTCTCCACCGAATTTCTTATAATTGTCGGCATTGAGGAATCCAACCGTTCCAATACCAAACAGCGGATGTTTCGAGAAAGCGTGTAATGCGACATTGTACTGCTCCATTCTCGAACCTGCACTTCCCGAGCTAAATTTTACTTGTGCATAGTACATTATCTTTTTCATTAGGTTTTCTTTATATTCTTTTCCGGTAAATTGATAGCTTCGGACATACCTGACTGCGAAAAAACCTGGAAGCAGCACACCGATAATTGCCAATATCAGTACTATCCGTGCTGTTTTTTTTCCGCTTATGAAAAGTACAGCAACTCCTGCAAGAATGAAACCGAAGAACGTACCGAAAGATAAAGTTAAAAACATTACTATAAAATTGCCAATTAAGAGCACGATAAATATAATCCTTGGCATAATTGATCTTTTATTTAAGAAGAACAGGAGAAATATACAAACACTGATAAAATACCCGTTGTAGTTTGGGTCCATAAAAAGCCCGAAGCTTCTGTCTAGAAAAAATTTATGGGGAACTCTTAAATATAACGGTAGCAGTGAATCGTTTATAACCTGAATGATATTAATTAATATATTGATCGACGAAGAAATATAAAGAATAGGAGCTAAAGCTCTGGTTATTGTATCGGGTGTATTTCCATAAATTAAATTAAACAAAATAAAAATCGCACTGAAATGACCGCAAAGCCTGGCAATAAAAAATAATTTTTCGCGAACAGAATGCGGGTTCTTTACAACACCAAAAAAACAAAGATTGGCGAATATAAATAACGCCATCAAGAGGAGAAATATATTCCAGTTTATTCGAATTCCTTTACTTAACAGTAGATATATAAAGATTAAAACCTGTAATCCCAGGCTTATTTTGTAAACAGTAATAGAACGGAAGTTTACAATATTTCCAATTGAAATGGCAATTAGAATCCACTTGATGAGTAATGACTTGAATTTTATATATTGGTTATCATTTATTTGTAATCTGATATTTGTTTTCATTTTTTGTACGTTAAGAATTTATTTCAAAATCAGATATTTTCATATACCACTTGAGGTTCCATCGGCCCTCACTCTTATAATAAAGAAAGGGGAGGAATAAAACAAACCAGAAAAAATTAAAATATATTGTGTTTATTGTGCTCGATATAATAAGCGATGCGACTTGCATTCCAAAAATATACAAGTATCGTTTTTCCTTTTTATAAAGCCTCCAGCTATACAACATACCTATAGAGATAAGCCCGAGATATGGTACTATCCCTGCAAGACCATTTTCTCCTAGAATGGCAAATATATTACTGTGAATTATTATAGCCCTCCTTATAGGTCTTCGTAATGAATTTCCATAACTGTATTTTTTATAGTTATTACTTTCCATAAAGCCGATTGTACCAATACCAAAAAGAGGATTCATTTTAAAAGCATTAAAGGACACCTGATACTGGTCAAGCCTGTATCCACCACTGCCGGAGATAAGTTTTTTATTTGTATAATAAATAATCTTGTTTTTTAAACTCTTTTTAGACTCTTTCCGTGTAATTTGAATATCATTTATTGATGAATAGAAATAAGCTGCTGTTATCATGATTACACAAGTTACTGTGATAGTGAGAATCCTTATACGTTGATTACTACCGATTACTAAGATTATTATACCCGCAATAAAAAATCCTAGGATAGTTCCAAATGACAGCGTCAAAAAAATAGATAAAACATTTGCAACAAGGAGTATAATGAAAACTTTTTTTGAAATAAGCTTGTTTTCATATATAAAAAAAAGGAGGAATATACACATACATATAAAATAACCGTTATAATTTGGATCCATAAAAAGACCAGTAGCTCGAATGAATATCTTTTTTTTTACGATTTGCAAGGAGCCCGGGAGTAGTTTATCGTTTATTATTTGTATTACGTTTACAAGTACGTTTAATGATGATGAAAGATAAAGAATCGGAAGAATATACTTATTTATCTCATCAGTTTTTTTACCGTGGAGCAGGTTGTACAGCAAAAAAATTACAACTCCATGTCCGACCAGCCGACCTATAAAAAAAAGTTTCTCTCGTACAGGATGAGGATTCTTGATAACGCCAAACATGCAAAAATTAGCCACGATTAAGATGGAAAGAAGTGTAAAGAAAACATTCCAGTTTAACTTTCTTCTAGTTTTAAGCCAGATATACAGATAGATAATTATAAGCATAATGAAGCTGACTTTGTATACAGTTATTGAACGATAATTAATTATATTTCCAACGGACAGTGCAATGAGCATAAGGATAATAGTTGCCTTCCTTATAATCTCAAGCTTCTTCATTCTATGATTATCCAATATTTAAACCTCTTATTTAATATTATGACTGGCAAAGAATTTGAAGATAGGTCCAGAGGATAGATGGTTTATTTTTTATTATTTTTCTTCAAGACCTGTTTCTCAAAAAGATAAATCATGTAAAAAGAAAAAAACATAATTAAAAAAATTAAAACAAATATTAAAAAAGCGTATTCCTTTGGAAGTAATACAATCAACACTGAGAATACACCCAGAATTATAGTGATCATGTATGTTATAAACAGAATACTTCTAGTAGAAAAACCGATGGAAAGGAGACGATGATGTATATGACTCTTATCGGCGATAAAAATATTCTTTTGTTCCTTTATTCTGCGAAAGATTACTTGTAAAATGTCAAGTATCGGTATCATAAGTAGAATAAGTGGTATTATCAAGAGAACTGCAATCGAGCTCTTTTTTATCCCCATTAAACCAAAAGTCGAAAAAATAAAACCTAAAAAATATGCACCTCCATCTCCCATAAATATTTTAGCAGGAGGAAAATTAAATATATAAAAACCAGCTATGGAGCCAAATATTATTATTGATAGAAATGAAACAAAATCATTTTTTATAATAATACTAATTGAAAAAATGAAAATAGAAGCCAGAATCAAAATCCCAGATGCGAGTCCATCCATCCCGTCAATGAGGTTAATGGCATTCATAAACATAATAATCCATATAATAGAGAGAAAATATGAAAAGTAACCAAACTTTATTGTAATTAAATTAAAAAAGGAAAATTGAACTATCAAGAGCCCGGAAAGTGAAGCAATGAATGCAATAATTATTTGAGCAATCAGCTTATATCGTGCCCTTATGTGAAAAATATCATCAAGAAACCCAAGTATAAATGAAAGGGAGAATGCAGTAATATATAAAGGTATATTGATAGTCGATGGAAACTCGAACCTTTTTAAACAGAAGAATAGCAAGAAAGAAATAAAAAATGCTACGAAAATTCCAAGCCCGCCTATGTTACTTATCGGTTTAGGATGAATTTTTCTTTGATTTGGATGATCAAAAATATTTAGCTTCAAAGAAAGTTTAATAATGAGAGGCATGCTGATGCCCGAAACCAATAATGAAGTGAAAAAAGCTGTTACATATCCTGTCATGGTCATTAGAAGTCTATAAATTTAAAATGTTATACTGTTAATCTCATTATTGAATAATTAGTTATAATTATAAGCCCACTGATAATATCATAATGTTTTTTACATAATAAATTAATAATATTAGTTCATTCCGTCGAATAGAGTTCCCTTGTAATCAAAAATAACAATCGGGAGGCTTAATAAAGTCAATGAAAGTGCCCCTGCTTATTGACAATTTTAAAAAGGTCCAAATATTTTTCAGATATGCCCTTCCATGAATAATATTTTTCTATTTTTCTTCTATTTCTTTGTAAAAAATCATCTGTCACAATGTTTTTATAATCTTTTATCAATTTCGCTACATCTTGAGAATTTCTAAAATAATAAGCATCTTCACCAAGAATGCTTTTATTAAAATCGTTATAATGGGCAACAATAAAAGTATTTGATGCCATTGCTTCTAAAAGCGAAGGATTTGTACCACCAACTGAATGCCCATGAAAATATATTTTGGAATACCAGCGAAGAGTACTCAGAATTTTATAATCATACACTCCACCAAGAAATTTTATATGTCGGAACATCCCGAAATGTTTTAATAATTTCTTTCCATACATGCCCTCTCTACCACCAACAACCAGGAATGGCTCTTTTGCATTTGTCATTATATACCCTTTGAGAACCATTTCAATATTGTTTTCAGGTTCAAGCCGGGCGATCATAATATAGTACTTATTCTTCTCTACACCGTATTCTTTGAGGACACTTATATCGGGATTCTCAAAAAGGTCAGCTCCATATGGAATGTAAAATATCGGACGTGCCCCATATTTACATTTTAGGTATTTTTCCATTGCAGGGTTATCAGCAATGAGAGCCTTGCTTTTTTTCATTGCTAATTTTTCACACAATTTTATAAAGGTCTTCGAGAGCATGCCCCATTTATCTCTTTTCCAATCAATTCCATCCATATTTGTGATAATGTTTTTCTTTTTAACAAGAAAGTAAAAAACAGAATTCGGCGCATACCCCAACTCTAATATAACATTGAAATCATTTTTAACTGCATCCAGTAAACAAAGAAAATCATAAATGAATGTGCTCAGGGATTTAAGCTTCTTTTCATTAGAGAAAATATGCCTAACATTTATACTATTCCACGTGTTTTTCTGATAGAAGTGGTCTCTTGGACTGTATACTGTGACGTCATGTGATTGAGCAATAAGGTGAAGAGCAATCTTTTGAGCACATTGTTCAAAACCACCATAATTATTCGGAATACCCCTTGTGCCTAGTATTGCAATACGCATTTGCTTTTTAACTTTTTTAATTTTCCAAGATTGCTCTCAATTGATGAAAAGCCAGCTTTGGATTGATCATGAGTACACCAATAACATGAAGAGGAAATTTCAATACCGGACCTATCATGTCTATGATTCTGATTTTTTTATTCACAGGATCGTAATGCAACTCCTTCATCATCTGTCCAAGGAGCATTTCACAAAAGGCTACATCCCCTTTAGAAAGTCTACCTTTCCATCGATACGCAACTTCAGCTGAAACACCTTTTTTATTTGAAGAATCCTCCCTTACTGATGAGCCTACCTGAGGAATATCGAGCATTTTACTTTCAAATGAAATACCCAGGAACCTACAAATACTACGCACTTCTATTTCCGGAGTCTCTAAAAGATGTTCAAAAAAAACTCTTTTGTATTGCGGATGATCTTTAAAGTGATAGCTTATCTCGACAGTCTTTTTCCATACTTTCGCAACTGTATATGGATGATAATTTATAAATACACGCGCCATTTCAAATAACGGAGCCTTGCTACCGAGCCATCGTCTTCGCCAGCGATTCTTTTGAGAAAAGAGTACTGCTCTCGGATCCCGGATGAGATGCAAAAATTTAGAATTTGGAAAAAATTCCAATAACTTTGAAATATAGAAAATATTTTTTGGAGTTTGCTCAACGATAAATCTCTTCTTCGCATTGTTTAACTCATGTAAAAGTGTTTTCTGGAATACTATTGGAGGACTCAATGAATCTATTGATATTTCAGATACAACTTCTTCAGCCTGATTCCTATCATCCGCTGTTGGTTTTGCATCCCAAAAAGGTTGATGTATGCGGGAAAGTAAAATGGATGAAATCTCGACCGCCTTCTGTTTACCAATGTGATATTTGTCAGTGTAGGGATCCCAAAGATCTCCAAAAAAATGGAGCTCATTCATATTATAGATTTGAGAATTATTTCCGAGTATCCGGTTGAGCATTGTTGTTCCACTTCTAGAAGTGCCAACAATGAAAACAGGATTGAAATCAGTAATTTTCATGCATACCTTCCCTTATTACACGTTACTATCAGAATCGAAATCACATAAAACGTAATAATCACGAAGATTCGATGATGCCTTGTTTTACATATTCATCTGCAATTGAGTCCCAAGAAAAATCTTTTTCAATTGTTTTTTTCGAATTATTACGAATACTGGATATCAGTTTCGGGTTTTCCAGTAGTGATTTAACTTCTCTAGCTAATGCTTTATGATCGCCTGACTTAAACAATAGTCCATTGATGCTGTGTTGAATAATCTCCTTATTCGCTTCCAAATCTGATGCGATTACAGGCAACCCATAACTCATTGACATCAGCAAAACTGCACTCTGATATATAACCCTATATGGAAGAACAATTGCGTCAGAAGCCTTGAATAACATATCTCTTTCATCATTCGAAATAAATCTAATAAACGATATTACCCTACTTTGCAGATGATATTTATCTATGATACTCTGATAGTGTGAGAAATCATTTTCCCAAGGTTTGCCCGCGATTATTAGTTTTACATTGCGGTTGATGTATTTCATCGCATGTAATAATATATCTAATCCCTTTACTTCCTTGATCTGACCAAAGAATAAGAGGTACGCTTCCTTTTTCTGAAGGCCCAACTTATTTAGGGCAATCTCTTTTGTAATTGCATTATCAATATAATCAAAATATCCCCCTTGCCTGATAGTTTTCACTTTTTTAAAGTTATAGTCATGTACGTATCTCCTTATTTCATTATATGAAAACTTGTTGTGTACTATAATGTGACAACAGAGATTATTATAAATAATTGTTTTTATAATTCGCACATCCTTATTAATAAACTTTTTCCCAAAACTATCAATATCATGAGCGACAATTATAGTATTTAAGCAGAATAGCTTCGCAATAAGAAGTATTAGGAGATGAAAAAATGATGCTGAAAAAAGATGGAAGATCACATTTTTTACCTTGTGCCTCCTACATATAAAAAATGATTTAACATAGCCAAGGAAAATTAAAATAAACTTAAACAGAGCATTATCGCTCCGTAAATTAAAAAATGGAAACACCTTAATATTTTCTACTGCTTGTTCGCAATCTGTGAACAATACAGTTTCGATTGGCATTCGGGAAAAGGACTTCAATAAAGACTCATTGTAATAATTCATCCCTGCCCGTGAACCAACCGGATCAATAATAGCAATTTTCATTTTCACTCTTGTTTCTGTATGGGTTCCGCTTGATTATAAAAATAATAAACAATAATGAATGGAAAATAAGTCATTCCAAGAGACGATATATTGTGTGCAGAAAATAACATTTTTATAAACAGGTAAAGCAAAGTATATTCCGCTGTAATTAATAGTGTCGATCTTATACCTCTTATTTTTTTGCTCCAGTATGCAACAGCAATAAACGGGATATAAAAAATCATCGTCCCGATTATTCCGTATATGTACAAATTGCCTAACAAACCAATATCGGACGGATAGAAGTAATTAAATAAACTCTTATACCCCTCTTCCCATCGAAAACTCAATCGTCCGGTGCCGAATAATATATTATTCTTAAACCCTTCTATTGCAATTATGGACTCATGAAATCGAATATATACTGACGGTTCTCTAACTTCATTCCCGCTTAATAACGATACTACATTCCCGAAGGCTTTAATATGCTTCTGAATCAATTGTGGAAATAAATAAATCAGCAATCCTAAGAGAAGAAAAACATAAACGGTGTAAAGTTTAGGAGGTCCCTTTTGTTTTAGGAAAATATTAATTGTAAAAAAAACGATTATCGTTATTGCCGTTGAAAAAATAACAATCCGTCCTTGATAAAATACAAAAAGATATACTATAGCCAACACAAAGCTTCCGATAAATATCCATTTCTTTTCCAGAACCAACTTTATTATGGCATAAAAGAGAAGCATAACTATGAGGAAGTTCTCAAACCTATAACGATAACCTTTTACCGGTGAAAATGAAGTGAAGCTCGTTTTGACATACTTACCAGCATCTATAAATAAATAAAAAAACAGATAGAGAATTAAAAGTGTATGTGAAAGAATAATGAATGAGTTTTCAATGTCAAATATGTTGATAGTGTTTTTATGCAGAAGGTGGAGGAGAAATATACTGGATAGAGATAGTAAAATAGATCTTTGAACAAAGATACCGTATAAAAAAGGTTGATCAAAAGTCAGATAACTCTTAAATGCAGAAACAAACATTACTGCAATTGCTGAAAAAAAAATGATATCTAAACCACGTAATCGGAGATTCACAAAAAAATTATTGACACAATACAAAAAATAAAAAATCACTAGAAAAGACAGATATATTGTATTGGAAATAAAATGAATGTGGTTGACAGGAAAATTTTTCAATACTGCAACCTGCAATACTAAAATAACACAAACGATTGCAAGCCTTATTGCTCTATTGGTTTGCTCTACATACATTTTTACTGTAAATTTCATTTGGTCTTGCATCATCATATTTTTCAGTACCAAGCGCTTAAATCCACTTTTAATAATTTTTCCAATTTTTTAATGTCATCTAAATAATAATCTGTTAATAGAGTGACAATTTCATCATCCAGCCTCGGCTTCTGTCCGTGTATAAACAAATTCTCTTTCATTATTGATTGTAGTTTCTTCGGGGAACATTTTTTTATTATGAACCTTATAAAATGATTGCCGTATAAAGACCTGATCGGGCTGCTTTTCGGCACATTAAATGTATTGTACCATTGCTTTGAAAGAGGTGTAAACCCAGGATCAATATGTAAAAAATCGAAGATTGATTTCATTAAACTGTCTGTATTGGATTTTAAATCTTCAAAAAAAAACACGCGCACTCTATCATTTCCAAAAACATCTAAGTATCTTTTCACTTGGTCGTAATAAAGACCAAGCAATATATATTGTTGGTAATATAAATTATGAAACTTATGTGCATTTTTATTTAAGAATATCTTTTTAAAATCAACATTCACATACCCCAGTCTCCAGTCCATTAAGTAATGAGAGAAAGCTCTTTCAACTGGATCTCTGAGGATGATAATAATTTTAGCGCATGGAATTAGTGATTTAATCCTTTCAGGAACACTTTGGTAAAATAGATAGGATACACTTGCCTCACCAATTGCAGGCTTATTCACTGCTTTCGCAAACAATCTACGATATTTTTGTAGATGTTTTACCTTATAATAGTCGTAATAGAGATTTTGTCCTTTTAGATCGTCATATGAGAAATAATTTACTTCTTTCGGACACGCCATAAATATATCGGGATGCCCCCGGAGATATTCATAGAGTGAGGTAGTACCCGCTTTTGCCGCCCCTACTATAAAGAAATTTGGTAACATTAATATTGCCTATATTTTACGCCTCAGAGATCATGGTTAAATGCAATCATTTATTGGGCAGTAAATAAAAATGTTGCTCAAGAAAACGCCCGACGATACAAACTCCACATCCTCAGGAGCTGTGAATCTCATTGCTCTCTTTAAAATTGTCTGTCTTCTTAAAATTATTTGCTGGTTTTCTTAGTATAATTCTAATGATTAAATAAAACCATTTACGATTTCCCCTCACAAGACTGATAAAGGCTTCCTTAAGCAGTCTCAAATAGGCAATAAATATTAATTGTGGATAATACTTTTTATAAAGCAAAATCAAATTCCTGTATTTAAAATATTTTATTTCCGGATTTTCCCCTTTTTTTTTGTTCTTTGATAATATTTCGATTTTATGGTACACCTTACTGTCATGACACACGGTAACCTCCCGCCTGTTTAATAAGGCTCTGATCGACCAATCAATATCTTCATAATACATGAAATACTTTTCATCAAGCAATCCTACATCGTATAAAAAATTTTTTTTAAAGAACATTGAAGCGCCACTTACAAAATTGACTCTGCCATGATCATTTTCCTCGAAGCCCTTATCTCTTTCAAGAAATCCAATACGTTGCACCTTCCCTGTGTATTTATTAAACATCCCACCAACAGTTTGTATGAATTCAGGTGTACTATAAATCAGCAGTTTTGATCCGATTATCCCAACGGATCTGTTGTTAAGTGTACATACTTCTGCCTTTTTAATGAGAGACTGGAGAGCATCGTTAGCGACGACTGTGTCATTATTGAGAATCCAAACATACTCAAAATCATTCTGCGATAATGCATACTTACATCCTAAATTGCATCCTGCAGCATACCCAAAATTCTTATTTGCCTTGATAAAAAGGAGTGGAGAGTGCTTAGTAACCAAAGGGCTGTATGGAATAAAGTGTTTCTCCCATGCTCTCTCTATTTCTGCTTTTTTTTGGCCGAGCTGATTTTCTGAGATAACAACATATGGAAGCGGCTTTTTTATTGGAGGGGAAAACAAGTGTTTCAATGGATTGTCTGTCATATATTCTCTATTGAGAGAATATTTTCCTTCTGACCATGCTCTCAGCTCATCCAATGAATTATTGTTTGACCCGTTATCAATTATAATCACCTGATAGTTATTATTATGAATTCTCAGGACGCTTTCCAGACACTCAATTGTATCCTCCCAGTTATTATAATTGACAATTATTATATATACTTTTGGCGCTTCATTTCCTAATTGTCCAATCAATCTAGTGTCTCGTCTCATAAATAACTTGAATAAGTTTTAGGATGATATTATCATGGGTTTATCCTTATACTAAAAGGAGAATGCCCATGATTACAGGACGCCCTAAAACACCCATTATCCTTTCCGATGAGGAGCTCAAACAGTTGGAATCCATTACGCACTCTCGCTCTCTTCCATACGGGTTGGTTATACGAGCCCGAATCATCCTCCTCGCTGCACAAGGTTCCAGCAACAGACTCATCGCTGAAAAAGTCGGTCTCAGCCACCAATCAGTCAGCAAATGGCGTAAGCGCTTTATTCAACAAGGGCTATCTGGCCTCTATGATGAGATGCGTGCCGGAAGGCCACGATCGATTTCAGACGAACGGGTGGCAGAACTCATCCGTAAAACCGTGGATACCAAGCCTCGTGATGGCACACACTGGACAATTCGTTCCATAGCGAGAGAGACTCACCTGTCCCGACCCACCGTACATCGTATATGGAATGCCTTTGGTCTTCAGCCTCACCGCCAACGAAGCTTTAAGTTGTCTTCTGACCCATTTTTCATTGAGAAAGTTCGAGATATCGTCGGATTGTATTTAAATCCACCCGACAAAGCCATGGTGTTGTGTGTGGACGAAAAGAGCCAAATCCAAGCCTTGGATCGTACCCAACCCTTGTTGCCCATGGGACTGGGATATGTGGAAGGGGTTACCCACGACTATGTCCGCCATGGCACTACCACATTATTCGCTGCCTTAGATATTGCAACCGGTCAGGTCATCACACGCTGCAAGAACCGTCATCGGCATCAGGAATATCTCAGCTTTCTCAAGCACGTGGATGCCAACGTTCCACAAGATTTAGACATTCACCTGGTGGTAGACAACTACTCCACTCACAAGCATCAGACGGTGAAACGATGGCTGGCTGCACATCCACGCTACCAGGTTCATTACACGCCGACATACGCCTCTTGGCTGAATCAGGTAGAGATTTGGTTTAACATCATCACTCAAAAGGCGATTCGTCGGGGAACTTTTAAAAGTGTCAAAGAACTGACTGCAAAGATCGATCACTTTGTGAAGCAATATAATACTGATTCCAGTCCTTTTGTCTGGACGGCGACAGCCGATTCAATACTCGAAAAAATAAAGAGACTTTGTCAATATATTTCTGAGACGGAACACTAGCTTATCCTCCCCTTTATTATCGCCTTTGGTTTGATGAAGTATATAAATGCGGGCAGGATGAAAATAACTCCGATAAGGCAGCCGAGCATGGTGACCGAAATGAGAAGGCCGAAGTACAGAATCGGCTTAAAGCTCGAGAAGAGTAAAATGCAGAAACCTGCTACCAGTGTGAGTGAAGTAAAAAATATGGGTATGCCCGAATTGATCAGAGCGTATTGTATGCGCTCATCAAGCGGCAGGGTATGCTTCGTTTTTGAAAACCTGATCAGATAGTGAATGCTGTTGTCCACACCGAGACCCACCGCAATACTTGCGATCATCGATGTAATAAAATCCATCGGCACGTTAAAATAGCTCATTGTCCCGAAGTTGAGAAGAAGGCCGAAAATAATCGGGATGAGTCCGAAAAATCCGAAAACGAAAGATCTGAATGTATACGCAATAATGAAAAAGACAATAATGACGCTGATAGCGATACTCGTCAACTGTGACCTAACGAGATAGTCGATAAGCGACACATAGATGAGATCGACTCCGGAAAGAGTGACCGTTATACCCGCAAAGGGGTTTTGCCCTATGAACTCATGGAAATCTTTTACAAATTTTTTCAAATCCGGAATGGTCACCTCTCTGTCGTTCGGTGCCGAAGTTCTCACGACGATATTCGTATTCTTGAAATCAGGGGTGATCACGTTACCCAGGCTTTTCGTAAATTTGGACATCTTGAACATGAGCAGTATCTTCAGCAGATCCGCATCATTGTCGGGCAGCCGGTATTCATCGGGATTGTTTTCATGCAAAAGCTGATTCGCGCGTTTTATGTATCCGACGAACGAGTTTGTCGGCCCCAGGAGCTGCCGGTCACGTATCCACTGTTCGATTTTATCCGCATACTGCAGAGCACTAAGTTTTCTGAAATCTATGTCGGAACCGTCTTGTGTGGTCAGGCTGACGTTTATTGTTGAAACACTTCCGAAGTTGGACTTGATAAAGTTCTGGCTTATGAGGATCTCTGAATTCTTCTTGAAGTAACGCTTCCAGCTCGTGTCAATTTTTATGTTGTGAATACCGAGCGCTGACCATATACCTATCAGGATGGCAATGATAAGAATGATCTTCCACCGCAATATAACGAGCTCGCCAAGTTTGCAGAAGAAGCGGTTCATTACGCTGCCCTCGCTCGATGCGTAGGTCACGGCCCTCGGTTTCTTGATTATACACAGGAATCCGGGAAGGAAGGTGAGGCTCAGCATCATAGCGATAAATACACCTGTGAGCACAAACACACCGAGCTCCATCATCGGTTTTATCCTGTTGATTGTAAGGGCAGCAAAACCGGCAATGGTTGTGAGGGCGGCGAGGATGATTGTTTTTCCTATATGGAGGATTGCCCTTTCCACATTTCGTATCTTATGCTGATCGGCAAAGATATCCTTGTAATACTGGTTGAGAAAATGGATACTGTACGAACTTGATATAACGAGGATGAGGGTGGGCAGCATGACACCCACCATGGTAATCGATTTTCCGAAAATTCCCATGAGTCCGAGGGTCCAGATAATGCTGCCGAGCATGATGGAGAGCGGCAGCAGAACGCCACGGATCGATTTGAAGTTGATAAAGAGTACAACAACGACAAGGAGAACAATCGGCAGTGCCAGGCGGATAAAATCTCTTTTCATATAATCTTTGACCCAGCTCTCGATGACCGGGCCGCCGGCAATATAAAACTTCTCAGGGCCCCTGTAAGGGTTAATGATTTTCGCAAGCTTTTCCCGAATATACTGCGGATCCTTGTCGTCTCTGAGCTTGATATATATTGCGAGGGATTCACCGTTTTCGGAAACCACGACATTCTTCAGTACCGGTTCTGAAAGCATCTCCTGCTTGAGTTTCTCTAATTTGTCCCGGGATTCGGGAATCTGACCGCCTGGAAAGCTTTTTTTAACCACGACCATTCCGAAGAGGTACTTGAAAACAGTGGCATTGAGGGGATTTATTACTTCTTCCACTTCAGGAAGTTTTTCGATTTCATCGGATATCTTTTTAATTTTCGTAAGGGTAGAAAGCGAGTATGCATCGTCCGCTTTAACGCTTATCATAACGAATCTGGATGAGCCGAATTTTTTAAGGTTCTGTTTCAGTGCGATAAGTTCAGGGCTTTTTTCCGGAGCGAGGTCCATGAGGTTTGAGGACATTTTTACCCTGGTGGCAAAAAACCCCAAAAGAGCGGTCAGCGTGATGACGAAAATGATGACGTGTATTCTGAATCGAATAATAAAGCGCGCAAACTTTTTGAGCATATATATTCATACCGGTGTTTTTACCAAATATATAATACGCACCTGTTCATGTCAATTGATATCCTGAGCTTGTAGAGACTTGATGATCTGTTCTATTTCTACCCTTTTGGATGGATTCGAGCAGTCGTTTGAGCTTCGGTTTACGCTTTCCGTTTGCTGTTTTTTGTACTACCTTTATGGTAAGTACACGTTTTATTCGGGAAAAAATGAACAATACAATCCTCTTGAAATGCAGAAACTGCGGGACGAAAAACAGGGTTCAGCTGGATAAGCTGCCTTCAATGCCCCTTTGCGGGAAATGCAGTGCAAAGCTTGTTGTTCCGGACAGACCCGTCGAAATACTGTCTGAGCAGGACATGGCTGCCGAGGTACTGGAAGAGACAATCCCCACTGCCGTCGATTTCTGGGCTCCGTGGTGCGGACCGTGCAGGATGATGGGCCCTTTGCTTGACGAGATCGCCGGGATTTACGCAGGAAGAGTAAAAATCTCGAAGGTCAACTCCGACGAAAATCCCACCCTAGCCGCACGGTACAGTATTCAGGGTATTCCGACTCTTATCCTGTTCAGAGACGGTAAAGAGATCGACCGGCTTATCGGCGCTGCGCCACGCGACCGCGTCCTGAAATTCCTTCGCCTCATGTGAGACTATTATTCAGTTTAGACCGCGTATCACTCTCGAAGACAGGCATGGTTAAAAAACCATATCCGAGGGCTTAATTCTTTTTGCTTCGCAGTATTTTTGATACAGTTCAGCGTAGTTGTCCGTCAGGCCGTTGTCAATTAGCAGCCCGAGAAGGCACGCGGCATCAGCGATGCCATCCTTATCGCCTTCGATTTCGATGAAATTGCCGATCGGAGTTTTATCTAGAAGAACGTACACACTGTTTATTTCGTAAATATCCCTTTTTTTCTGGTACCGAAAAACCCGGTGAAAACCGAGCGCACAGAGGATGGTGTTTGTTTCATCGAAGTCGGAAACCTCTACCTCATGCTCGTCCATGATTTTGAAGCGCGACTTTTCAACCGGAGTTTTAAAAGTAAGCGTTACCCGATCGCTCTTCCTGAGACGAAGGAGTTTTCCCTCATGTTTCAATGTGTGTGATTCATCATCGAAGACAATGTTATCTTCGAAAAACGAAGTTCTTTTAACGGCCTTATTATTCTCCAGGATTTTTCTGAATTTCTGAAAGTCTTTAACCGGGAATTTGACTTCGATTTCTTTCATATGTTAGTAACTGTGTGGTATGTATTTTTTTTGTTTCTTTCGAAGAAGAATACGTCCCTTCATGGGTTGAACTCATGTGCACCACGGTCTATAGATGCAGGGTTTCTGGTTGTTCCGTCGATATCGATGAGAAGCTCGTTAAGAAGTGATGGATCAAGGGACAGGGTGGATACATCATAGCCGTTGTCTTTGATTGACGAGGTGTCGGAGGATGTGGTGCTGATGTGATAGTCGACTGTTGCGTCATTGATAAAGGCTAAATCAGCGGGTGGTCCAATATTGTAAAACAGGTTTTCGGTTGCCACTGTAACTTCTGAGGTTGTTATTGGAGCAGTAGGAAATGAGATACCTGTGAAACTATTACTACCGTCTATGTAAGTCCCTTCTCCTCTAAAAGTATTATTATTAATAGTACAGGCTAAGGGCGGTACCTGTGAATCATTTACAAAATATATTCCGTACTTACTATTATTTTTTCCTCCATTCATGATATTGTTAATTATTATCGGGTCAATTGACCAGCCTGTTGAATCTTCAATGTATAATCCTGTTGATGAGTTTATGCCCCCAGTAGTACCTCCTCCATCTATTGTATTGTTGATAACGTAAATAGTTGTGTCTTTTGCATGAATACTGTGTGAAATATTGGAGTTATTGGTCGAAATTGAACTCCCTGAAATAAAATTATTAAAAATAGAGCACGCACTTGCACTGTCGACAAATAAACCGTAATTTGTATGTATAGTACTTGTACTTTCTTTACCACCCTCTATTGTATTCCTGAACATTCTCACATCGGCGCTGCTACCGATAAATATCCCGTAGGTATCGCCGTTTGATGTCGTTCCGCCTGATATGGGAGCGTTATCAGAAATTTCGACGTCGGCACCCGTGTCGACGTATATGCCGTATGTCGGGTTATTCGTAGTACTCCCACCGTCTATGTTGTTTCCGCGTATTGTAGCAACGGCATTGGGCCTGATATAGATCCCGAATGTCACACTGTTCGATGTAGAGTTTCCTGATATTTGGTTGTTGTTTTCTATGGCAATGGGGCCTGTACCGTTGCCCAGCAGTATACCGTATGATATTCCGGTTGCCCCACCTGTGATTCCAATGATCTTTTTGTTGTTTTTAATTGTAATGTTCTTCGAGCTGCCGAGCACATATACACCAGCATTGTATGGAGTGCTCCCGCCGGATATACCATCGTTACTGTCAAGAATAACATCCGACGAGTTTTCGATTTTGATACCAAGGCCCTGAGTTGCAGCAGATTGATTGGGTCCCAGAATGTTGCAGTATTGTACTGAGATATTAGAGCTGTTTTTAATAAAAACGGCGGTATCTTCTGTTCCGGTGCTCTCTCCTCCCCAGATACTGAGGCTGTCGAGAGTGCATCCTGAAACGCCCGATAAAATAAATGTATGCTGTGAAGAACCTGAATTGATGCTGGTAGAATAGGTGGATCTATTTTTTTCGTTGAAACTCCGATTCCAGCCGCCCTCGATTGTAATCCCACTCGGAATACTGAACTGTCCGATGTAGGTCGTGTTAGGGCCTTCCCCCTCGACTTTTATAAGTGCGATGCCGTATAGTACTGCGTTCTCGAGGGCTTTACCTATGGTCTGCACGGGCACACTCTTGTGGAAGCCCTTATTTGCGTCATTGCCGTCGTCGTTGGAAACGTAGATCGCCGTATCTGCGGTGTAAAAGGTGGTTTGAAAGTTCGTCAATGCATTCCCGCTCAGGTCACGGCATGTGATACCCCGGTTGTTAAGATACAGGGTGTACGTATTATTGTTCCCCGGCGCTTCATCGGGCATGTACGAAACCTTTTCGCCGGATACCGTGTTTTCCCAGGTGAAACTGCCGTTATTCGATGTACGAGAATCTTCGTTTGCGCTGTCGGACACGAGTAGAAAGGACGACTCAACCGTAGAATGAAGCATCAGGCGGTCGAATTCAATTTCAATCTTCAAATCAGTCGGCAAGACGGCCTGGAGAGCCGTCGGCATAATACTCAGTATGCTCGGGGTTCCTGAATAGAAGTCGCATCCGGGAGTAAATGACCATACATATTCGGTCGACAGGTGAATGCCGAATATTGACTCTGCTGTAACATCGATTGTTGCGGTTATCAGTGAGCCGGAGGGAAGGCTTCCTGACGGGGGATAGTATATGAACATCCTGTTTCCATCGAGCCACTCGAAAGCACCGCTTGCGGTGTATGCTTCACCGTCAACCGTAATGGTGAACGCACTTTCAACGGATGCTGTATCCATGGGTTCTGAGAATCGGGCGCTTACTACCAGGTTTGCCGGCACGTTCGGGCAGTCGGAGGAAGGATCGGCGGTAAGGACAACTGGAATATCCGACTGATTGAGTTTCGCATTATCAAGAAGTGAATCTCTGTTTCCGCAGCTGGCTGGTATAATTATCGATATAACAATAAAAGGCAATATAAAGGAAAAAATGTTCTTCATAATCTTTATCTTATTTTAAGATGTAAAATCAGTAATAATTATATCTTAAAATAGAAAAAATATCAATAATAATTGTTATGCAGAACGCATGAAGGATACCGTGAAGCATTTCGGATTCCCTCAATGCCTGGGCTTCACCACTATCTTTATCGGTTCACGAGGTGTTAATTCTTCAGTATAAAATGCTGTTGAAATACAATCTTGGCTTGCCAAAAATGCGTAATTGGATATTATTGAGTGTACGGCGGCTGCTCCTGCTGCTGTCGTATAGCACAACTACAGGTTACGGAGTGATCTCTTGTCTGAGCTTATTCGGTTTGGGGTTTCGATGGAAAAAAACCTGCTTTCATCGTTTGATGATTTTATAGCAGCGCACGGATTTCACAACCGAAGCGAGGCTATTCGCGATCTCATACGGGAAAAGCTCTCCCTCGAAAAAAGTGAAAAGACGGGACAGGTAATGGGGTCGATTACTATCATCTACAATCATCATATGCATAATCTTTCGGAGGCGTTGACGGATATTCAGCATCGCTTTCAGAACTATATACACTTCGCAAATCATGTGCATATAACCCACGACTACTGCATGGAGGTTATTGTCGTGCGGGGGGAGGAGAGGGTATTGCGCGACCTGACGAACCGAATAGGGGGGCAGAAGGGCGTGTATATGGCTCTTCCCTCATTTTTTTCGTTCGATCTCGATTAAGATATATGTAATAAAGGGGCATTTAGGTAAGCCGTGGTCACAGGAGAAGAGCTCATTAAAGAGATTCATGATAAGAACCTGTTGTCATGACAAACATATATATGGGGTTGAAAAAATGACTGCATGACTGAAATTGAGAGTTTTTGAAAACAATAATAGAAAGAGGAGAAAAAACCGCTTTTTCCGGGGAAACAATGACATGTCTGATGCTGAAAAGAGAATAAAAGATCTTGAAAAGCAGGTTCAGCAGCACAGGGAGGAGGTCGAACGGCTTCTTCGGGACCGCAGGGAGTACCTCAGAATCAGCGCCCATCAGCTAAAA
>Ga0315554_1000138_pt1 | contig 38370 bp, 34 predicted proteins | sample SalMarSW160370MG_FD_202114 | JGI IMG/M metagenome (GOLD analysis project Ga0315554, IMG submission 202114) | Salt marsh sediment microbial communities from the Plum Island Ecosystem LTER, Massachusetts, United States - Salt Marsh Sediment SW1603-70 ...
ATTTTTTAAGTACAAAGCTGGTAAGCGAGCCACCGCCGATGGAAGATAAGCGAGCGGTGTATAAATCTGTATCTATAGTGAGATATGTAGTCTGTTTGGTTCCGGAAAGGGCGGGCCTAGTGGATCTCGTCCCTTCTGCCTTTTCGGATTCTGTTGATACCAGATGGCGGCTTACTTGCGGTTCCGACGTTTTTTCAACGGTTTGTGGCGGAGAACCTTTTTTGATCAGTTTAAAATATTGGGGCATCAACAGGATAATGATGAAGATTAAAACGAAAGCAATCAGAGATTTTTTATCCATTTTTTGTCTCCTTGTGGACTGGCAAGGGGTCGTATCCGCCGGGATGAAACGGATGGCATTTTACAATCCGCTTGATTGACAGGCTAGCAGCTTTAAAAAAACCAAAATTTTGGAAAGCAAGCATGCTATACTCTGAGCACGTCGGATAGAAACGGCAGGAGGATGGCAATACCGGCGAAAGACAGATGCGGTATACTCTTATGAGTGTTATTAATATGCGATTACTAATTGCCGTCATGGGTTTTAAATACCTCAAGTAAAAAGTTTTTCATGTTTTTGTAGGTCAGTTGTTTTGGCGAGGAATTGATGATAAAAAGCATAGCATATGGTTCTTTTATGTAGTTTTTGATGTTACGATATGCCTCTCGGATGATCCTTTTGTAATAGTTTCTTTGGCAAGCATTGCCGATTGATTTTTTTAAAATGATCGCCATTTCCATTTTATCATGGGGTTCTGCTACCAGAGTTACACTGTCGTATATCGCACGAGTATTTTGGCTATGATTCAGGAGATATGAGATTCTTTTTTTATCTCGAATGATCTCGTTCTTTGAAAGTTTATGCCGAGAGAGTTTTTCTGCCCTTTGCACGTCTATTAGCAATGACTTTTCGTCCGCCATTAGTGCTCATTCTTTCTCTAAAACCGTGCTTATTTTTATGTTTCCGGTTGCTTGGTTGGTAAGTACGTTTCATTTGAATCTTGATTCCTTTTATCGGTTATAAAAGCGTCATAATTTAAAATGATTTTTATGATTATCAATTGGTCTTGAAGCTGGAAAATTATTTTTCACCTTTTCCTTGACAATTTTCAATGCCTAATTACCTTATAGCAAAGGCGAATTCGAACATGTTGATAAGTTGTTAATAAGTCTTTCTGGGGGGTCCCTTTTTGTCGGTTTGTGCTAATCGGTTTCGGATGATTTTTGAGGCTCGCTCGACGAGAGATCCAGATAACTCTATAATTTTCACCGGGTTGCAGGTTAAAGGTTTTCAGACATGTTAATAACTGTTTTATAGCGGTGTCAATATATATGTATACTTCGGCTGATTGTCAAAACATCTGGGGTAAGTGTTTACAACTGATTAAGGTACGCATTCCGGCACAAACATTTAATACTTGGTTCCAGCCGATTAGAGCCATTTCACTGAATGATGACTCACTGTTTCTACAAGTGCCAAATAAATTTTTTTACGATTGGCTAGATACACATTATCGGGAATTGATTTTATCATCGCTGAGAGAAATTACCGGTGATGGTCTTCAGGTAAAATATACCGTGTTGCTGACAGATTCTGCTGATGATCGGGAATACAAGCAGAATAAGTTATCAGCGACTGATTCTAGAACCGATAGTATGGGTCAGTTGGCCAAGTCGGGCATGATAGAGCAGGGGACAAGGATTAATGGGAATTATTTATTTGAAAATTTTGTGGAGGGTAGCTGCAATCAGTTCGCCAAGGCGGCGGCGTTCGCAGTAGCAAATGCTCCGGGCAAGACATCCTTTAACCCGTTAGTAATATATGGTGGTACCGGGTTGGGAAAAACCCATTTATTGCAAGCTATTGGTAATCATGCGATTCTTAAAGGCAACGCAAAAAAAGTGGTCTATGTTTCCAGTGATACATTTACTTTAGATTTTATTGCTGCGATTCAGAAAAATAAGACCACCGACTTTTCGAGGTATTACCGAGGCGTTGATATGCTACTGTTAGATGACATCCAATTTTTCCAGAACAAGGAACAAACCCAAGAACAATTCTTCCATATTTTTAATAATCTTTATCAGCATAAAAAGCAGATTGTACTGACAACTGATCGCCCGCCGCTGGAGCTGTGTGGACTGCAGGATCGTTTACTATCTCGGTTTCAATCCAGTCTTACAGTAGATATTCAGCCCCCCGATCTGGAGACGAGAATTGCTATCTTGAACCAGAAGGCAAAGGCAGATGGATTGAACCTGCAGTATGAGGTGATTGAATTTATCGCCCAGAATGTAAGGTCCAACATCAGAGAGTTAGAGGGTTTTCTCATTCGCCTGTTGGCTTACTCTTCCTTGTTGCAAGTAGATGTTGATCTCAATCTAGCCCGAAAAGTTTTGCGCGAAACCATCGGGATGGAAAGAAAAGTTACAGTTTCTATTGAGGATATTCAGAAAGTTATCGGTACGGACTATGCTATCAATTTGGACTTGCTGGTGGGAAAGTCCAGGATGAAGCAGGTCGCGGAAGCCCGCATGTTAGCGATGTACTTTGTAAGGGAGTACACCAATCTTTCCCTCAAAACGATTGGTATTTACTTTGGCGGACGCGATCATTCGACTGTGGTACACGCTTGCAAATGGGTTGAGGAGCAATTAGCTGCAAATGAACCATTCTCAAAAAGGGTTGGTATTTTACGCGAGAAAATTCAGGGCATTGTATAAAAGGAAAAATAAAGCAACATTCCTAATTTTAGTAACGATCTTCTGAAAGAAAGATTTTGATTTAAAATTAACATTTGGTTAATTAACTAATACTATGGCCTCTATTTTCATTGTTGACGACGATAAACAGATTCCATCGTTATTTGAAGATGTGCTCTCACCGCTTGGTCATGAAGTAACCGCTAAATCAACTGCCGAAGAAGCTATTGAATATCTTAACGAGGATGAGACTGACTTAATCTTTCTCGATCTGAAACTGCCGGGTATGGATGGGATATCATTTTTGCAAAAATTGAATCGTCTTCAGTATAAAATACCCGTGGTGGTTATTACTGGTTATGCTAATATTGATACTGCTGTCCAGGCGATGAAGCTTGGTGCCTACGATTATATCCGCAAACCCCTCAACCTCGATGAAATCCTAATTATTGTTAATAAGATTGTTGAGGAACGGCAAAAGGATGAACAACTTGCTTATTTTCAGAAACAGAAGGATGATATTTTCGGATTTGGGAATATCGTGGGGAGCTCCAAGCCGATGCAAGGAGTCTTTAGATTTATTCAACAAGTTGCCCATTCACCTAAAACTACGGTTCTGATTAGAGGTGAAACCGGAACCGGTAAAGAGCTTGTGGCGAGGGCGATACACCATCTAAGCGATCGAAGCGATAAACCTTTTGTAGAGATAAATTGTTCGGCATTTCAGGAAACACTCTTAGAGGCGGAACTGTTTGGTTATGAAGCCGGCGCTTTTACCGGAGCAAATAAACGTAAAAAGGGATTATTGGAACTGGCAGATCATGGTTCGTTTTTCTTGGATGAAATCGGTGATATGTCCTCTGGCTTGCAGGCTAAGATTCTGAAAGTGATCGAGAAACAGACTTTTCGGAGAGTCGGCGGCACAAGGGAAATCTTGGTTGACGTTAGAATCATCAGTGCTTCATCAAGAGATATCGAAAAGTGTATAACCGACGGTACTTTTCGTGAAGACCTTTATTACCGGATAAACGTGGCAACAATCACGTTACCACCCTTACGCGAAAGAGAAGGTGATGTTGTAGTCCTGGCAGAGCACTTTCTCAAGTTTTACAATGCCGAGTTTAAAAAGAATATTAAAGGCATCTCTCCACAGTTGAAAACATTATTGTGGGGACACTCTTGGCCAGGAAATGTCAGAGAGTTGAAAAATCTTATAGAGCGGGCAGTTTTGTTCGAAGACACCGACCTTCTCACCTGCAATAATATCACAATGATTGAAAATCAGTTTAATTTATTGAGGGGAACAGCCCAAATTACAATTCCTTCAGGGGGAATTATTCTGGATGACGTGGAGAGATCTCTGATTGAAGAGGCGCTGAAAATTTCGAAATATAACCAGACACGCGCAGCAAAATTGCTTAACATATCCAGGGAAACCCTCAAATACCGAATCAAGAAGTTTCACATTAGCCATTAAGCTAAATGGATTCTCGGGGTTGATAAAAATGAGCATCAGAGAGAATTTAAGTTGGCTTCTTCCAACCGATATGGTGCATTTGACACGCCATTAGCAATTTCCAAGAATCTGTGTTTTGTGAGTGATTTTAAATATAGATGTGACGTTAATCATTTATTATTAGTTGTTTGGGCTCTATATTTTAGCGGATTTGTTGAATTTAAAATAATGTTGTTTCATATCGGCATAAGATTTGTAAATTAAATATGCTTTTGAATTTTGATTTTTAATAATGGAGGTGTGACGTGAAGAAAATCAAGTTGCTCATCAGCCTTGCCCTAATCATTACTTTGTCGGGACTATGGATTGGCTGCGGTGAGAAATTGACCTCGAGTCTGGATGAAGCTGAGATCACCGATGGAACTCCAACAGCAGATATACAATGGGTTCCAGCCCGGGCGGATTTCATTGATCAAGTCAATGCGCTGGGGAAAAGGGCCTTTGATGGTTCGATAATTACGCCCAGGTGGGGTGGTGTTGTCGGTGGTTGGAGAACATTTAATAACAAGGCCGTTTTTCCACCTAATGCAGTTGATAGAAGAACCTGGGTTACCGTAGGGGTTATCATTGATAATAACAATGTTGAAGTCGAATTCCTACCTAGTGGCTCCTTTAATGAATATATTGAAGTAACCTTATCATATGCCCACCTTGATATCAGCGGTGACATAGAATCCTACCTAAAAGTATACTTTAGCCAGGATGATGGGAATCACTGGAATCTGGTTGATTCACCTTTGACTTTTAACTATAGGAATAAGACGGTTACGTTCCTAACTGACCATTTTACACGGTATAGTTGGGGAATTTAATCTGTGAAGAGAACGCTAACAGATGGTTTTAGTTAATAAGATAAAAAAATGTAGTGATAAATGAAAAAACAACTATTGCATGATGTCTTGGAGCTAGCAGATAAACATTGTGGCGAAAAATTCACTCGTTACCTTCTCAACCTATGCAAGGAGAGAGAGAGGATCCTTAACAGCGTCTGGAAGAAGGAACCGCTTCCGGAGGAACTACCAATTTATCAAAAGGATATTTTCTTAAGAAATATTGATTTTGATACTATTATATACCAGGCCGGAAAATGTCTTATAAAGTCTGATTACCTTGTGTTGCTAAATGAGGTCTCTGTTAAGGTTATTAAATACGGGGAATTTAATAGGGGAAAAGAAATCCTCCTCTTTATTTTAAAGCTTGCGGGAAAAAAGAACCAAGATTATACGGCCGAAATATTAAGGAAGTTGGGTAACATCGAGTTCTATACAAACAATTTCACCAGAGCGCGTAAATATTTTGATAAAAGCTTGAGTTTGTTTACAAAGGTTGAAAATAAGTTGGGAATTGTCTCAATTAAAAACGTGCTCGGTGTACTGTTAGTTGAAGAAGGCAGGTTTTATGAGGGCGAAATTCATCTTATCCAAGCAAGAAAAATGGCCGTGGATATGAATTTGCCTGGAGTGATTGCTAGGGCTAATATGAATCTTGGCATTATTTATAATATGCGAGGTTTAGTAGAGGACGCCATTTCTTGTTATAATAATGCCATTGAAGCTAATAATAATCAAGATCAAGATCTATTACAGGGTATTTATACCAATTTTGCTGTCGCTCACAAAGTCACTCAACAATACAAAAAATCGAACGAATTTTTAAATAAGGCTCTTAATATAATAAAAGAGACGAAAAACCAGTATCAAAAGGGTTTAATCTATTTAATAAAGGCCGAAGTTGCTTGTCTTCAGGGAGAGTTATCCACAGCAACTGCGTTTGTCACGTCGGCATTTGCTATTTTTAGCGAGATTGGTGACCGTTTGAGTATTGCCGAAGCCTATAAAATTCTGGGAATGGTCAACCGTCTAAGTAAGAACTTCGACATAGCTTTATCCTATTTTGAAAACAGTAAACGGATTTATGAAGTGATAACTAATCCGATAAACTTGGCAGAAACCCTTGTCGAAATGGCTAAGCTATATGTAGATATGGGGGATAAATCTATGGCTAAAAAAGTTGTCAATAAGGCTATAAAGAATTTCCAGAAGATAGGTGGCGATAGTAAAGTAGAATATACCCAGAGTATTTTCCGTAACCTCCTATAAATCCTTCCTTGAATACTATAAAATTGGACAGTTAGTCTAGAAATAATAGCGTTTAATATTTTACTTTTGTATTTTATATCCGCTTTTTAGGATATATGCTGTTTCTTTGGAGGGGTTGACTTATTTCTGACAAGGACAAAAATTTCAGGTTTATTTTTGATCATATTACGGATTTGATCATGATCTGTAATTCTGAATTTGTGATAGAGGATGCGAACGATGCTGCCAATATTGTATTGGGGAAAGGAGACAAACTTTCCGGCATTAAATGTTACCAATCTCTCCATCAAAGCAAGCATCCCTGCTTAGACTGTCCCCTTAGCGATACTGTCAGTGGTGGCACGGTTATTCCAATTGTTAGGTATGATGAACGATTCAATGAGTATTTCGAGGAGCGATGTTTTCCGGTTCTAAATCATTCCGGAGAACTGGATTGCTTTATTCTTGTAGTCAAAAATGTTACCAAGTCACGGGAGCTCGAGGAAAAGTCAGCGCAGGTGAAGAAACTAACTGCTCTCGGTAAGATCAGCTCCGGCGTCGCCCACGATTTTAACAATGTTCTAACTGTCGTATTAGGTCGGGTCCAATTATTGAGAAAGTTGACCAACGATTCTTATTTCCTCAAGAGTCTGGATATGATCGAAAAGTCAGCCCTCGATGGAGCATCTAAGGTTAGAAAAATACAGGAATTCTCCCGACCGAGTGATGGGGCAATGACAGAATCGGTCAACCTTAAGAGTATAATTGAGGAAGTTCTTGAAATCACCCGGCCCCGCTGGGACAATGCGTCGAAGGTAAGAGGTATACTTATCGAGCCGATCCTCAACCTCGACGAAAATCTCTTCATCTTGGGTGATTCGTCCGATTTACGAAATGCTTTTACTAATATTATATTCAATGCTATTGATGCCATGACAAATGGTGGCATCTTATCCATTAAAGCTGAAAAGTCAGGCAACTTTGTCCGGGTAGACTTTAAGGATACAGGACATGGCATGACGGAAGAGGTGGTAGAAAGAATTTTTGACCCCTTTTTTACTACAAAGGGCGTTCTTGGCAGTGGTTTGGGAATGAGCGAGGTATATGGGATTGTTAAACGGCACAATGGCCGGGTACAGGTTGAGAGTGAGGTTGGTGTCGGTACGACTATTAAATTGCTATTCCCCAAAACCAGACGGCCGGGAGAGGACGTTCTTACCGGCAAATTGAGTGAAACAAAGGCCTTAGACATATTCATTGTTGATGATGAAGACTATATTGTCGAGACACTCAGTGAATATCTGAGCGATATGGGTCATACCATAAAATCCAGTAATTCTTCGGAGGGGGCTCTTGCCGAGATAAAGCAAGCCAATTATGATGTTGTTATTACTGATCTTGGGATGCCAAATATTAATGGGGTAGAACTTGCCGAGATGATTAAGAAGATCAACTCAAGGATTCAAGTGATTTTAATTTCTGGCTGGGCTCTTAATCTGAAGTCGAGCGAGCTGGAAAACAGGGTGGATTTTGTGATTAACAAGCCGTTCTCTTTTGAAAAGATTAATTTTATTCTTGCCGAAGTTGAGAAAAAGATCCAATCGTTACAGTGACATAAACAATTACCCAACAATAAAAATGATGAGGAACGTACTTTTCCTCCTTTTAGTAGGATGTATTTTGTTCCTCATAATATCATGCGAAGTTGGCCGCAGGGACAAAAAGAGTATCTCCAAGCCTTCGACCTCATTGGCAATTCCCAGTGGCGGGACGGTCGTTATTGGTATTCGGTCCGAGCCCGAATCATTAAACCCCCTATTTGCATTATCTCAATCAGCGCGGAATATTGTATGCCTGATATTCAGAAGGCTGGCTGATATTAATGAGGATTTATCAACTTTTACGCCGCAGCTGGCGAGGCGTTGGATAAATTCGGATGATAGTCTTAAAATCACCTTTGTCTTGCGGAGTGATGTCTGTTGGCACGATGGAGTCCCTTTCACGGCTGAAGATGTGGTCTTTACTTATAAAATGCATACCGAGCCAATTATTGGCTGGGATGGGATTTCGTATAAAGAAAATATAAAAAATGTAGAATCTCTTGATGATTCCACGGTTGTCTTCAGTTTTCATCAAAAAAGCCTCTCTATGTTGATGGATGCCGTCGAGGGATATATTGTCCCTAAGCATTTACTGGGTAATATACCCCTGGAAAAAATACGAGAATCTGATTTTAACCAGCACCCCATTGGCACCGGACCATTTTGTTTTTCGGATTGGCAAGCTCAGCAATTGATTACATTAAAAAGTAACAAGTCTTATTATGAAACAGGAAAGCCTTACCTGGATCGAGTTATCTTCAAAATAGTACCTGAAAATATAAATCTTGTTACGCAACTTAAATCTGGCGAGTTAGATCTGGTGGAAGGAATCTATCCCAGAGACTTTCAGAATATGAAAGCGGATTGGGAGAGGGGTACCTCAGCCGTTCGACCGGTTAGCTATTTGGGGCGGCGCTATGATTATATCGGATGGAATTTAATTGATCCGGAATATTATCGTTCGGTCCAAAAGTCTCATGGGGATTCATTACCAATCGGAAGATACATCAAACCGCACCGATTCTTCGGGAGCCAGCAGATTCGCAGTGCCCTGACAATGGCGATTGATCGTGAAGCTCTGGCAAATGCGGTGAACTATGGGATGGCTACAGTCATGAATGGCCCAATTCCATTGATCCTGTCAGCTTATGATGAGACAGCTAACTACTATTGGCCTTATGACCCGGATTTCGCCATGGCGATCCTAAAAAGAGAAGGGTGGACGGACGGCCGTGACGGTATATTGGAAAAGGATGGTATTCCCTTTGAATTCGAGCTCATTACAGAAATTGGTAATCTCCGTTGGGAGCAGGCAGCTACTATTATCCAAGACCAATTGAAAAAGATTGGGGTCCAAGTAATACCGAGGATGGTCGAACCAGCAATGCTGTACGGCAAATTGCTGCCGACAAGAGAATTTGATGCTGCTCTGACCGGCTGGGTTGTGGGTTTGAAGACGGATTTGGCGCCCCTGTTTCACAGTTCGAGCTTTTTCACACCTTTCCACTATACTGGATACTATTCGGCTGAATTTGATAGACTGGACGAAGAACTCAAAGATACTTGGGATTCGGATTTTGCCCAAAGTTGTACTGACAGTATTGCCCGACTTCTGTCTTGGGATTTACCATATACTTGGTTATACTATCGCTACGAATGTACTGCTGTTCACAAACGTTTCCAGGGTGTTCAAATTGATAGACGCGGTGTCTTTATTAATCTAGAAAATTGGTGGGTTCCACTTGACCAACGCTCTCAGCTGGATAAGGTTTTTGAGGAATAGAATAGGAGTAATTCCCTACCTAATCAAGCGCTTGTTGGGATCCGGTTTAACTATCTTCGTCGGCATTACTTTAACTTTTATCATTGTTCACCTTGCGCCCGGCGATCCAAGCGTCAGGTTTATTGATCCATCGCAGACTCTCGAATCACAACAAATTATCCAAAAACGTTTTGGGTTAGACGAGCCGCTACATATCCAGTATCTAAAATGGATAAAGCAGGTTGTATGTCATTTTAATTTTGGAACCTCTTTCTATTACAATAGAGCAACTGGCAATATTCTTGCGTCTGCGGTATATCCAACAATATTATTGGCTCTTTCAGCTCTAATTTTTGCCTTGGTTCTTGGGATTTTGCTGGGAGTTTTTGCGGCGCTTCGCCGGAATTCTCTTTTAGGTCGTTTTTTAACGGCTATTATGATGATTTTTTACTCTACCCCAACCTTTTGGATTGGCATTCTTTTTCTGGGCTTTTTTGCCAGCGCGCTTGGTTGGTTTCCGACATCTCAAATGGTATCTCTTTATCATTATAAATTGTCTTGCTTAAGCCGGATTATAGATTTGGCTCACCATCTATTTTTACCGGTGTTAACTCTGGGGCTGCCATTGGCGGCTGTGTTTTATCGGTATGCGCGCTCGGGTATGATCGAGGCCCTTCAATCTGACTATATCCTGGCAGCCAGGTCGCGCGGTATCAGTCAGAGACGGATCTTGTTTCAGTATGGTCTGCAGAATTCTATGCTCCCGATTATTAATTTATTAGGTATAATCATACCCGGGCTACTGAGTGGTGCCGTTATGATCGAGGTGGTTTTTACGCTGCCAGGTATGGGGCGTTTGATAGTGAGTGCTGTTTTTGGGCGGGATTACCCGCTGATTATGGCAGCCAATGTTCTTGCTTTCATTATGGTGGTAACAGGGAACTTGCTGGCGGATATGTTTTGTTTTCTAACCGACCCGAGAATTCATTACAAGTAGTGCGTGATACAACATGGTGTCTATTCTGAAAAATGTTTCCTCTGATTTATCATTGAAGACCGGAGCGATCATGATCGTTATCCTGATTCTTTTCCTCGTGGCGGGTTCTTTTATTTCGCCCTATCAGCCTGAGTCGCAGGATCTATCTCAAACCCTTCAACCTCCTTCATGGGGACATCCATTGGGCACTGATTTTTATGGACGTGACCTGTTGACCCGTTTGATCTATGGGGGAAGAATTACTCTGGGAATATCCTTGATAGCCACCATTCTGGCGATCACGATCGGTTCAATAATCGGACTACTATGCGGTTTTTTCGGTGGACTTTTCGATTTATTATGCATGCGATTTATTGATATCCTCCTCGGTTTTCCAAGGATATTCATTATTCTACTAATTATTGGGTTAGGGTATTCCTCTCTTGGTCTGGTAGTGTTGGTCATGGCTCTCTTTTCATGGATGGAGATTGCGCGTATTGTGCGGGCAAACGTCTGGGTTGTCAAGGAACAGTTATATATAAAATCAGCTCAGGCTTTAGGATTGCCCAGGAGTCGGGTCATTTTTCGGCATATTCTCCCCAATGTGTCAGGCCCAATAATAGTATCGGCTGTACTTCTGATTTCGTCATTAATCTTACTGGAGTCTGGACTAAGTTTCCTGGGATTGGGCGCTCAACCGCCAACCGCCAGCTGGGGCACAATTCTGAACGAAGGCCGGTTAGATCCTCTGGGAACATGGTGGATTTCCCTTTTCTCGGGAATTTTAATTATTATCAGTGTAATTGGATTTAACCTGATCGGTGATGGGATTCAAAATTTGATAAATCATAATCATCCTGGTAGACGCAATGTTGTCTAAGCTAAATCCAATACTTGAGGTTAAGAATCTCGTTGTATCATATCATCCGGGCGGTGGAAATGTCCATTCGCGTAATGATACATTAGCGGTGCAGGATATTTCCTTCTCAGTTAATCCCGATGAAAGCCTGGCAATTGTCGGTGAGTCTGGTAGCGGCAAAACCAGTATTTTGATGGCTATTTTAGGTTTTGTCCAGCCCGATGCCGGTACCATTTATTTTATGGGGAAAGATATCGGGAAACTCAGCTCCACGGAGATGAATGAGTTCAGGCATTGGATTCAACCCGTTTTCCAGGATTCGGGCGCTTCACTAAATCCCCGAATGGCGATAGGATCCATCCTACATGAGGCGCTACGGGTGTTCAATGTGGGCGATAACCGGCAGGAATTTATTCAGGAGCTGCTTACTCGGGTTGGTCTGGAGGATAATATCCTTGCCCGCTACCCTTATCAGTTAAGCGGTGGACAGAAACAACGGGTCAACCTGGCACGTGCTTTAATTGGCAAACCAAGGTTAATAATTTTAGATGAGCCTTTTGCTGCACAAGATATCTCCAATCAGGCTAATCTTGTTAATCTTTTGTTGATCTTAAGGCAGAGTTATGCTTTGAATTACTTTCTCGTGTCTCATAATTTGTCAATTGTCACACCCTTGGCCAACAGAATTTTAGTAATAAGGAGGGGGCGATTTGTAGAGGGAGGTTCGGTGGAGGAAATTATTTATCGCTCCACAAATGAGTATACGAGAAGCTTGATTGCGGCAGTTAACTGAGGTTATTGTGGCTGTGGATATTCTCAAAGTAACTAATCTGAGCCTTACCTCAAATAATGTGGTCTATTTTAATGATATCAGTTTTACGTTAAAATCCGGGAAAACACTAGCTATTATCGGTGAAACAGGCTGTGGTAAGAGCTTGCTCTGTAAGTCCTTGGTTGGTTTGCATCCCCTGGGATTTAAGCTTGCAGGTAGTATTCTCTTTTATCGAGATCGGTCTCATGCGATTGAGATTACTGAGGTAGCGGAAAGTACTATGTCAACTATTCGGGGTAGCCAAATTGGTTTTGTTTTTCAGGAGGCAACAGCCAGCTTTAATCCGCTTCTCTCCTGTGGCAAACAAGTTTTCCATATTCTTAGATCTCAAAACGCCGGATCTAAAGATACTCTTAAACAGAGAGCATTAGCGTTATTTAAACAGGTCGGCTTTTCGGATGCGGATCGGATTTACCGAAGCTATCCCCATCAATTATCTGGGGGTATGGCTCAAAGAGTGTCCCTGGCGCTTGCACTTGCCGGAGAGCCACAGATTCTGATAGCCGACGAACCGTCTTTCGCTTTAGATTCTGTAGCCAAAAAGGAGTACCTTCGGTTAATTAAAGCTCTATGTAGTAAAATTAATCTCTCATTAATTCTCGTCACCCATGATATCCAGGAGGCATTTTCTTACTCCGATGATATTCTTGTTCTTTATGCAGGATGCCCCGCCGAAATTATAAGCAATCCGTCCGAGAAAACCACACCATCTCACCCGTATACACAAGCATTACTGGATATTGCAAAAGCCTTTCAGAACTTCAAACTGCCCCAACCTATTCCAGGTGAAGTACCTTCCATCACCTCCCCACCCCAGGGATGTCGGTTTAATCCTCGCTGTAGTCGCGCCCAACCGATCTGCCGTGAATCCTATCCCGAGAAAAGAGATCTTGGAAATAATCATTTTGTCTGGTGTTTTTTCCCCAATATGGGAAAATAACAATCTTAATTCGTGTCTCTGTGGGTAAATTTTATTAATTTTGCTGCGATTTTGATCTTTTGTATAATTTGGATTCAAACTAATGGGCCAATGGCACTTTCCTGACCGGTATCAGAACCCGCTTAAAATCGTCTTCCTTCTTGGTTTAATCTACCTATTTCTGTTGAGTATCTCACTGATTGGTACGGCATTTAAATTATTGGGTGAGGACTTTGCCCGAAAAATTATGCTTATAGTTTCGAACCCAGCACTTGGTCTGGTTGTTGGGATATTAACTACCAGTGTTGTGCAGAGCTCTTCGTTGACGACCTCGCTGGTAGTGTGCATGGTAGCCGGCCAGGTTCTCTCTCTGAACTTAGCAATACCGATCGTCATGGGGGCTAATATTGGAACCAGTGTTACTAATCTCTTGGTCTCACTCGGACACATTGGCCGGAGAGAGGAATTCGAGCGTGCTTTGAGCGCTAGTGTTGTACATGATTTTTTTAACATTTTATCAGTAGTGGTGATCTTCCCGCTGCAAGTTATGTTCAATATCCTTGGAGTTTCGGCCAAAGCCGCTTCGGCTTTATTTGTTAATCTGGGGGGATTAAAGATAGTCAATCCATTAAATTTAATTCTTCAACCAGTTACCCGGGCTATTTTAAGTTTTTTCCCTAAATATCCCTGGATTGGGATAATCTTGGCTGTTGTCTTCCTCTTTATAGCTTTGCGATATTTAGTGGTCGTGATGAAATCCCTGGTCTTGAAAAAGATCGAGAATTTCTTCGATAAATATATTTTTAAAACGGCTATACGTTCTTTATTGCTGGGGATGTTTTTCACGGCTCTGGTTCAGAGCAGTTCGATTACCACCTCCCTGGTAGTACCACTTGCTGCTGCCGGCGTGCTGAGCGTGCGCAAGATCTATCCTTATGACCTTGGAGCTAATGTTGGTACGACGATCACCGCTTTTCTGGCATCTCTGGCAACTGGTAATCAAGATGCGGTAACAATTGCCTTTTGCCATACCCTTTTTAACTTATTAGGTATTATGATCTGGCTGCCGCTGAAGGAGGTCCCGGTAAGAATGGCTATCACTTTTTCTCACTGGTCGGTTCGTCGTCGCTGGATACCTGTTGCTTATATTTTACTAGTGTTCTTTCTTATTCCATTACTTTTAATCTTTTTGATGAGGTAGTAAGCCATGTTTAAAGAGCTATTAAACCTGTGGAAAAAGCAGGATTTGTCTAAACAACTAATACAAAAGTCGCTGGAAACATTACGGACCGACTATAAGATGTTCAAAGATTCTTACCATTGTCTGCGACAATGTGATGACGCTAGCTTGATCGAGGAGATTTACAAATCTGACAAATTAATCAATAAATCCGAGCGAGCCATTCGTAGAAATGTGCTGACGCATTTATTAATGTTCGACAAAGCGGAGATTCCAGCTGGTTTAACCCTTGTCAGTATCGTCATTGATATGGAGCGCATCGGTGATTATACTAAGAATATCGCTGATTTAGCCCGCCTGCATCCTAAAATACTCCATGCCGGGAAATGTGAGGAGATTATAGTCAGTATTGAGCAAAGGATTGATAACTTCTTTCGGCTTACTCTGGAAGCCTTCCCTGTTTCAAATGCTGCCTTGGCTCGGAAAGTTGTGACGGGCTATCGCGATGTCTCCCGCGATTGTACCCTTACGATTGAGTCCCTGATTAAGGGCGAGGTCGAGTTTAATGTATCTGATGCTGTTACCTTAGGGCTTTATCTGCGATTTTTGAAACGCATTGCGGCCCACCTCTACAATATTTGTACGAGTATTGTCAATCCGTTTCATCGAATTGGTTTTGCCGAGAAAAAGAAAAAAGATTAGGAGATGACGTGTCTATTAGTGTAACTAAACGCAGTACAGATTATGCCCGTTGGTATACCGATGTTGTGCAAAAAGCCGAACTTGCTGATTATGGTCCGGTGAAAGGAACAATGGTAATCCGTCCATATGGATATGCTTTGTGGGAGAATATCCAAAGAGCTGCGGATCGAATGTTCAAAGAAACTGGCCATGTGAATGCCTATTTCCCGATGTTTATTCCCGAAAGTTATATGCGCAAGGAATCGGAACACGTGGCAGGCTTCGCTCCAGAATGTGCGGTGGTTACGCGCGGCGGTGGTAGAGAGCTTGAGGAGCCACTCTATATTCGTCCCACTTCGGAGACGATTATCTGGTCAATGTATAAAAAATGGATTAAGTCCTACCGTGATTTACCGATTTTAATTAATCAATGGGCTAATATCGTACGCTGGGAAATGCGCACTCGTTTATTTTTGCGAACTACCGAGTTTCTGTGGCAGGAGGGACATACCGCCCATGCCACCGCTGAAGAGGCCGAACAGGAAGCTTTAAAGATCATTGAAATTTATCGGCGATTAGCCGAAGATTACCTGGCAATCCCAGTTCTTGTCGGTAAAAAAACTGATAAGGAAAAATTTGCGGGTGCGGTGCATACCTATACGATTGAAGCCATGATGGGCGACAAAAAGGCGCTACAGTCAGGAACTTCTCACAATCTTGGTCAGAACTTTGCCAAAGCTTTCGACGTTACCTTCCTCTCACGCGAGAACAAATTGGAATATGTGTATGCTACCAGCTGGGGTTTTTCGACCCGGTTGGTAGGTGGCGTAGTAATGGCCCATGGTGATGATCAGGGCCTGATTCTACCGCCTAAAATTGCACCATACCAGTTGGTTGTCATCCCGATCTGGAAAAATGCCGATCAGAAAAGTAGGCTTATCACCCTGGTCAACGAACTCGCGGCTCAATTTAATAAAGCCGAAATTCGTTATGTAGTAGATGATAGCGAGCAGACATCGGCCGGCTGGAAGTTTAACCAGTGGGAAATGAAAGGTGTACCGCTACGTTTGGAGATTGGGCCAAAAGACCTCGAGCAAGGTCAGGCCATTCTTGTACGGCGGGACACTGCTGAAAGGCAGACTGTCGCCCATGAAAATATAGTTCCGGTTGTCAAAGAGTTGCTCGAAAGGTTGCAGAATGACCTTTTGCGTCGGGCTTTAGAATTTCGGGAAAAGAGTACCTACGAAGTCGAAAATTATGATGATTTCAAAAGAGTGATAAATAGTGGTGGGTTCGTTCGTGCATTCTGGTGTGGAGACGGATTGATGGAGGAGAAAATTCAGCAAGAAACTAAAGCAACAATCCGCTGTATCCCATTTGAGCAGAATCAAAAAGGCACCTGTTTCTATACCGGAAAGCCAGCCAACACAATCGTTATTTTCGGAAAGTCCTATTAAAGGCTTTTGGCCGGCAGTGGATTGTCAAAGGTAAAAATAGTAAGAGGATTGCTTTCTACCTAAAATACTTGTAACCAATCCATTAATCACTTAATCTATGTTTACGCGATGGCCCTGATTAAGACCGAGGCACTGGTTCTAAGAACAACTCCTTTTCAGGAGAGCAGTTTGATCGTTAAGCTCTTCACTAAGGAGCAGGGCAAAGTATCGGTCATAGCGAAAGGTGCAAGGCGGTTAAAGAGCGGCTTGCGTGGCTACCTGGAACCACTTAGCTATATCGAGGCAATTTACTATTATAAAAGCACCCGGGAAATTCAGACTCTTGCCAAGGCGGACCTTATTCAGGCATTTTGTGGCAATAATGCTGACTTGAGGTGCAATATTTTTGGCACTGCGGTACTGGAGTTGATTGACCGAACGGTGTACGACCATCAGCATGATGAAGAGATTTTTGTGGCTGCCGTGAAAGCGCTTATGGCGATGAATCATGGGGATGCACAACATCAACTTCACTTTGTTGGATTTCTTTTGATTCTTGCCGGGGTACTTGGATATCAGCTTGAAACCGGGTATTGTTCTCAATGTAATAGGCCAATGCATGAGGCTTATTTTAGCTCTGCTACCGGCCAACTGGTCTGTGAGAAGTGCGGTAATTATTTAACATCTACCAATAAGTTAAGTGCAACGGATTTGGATCTGCTAAAGCAACTGCAGCAGCCAAGGGCTAAATTGGTATTTGAAAAGTATATCCAAAGTGATATAGGCTATGATCATCTAATCCGCCTGCTCATCAATTATCTTGCTTATCATACCGGGTCATCGCTAAACCTTAAAAGTCTGGCAATTTTAGCAGAGATAGAAGGGCGAGCAAAGCAATGAGTCTTTATAATTCCTATCAGCAAAGGGGATATGATAGTCAATACATTAGACCGCGCTTCCGTTTCAGCGGTGCAATCAAAAACATAATCATTGCTAACGTTGTTGTGTTTTTAATTATGTACATCTTTCGTACCGAGCGGTTTTTCCTCTATTATTTTGGTCTAGTGCCGCGACTGGTTTGGAGTAAAGGGTATATCTGGCAGCTATTTACTTATATGTTTATTCACGGTGGCTTTGCTCATATTTTCTGGAATATGTTTGTGCTCTGGATGTTCGGGATGGAGCTCGAAGCCACCTGGGGAAGTCGCGAATTTTACAAGTATTATTTTTTAACCGGTACTGCTTCCGGAATCATCACTTTTCTCTTTAGTCTAAACTCCGGAATCCCGGTTGTTGGTGCCAGCGGGGCAATTTATGCCGTTTTGGTTGCCTTTGCCCTAATATATCCCAACCGTTTGATCTATTTCTATTTTCTGATCCCGATCAAGGCTAAATATTTTGTCCTGATTATGGGAGTAATTACCTTCATATCGTCTTTTTCAGCGGGGGCCAGCCAAATTAGCCATCTTACTCATTTGGGTGGATTGGTTGTCGGATTTTTGTATCTCAGGCGTTCATTCATTTTTAGGAAGATGAATATTCGATTACCTAGAATCAGGTTTAGCAATCCTTTTAATAATTTTGTCAGAAAAGCGAAAAAGCCACCGGTACAACCACCTGATAATAAATATAACACTGATCAAACTTTGAGGGAAGAGGTTGACCGACTTCTGGATAAAATTAATCGGCAAGGTTATCATAGCCTGACCGAGCAGGAGCGGCAGACACTTTATCTCGCCAGCGAATATCTGGCGGGTAAAGAGCAGAAAAGAAATTAGAGGAGTTTTTATATTCTTGTTCGAGATAGGTAGCGTGTAAGTAAATACTGAAAAGGTATCAAGATTCTTTATAAGCCCGCAGTGTTTCCAGGACGTAATCTGTATCCGCCTGGGTGTGGTCAGCACAGACCTGGAAGCGGATCTCTTCATCCCCGCGTGGAACTACCGGGAAACTCAGACCTGTTGCTAAAATTCCGTTTTCGGTTAAATAGTTGATTAACTCTTTGGTTTTTTGGGTATCACGAGTCATTAATGGTACCACGGGATGCTCACCTGGAATTGTTTCGAATCCTAACTCGATCAGCCCCTGTCTGAACCTTCTGGTTAGTTTATGCAAGTGATCGAGAATTTTCAATCCTGCCGGGCTGTCCAGAATTTCCAGTGATTTCAAAGCAGCAGCCGCTTCGGAAGCCGTGATTGGATTGGAATAGATATACATTGGGGCGGTTTCCCGTAAGAAGGTAATGACTGTCTGTTCTGATGCCACATAACCACCATTTACCCCAAAAGCTTTCCCAAGAGTTCCGATTACAATATCGGCTTTAGCTCCGGTATATTCCTCCGTACCCCGTCCGGTTTTACCAAATGCACCTACCCCATGCGAATCATCAATCAGGAGAATTATACCCTCCGCGAATCGATCGTTGTATTGATGAACAATATCCGCCATTTCTTTGAGTGGAGCATGATCACCACGCATACTGAAAATCCCGTCGGTTACGACTAGAACTCGATTGCCTTTGCCGACACTTGCGCTGATTTTAGATTCCAGGTCAGCCGTATCTCTGTGTTTGTAAATCACTTTTTCTGCCGGTCGGGCAAGCCGCATGGCGTTGATAATGCAGTTATGATTGAGTTCGTCGCTGATCAAAATTGTGTCCGGCATTGTTAATGGCACAATTACTCCCAGGCTGGTAACATAGGCCGAGCTAAAAATCATTGCCGCCTGGCGGTTGTGGAAGGCCGCCAATTTTTCTTCGAGGTCAATATGCGGCTTATAGGTGCCACTGATAAAACGTACGGCTCCCGGACCGACACCGTATTTTTGGACAGCATCTTCTTCGGCAGCAATGACTTCCGCTCTCAGTGACATCCCCAGGTAGGAATTCGAATTCATTTTAATAAATTCTTTTTCTCCCTGGTCTTTCAGACAGTACCGCGGGCCAAACTTGCCTACAGCTGGTTTTACTGTAGTGATGATTTTTTCGGTGCCTTTGGCCCGGCCGCTTGAAGATAATTCTGTCAGATGCTTATATAAACTTTCTGTTACTCTATTCAGCGGCATAAGACTCCCTTGTGTAACTTAGGTTTGGATAATTACTATCGCACAGGCGTATTCTTTAATGTGTGAGAGGGAAACCTTGATGTTAGCAAAGCCCTTAGATTCGGCAAGAGCTCTTGCACTACCACTAAGAATGACTGTCGGTTTCCCCAAGTCATCGTTTTCGATGGAGATTTCGGCAAATGTCAGTCCGCCGCGATAGCCGGTTCCGATTGCCTTGAAAAATGCCTCTTTGGCGGCATAGCGGGCAGCGTAGTGTTGCGCCCGGTTGGCTTTAAACGATTCGCAATATTCAATTTCTTTTTTTGAGAATATCTTTGTTTTAAATCGAGTCTGGCTGTCAATCTGTTTTTCGATTCGGGCGACTTCGATTAAATCTATTCCAAGACCGAAAATCAATATTCTGATCTTTCCGTGTCTGAATTAATTTTTTGGCGCAAGTTTTCAATCATATCGGCTGTCATTTTATCTAGGTTGTACTGCGGCTGCCAGCCCCATTCTTGTCGAGCCGTTGAGTCGTCAATTGAATCGGGCCAGGAGTCGGCAATTTGCTGGCGTATCGGGTCAATATCGTAATCAAGAGTAAAATCGGGGATAATTTTCCGGATTGAGGCTGAAAGCATCTCGGGATCAATACTCATCGCCGTGATATTATAAGAGTTCCGATGAGTCAGTTTTGCGGGATCAGCTTCCATCAGGTCCGCTGCGGCTCTAATTGCATCGGGCATGTAAATCATGTCAAGATATGTCCCGGCTTTGATATAGCAAGTGTAATGCATCTGTTGTATTGCAGAATAGTAAATTTCAACGGCATAATCGGTTGTTCCACCGCCCGGCAAAGTTTTATAAGAGATGATCCCGGGATAACGCAAACCCCGGGTATCTACTCCAAAGCGCTTGAAGTAATAGTCACAGAGAAGTTCGCCAGATACTTTTGTAACCCCGTAAATAGTAATTGGTCGTTGCACGGTATCCTGGGGAGTATTCATTTTCGGGGTGGTTGGTCCAAAAGCGCCAATGCTGCTCGGGAGAAATAACCTGCAGCTGTATTCCCGGGCGATTTCAAGAACGTTGTAGAGACCGGAGATATTGACCTTCCAGGCAACTTGAGGATTTTCTTCGGCGGTGGCCGAGAGAATCGCTGCCAGGTGATAAATTGTGCTGATCTTATGCTCTTTGAAAAATTCGTGCAATTGCTTGAAGTCAGTTACATCCAGAAAAAAGTAATCACAGTTCAAGGCAATGTCATCGGCGCGTAGATTCCTGATGTCTGTGGCAATAATCTGGTCGAAGCCATAACGCTGTCCAATTTCTTGTGACAGTTCCGATCCGATCTGTCCCAAGGAACCCGTAATTAAAATCTTGCCCATAGAAACTCCCCTAAAAACCCTCGATTTTCAATATTGGGAAAATGGCTTTTGTTGTTAAGTAATATAATCTGAAAATCTCCTCTTTTCATCCCGAAAAAGAATCGGAATAGAGCTAAATAGGTACAAAAACTACGCCATACAAAATTGTGCCAATATGCGAATGCATGCTGTTAAAAGTTACATTTGTATGAATGTTGTTTTTCGCCTGATGTAAAGATTGTCGCATTTACTGCTGAAAAGTCAAATTAGCGACTGCTATTGACACCCATATTTGCCTGAAAATTGTGTATTTGTACTCAACAATCTTCAATTATTTAATCGGCTCCCATTCCGCAATTGTCTCAATTTCCACCTTGGTCTGAGGCTCGGTTGTCCAGAACTCATTGGAATTGTAGGTCCAGCCCATAGTTTCGGATCCGCCCCCGCTTTCGGTAGTTATCAAAAAGCGATTTGCAAGATGCCCGAAATAATTTGCCTGATCACGCGGTAGTTCATTGTCACCGCCACTGGGATCCACAGGTATCCAGCCGTAGTTTGGCAGGTATACTTCCACCCAGCGGTGGTAGACATCGTCCATACTGGCATCATCACCGCGAACTACCACCGAACCGATGTAGCGAGCCGGCAAACCCGTTGCCCGGCACATGGCGATATAGACAAACGTGTATTCTGAGCAGGACCCATTGCCACGGGCTAATACTGTTGGTGCGGTGTTCCAGCCACCAGTGCGCTCGTAATACATCTTTTCGATCAGGTAATTGTAGATTTTGCGGGCGATCCAGTAGGGATTTTGTTCGTCGCCAACACACTCTTGCACTGCCTTCTGGATAACCGGATGACTGATCTGGTATTTTTCATTGTCTTCCAGGTAAAGGGATTTGACATCTTTGGGAATGTCGTTTAATGATCCGACTTCATCCGGGTAGATAAAATATCGGACTTCATAGATGGTGACATCGGTGACAGAGACAATCTCCTGCACTGCTTGAGCTTTCAGATCTTCAGTATGGTAAAGAGCTGTTTTTTGACCCCATTTATCACTGATAATCTTGGTAAACTTGGGTGTATAGGAGATCTCTTTATTAAGTTGCTGATTATCTCGATTTACCGGGATAGCAAGATGGACATCCGCTGATTTAATTGAATTAGGCCCAAGGTTTCTAATCTGATGGGTAAAGGTAATACTGGCATGCCTTTCGTTTTTACGAACGTACTTGTCACCGTCGCAGACCTTTAGCTGGTAGAGTTTGTCATTCTGATAATCCACAGCCCAGAGAGTTTTGCCATCGTATGCTAGTCCACGGGTAAATGGTCCTGGCGCATCAGTAATCAAGAGCACGCAGCCGCTTTGGGGATCAACCATATAAATTTCGTCATTGATTCGGTCGGAGATCCAGAGGTGTTTTCCGTCAAAGCACAATCCCCGTGGATCCTTTGCCGGAGCTGGGAACTCGCGAATTGTAGTGCCATCATCAGGGCTGAACTGGATAATTTTATCGGAGATCTCGTCGCTACACCAGAGGTATTTTCCATCCCAGGCTAAATCCCGTGGACTGCCCTCAGGCGCATCAATGGTTTTCAGAATGGTGCCGGTTGCCGGATCGAGCTGATAAATCTTGCACTCTTTCCAGTCGGCATTCCAGAGTGTTTTCCCGTCCCAAGCCAGTCCCATTGGCCAAAAAGCTGGAGAATCAATTGATTTAATTACTGCCCCATTTTTGGGATTGATGCAGAAAATTTTATCGGCTTTGCGATCAGCCAGCCAGAGATATTTCCCATCGAACTCCAATCCGGTTGGACAACTGCCAGGGGTCTTAAATTCTTGCAGTACCGCGCCAGTAAAAGCACCAGCATATTGGTTTAATAGAAAGCAGGCGATAATAAGGAGCATCGTTTTCTTCATTATTGACCTCCATCTCGATTTTTTAGAAAATTAATAGAAAAAGGTGACATAAAGGGCGGATAGCCAGATTAAGGTTGATTATATAAATGATTTAGCCCTTCGAGGTAAGGTTCCACACCACTGCCCAGGAATCGGGTTTTGGCAATGTCCCTAAGGACTGACTGTGTGAAATTTTCTTCAGCAAAGGGGAACTCTTTTACGTAGACCTCGATCGTCGGTATTCTCAGAATTGCCAGTAATTCCCGCAGGCTGTAAGCAGTCCGGCTTAGCGCTCCGGGACCGATGATAACTCCGGAAATCTCGTTGCGACGACGGCAAATGGTTTTCAAGATATCTTCTTCGGAGTAAAGTTGGAAAATTTTTAGCTCCAGATTAAGCTCAATTGCTCTTTTGCGAAGAGCTTTGTTGACCTTATCCAGTGTAAGCCGCGTGCCGGTTGAAACAGAGACCTTGCCCATTAGTGGCATATTGGGGCCATGAATCACCATAATTTTCATAGTGGAAAAATAATAGGGATAACGTTCATAAACAACAGTCTTGTGGGAAGGTAGATATCTAGGGTCCAAAGTAAACAAGCTCAAACAAGGTTTTGCCTTTTATTTAAATCCTGGTAGATTAATGTCAAAGGATAAAGGATAGTTCGTATGTTTAATCATTTTTTCAATTACTTGAATGAGCTCTATCAATTGATCTTACCTATTTGGACTTATACCCTGATTCAGTCTAAAATAATCAATATTCAACTGGGGCGGGCACTTGTTGCCATTCTCTTTATATTCTTTGGACGCCCAATATCCCACTTTCTGGCTGACAGGATAAATGCTCTGTTGATAGACCGCCTCATTCGAGACAAAAAGACCCGTCACTGGCTGAAAGAAAAAATGAGTCTCTTCCTGATACTCATTATTTTCATTCTGGCCCTGCTGATTCTGGGATTTTCAAAAGAGGTTTTATTGAATATCTGGAAATTAACGATTTTTACAATCCATGATAATGAGGTGATATTAGGCAATGTAATCATCGGGTTTATTCTGTTAATTCTCGGGGCAGGTTTGTCCAAATACCTGGCGGGCCGGATTGTTCTGCTAATCCCCAAACGTTTTCGTGAAGATGTATCCGCCAAAAATGCGCTCGGGGCTATTTTCAAATATATTCTCATTGTTTTTGTTTTCTTATTTGCGCTGAGTGTGGCGGGAATTCCTCTAACCGTATTTACTGTCATCGGTGGGGCCTTTGTTCTGGGTATTGCTCTGGGCAGCCAGAGCCTGGTGAATAATTTTCTCAGTGGATTAATTCTGATGATGGAACGTCCACTTAAAGTTGGCGACATTGTGGAACTCGAGAACCAGCGTGGAGTGGTGGAGGAAATCGGGGGGCGTTCGACCCGCATCCGTACCTTCGAGAATTATCGTATGGTCATGCCAAATAGCAAGCTGTTGGAAAATACGGTTATCAACTGGTCTTTAGTAGATAACTACTTGAGGCGCGAGATTAATGTAGGTGTTGCCTATGGATCACCAGTTCGGCAAGTACATGACCTCCTACTGCAAGCAGTCAAGGGGCAGCAGGATATAGAAAACCAGCCTGAACCTTTTGTAATATTCACTGATTTCGGGGATAATGCCCTGATGTTTCGCTGTTATTTCTGGGTTGAGATAAGTGAAAACACTAATGTCCTTGTGATCGAGAGTAATGTCCGTTTCCGGATTGATGAGTTATTCCGGGATGCCGGAATTGTGATCGCCTACCCTCAGCGCGATGTACATTTGGATTCGCTAAAACCGGTGGAGTTAAAGATCGTCAATCCATCATTTGATAATGCTGAAGAAGAAAAACGCAGTAATCGAGGTTGATAGTCTAAAATGCCCTGTTAGATAATCGGGGGTCATCGCTGTATATTGACCATATCCACACAGCGGTATAAGGATGAAGCCAATCAAGTTCCTGAAGAGCCCAGAAGGGACCGCCGGGATTGAGTAGCCGCTGGTTTTTTGATTTAAGCAGGAGGCGCTCGCCGTCTTGGCGGTATTTTATATAACCCGTTGCTTTACAATCCAACCGCCAGCGATCGCCTACTGGTGATGCTTTTGCTTCGAGAGTTACCGGATTCAGTGCCAAAGCGACCCGTTGGTCACTAGTATAATCATTCCAGGTTATTTTGCGGGCGGGTAAATTATAGTGAGACACATTCCGCTTCTGGTGATTTAAGAGAATGATCCAGTTATTAATTACGCCAATTACTTTTGGAGATTTCATTGCAAAGGCGGATCTCCATGTCCGGATCTCATTTGCGGGAATACATAGCCGTAAAACCTCTTTTCCAAATTCAGGTGCCCCAATAAATTGAGCATAGATGCCATAGACAAGATTTGTGTTGTAAAGGGCAACTTTATCCATAAATGTAAAGCTACTAATTCCACGCTGCCCCAGATTATAGCTCCAATGATTCAGTCGCATTTGTATTTCTTTCATCGGGAACGCGGAAAAAATTACGATTAGGGCAATTGATACAATAAGTATCCCGATTTTAATTATTGTCAGATAAAGTTCATCTAGTTTTAACGGAAGGAATATTAACAGCAACAGGGTGGAAAAAGCTATCAGGATTGGTCCTCTGATAAATAGGGACCAGATGAAAAGAATGAAAATAAAGACAGATATAAAACTGAGAACTATTGTAGCAATTAGCTTACTTACCTTGTAGATAAAAGCCTTATCGGTTACATTCATTAAGTAGTCCTCCTCCTGATTGATCTAAAGCGGAATATATTGAAAAAATATACAAAACAAAAAAATTTTAACTTTACCCTGGTGAAACGATTTTTACGAAATTCATAGCTTGTTTTTGCAATGGCTAAAAATTTTTACCCTATTTTCCTTGATATTTCTAAATTTATTGAAATTCGGAGGGTGTATGGCAATTGATATTTTTCCCGTATCCAATCCAAGAGAGAAGCACCAGTTTATCCGTCTGCCCTGGAAAATCTATCGCGGTAATCCTTACTGGGTACCGCCTCTGCTGATTGACCAGAAAAAGATGTTTAGCAGAAAACATTGCCCGTTCTTTGAACATTCTGAGGTGGAATTTTTCCTTGCCAGGCGGGATGATAAGATATTAGGGCGAATTGCGGCAATTAAGAACAATAACCATTTGAAAGTCTACAATGACGGGGTAGGTTTTTTCGGGTTTTTCGAAACCGTGAATGACCAAGAAATTGCCCATGCTCTGCTTAACCGGGCCGGGGAATGGTTGAAAGTAAGGGGATTAAAAGCTATTCGGGGACCTGAAAACTATTCCCAGAATGAGACGGCGGGACTACTAATAGATGCTTTTGATAAACCGCCGGTGATTGAGATGACCTATAATCCACCTTATTATGTCGAACTCATCGAGTCAGCCGGTTTTCGGGAAAGAATGAAGCTCTTTGCCTATGCTATTGAGGGGGCAAACGAAATTCCTGAGCGGTTAGCCCAGGTTGTCGAGAGTATTCGCCAGAATGCCGATTTCATTGTGCGACAAGTCAATATGAAACGAGTTGACGAGGAAGTCGAAAAGATCAAAAGTGTTTATAATGCAGCCTGGTCAGAAAATTGGGGAGCGGTGCCATTTACGGATAACGAAATTAAAAAGCTGAAAGGTGATCTGATAAGTATTGTTATTCCAGACCTGTGCTTTATCGCCGAGATCAATGGTGAAGCTGTGGGTACTTCTATCACAGTCCCGGATTTTAATGAGGTGTTAATTAAGCTGAAAAATGGGCGTCTCCTACCCATCGGGATTTTCAAGCTGCTCTGGTACCGGCGTAAAATCAGTGGTGTCCGGACAATAATCATGGGAGTTAAAAAAGAGCAACGTCATAAGGGTATAGACATAGTATTCTATTACGAAACTTTTAAAAACGGCCTTAGGCTTGGATTTCATAAAGGCGAGATGTCTTGGATTCTGGAAAATAATATTCCCATGCGTCAGGCCTTAGATAAAATTTATGGCACTCGGATCTACAAGACCTACTGCCTCTATGAAAAGGATCTTTGAGATTTGCTGAAAAAGCTATTCAGAGAATATCTAAGTATTATCAAACCCCTGCCGATTGAAGGAGTTCCCGATCTGGTCCTCTTCCGGCCAATCGCTTTCGTTCTGGTCAAGATACTCCGCTATGTTCCAGTTACTCCCAATCAAATTTCTATGTCCGCTATCCTAACCGGAGTCGGTGCCGGTATTTATTTTGCTACAGGAACACAAAAAGGTTTGATCAATGGAGGCATTCTCTGTCTCTGCGCGGTTGTTTTGGATTGCGCTGATGGGATGTTGGCTCGACTTAAAAATCAAGGCTCACCGCTCGGTAGAATAATTGATGGGATTGTGGATTATGCCAATGGCATTGCAATTTTCACCGGGCTTGCAATCGGCCTGACCAAGATGTCTAGGCATTATTTTCTACCGGCCTGGATATTAGTCCTGATTGCCGGGATTTCAGTGATTTTTCACAGTATCCTAGTTGATTATTACCGCCAGCAGTTTTGTATCCAGGCACTAGGGATTCGCCACTCGTCTCGAGAAGAGATTGCTGAATTATCCGCAGAACTGGTAAAACCCTATCGGGGTAAGCGACAATATATTAATGAATTGATTATTAATATCTACCTGTATTATTGCCGGTTCCAGCGGATTAATTCTCCCCGGGAAAAACATTTTGATACCAATAATTACTATCGAGTAAATGTCTATCTGCTACGACTCTGGCTGATGATCGAGCAATCGCTGCGGGTGCTGATCCTGGCAATTGCGTGTTTTATATATAGACCTGAAATTTTTTTATTTTATGTCATTGTCCTGGCAAATGCTTGGGTATTAATTATGCTGCCGGTTCAAAAAATATTTGATCGGAGAATTAAACTCCATGATGCTTGAATTTAGCCTAATTTGAGGTGCTGATGAGAGTATTGGTAACCGGAGCTACAGGATTCATTGGCAGTCACCTTGTCCCAGCACTATTAGCCCGGGGTTGGAGTGTGTGCTGTCTGGCAAGGACTACCAGTCGGAAACCAACAGAATTTGAGCAGCATGTTCAATGGGTTATAGGCGATCTTTTAGATCGAGAGTCACTGATTAAAGCTACTAAGGGGGTTGATGCCGTAATTCATTTGGCGGGAGTTATCAAGGCAAGAAATCCAGAAACATTCACAAAAGTAAACGTATCTGGTACCAGAAATCTTTTAGAGGCTTTAATATCGTCAGAGAGTTCAAGTCCGACCTATGTCTTTATCAGTTCACAGGCAGCTCAGGGACCTAGCCCTTCTCGGTTGCCACTTCCGGAAAATGCTCCAGCGCGACCAATTTCGCGGTATGGTTGGAGTAAGCTGCAGGCTGAGGAAGTTGTCTTGAAATATAAGGATCAATTGCAGTGGGTAATTTTACGTCCCTGCACAGTCTATGGTCCTGGCGACCGCGAGTCGCTGGCGTTTTTCAAAATGGCAAATTATCATGTGAATCCCATAATTGGTTGGCACTCTGTTTATATTAACTTGGTGTATGTGACAGATTTGGTCAACGTTATTATCCGCGTTTTAGAGAAGGATATTAGCCAGGGAGAAATATTCAACGTAACCGATGGCAGGGATGCCTATCTGTTAAGGGATGTTATCTCTGCAGCGGCTCAATCATTGGGAACCTGGACCATACCAATATTCCTGCCCAGATGGTTACTGAGAACAGCTGCTGTGGTAAATGATTTAGTAGGAATGATTACCAAGCGTCCCAGCATGTTGAATAGTGACAAGTATCATGAAATGACCGCCCAATATTGGAGTAGTTCTGCTGAAAAATTACATCTAAATTTGAACTATGACCCTGAGTATGATATCTGTAAGGGTTTTCAAATCACCGCTGATTGGTATCAAGAGCATGGATGGCTATGAAAGATTTTAGCGAATATCTCGAACGTTTCAAGCGGGGCATTTTCCCGGTGGATTACTTGATCCTAATTTACAGCACCATGATGTTAATTATATCAATAGTATTTTACTTGGAGCTGGGAAAACCGCTGCTGTTTCTGTGTCTTAATCTTGCATTTATCTACCTGTTGCTTTATCTGATATACTTTGAGGAGCGGAGATTTGACTCGGTGCATTACTGGATCCATACTTGGCTGCCCATTCTGACATTTATTTTTTACTATGCTCAGAGTACTTCGTATGACAATTTGATTTTTCATCACACCTTTGATCCCGTTCTGCAACGTTGGGAGGGTCAACTTTTCAATGTTCCGCTCAATAGAATTATGGCGCCATATGTCAATAATCTATTTGCTGATGAAATGATGCACTTTTTTTATTTCTCTTACTATCTGATAATTTTTGTGCCCGGGGTAATAATGTTGTTGAATCGCAATAAACGGATCCACGAAATGCTTTTTACCCTGACAGTCATGATGTATTTCCATTATCTCATTTTCATGATTTTTCCCGGTGATGGACCGGTATTCGAACGACCGCAGATTTTTACCAGGGGCGTTTTGTTTATCCCCGTTTTGGACTTTATCTATAAATTTTTTGGAGAGCAAGGGGGTGGCGCTTTCCCCAGCACGCATGTGACGACCTCAGTTATTGTATTGCTTTATAGTTTCGAAAGTTTTAGGATCAGATCCTGGCCAATTAATCTAACGGTGATTGGCATCATTATCGCTACGGTCTATTGTAGTTATCACTATACTGTGGACGCAATTGCTGGAATCGTCAGCGGTACGTTATTTTATTTTATTGGGAAATACCTTTACTCTATTTGGGATCATCACGCGGAGCTGCCCGCTGAATGATAATTTCTTGAATCAATCGGCTGGTTGCCTTTGTTACGGTCAGTTCCAGGTTGGGCAGGCTTAATTTTTCGCCGGCTTTTGGGATGCGTTTTAAATGATGAATGATGAAACCGCCGACGGTCTCGTAATCACCTTCTGGGATTTTGAGCTCAAAGTGTTCATTCAAATCCTCGACTGTCATGCGGCCATTAGTGACAATTGAGCCATCTTTTTGTAAGGCATATAGTCGCTCTGCTGCATCATATTCATCTTCAATGTTGCCCACGATTTCTTCGAGGATGTCTTCAACCGTAGCAATTCCTACAGCGCCGCCGAATTCGTCCACGACTACGGCCATACTGCGACCGTTATTTTGTAGGTTTTTCAGTAGCTCGGTGACTCCCATTGTAGGCGGGATGTAGTAAGCTGGGCGAATGAAAGGCTTAATCCGCTTCGAAGATTTTTCCCCCAGAATGTCGAAACTAATCAGAATCCCGATAATTCTATCTACCCGGTTGTGATATATCGGCAAGCGACGATGCTTTGTCTGGGTAAACTTATCGCAAGCCTCTTTGATGGTGGCTTGGTCACTGAGTGCCGTAACATCAATTAAGGGAACCATGATTTCCCCTACTTCCGTTTCAGTGAAGTGCAGCAGGCGGTTGATCATTTTTCTTTCGCTCGGTTTCACATCGCCTTTTTCGTGTTTCATTTTCATCAGCAGCTTCAATTCCTCTTTGCTGATGATCCCGAGGTTTTCCTTCGAGTTACTGCCCCCAAATGGCAAAGCAAGCAGGGCAGCCAATTTTGAGAATAGCCACACCAGGGGAAAGAGCACTACAGTAAACAGCCGCAGGACAAAAATAATTCGAGGTGCCATCCAGTCGCTTAGCTGCTGAAAGATACTTTTAGGAACGATCTCGGCGAATACCAGATTGATGAAGGTCATAACGATAATGGCAATTGGGACACCTATTCCGCCCAACCATGAGTAAAACTGCGAGGTTGCCAGAGTCGTTCCAACGACGATACAGATGTTTGTACCCAGAAGGGTTGTCCCCAGAATCCATTCCGGCTTCTTTATCATTTCAATTACCTGTTGTGAAGGGCGGTGGCCGGACTTGGCCAGGTGACGGGCGCGTAGCCGATCTACCGAGACCATGGCAATCTCGGCGCCCGAGAAAAATGCCTGCCCGAGAATGCAAAAAACGATGATACCGATTGTAACCAGCTCAGACATTATAATCTCTTCACAATCAGGGTTTCGATTCGGTTGCCAATAACTTTTTCGACGGTGAAGTTCATGTTCAAGTAGTCGATTGAATTTTTTGGTTGGGGTAGTTCGCCAAACAGCGAAAAGATGAATCCGCCGATTGTATCAATCTCTTCGGAGACAATATCTGATCCGATCAATTCGTTAAATTCATCCAGAGGCATATTTGCTTTTATTCGGAATAAATATTCGCTGAGCCGTTCATATGGGACATCATCTTTTTCGTATTCGTCGCTAATCTCGCCAAAGATCGCCTCGAGAAGATCTTCCATTGTGACCATACCCTGAACCCCGCCGTATTCGTCTAATACGATCGCCATCGAAATCTTTCGGAGCTGAAAATTATGGAATAGCTCGTCCGCCCGTTTTGTGATTGGTACAAAGTATGGCTTACGCAGGATTCTTTGCAGGATTTTTTCCGACTGTTCGGTTTTGGTTGTATCGAGACCAATCAAATCTGTGGCAAATAAGATTCCGGCAATATTATCCCGATTGCCGCGATAGATTGGAACTTTAGAATAGTGTTCTTCTTTTATTTTGTTGATCATCTCTGTTAATGGCATCTCAGCGGGCAAATAGAACATATTCGCTCGGGGAGTCATCACATCGTCCATATGGGCATCACCAAAATCAAATATCCGATAGATGTAGTCCTTCTCCAGTGCGGCGAGAATGCCTTCCTTTTCCCCCTCGTCAACGATGGACTTAATCACATCTTCATTCAGGATGCTGGGAGTACGTGAATTGCTCTTGATAAAGAGATTCACAATGCGGTCAGAGATTGCCCGGATGAACCAGCGGATAGGGGTTATGATCTTAGAGAAGAAGGTCAAAGATGCTGCCACAAATAAGGAAAATTGCTCATTCCTCCTTATAGCAATGGTTTTAGGGGTGATTTCGCCAACTAACAAAAGGATCGGTAGCACAATAGCAATATTAATCCAGGGCACATCGCGGCCGATTATCTGGATAATTAGGGCTGCTGTAATGGAGGTAAGCGAAGTGTTGACAAATTGATTACCGAGTAAAATCGAAATTATCAAGCGGCGCGGCCGTTCCAGTAGTTTTTCTACTTGACGCCCACGATGTTCATTAGTGACGATTAGTTTTTCCATTTGGATCCGGGAGAGTGAGAAAAGGGCGGTTTCAGAGCCAGAAAAATATCCGGAAAGGAGTAATAAAACCAGAAGCAGAACTATTTCGATGATCAATAAACTCATGGTGAAAATCTATCCTCGAATTCTTTCATTACTAATAATTTAATTTTTATGTTCTGTTTTCCAAAGTCCAACCAAAAACGGTCATCAAATTCCTTGATTTTGAATACGCTAATGTTAAAATTCTAGTCAAATGATAGCAATAGACCACCATTTATCCAGAAGTTCAGATGGAATGAGAAAGCGAATTTTCGCTTTTCTATCTGGGATTGCCATTGTCAGCGCTCTAATTATTTACCTCTTCGTTACAAGCCTGTTTTCCATTCCAGTCGAAAGGGATACTAGCAAGAAGCTATATTCCGTTAATTTCATCCACTGGAATGATTTTCACAGTGCTAACCTCCCCTATATTGCCCGCTGGGGCAGACATAAAGGCAGCTTGGTTGGGGGCTATGCTAACCTCGCCGGATATGTTGATTCATTGCTCATAATTTATCCGGAGGCGGTTGTGCTAAATGCTGGCGATGATTTTCAGGGGACGCCTATTTCATCCTTCACCAAGGGAATGTCGCAGATCTTAATTCTTAACCGAATCATACCCACAGCTTTTACGATTGGAAATCATGAGTTCGATTACGGATGGGATAATTTGACCGACTGTATGCAACACGCCCGTTTTCCGATTATATCCTGCAATCTTTATGATTCGACTAAAGGGGGCTTGGCGGTTGATCCCTACATTGTCGTTGTGTCCAACAAGATCCGAGTTGGCATAGTTGGTCTGATCATGGAATCCCTCAGTTCTACAGTTATGCCGCTCAATATGAAGGGCTTGGCGGCGCTTGACCCGGTTGTTGCTATCCGGCGGCAGGTAGATTTGCTAAAAGATATAACCGATCTGATTGTTGTGCTCAGCCATAATGGTTTCGTCGAAGATTCACTCTTAGCGCTTCAGTTAAGTGATGTGGATCTAATTTTTGGGGGACACTCTCATACAGTGCTCTTTCAACCGGTTAAGGTTAACGATATTTTAATCTGTCAGGCCGGCAGCCGGGGGCAATTACTGGGGCATTTGCAAGCTACCGTAGATACTGAGAAAAAGATAGTCCGGGATTATCAGTATGAGTTAATCGAGAATGTAGTGGGGCAGGTCGTCCCAAATCCGGAAGTATCTCGGGTGGTTGACTCTTTGGAAGCGATACTTGGAAGCGAAATGGACAAGGTTGTTGCAGAGCTCATTTCGCCCTGGATCCGAAACAGCGATGGAGAATCTAACCTTGGCAACTGGATCTGTGATGCGATCCGGGATTATTTTCAGGCAGATATAGCTTTTCATAACAGCGGAGGTATCCGCAAGGGAATGGATGCCGGACCTTTGAGGGTGCGTGACATCTGGGAAATATCCCCTTTTGATAATACAATTGAAATTCTTCAGATAACTGGAGATCAACTATTATCTCTACTTGATTGGAGAATTAAGCATCCCCGGGATCTGCTGCAGATTTCAGGAATCCGTTTGATCTATGATACGAATGAAAAAGTGCTTGTTTCGGCAACTGTCGCTGGACAGCAAATTGATCCGAAACATATCTACAGCATTGCAGCAAATAACTATATTACGGCTAATTTAAAACGTTTTTTTGGTCTTGATCCCAGTGAGGTTAAAATTAAGGACAGCGGACTGATCTGTCGGGATATTCTCATAAAGGCAGCTGAGCAGCAAAAACGGATTGACAGTAAGGTAGATGGCCGATTGGTGTTGCAATAGAATGTGAAGGTCTTGAGAACCAATAAACTGATTGACTTTATCGTCTAAAAGTAGTTACATTTGGCGGCTTTTTAAAGGGTGATTGGATCGGTTAACAGAGGGCACAAATCAGATTGTTCCCCAGAATTATGCGATTCATGGTGGGTGTAGCTCAGTTGGTAGAGCGGCAGGTTGTGGCCCTGTTGGTCGCGGGTTCAAGTCCCGTCACTCACCCCTTACTTTGCCGGCGCCATCGTCTAGTGGTTAGGACACCACGCTTTCAATGTGGTAACCGGGGTTCAATTCCCCGTGGCGCTACCACGCAGCAGGCCGATTAAGGACCTTATATTGAGGATTATTAAACTATTCTGATTTTTATCGGATTAAAATTATTGTTGAAAATTAGCCTAAAAGGGGTTATTATTTCAAAGAAAGTAGTGCCAATACAAAATGTCATTCAAAAGTCTACCATGAAAGATCCCTTTTTAGCGTGATTATACTAGCTAAAATAGTATCGATTATTTTTCACCCTTTTATTTTTGCTCCGCTTACTTTTCTCTTATTACTGATCCACTCCGACCATACTCTTTCGGTAAAAATAGTAACTTTTATGATAGTTGTAATTACTACTGTAGCCGTTCCGCTTAGTCATGTGATTTACATGAAAAAGCACGGATTCACCGCAAGTGTTGATATTCCTGAAAAGGAGCGACGTTTATGGCCTTTCATTTTGAGTATCCTGAATTATGTCGTTGCCCTGCTAATCTTATGGAAGATGCAAGCCTCCCGTCCGATCCTGGTGCTGATGTGGGCCTATGCCTTCAATACGGCCGTTGCTACGATTATTACCAGATATTGGAAGATCAGCATCCACGGAATGGCATTTGGCGGTCCGGTGGCCGCCTTGGGTCAGGTCATTTCGGCTTATTTTTATTGGTCGCTACCCTTAATGGGATTAATTCTATTCTCGCGGGTAAAATTAATGGCGCATACCCCGCTGCAAGTGGTCGCGGGTACATTTTTAGGCTTTATCCTAACCTATATCCATTTTAAATTATTGATGTAGCGATGAAAGAGGAACTTCTAGCTGTAGTCTTGGGTGGGGGTAAAGGAACTCGCCTCTTCCCTCTTACTAAGTATCGTGCTAAGCCGGCCATCCCTTTTGGCGGTAAGTTTAGAATTATAGACATCTCGATCAGTAATTGCATCAATAGTGGAATTGATCAAATATTTATTCTAACCCAATTTAACACTCGTTCATTACACCGCCACATTTATAGTACTTATCGGCTTGGTCGCTTTTCGGAGGGGTTTGTTGATATTCTGGCAGCCCAGCAGACTGCGGATAATATGAACTGGTATCAGGGTACCGCTGATGCCGTGCGCCAGAATTTACGATACATTACCGAGGTCACCGCGCAATATACTATCATCCTTAGTGGTGATCAGCTCTACCGTATGGACTATTATGATTTTTTAGATACACATGTAAAACAGCAGGCCGATTTGACCATTGCGGTAAAACCCGTAAGTTGTGCTGAGGCACCAAAGTTTGGGATTCTGCAAGCCGATGCGAATGGCAGAATCTTTAAATTTGTCGAGAAGCCTGCAATTGATACCCTGGATTCTCTTAAAAGCCCCGGGCTTCCCGCGGAGACTCCTCTGCTTGCTTCAATGGGAATCTATATTTTTAGTATCAATATTTTGGTGGATGTATTGAATAAGTCAGATGGTGACGACTTTGGTAAGCATATAATCTCGACCGCGATCGATAACTATCGGGTAATAGCGCATCAGTTTAAGGACTATTGGCGGGATATTGGTACGATAGATTCTTTCTTCTTAGCCAATTTGGAGCTTACCGCATTAAATCCGCCATTTAGTTTTTATGATGATAAATTCCCGATTTACACCCGATCCTATTTTTTACCGGGAACACGTCTTGATAATTGCCACACCGAACAGGCGCTAATAGCTGAAGGATGCTTCATTGAGCAATGTCAGATTAAGAATGCTGTCATTGGTATTCGGACTAAGATTGCTCGAGATAGCAAGCTTGAAAATGCTGTCATTATGGGTGCCGATTATTATGAGTCTGAGAATTCAAAGAATTTACCTGCTGTAGGAATCGGGCGGGAATGTATCATCAAGAATGCTATTGTGGATAAAAACGCCCGGATTGGAAACAAGGTGGTCATTACTAATCAGCAGGGCAAAGAATTTTATGATGGGGCAGATTATTATATCCGTGAAGGAATTGTTGTCATTCCCAAAAACACCACAATCCCGGATGGCACGGTGATATAAAACAGCCTTAGGAATCAATTAATGTTCAGAAGTTTAAATCCATATCAAATCCCGCTTTTTCCGGATCTATTTACTGAGATAGAGGTGCCCTCTATTACGACTCTCCCGGAGTTTGATCATGCTCTGAAGAATTTTATCAAGCTCTCAGATTTCGGGGCTTTCATCGAGCTCAATATCAGCGGCATTGATAAAACCTACTCTTTAAATCTGAATGAGTTAAAAATTCCCAGACGTTATCTGATCGGCCGCAATGATACCAGCTCACCAGTTTTTCACCTATTTCCCCTTGCTTTACGTAAACATCTTAATCGTTTGAAATATGAGGTACGCTCATTTTTTACGAAAGCTAACAGTCTCAAAACATCCTTTGGGTACTTTCTGTTTCGGCCATACTTTCATTTGTGGGATTTCCAAAAACGGCAGTTCCTGACTGATGTTTCTGATTATTTAAGACAGGAGGTAGGCGAGCAAACCTATCATAAGTATTTTACGCATGCCTTTTCTCTCGGCATAGATTGGTTGAAAAGTCATCTTAAAAAGAAATTTTATCATCTCTTACCGGTAGATAGTCTTAAGGTAATCGGCGCTAAACGCCGCAGGCTTCAGAAGGCAAGCATAACCCTTTCTCAGATAGATCATGAAGATCCCGACTATTTGCTGAACGGCTTTTTGCTGAAAACAATGCATCTGCCGATTGTAATGGAGGACTATATTCAGGGGATCACGGTTCTTTCACACTTTAAGACCATTCCCCTCGAGCACCTCAGGAATGTTGAAATTGATACAATTGAAGATATCGCCGCCTTGATTAATAATTTTCCACCGAGATAATTTTTTTACTGAATTACCTTGTTCGATTCATACCCCAGAAATATGGAAGAGATGGTAGAACAACAGATTACTGCCAGGGATATTATTGATCCAAAAGTCATCCAGACGATGAGAATTGTTCCGCGTGATATGTTTATTCCACCAGCCCAGCGCCATTTAGCCTTTACCGACCAACCTCTGCCGATTGGTAAAGGGCAGACTATCTCCCAACCTTATGTTGTGGCGTTTATGACCCAGGCGCTCCAGGTAAACCGCAACTGCCGGGTGCTCGAAATTGGCACTGGCTCGGGCTACCAGGCAGCGATCCTCTCCCGTATTGCCAAGGCTGTTTTTACGGTTGAGGTTATTGGCTCGTTATTAGAACGGGCGCGCGAAGCTATCTCTTTACTGAATTACAAAAATATTTTTTGCAAACTGGGCAATGGCCGGCTTGGTTGGAAGGAGGAAGCACCTTTCGATCGAATTATTGTGACTGCGGCTAGTGCCAATATTCCGCCTTCATTGAGAGACCAGCTGGCTGACAAAGGTCGCATGATTATTCCGCTGGGTAAGTCGGAATGGAATCAGAACCTGGTTTTGATAACCAGGCGGGGAAAACAATTTTCTCAGGAGAAAATCCTGCCCGTACGCTTTGTCCCGCTGGTCAAAAACAGACACGAAAAATAGGAACGGGATTAATATGGATAGTTTAGAGTCGGTAACTTTTGAAAAATTCACTGCGGCAATCGAGGAATTGGGTCGGGGCGAATACGACAATTCCTGTTTTGAGCAATTCATGCGGGTCGGGACGCCTCAGCCGATTCGGCACATAGCCACCATTATGGAAGGTCTTTGCCGGCAGTTCAGGACCCGCGAACAACATCTGCAGGTCGCGATCGAAGAGTTGAAAGCGGCGCATTCCGAGTTAGAGCGTTTCAACGCCTTGCTCGATTCCCGGGTTAAAGAGCGCACCCGGGCCCTGGAGGAGGCTAATTCTTTACTCGAATCAATCTCGACCACCGATGCCCTGACCGGGATTAGTAATCGGCGAAATTTTGATGAAAAGCTGGTTCACGAGTACTCCCGATCAAGGCGGTATAAATCAAAGCTAAGTTGCATCATGTTTGACATTGATTTGTTTAAAAACGTCAATGACACTTACGGACATCTCTTCGGTGATGATGTGTTACGCATGATCGGACGGACGCTGCGCAAAGAGTTGCGAGCTCATGATATTTACGCACGCTACGGAGGAGAGGAATTTGTTATTCTGTTACCGGAATCGGGCGCGCATGGGGCCCAAAAGGTAGCCGAAAAATTACGTGGTCTGATTGCCGATACCGAGGTGCAAAAAGATGATATTCGGGTTAAAGTAGGTGTCTCCCTGGGAGTCGCCGAATTCGATC
>Ga0315554_1000139_pt1 | contig 38350 bp, 40 predicted proteins | sample SalMarSW160370MG_FD_202114 | JGI IMG/M metagenome (GOLD analysis project Ga0315554, IMG submission 202114) | Salt marsh sediment microbial communities from the Plum Island Ecosystem LTER, Massachusetts, United States - Salt Marsh Sediment SW1603-70 ...
CCTCCGGACAGATTGCTGCTGGAAACAGATAGCCCGGTGACCTACGGGCGGGGCAGCGCTCACGAGTTTGTTGCCAGTCCGGCTGACGTGCGGCGCTCTATGAAAGGCGCGGCGGCGTTGAAAGGACTGAGCGAGGATGAGATAGCGGCGGCGACCACCGAAAATGCGGAGAGGTTATTTGAGATAAGGTAGTAGATTTAGAAGTTTTTTTGATTATTGTTAAGGATGGCTAGGTGTTGAGGCGTTCTTCAACTGGGAGAAGTCAAACGGAAAGGCCACCAAAGCATTCAACAAAACAGGTATAGTCCATCTTGCTATATGTAAAAGGGGCTTTAGGCCAATAAAGTATTCGTGTGTAATTGAAATCGTATATGTCAAAGACGCTACGACTATGCCGCTGCAAATACCCACCATACCGCCGATAATCAGACCTTCAATAACGCTCTGAACATGCGTCATACCCCAAGTAATTCCAAAGAAGAGAGCGCCAAATATGAAAAATAATAGAACTCTGATACCCGCATCAGGATGCATATTAATCAGTGATGCAAATATTGTGCTAGTAATCCCTAGACTAATGAGTAGTTTTTTCATAACTCTCTTATATAGTACCTAATATAATTATACCAAATTCGTCAAATAATAGACTCGGTGATGACATATTACTTCACCAGCAGGGTGATGTAGTTTTATCTAAAAGCCCCAATCTACTACTCTCCCAGAATTTCCGCCACGTCGCTGATGTTTATTTCCAGCATCCTGACGTTAGCCAGGATGCGGTCGGCGTTTTTCTCCACGGTTGGAATACCGCTAGATATTTTTTTTAGTTTCTCGGCGTCCTTACGCAGAGATTCTATTATATCGGCCATTGCCTTGATATCGTATTGCTGTGCCATTGCTTTACTCCTAATGCTGTTTGGGTCGCTGGTCCTGGAAGCGCCGCGACTTTGCCTGCGACCGGGGCAGGCTCCCGTACTCGTGAAACTCTATTTTATAGCCCAGGTTCGTTTTTAATCTGAGCTGGTCGACAAGTACCGTCCGGATGGAGGCTTCATCGTTGACGTATTCGGGGACGATTTCCACCTTCAGCAAAATATCGTCGATGTCACCCTTCTTGGTGACCACCACCTGATACTCGTTACTCAACTGCGGGATGTCCCTGACCACCTCCTCGATAGCGGTAGGCGAAAGTAAAACGCCCTTGACCTTGGTGATGTCGTCGGCGCGTCCCATGATGCCGCCGTCCAGCAGGCGGAAAGTCCGCCCGCAGTCACATTGCCGGGTGTTCCACTGAATCAGGTCCTTGACGTCGAACCGGATGCACGGCTGCGCCATGCGGTTGAAGGTCGTCACCACCATTTTACCCATTTTGCCGGGTTCATCGATATATTCGCCGGTATCGACATCGATGACTTCAACCAGGAAGAAAGCCTCATTGACGTGCAGACCGGCCTGCTGCCGGCATTCCCAGCCCCAATGGCCTATTTCCGTGCTGCCGCACTGGTCGTAGACCTTGGCGCCCCAGGCTTCCTCCATGCGTTTCCGGGTGGCGGGGATACTGCCCCCCGGTTCGCCGGCCACGGTGATTTTATTTATCTGTAAATCTGTGAGAGGGTTAATGCCCATCTTGCGGGCGGTCTCGGCCATGCCCAGCACATAGGTTGGCGTAGCGCCCATCGCCGTGGCTTTCAGTTCTTGCATTTTCAAGATTCTTGCCTCTGTATTGAGGACGCCTCCGGGAATTACCTCGCAGCCGATTTTCTCAGCAGCGTAATGAGCACCCCAGAAGGCGATGAAGATGTTATAGCCAAAAGGCAGGAACAGGCGGTCGCCCGGTCGATAGCCCTGGGCGTAGAGAGCGTAGGCAAAGGACTCGGTGCCGTATTCCCAGTCCTGCCAGGTGTCCGCCTGGTAAACGGGCTGCCCGGTAGTGCCGCTGGTCTGGTGATATTCCGTCACCTGCTCCAGGGGTACGCTCAAGATATCGCCGTATGGAAAAGGGTCTTTACCCTGGGCGTCTCTTAACATAGACTTTTCAAATTTTGGCACCTTTCGGATATCCTCGAACGACTTTATATCACCGGGCTCTAATCCCGCATCGCCATACAGCTTATGGTAGAATTTGGAGTGCTCGAAAGCCCAGGTAAATATTTCCTGAAACTTTTTGAGCTGCAGCCGCTCAAGTTTCTCCCGCGGCAGTGTTTCCAGAATAGGATTCCAGTACTCATCGCTCTTCATGGGATGTACCTTTCAGATTATCAGTTAATAACTCAAAAAAACATTAGAGCCAGATATAATATACTGAAAAACAGCCTGAAATGGCAAATGGGATACAAAAAAGAGGCTGCTAGAGCCAGAGAGTTCATTCCATATGGAATAAAAACTAACGTTATATCTTCTTAATTATAACGGCATTGCTGAAAATTAATAGTAAAAATTAGTTGACAATCCCCGGGAATCATTATAAAATAATTCTGTATAGAACTTAATTAATCCCTGTCAGGCACAAATCGATGCGATTATGACCGTTAGTGAAGCCAGCAAAACGACCGATAAAACCCCACTGGGTACTCTTTTATCAATCCTCGTGTCTTTCGAGGTACTTGCCAGGTATCTCGAGGTTGAACTCAGGCGTCAAGATGCCACCCTTATTAAATTCAACATCATGAGCACGCTTTTCAAGAACGGGGGTGAGATGATGCCTTCGGAAATAGCTGAAAGCGTTTTCCGGGAAAAGAATTCCATCACGGCGGCCATAAACACACTGGAGAGAGAGGGAGTCGTACGGAGGGAACCTTCTACCGACGACCGAAGGTCGGTGAAGGTTATCATCACCGATAAAGGCTGGAAAAAAGCCAACCGTTTATCGCCCATCGCCCAGGAATTGAGCCGTGAGGCGCTGTCCTGCATAGATAAAGAGCAGCTAGAGACCCTCGTTGGCAATATGCGGACAATCAGAGAAAGCCTGCTGCCGAAAATAGCCAGGTCGTCCGGCAAGTAATTAAAAACTAAAGCTAGGTGGTATAGCGCGACCATAAAGAATTGCGCTGAATATAACAGTAGAAGGGATGGAATACCGGTGAAAGAGATAAGAATTCACGGAAGGGGTGGGCAGGGCGCTGTTCTGGCGGCCCGGATGCTGGCCAGTGCTTTCGTAGCCGAGGGGAAACACGTAGCCAGCTTTCCCATGTACGGTTTCGAAAGACGCGGCGCGCCCGTGGTGGCTTTTACCCGCTTTGACGATAAGCCCATACGCGTAAAGACCCAGATTTACAATCCGGACTGCCTGATTGTAATCGACCCCGGGCTTTTAACGCTGCCTACTCTGTTTACGGGTGTGAAACCGGAGGGAGTATTTATTCTCAATAGCGGTAAAAAGCTGCCCGAACAGCCCAATGAGAACCTGAAAATCGGCGGTGTGGTCAACGCCACCCAGATAGCGGTTGATGAAATCGGACGGGATATTCCCAACACCTGTCTGCTCGGCGCCTTTGCCGCCGCATCCGGCTGGCTGAAACTTGAGTCGATATTGAATGCCCTGCCGGACTATCTCAGCGGCGATATCCTCCAGCGTAATCTGAAAAGCGCCGAAAGAGGATACCGCGAAGTGGAGGTAACTAAATGGTAATTAAGCATAAGAATATTTTTAAAACGGAGAGTCCCTGGTCCAACGCCGATGAACTGCTATTGTGCCTGGATACGGGCAGCTGGCGAACGGAACGCCCGGTACTTGATAAAGAGAAGTGTAATTATTGCGGCCTCTGTTCCCTCTACTGCCCCCCGCAGTGCATGAGAGACAAAGGGGACCATTACGAGGTTGACCTTGCCTACTGCAAGGGTTGCGGCATCTGCGCCACGGAATGCCCGCGAAAAGCCATTACTATGGTCTCGGAAGGAGAGTTTGCTGATGGTTAGTGCTCAAAAAGGTCAGGTTAGAGTAATTACCGGCAATGCTGTCGGAGCCTATGGGGCGATGCTTTGCCGGCCGGAAGTGATAGCGGCATATCCCATAACTCCTCAAAGCGAGCTGGCGGAACAGCTTGCGCAGTTCGTTTCTAATGGTGACCTGGACGCTGAATATGTGGAAGTCGAGGGTGAAAACTCGGCGATGAATGTTGTCATGGCTGCCAGCGTTGCCGGCGCGCGTGTTTTTACCGCCACATCATCTTACGGACTGGTATTCATGTTCGACGCCCTCCAGGAAGCCTCCGGCTTCAGGGCGCCGATAGTCATGGTGAATGCCAACCGGGAAACCCCCGGCATACACTCCGTTTCCTCCGGGCAGCAGGATATGATTTCGACACGGGACACGGGATGGATTCAGATAATCGTGGAGAACGACCAGGAAATCCTCGACCAGATTATCATGGCCTACCGTCTCGCCGAGGACTATGATATACAGCTGCCTATCATGGTGAATTATGATGGATTTTATCTGTCCTACCTCGCCGAAGCCGTGGAAATCCCCGATATTGCCGACGTCGATGCCTTCCTGGCACCCCTGAAGAAGCAGCCGAAACGGCAGACGCTGGTCCCCGGGGTTCCTATCGGCTGCGGTACTCATGGTATGGAGATGGGCTATGTCGAAGCCCGTTACAAGCATTGCCAGGCCCTGGAACGTGTCAAGGGCAAGGTAGATGAAGTTGATAAAGCCTTCGGCGACTATTTCGGGCGGTACTACCACGGTCAGATAGAAGAGTACCGTACCGAAGATGCCGATATCGTAATCCTGACATCCGGCAGCGCCACCGGTACGGCACGTACGGTTATCGATTCCAAGAGGGAAGAAGGGATAAAAGTCGGCCTGGTCAAGTTGCGGCTGTTCCGCCCCTTCCCCGCCGAGAAACTCATCGAGGCCCTTAAAGGGAAGAAGGCGATAGGTGTTATCGACCGCAGCATTGCTTTCGGCTGGAAATACGGACCCATTTGTACGGAGTTGAGAGCCCTTTCGCCGGAAATCGGCCCCACCCCTATGTTGAGCTATATCGATGGCCTGGCCAATCTGGATATCACCATACCTCATATCGAGAGGGTGGTAGATGAAGTCAGTGCCGCGGCACAGGGCAAGCCCTATCAGGAAGTAACCTGGATACCGATGGAGGAATAAGAAAATGGTAGAAGGAACGAAGAAGAGAAACAGGGTATTTGATTATTTTTGTGAAGAAGACCAGTTCTCGGGAGGAGTTGCCTGGTGCGCCGGCTGCCCCCTGGAACTCACCGCCAGATTCGTACCGAAGGTACTGGGGAAGAATATGGTATTTGTCGGTACGCCCAGCTGCTCGGCGCCGGTACTTCACGGGCAGAATGTAGGGGCATGGCATCATTTAGCCTATCTGGCCTCGGTCATGACGGGAGTTCCCTCCAAGGCTACCGGACTTTCCCGGTATTTCCGGAGGACAGGTCAGGACGCCACCGTGGTCTGCTTTACCGGCGACGGCTGTGCTACCGATGTCGGTTTTCAGCCCTTAAGCGGGGCAGCCGAGAGGAATGAGCATATTATCTACATTGTTTACGATAATGAAGGCTATATGAATACCGGCAACCAGAGAAGCAGCGCCACACCGCTGGGGGCTGCCACCACCACGACCCCCGTCGGGAAAATTGGCCGCGGCAAGTCGACCGCTGCCAAGAACATGCCGATGATCATGCTCATGCACCGGCCACGGTACATGGCTACCGCTACCCTGAGCCACCTCGAGGACTTCGCCAAGAAGCTGCAGAAAGCCAAGGAGAAGGTAAAGGAGGGCTTCGTCTACCTTCATGTCTTCGCTCCCTGCCCCGTTGGCTGGCGTATCGATCCCAACAGAGTGATTGAGGTATGCCGTACCGCGGTACGGACCAATTACTTCCCGCTCTGGGAGGCGGAGTATGTTAAGCCCAAATTCACGCTGGAGGTAGCTAATCCCAGGCCGATTACGGAGTTCACCAAACTGATGCGGAAGTTCTCGCATCTGGATGAAAACGGATTAAACGATTTACAAAAAACAGTTAATGAGCGCTATTCACTGATAAAACATCTTTGTGAAATAAATAAAGAGTAAATATACAAAAAATTAAAATATAACGAAGGAGGTGGACGGGCGATATGGCAATGTCAGTAAAAGGAAAGCCAGAAATCTGGGACGACGAGTGGGTTAAGACCACCTGCGGCGGCTGTTACGCCACCTGCACGATACGCGTCCACCGGGTCAATGGGGTCGCGGTACAGGTTGAAGGCGAGCCTAATAATGATTTCGGTGCCCGGGGGGGTATCTGTGCGAAAGCCACGGCGATGTTACAGGCCCTATATGACCCCAACCGTATCAATTACCCGGTAAGAAGGACCAATCCCAAGAAGGGAATCTTTGAAGATCCCAAGTGGGAGAGGATTTCCTGGGACGAGGCGCTTGACGAGATGGCCAAGCGACTTAAGAAAATACGGGAGGAGAATCCCAACAAGCTCATGCACGGCGGTACGCCGTCGCCGGGCATGGGTCCCAACCTGCCGCTGGGATTCGGCGTTTTTGGAGCCGTATTCGGCACCAGGAACTGGCACGTCGGCGGCGCCGGCCTGCACTGCGGTAGCGGCTCGCATATGGGCGCCGGTCTCTACCACGCCTCGTGGTCGATTGTGCCCGACTACAAATACTGCAATTACGCCATCCAGTTCGGTTCCAACAAGGGGACCGGCTCGGGGCATTCTCTCGGCTTCAACATGAGGTTGTCGGCCGAAGCCAGAGCCAGGGGTATGAAGAACGTGGTGTTCGACCCCATCTGCAACTTCGGTGGCGGTAAAGCCACGGAATGGGTACCGCTGCTGCCGGGTACCGATGGGATTATCGCTCTGGCGATGGTCAATGTCCTGCTGAACGAAAAGGGCATTTACGATAAGGAATTCCTGAAACTCAAGACCAACGGGCCCTACCTCATCGGACCCGAAGGGCTTTATGTACGGGATAAGAAGACCGATAAGCCCATGGTCTGGGATGCCAAGGACAATAAAGCCAAGACCTTTGATGACAAGACCATCGGTGATTTTGCCCTGGAGGGTGAATATGAAGTCCAGGGTATCAAATGCAATCCGTCATTCCAATTGGTCAAAGAACACGTCAAGCAGTACACTCCGGAGATGGCTTCTGAGGAAAGCACCGTGCCCGCAAACACGATTCGACGTATCGCCAACGAATTCGGTGAGGCGGCAATGGTGGGCGCCACTATCGAAATAAACGGCGAGAAATTACCTCTGCGTCCGGTATCCTCGGTGATGTTCCGGGGCGGGCAGGGTCATACCAATTCGGCCCACAGCTACTGCGCGTTGTGCCTGCTGAATTCTATCGTCGGTGCCATGGATGTACCCGGCGGTACGCTGGGATGGCCTCCCATGGTACTGGGGCACCCGGATACGGGACGGTTTAAGGTAATACCTTATCCTTGCAAAGACGGTATGCTCACGGCGGGTACTTTCATGGAGCACAAGCCGTGGCCGGTAGAAGAACCCAAGGTACCGACCGACATGCTCTTCAAGGACTTGGTGCCCACAGCCTCGTTTTCTGCCCAGCCCATGACGTCTGACTTCGATACCTACTGGGATAAGCTGGGCCGTCCCTACGAGATTGAGTTATACATGGTTTTCGGTTCCAACATGATACGCACCGTTCAGAACCGGGATATCATGGCAAAATTTTTCGAGAAAATACCATTTATCGTGTCCTTCAACCTGGTTCACAACGAGTTCACCGAGGGATTCGCGGATATCGTCCTCCCCGATTGTCACCCGCTGGAGAGCTGGGGACTCTTCTCTTCGCACGGGCCCTTCTTTAACTGGCCGATAGGTCTGGAGGGATGGAGCTTCCCGGTCAGGCAGCCGGTAGTGAAACCTGCCTACGAGCGAAGGGAAATGATAGAGGTTCTCTGGGACGTTGCCGACAGAATCGGCATGCGTGAAGATATGAACCAGTATTACAACGTTTACTTCTCCAGTTTCGGCGGCGAGGCCCTCATAAGCGGCGACCTTGCCAGTGTCCGGGGTGTCAAAGAGATAGACCCGAGCAAGGTGACTGAAATCGTCAAGCCTGAAGAGAAGATACGCTTCAGCGAGATGATGGACCGCGCCTTTAAGTTCTACTTCGGCGAAAAGTACGACCTCAATTATATCATGGAGCATGGCTCCATCGACTGGCCCAAGAAGGTCGAGGAAGCCTACTGGCGCTGGTACGTAGATGTAAGAGTGCCTATTTATGCAGAACACATCGCCGAGCTTAAACCCGGCATCATGGAAGCGGCGGAAGTGGCTGGAGTGGAGCTTGAATGGGACCAGTTTACACCGTTAATGAGCTGGTTCCGGCCGGTAATAACCAAGGAACTGGATGACGAGTATGACCTCTACTGCTTCTCCTACCGCGATATACTTCATACCGGCACCTATACCATGAATCTCCCCTGGCTCGATGAAGTCAGTCAGCGCAGTCCCTATACCTACAACATCACCATGAATGTGGATGCAGCGGTAAAAAGAGGGCTGAAGGAGGGCGACCTCATCTGCCTGGAAACACCGGCCGGACGTAAAGTGACCGGCACCCTGAAGACGATGCAGGGACAGCACCCTCTGACCGTTGCCATCGCCGCCTGTTCCGGAGCCTGGGCGAAGGGAACGCCTATCGCTTACGGTAAGGGGACTAACTTTAACATACTCATGGAGTCCGACTTCAAGCATGCCTGCCCGGTAAGTTGGAGCCAGGAAACGGCGGTTACCGTGAAAGTATACAAGACCGACCGTCGGGTTGAATTTGAAGGAGCAGGAGGCGAAGCGCAATGAGATGGGGAATGGTAATAGAGCAAAAAAGATGCATCGGATGTAATGCCTGCGTGCTTGCCTGTAAGGCGGAGCACTTCCTTCCCCCCAATATTCTATGGAACAGGGTACTTATCTCCGAAACAGGGAAATACCCGGCCGTCAACAAGCTCATCTACAACATACGCTGTAATCAATGCGCCGAACCCAAATGCGTCGATGTCTGTCCTACCGGCGCCACGCGGCAGCGTGAAGACGGCATCGTCATTATCGACGAAAATGAATGCGTCGGCTGCCGCTACTGCATGATTGCCTGTCCCTACCAGGCCAGGTCGTTTTATGAAGACGGCGATGCCGAATACTTCCCGGGGCAGGGATTAACAGAACACGAGAAGATAGGCAAGACCCTGTACCCGCACGAAGTAGGTGTGGTCCAGAAATGCAACTTCTGCAAGGAGAGGATTGATGAAGGACTGGCTAAAGGGCTGAAGCCGGGGGTTGACCGTGATGCCACTCCCGCCTGCGTTATCAGCTGTCCTACCCAGGCCATGCACTTCGGTGACCTGGACGACCCCAACAGCGAGATAAACCGGCTTATCAAGGAGAAAAAAGGAAAGCCATTTCATCCGGAATATGACACCAAGCCATCGATATACTATATCGATTAAGTAAAAACCAGTGATCAACTGAGGAGGTCTAAGGAAATGATTGGGACAAAACCGTACGACTTTATGGTGAAATATACGCCCCAGCGCGACTGGATAGAGGGGCACGGTATTTTAATAGCTTTTGCCCTTTTCTTCGGGGGTATTGCCGGAGGGCTTTATCTGGTTTCTTTATACTTCGATAGCCTGCTGGGTATGTTTATCGCCTGGATACTGGCTATGGTAACCGGTCTAACGGATATGGCTCATCTGAGCAAGCCTACCAGGTTCTGGAGGATGATGCTCAAGCCCAGGACGTCCTGGATATCACGCGGCTTTATCTTTATCTGGCTGTTTCTCGGTGTTGCCGCCATCCAGCTGGCTATTACCTACTGGACAGACGGGACAGCGATTGAGACCGTATTCAAAGTGCTGGGCGGTATCATGGCGTTTGGCGTGGCTATATACAGCGGCTTTGTCGTGGGCTACGTCGGCGCTATCAAGCTCTGGAACTCGGCAATCGTGCCCATACTCTTTGTTGTTGCCGGGGTTGCTGGTGGACTGGCTTTATTGATGGTTATCAGCGTGGGCGAGAGCTTTTTAAGCGCGGATGTGGCTATCGCCTTACGGGCGGTGCTGATAGGTTACGCCGTATGTCTGGCCATTTATCTCTGGGTGGCCACCTACGAAAGTACGGTTGCCCGCGACTCTGCAATGAGAATACTCAAGGGTAATATAGCTCCGGTTTTCTGGCTGCTGGTAGTATTACTCGGCATCATTGTTCCCATCATCATGCTCTTTACCGCCGATTCTACCGCTGTCTTCATAATCTCGGGGATTTTAATCATTATTGGCGGTGTTGCGCTTAGGTACTCCATCCTGAAAGCGGGGGTATACAGTCCCTTGGTCCCGACAGATTAACTCATAAATAAAAGACAAGATATATCGAGAGCCATCGCGGCGGAAGTTTTCGCCCGGTGGTTCTCGATTTTGGTAATCGCTTAGCCCTTCCCCACCCCTCGTTGTTATCTTTTCCCACCCTGCCGCCCTCGTACCATCCTCGGCCTGTCCGTTAAAAAACCCCTCCACCATTGTCCCCCTTTCGTAAAGGGGAAGCTTTGCCTCAAAAGTACCTTTTTGTGTCACCCTGAGCCCGCCGGAGGCGGGCGTGAGGGTCTCGGAGGGGTGGATGTTAATATCAACTTTATTGCCCTACCCCTGATATTATCTTTTCCCACACACCCGCCTGATAAAGAAAAGAGGGGCTCCGCCCCTCTTGAACACCCCAAAAATTTTTCTCCCACTTTCATAAAGGGGGATTTGTTAACACCGCCATCGTATCATCGACAGCTTGTCCCGCAGTATGTCCCCTTCCCCCAAAGGTGGGAGTGCGCAGCGAGAGGGCGCCAGCCCCTCTCAAAAATAACTCCCCCTCTCCAAACCAATTATTTCAGGGCTGGTCGGATGCTGCTGATTGGAGAGGGGGATAAAGGGGGTGAGGTGAAAAGGTCTTGGTATTCGCTTTATCTCTTGAGGTATAATTATGGCAAAGTATGGGGGAGGGGAATAATGCCATCTGAGGCGAAAATATACATCGGCACATCGGGGTGGTCCTACCCCAAAGGCGAGGGTACCTGGAAGGGCTTTTTTTATCCTCCCGCGAAGATAAACGAGCTGGAATACTACAGCCAGTATTTCAATACGGTGGAAATCAATAGTTCGTTCTATCGGCCGCCCAACCCAGGCTACGTGTACAACTGGGCGCGCCGCGTGCCGAAAGGATTCCTCTTCGCCATGAAGCTCTGGCAGAAATTCACCCATCCCAAGATGTACCAGGATACCACCGGCGAGGAAGCTATAATATCTCAGGCCGATGTGGATACGTTTAAGAGAAGTATCGAGCCGCTGGCAAAAACCGGGAAGCTGGGCGCTTTGCTGGCGCAGTTTCCTCCCAGCTTTAAAAACGACGACTACGGACGGCAGATTCTCGGGGCGGTGGCGAAAACCTTCGGGGAGTATCCGCTGGCGGTGGAGCTGAGACACCGCGGCTGGAGCGATGACGAGACTACCGCCACGCTGCTGAAGGAAAACAACGTTGCCTGGGTACAGATTGACGAGCCGAAATTCAGTACGTCGGTGGCGCAAGAGGTTCCCGTAACCGGTAGAATGGCTTATTTCCGCTTCCACGGTAGAAACGCTAAAGACTGGTGGTCGGGTGACAGCGAGAGTCGCTACCGGTACCTCTATTCACCGGAAGAAATTACTCAACTTACCGACCGTATAACGACGGCGGCGGAGCAGGTTCGCATGCTGTTCGCCTATTTCAACAATCACTGGCAGGCTTACGCTCCCCGCAATGCCAACGACCTCAAAAAGTCGCTGCAATTACCCTTTCAGGAAATCCAGATGCACCTGGACTCATTGGAAGATGAAAGTAAAGTCGACAAGTAAGGGAAGAGACAACAATATGCTGGTTGAGCTGACGGTAAGAAATTACGGGATAATCGAGGAAGTGGGCTGGAGTCCCGCACCGGGATTCAACGTAATCACCGGGGAGACCGGTGCCGGTAAATCGCTGGTAGTGGATGCGGTCGAAGCCCTTTTAACCGGCCAGGTGAGTGAAACGGATATTCGCCACGGCGCGGATACCGCCCGGATTGAAGGTATTTTTCAAATAGCTGATAGCCGATCGTCGGGCATAACCGGAGATTTGCTATCGGAAAAGGGACTGCAAAGCGACGATGATATGTTGCTCGTTTCCTGTGATTTTCGTAGGCAGGGACGTGCCACTCCTCGGGTGAACCGTCAGGCCGTATCGAGAGCCTTGCTCAGGGACATTACCGCTTCACTGCTGGACATCCACGGTCAGAGCCAGCACCTTTCACTCCTGAATAAAGAGCGTCATCTGGACTACCTGGATGCCTACGCCCATACCCGCGAACTGCGAGAAGATTTTACTAAGCAGGTCCGTGAATTAAATGATATAGAGCGGGAAATTCAAAGGCTCTCCATCAACGAGCAAGACATATCACGGCAAAAGGATTTACTAAATTTCCAGGTTGATGAGATAAATAGGGCCGAGTTACAGACCGGTGAAGAAGAAAGCTTGGAAAGGGAGCAGGCTCTCCTAACCTCCGCAGAAAAATTAAAGACAGCTGCTTACGAAGTCTATAGAGTAATCTACGGTGATGAAAACGCCCTGACATCATCTTCGGCGGTGGATAAACTCAATGATGCGCTGCCGGTAATGCGGCAGATAGCGGAAACCGATACTTCGATGAAATCACGTCTCGATTATCTGGAGGAGATGGTGCACGGACTGGAAGAGATGGCGCGTGAGGTCCACTCGTACGGAGAAAATCTAAACCATGATCCGGAGCGTCTGGAGGAAGTCCAGAACAGACTGGAACTCATTAAGGGTTTTAAAAGGAAATACGGCGATACTATCGAAAAGATGCTGGATTACTTGAAAAAGGCGGAGATTGAGCTGGAAAGCCTTTCCTTTTCCGACGCAAGACACCGTGAGCTTGAGGAGAAAAGGGTACAATTACGAGCCGAGATGGGTAAGGTTGCCGGCAATCTCTCGGAGAAGCGGGTTCGTGCTGCCGGAGAACTGGCCGACGCGGTAAAGAAGGAGTGTCGTGAACTGAACATGGCTCAGGTAGACTTTCAGGTATCGGTGCGATGTGAAGTCGCCCCCGAAGGAATACCTTTGCCCGACGGCGAATTTTATAAGTACAATGGGGATGGGGTGGATGTGGTGGAATTTTTGGCCTCGACCAATCCCGGTGAGCCGCTGAAATCGCTGGATAAAATAGCCTCCACCGGTGAGATATCGCGGTTCATGCTGGCCATGAAAAGCGCCCTCGCCGAAGCCGACAATATCCCCGTGCTAATTTTTGACGAAATTGATATCGGGGTGGGTGGTAGAAGCGGCGAGGTTATCGGCATGAAGCTGTGGAAACTATCCCGGAATCATCAGGTTATCTGCGTAACTCACCTGCCGCAGATAGCGGCTTTTGCCGATGCTCAATTCAACGTCAGCAAGGAGAGCTCGGGAGAGCGTACGGTCAGCACGATTAAAGCACTGGACGGGGAGTCGCGCTTGCAGGAACTGGCGGTAATGATAGGCGGGCCTCAATATACTCCCAGTGCGCTTAATGCCGCCCGGGAGTTGATGGGAAAAGCCGGGAAATGGAAAAATAATACGTCGCGTCAGGGTACACTAATGGCGGATTGAGGTGAAAGACAATGGCGGATAAAAAACCGATAGAGACCAATGAGCAGCGTAGGAGACGGCTTTTCAAAGCGCTTCTGGAAAACATCGACCGGCAACTGGATATAGACCAGAAGCTAAAGGAAAATATGGAAATACTGTTCAATTATACTTCAAAAAGTACAATAAGCGACACCATGCAGGAAAAAGTTATTGCTATTCGAGAATTGTATATAGAGACAGAGTCTTTGCAGGGTGAAGGTCGGGCTATTTTTCACCGGCTGTTCGGGACCGAGTTCGAAGATTAGACACGAGAGAAATACGCCTGCTAATCAACGAAATATCATCATCGCTAATCAGACTGGAGGTAAATCATGGAAAATTCGGGAAAAAGCGCTTTACTCGATTTATGGCCGGCAATCCAGGATGACTTTAAGAAATTCATGTCGGACAGACCGGGCTGGCTCATCGGCGTACTGGAACAGGCACGCCATAAAAAGGGGAACAGGGGATGGAATGACGTTGAAAAGGTTATTAATATTCTGCAGTTTTTAAGAGATACCGAAGTAGAGTACTAGTAACAGAACTCTACCCGAAATTAATATCTGGTCAATGCTTTCTTGCCCGAAATTTCGTGGCTGGTATACCATTTTTGTACAGCGTTGACGACCTCTTCGGGCGAATCAAAGACCCGAAGCAGGTCGAAGTCCTCCTCGGTAATATTGCCGTGGGCTAACACGACATTTCTCAACCAGTCGAGAAAGCCACCCCAGTACGTACCGGAGTAAAGTATCACCGGGAAGGGTTTTATCTTCTCGGTTTGTGTCAGCGTCAGGACCTCGGTTAACTCGTCCAGTGTTCCCAGGCCACCCGGTATAATAACGAAGGCGGTGGCGTACTTAACCAGCATTACCTTGCGGACAAAGAAATGATGGAAGGTAATCGACCGGTTGGCATATTCATTGCAGACCTGCTCCTGGGGCAGCTTGATATTAAGTCCGACCGACTTGACACCCGCTTCGTGGGCACCCTTGTTGGCGGCTTCCATGACTCCGGGACCGCCACCGGTCATGACATTAAAACCGGCTTTACCCAGCAGGAACGCTATTTTTTCAGTCTGGGAATAAAGTTCGCTGCCGGGTTTAAGGCGGGCTGAGCCGTATATTGTTACGGCCGGCACGATATCCGCCAGGCTGTCAAAGCCTTCCACCAGTTCCCCGATTATCCGGAACATACGCCAGGAATCCTCTTTTTCCATCTGGTTTATTTCATAATCGTTACGCATTTTTCCACCTCTTATCCATGAATAATAATTTATCCAAATCGTTTGGTCAATAACCACTCCTAGTATATAACGGGGATGTTCAAGAGGGCGTCGGGGAGAGTATCTGAAATCAATCGGGATAAACCCTTAATAAAAGTATTGCTTTGTGGTTATGGATATTTTATAATGCACTCTGTTCCCCCGCGTATCCGCTGAATACATTGCGTTATGGCTGGTATTGTAGATAACATGAATAATACAATAAAGTTTCCACAGCTGGAGACAGACAGACTGGTTCTAAGAGAGCTGACACATGATGATATCGATGTCGTGTTAAAGCATTTTGCTAATGAAGAGATAGCCCGGTACCAGGATGCTCACCCGACTAAAAACATCGAAGAAGCCAAAGAGATAATAGACTGGGGAAAGAATCTTGTGAAAAATAAACTGGGCGTGCTGTGGGGGATATTTCGTCGGGAAGACGATTCCTTCCTGGGACATGGTGCTTTATTCACTACTGAAGCAGGAATGGGAAACTGCAGCCGAATAGCTATATAATCATCAGTCTTTATTCTAATTTAATCCGGCTGTTATAGGTCGGAACAGAGGACTGGAAGCCGGTCTTCTCCGTGATGAACTCGTGAAATTTCTCGGCGGCTTCAACCTCGCCGTGAGTGATGAAGATTTGCTTGGGGTGTACCTCGAGTCGCGAAAGCCATCTTAAAAGCTCGTTTCTATCGGCGTGCGCCGAAAATCCCTGTATCTGCTCTATTCTGGCGCGAATGGTTCGTATCTGCCCGAAAATTCTCACACTCTTGGCGCCGCTGACGATATGCCTGCCCAGGGTGCCTTCCGCCTGGTAACCAACAAAAAGAATAGTGCTTTCGGGTCGCGAAATGTTGTTTACCAGGTGGTGTTTAATCCTGCCGCCCGTACACATGCCGGAACCGGCGATAATCATAGCCGGTTCGGTGAGATAATTCAGCTTCTTGGATTCGTCGGCGGTTTCCACCATGGTCAGGCCGGGGAAATCGAAAGGCGAACGGTCTTCCCGCAGCAGCCTTTTCATCTCACGGTCGTAGAGCTCGGTATAGCGTTTGAATACCTCGGTGATTCTAATTGCCATGGGGCTATCGAGATATACCTTGATATCAGGAATGCGGTCTTTTATTTGCAGGATGTTCAGGTAATATAAAACCTCCTGGGCGCGCTGCAGGGCAAAGCTGGGAACAACGATATTACCCCCGGCATTGCAGGTAGAATTGATTATATCCGCCAGATTATCGCCGATTTCCAGCGGGTCTGTATGTTCCCTGTCTCCGTACGTGGATTCCATCACGATATAGTCCGTGAAACGGAATACTCTGGGGTCTTTGAGCATCGGCCGGTCCCACCTCCCCAGGTCTCCTGAAAAAACGATACTCCTTTTCTCCTCTCCCTGCTTTATCTTTATTCTTATCATGGAGGAGCCAAGCACGTGGCCCGCGTCATAAAAAGTAGCTTCTATGCCCTCGCCGATGACTACCGGTTGGTCATAGTCCGTCGTTTCGAAAAACGGCATCGTTGCCTCGGCATCATCGATGGTATACAGTGGGATTTCCGGGAAAGGGCCTTGCCTGCCTTCTTTAAGGTGCCGTTTCTTCTTGTAAGCGGCATCCTCTTCCTGCAATTTGGCGGCATCGAGGAGGATAATCCGGGTGATATCGGCGGTGGCCGGCGTGCAGATAATTCTGCCCCTAAAACCTTCCTTAACCAGCTTGGGCAGCAGCCCGCAGTGGTCCAGGTGGGCGTGGGTCAGCAGTACGGCATCCAGTTCTCCGGGCGGGACCTGAAACGGGTCCCAGTTACGATGTCGGAAATCCCTTTCCTGGTAAAGACCGCAGTCGACTAATAATTTTATATTATTCGCCTCCACAAGGTAGCGGGAACCGGTTACGTTGCGCGTGGCGCCGAGGAAACTGAGGTTTATATCCACTCTATACCCCCTTACTGTCTAACATGATAGCATTAGAGGCTGCGGTAAGCCAATAGCTACCTGTATTACTTTAAGGTTTTGTGATATTTATCACACCCGCCCGCCCGCTAAAGAAAAGAGGGGTTTCACCCCTCTTAAACACCCTCGGATATTAATAAGAGCAAGAAATAAAGAAGGTTGTACTATTCTTAAAAGACCCCTGATTTTTATGAGGGGAAGAGCTTGAGAGGGGGCAAAGCCCCCTCTCATTAATTCCCCTCTCCAGCCCTCATTATTTACGCTTTCTCACCAGCACTTCCGGCTGGAGAGGGGTCAGGGGTGAGGCAAGCACCTGACAACAAAATGAAACAGACCTCTTATTATTATTGTTGAATATATACATATATACGTATATAATAATATATGAGGGTAAATATATCTATGAATAACGATTTTGAGCTATATAAACTGAAGGCGGAGCTCTGCAAGACTTTCTCCGACCCGAAGAGATTGATGATTATCAACGAGCTTCGTCACGGGGAGAAAACGGTAGGTCATCTGACGCAGGTTTTACAGGTACCCCAGGCTGTAGTCTCAAGGCACCTGGCCATACTCCGTTCCCGGGGCGTTGTCACGACGCGACGCGAAGGCGTCAGTGTTTATTATCGCCTCGCCAACATGAGAATCACCGATGCCTGCGATATCATTCATGAAATATTGCTGGAGCAGGTCGCCAGAAACCGGGAAATAGCTGAAAAGCTTATACCATAAATAGTATATTATAAATCAATTACGTTGAGGAGGCTGAGATGAGTAAAATCAATAAAAATCAAAGGATTTTCCTTGAAGAGAAATTTGGTAATCGTGTAAATTTTCGCAAACTGGAGAGGAAACTTTACGGACATGATATCGCCGCTATGCCCGGTCTTATCAAGCCTATTATTGGCAGCACGGTGCCCGAAGCGGTGGTGCAGCCCGAAAGCGAAGAGGAACTGGTGGAGCTGGTTCGCTGGGCAGCCCGGAACAACATCCCGTTAACACCGCGGGGCAAAGCGTCTTCCGGATATGGAGGCGTTCTTCCGGTTAAAAACGGGGTGGTGGTGGACTTCTACCGCCTGAAAAAGATAAAAAATGTCGACGCCGAAGCTTTGACGACTATGGTACAGGCCGGTGTTGTCTGGGAGCGCCTGGACAAAGAGCTGATGAAGCAGGGAGTTACGCTCCGCCTTTATCCTTCCAGCTATCCGGCGGCAACCGTCGGCGGCTGGCTGGCCCAGGGGGGCGCCGGTATCGGCTCTTATGAGGCTGGCTGGTTCAAAGACAACGTGGTCGGCGCCCGGGTGGTCCTGCCTGACGGCGAAGTAAAGGATTTCCGTGGCGAGGAACTGGAATTAATCGCCGACGCCGAGGGTATTACCGGACTCATCAGCGAGGTAACGGTTCGTATCCAGCCGAAGGAAGAACTGGACGTTATCGCTATCGGCTGCCCCGATGCGGATGACCTTCAAAAAATGATGGAGTCTATTATCGATAAGGAGCTGCCTATCTGGTCTATCGTTTTTATCAACCCGCGCATGGCCGAATTGAAAAACAAGGCGCCGCTGTTGGAGCACTTCGAGCATCCCGTGGAAGAAAGAGTGCTGCTGCCGGCCTCCTATATCATGACGCTGGCTTTCCGCAAGAAAGACGGCGAAGCGGTCATGGCGGGGCTGGACGAGGTTATGAAGCCGTGCCAGGGGGAGATACTCAGCGAGCGTATCGCCGAACACGAATGGGAAAACCGGTTTAAGATTATGATTGTCAAACGACTCGGCCCCAGCCTGGTGCCCGCGGAAGTGGTTATACCCCTTAACAACCTGGGGAAGGTAATGAACGAGATTGAAAATAAGGTTGCCCAGCCCGTCGTCAAAGAGGGGGTTATCATCCGGGAAGGTGCCGGCGGCAAGCCGGAGGTCGTTATACTGGGGTTTATCCCCAGCGACCAGCGTAAATTCAACTATAATTTCGTCTTCGGTCTGTCGTTGACCATCATGAAAATCGCCGAAAAGTACGGGGGCAGGGCTTACGCCACGGGCCTCTATTTTACCAAAATGGTTGATAAAGTGCTGGGTAACGAGAAAGTTACCCGCCTTAAAGCCTTCAAGCAGAAGATAGACCCACGCTCTTTATTAAATCCCGGTAAAGTCCTCGATGGGGGACTAACCGGTATATTTATGTCGCTGGCGCGTATCTTTGAACCGCTTATCCGACCGCTGGGCAACCGGGTGATGACGCAGCTGGGTGAACGCCCGGATAAACCGGTACGTGATATTCCCGCTGACGTTGCCTGGTACGCCTACGGCTGCTCCCAGTGCGGCTACTGCATCGATGAGTGTGACCAGTTTTACGGTCGCGGCTGGGAAAGCCAGAGTCCGCGGGGCAAATGGTACTGGCTGCGCGAGTACATGGAGGGACGCGAGGAGTGGGACCAGTTCATGGTGGATACTATCCTGGTCTGCACCACCTGCGAGCTCTGCAACCTGCGCTGCTCGGCGTCACTGCCCATCGAGCCGGCCTGGATGAAGCTGCGCGGTCTCCTTATCGATGAAGAAAAGCGGATGACCTTCCCGCCCTTCGAGATGATGGCGGCTTCGCTGACCAAGGAAGGAGATATCTGGGCGGCTTACCGCCAGAACCGCTCCGACTGGTTTCCGGAAGAATTCTGGGAGAAGCACGGGCCGACGCACAAGGCGAAAATAGCCTACTTCGCCGGGTGTACCGCCTCACACGTAGAGACGGATATCCCCATCGCCGCGGTACGGCTACTCGATGCTGCCGGAGTCGACTTTACCTACGCTGCTCAGAAGGAGAACTGCTGCGGCACGCCGATGCTGGTCTGCGGCAAGTGGGACGTATTCTCTGAGACGATGAAGAAGAACATCGCCGCCATCAGGGAGGTCGGCGCCGATACGGTAGTAACCTCCTGTCCCGCCTGCGACATGATGTGGCGCCAGATATACCCGCGCTGGGCGGAAAGACTTGGTATTGAATACGGTATAACCGGCAAGCATTACAGTGAAGTAATAACCGACCAGATAAAGGATGGAAAATTCAAGTTCCCGGATACGGGCAAGAAGATAAAAGTAACCCTGCACGATTCCTGCCATATCGGGCGTGTCTCTAACGTTTATGACGCTCCCAGAGATTTCATAAAAGCCATACCTGGCGTAGAGCTGGTCGAGATGGAGCATAACCGCGAGAGGGCGCACTGCTGCGGCAGCGTACTCACCCTGATTAAGGAACCGCCGGTAGCGGCGGATATCGGCAAGGCGCGTATGGACGAAGCCGTAGCCACCGGCGCCGAGAAGATACTGGCGTTATGTCCCTGCTGCCAGTTCCAGTTCCGGGTTACCGCCGAGAAGAAGGGGCTTGATATAGAGACCATCGACATGGCACGCTTCGGCGCCGAAACGATGGGTTTCACTCTTCCCGACCCCAAACCCGAAGTCCAGAAGCAGTGGGCGGTATTCGAGGCGATGATTGCCCTGATGACTCCCGAAGGGTTTGCCGAGCTTATGGGCACCATGTGGCCCGAGTTAATCGACGCCATGCCTTTCAGGATGGGTCCGATGATGCGTTTCATGGGCAAAATCCCGGGTGCCCTGAACCTGATGAAGCCGCTGTTCCCCGTGCTGTTCCCCAGGCTGCTGCCGATGATGATGCCCAAAGTCATGCCGGTGATGCTCCAGCGTGTGGGCGAAAGGATACCCATGCCCGACTATATGAAGGAACAGATGCCCGAGCTAATGCCTAAAGTCATGGATAACCTTATGCCCCACATGATCGGAGATGTCGTGCCTCTGGTCACCCGTCCGATGATTGATTATTTGAAGAAGGGTAAGTAGATAATAGTCGCGGTTTAGTAAAAATGAGGAGATGGACTCGATCTGCTTTCCTTATTCTTGACTGTGTATCCAGAAAGGTGTAGAATCCACGATGATTTTACTGGTTCAGCTTGGGAGAGGTTGGGAACTTGAAGGTTGTTAAGTTTTGGGCGCCAGTATTTATTGCGATTCTGGTACTCTTCATTTGTAGCGCCGGTTGCGGAGGTCCCACCGAGCCGGAAACGAGAAGTGTTTTATCCATCGACGGCTATGGGGCTATGTATTTAGGCTCTGGTGTCACTGCGGAAATCGGCGGACGGAAATATTTGTTTGTAAATTTCAATACCGAGGGTTCGGAACCGCATGTCATCCCGGGAATCTTGGTACTGGATATTGAAAATCCGTCCAATCCGAAAGAAGTAAGCTATCTGCAGGCGCCGGAAGAGATATTGTATATCGCTTCCTTGGCGATATCCGGGACGACCTTGTACGTATGCGCCGCGGATTTCCTCTGGATAATTAATGTTTCTGAGCCAGCTCAACTTGAGGAAATCAGCATGTTTGCCGATATACAACCGCTCCGTATGGCAATTTCCGGGGATTATGCCTACGTCAACGATGGTAATCGGCAAATATCTGTAGTCGATTTAACTGATCTGGCAAACATTCGCATCGTAGGTAGTCTTAAAATGATATCGCCTTCGGGTTTATTGCTAAGCATTCGTGGTTCGGTACTGTATGCTAAAACGAGCCAGGAATTGCATATAATTGATATTTCAGAGCCGGATATACCCAAAGAAATTAACACCTTCACAGTAACCTTTGAAAACGACTCTGGTGTAGGATCATACTATTACCTCAGGCAATTTACATTATTCGATGAATATGCGTATGTAATATTATCTAGTGAAAGTGAGGAAGCAATAGCAGTACTCGATATTTCCAACCCCGCTACGCCGCGGGAAATATCCCGTTTCGAGCCTGAAACCAGCCTGTTCGGCGCCAATCTGTTCATTTCCCGTGATAGATTTTATTTAATTACGATGGGATTTGATCCCGTGAGTAAAGCCCGCCCGGATTTGTTGCAGGTATACGATTTATCAATGCCGACTGAGCCTGTGTTGCTTGATTCATATTACCTTGCGGATTATAAGGAATACTTCACCACGCCGTACGATAGTTTTATTTCCGGCTACGGATTGATAGACGGATACCTTTATCGCTTCATCGGGAACGCTCCCAATGACCCGGTCATAGTAACGATTGAACTACCCGATAAATAAGTAGGCTAAAAAACCATTAAGGCTGGACTTCTGATTTCTCGGAATATCCAGCCTTAATGTTTTCTACTTATCTCGTAGTATCTCAGTGTTTTTATTAACCTCCTTGTTTTAAGCATTTACTTTGGCGGCTACCGCTTTCTTGGCTCGGGCGGCTCTCGCTTCGCGTACCAGGTGGACAATACCACCGATGTTAATGTACCAGACGAAAGCTGCGGGGAAGAGTATCACCGGGATTGCTACTACCAGGGCTAGTATCATTGTTCCTTCCATCTTGGTCACCTCCTGCTTTTAATTTCTACCTTAAGCTTATCACCCTGGCTGTGAAACCGGCTTCCGCCGTGATGCTTACCGGGTAATTGTATATATGCCTAAATAAATAATCGTTGTTGTGCCAGATATGCTTAGCGGGGGATTTCTTTACTAGGTAGATATACCTAATCTTCAGGCAGATTGAAGCTGACGGAAGAGAGACATTACCTTACGATAGGCGAAGGCTTTTCCACGAATGGGTTTGTCCTTAAAGCCAGCGAGAAGAGGAAGGGATACGCCCCTTTAAGGTACTGCATATAATTTATCCACTGTAATGTTAACAGTCGGTAGATACGGACAACGTCGTTAGCCAGGTGAGCCAGGTCGGACTCCGGCAGGCCGGACAGGCTGTCCCGGGATACCAGTTCGTCCCTGAGGTGGACTACCGCCCAGAGAAGCTCCGTAAAATACTCGTGCTCTATCAGGTCCGGATTCTCCAGCTCTCTTATCAGTAAATCACCCTTTTCTTTCAAAAAGTCCAACAGCTCATCAAGGTCAATCGTATCGGGACTGATGGTAAAATCATATTGCTGCAGCCTTCTCCGTAGCTGAATGAATTCGACCTCGGTATATTTATCATGGACGAAGAATTCCTGGCGAATGGTGTCTATTTCGGGGTCGAACCGGGTTAATATACGCAGCAGGCGGTTGCCGATTTCGGTATAAAAAACACCGATAAGCATGTTGAGCCGGTGACGGCGTACGCGGTTCTGATTCCTTTGTATCAGCATCTGGGTAACGGTGGTCACGATGGTAAGAAAGGTGCCGATGCCGATGATAATCAGGAATATGCTGAATCCTTTGCTGGCGTCGGTGGTGGGGGTAATATCACCGTAGCCTACGGTCGATATGGTCACGATGGTGAAATAAAATGCGTTGAAGAAGGAAAGGTTTTCCAGCAGCATGAACCCGACGGTGCCGATAATCAACACCGCCACGGGGAGGATTATCAATATTCTGATTTTTTTATAGCGGCGAGCATGGTTATGCCTAATATAACACATAAATTTTAATGATGAAAGCGCTCTTTAAAAGGGAGTTATTTACATTTGTTTTATGAGTGCTTACCTCACCCCTTTTTCCCCTCTCCAGCCAGAAGCACCGGTAAGGAACCGCAGATATTAATGGCTGGCGAGGGGAGTTAAGGAGAGAGGGGGCTCCGCCCCCTCTCATATTCTCTCCCCCTCTCAAACATGATAAAAATCGAGCCCGGAAGATAAACCTGTTTGAGAGGGGGATAAAGGGGGCGAGCATCTTCAATCAACCAAACTAAACCTTTACTGAATCCCTTTTCAGATATGGAGACTCGACACTTTACATAAAGATATATCCGTATTTAGTATGATATCTTTATTTAAACTTGGCTGTCTTCGGGTCGTGGTTTCTGAAATGGGCAATACGGATGCGCTTCATCTTGTCACCTTCCATGGTATAAATGACCCAGTTGGTCATGATGGTAACGTCGCCCTTCTTCCATCCCGCCTGGCCGGATCCGCTCGGACTCTCGGCAAAGGTGTGGAATTCCGTGTAGAGTTCAACGAACATTAAATCGCCGCTTACCATAAAGTCTCCCAGTTCCAGGACTTCCCGGGTATGTTCGTGCAGGGCCTTGTAATTGGCGGCAAACTCCTCACGACCGTGCAGTGTCCGGGCGGGAAATTGGGGGCCGTAGGCATTGTCGAAGTACTCGACGGTGATATCCGGGGCAAAGTAGCCGGTGACCTTATCGTACCTTTTGTTGTTAAAGTGGTCGACGTATTCCAGGTATTGCTCTCTATTGATGGTACACCTCCAGACAAATTTATATTTTTAAGAGATAGTATTCATAATGTTTACTAATCTGTGATTATCAGGTATTGTGCAAACCGCGCTTTGAAATTGATTGTACTCTAACAGGTACTCTGCAATCAATTACAGGTATTGAAATGAAGAGATATTAAAATGAGAAAATGGCAGGTGATGATCGGGTCACGTTAAGGAAATCCGAAGTTGCCTCTGCCGCCCTGTCCGAAATTTCCCCCCATCCCGAAACTACCACCGTTACCGCTGCCGTCGCCCGAGCCGGATCGGCCTTACTGCAGCTGTTCACCGAAAACTCTTCCATAATCCTGGCAGGCATGCATACCTTCCGATGTGTCTACCTTTGCTTCCAGCAGGTTGAAGGGTCCCAGCTCAAACGGCTCCATTTTAAAGACGTACTGCATGGTATTGAGAATCATTTCCGGGGCACTGCCGTCATGCGTATAGGAGCCGAAAGCTCCGGCGAGCTTGCCTTCGAGAGCACACTTGCGGGCCAGGAACAGGAAGGTTTTCATGGGCTCGGTCATGTCGCGGTGGTATGTGGGGCAGCCGAAAATGTAGCCGTCGTAGCCGGAGATATCCTCGGAGGCCTTGATATCCTTGACCTTCTTCAGCGTGACCTCCTGCCCGCTGATACGCAGGCCCTCGGCGATATATCCGGCCATTTTCTGGGTATTGCCGGTCAGGCTGAAGTAGGCGATGAGCACTTTCTTTATGGTCTGTTCTCCCTTCAGGCGATAATTATGTCCGCGGTAGGGCAACGTCTAATCGAGTTTGCTGGCTACGAAATTCCAGTTCACCAGATTCCAGAAGCTTTCGACGTATTTAGGCCTGGCGTTCCGGTAATCGATGTAATAGGCATGTTCCCAGACGTCGCAGGTGAGAAGCGGGGTCTTGCCCTCCTGCAGCGGGTTACCGGCGTTCCCGGTAGCTTCGATATCCAGGCTGCCGTCAGCGTTTTTCACCAGCCATGCCCAGCCGGAACCGAACTGTGTCACCGCAGCTTTAGTGAATTGTTCCCTGAAAGCAGCGAATGAGCCGAAGGCTTTATTAATAGCTTCAGCCAGCTTTCCGATGGGTTCGCCGCCGCCCTGCGGTGAAAGGCAGTTCCAGTAGAGGGTATGGTTCCATATCTGTGCCGCATTATTGAAGACACCCCCGGATGCCTTTTTGATAATTTCTTCCAGTGATGAGTTTTCGTATTCGGTCCCCGGGATGAGTTTGTTCAGGTTATCCACGTATGCCTGGTGGTGCTTGCCGTAATGATAGTCGATTGTTTCAGCGGAGATATGAGGTGCCAGAGCGTCCCTGGCGTAAGGTAACTGCGGTAATTTGTGCTCCATAATGTCCTCCTTCACTTGCCCGATGGTGATTGCTATTATAGCTCAATTCTCGGAAAAGTCAAATATCGTGATTCTCGCTATTAATAAGATTCTTTTCCTCGGGATTACTGGATATTTTACCTTAGTGAGAGTTGATTGTATGTGACTTTTATCCCGTCATGCGTATTCTTGACGATAACGCTGCCGTTTTGCTAAGCTTGGGGCGAATGTCTACCCCGCCCGAATAATCCCGAGAAAGGAGTTAATCCTAATGGTTACGAAAGAATATGCACATCTGATAAAACCAATGCTGGTAAAAGACCCTCCTAAAGGGCTGTATGCTGAAAAGCGTATCTGGATGGAGGCCAGGGACCTGGAAGGATTCGAGGCCCAGTTTTCGTTCGGATTCATCAAGAAACCCTCTGTGTTTCACCCGCTTGAGGGACAGCTGATGCATCCCTATGACGAATGCCTGGTCTTCGAAGGGACTGACCTCACCAATATCCTGAATTTAGGGGCTGAAATCTCCGTGGAAATCGGGGAAGAGAGGGAAGAACACGTTTTTACCGAGCCTACCGTGGTGCTCATCCCCAAAGGGACTCCCCACGGTCCTGTAAAAGTGAAAAAGCTGGACCGGACCATCGTGCATTATACCATCGGTCTGGCGCCCGACTACGCGGCCGAGGCTATAACCCCCAAGGCACAGTCAACTACCAAGGGAACAAAATACAGTCGCCTGATTAAGAAAATGATAACCACCCCGCCTAAGGAAGAAGACATACCTGCGGAAGGCCGCCTGCCCTCGGTTATCGGCCGAGATGGTATTATGAGACCGGCCGAGTGGGGAGTGGGACCGGGTAACGGCGACCAGATTGTCTGGCTTTACGGGGAAGACCTCGAAGGGTTTGACGTTAATTTCACCTGGGGTTTCTACAGTCGGTGTGGTAAATGGCATCGCGGCGGAGAAGCCCATTACCATCCGGAAGCGGAGATACTATGCTTTCTGGGTTTTGACGAGGAAAACCTCGACTATCTCGGGGCTGAGCTCGAGCTGGGTATGGGACCGGACTATGAAAGGCATGTATTTAATACGCCTACAGTGGCAGTCTGTCCCGCCGGATTTCCCCATCTCCCGCTGATAACCCGGTGGGTTGACAAACCCTACGGCTTTATCGTCGTCTGCCTCAGTGGTGAGCACGCGTCTCCCTGGGTAGAAGCCTAGCGGCTAAAACTACGGACTGACTACTTATTCCAACGAGGGTTCGTGATTGTCATTCCAGCGTCACGGGCCCTCGCTGTCATTGGTCGGGTAAAGGAGGTTCACAATTCAATATAGAAAATTCGGTAAACTCGACTGGGAAGTGTCGGCTCTGGGCCTGGGTACGGCGCGACTGCCCCTGGATGAAGCCAGGTCCGTGGCGATGATACGCTACGCCATTGACCACGGCGTCAACTACCTGGAGGTGGCGTATCTCTATGATGCGGAGAAGCGTAAAGCCCTGAGTCTTTTAATCGGACGGGCTTTACGGGGCGGCTACCGGCAGAGGGTGAAAATAGCCATCAATCTGCCAGCTCGTATTATCGCCTCTCCCGCCGACTTCGACAGGTATCTTAGCGAGCAGCTTGAATGGCTGGGAATGGACAGCCTGGACTTCGGTATCATCGGCTGGCTGGACCGGCAGAACTGGCCGGGATTGCAGGAAAAGGGAGTGCTTGCCTTGGCAGAGTCGGCCATGGCCGATGGGAGAATCGGCAACCTGGGATTTTCCTTCCACGACGACTACCAGACCCTCCGGAATATTCTCAATGCTTACGATAACTGGACATTATGCCAGGTAAAATACAGCTATATGGATGTCGACCATCACCCCGGTGTCGGCGGTATCAGACTCGCCGCCGAAAATGGACTGGCCGTCGTTATTACCGAGCCGCTTAAAGGCGGACGCCTGGCCGGTAAGCCGCCCGATTCGGTCGTGGCGGTATGGGGGGATGCCCTTCAAGAACGTTCACTGGCGGAATGGGGATTACGCTGGGTATGGCATCATCCGGAGATTGCTGTGGCTGTCAGCGACGTAAGCACGCTGGAGCAACTTCGGGAGAACATCGCCTTGGCCGATGTGGCCGTTGCGGATAGCCTGGGCGTGATGGAACAGGTACTGGTCAACCGGGTAAGAGATGCCTACCAGGCGTTGAAACCCATCCCCTGCACCGCCTGCCGCGGCTGTATGCCCTGTCCCCAGGACGTTGATGTCCCCCGTATCTTCGAACTGTATAACGATGCTATTATGTACGACGATGTAGAAGCAGCCCGGGAAATTTACCGTGAGGAAGTACATAATATCGACGACTGTAACGAATGCGGGCGCTGCGAGGATGCCTGCGGTCGGAACATAACCATCTGTGACTGGCTGAAAAAAGCCAAACAATTATTTAATGCCTGAAGCTATTCTTTCCCCCCGAGCCAGGTCGTTTCGTGTTCGGTGTTCAGGCTGATGGCGCTGAAACTATACGGCTTATCTACTCTCCTGGTTATCAATGGACAGTGCACCAGTCCCTTGGGGGCGATAACCACCGTGGGCGTATCGAAGACGTGTATCTCCTTATCGTCTCCGTCACCCATGGCTACCTCGAGCTCCGCGCCCAGATAATCAGGATTATCGGGGTCGCAGCCGACGAAGAGCAGGGCTTCGTCATTGGGGTGGACGTGCGGGTCCTGTTCGTGCCAGGCACCGAGTCCGGTGTGGAAAGCCCAGGTGAAATTGAGATTGAATCCCGGGGTATTTTTCCCGGTCCAGAAACCTATGAAGTCGGCATTGCCGCCTTTGGTACGCTTCATGTCACGCAATTCCATCCGGAGAATATTGCCTCCGTATTTGTTAGCCAGCCGTGACCCTTCCTTGCGCTGGGTTAATTCGGTGGTCTTCTCTTCGGCGTTGGTGGAAATCGCCAGGAAACCGAAAGGTTTATCCACCTTCTTGGTTACGATGGGGCAATGCGCTACACCCGCGGGGAGAACGGCTATAGACGGCGCGGCGATGATGTGCTCCTCTCCCTCATCGCCGAATGCCACCTCTAGTTCCGCTCCAAGCGTATTGGGATTATCATAGTCTAGTCCGGTGAAGACAAAGACCTCGCCGTAGGGATGGACGTGACCGTACTCGCCGCCGACACCCCACTGGCCGACCTTATTGTGGTATCCCCATACGAAATTGAGATTCAGTCCTTCCATGTCTGAACCCTTGGGCCAAGTGATATACTCGGGCTTGCCATTACCACCGGGCAATTCGTTATAGACCAGCTTTTTGATAAAATGTCCGTATTTAGTTTCTGCCATTATTTAAATCTCCTTTACATTCAAAATCCTGCGAGTAATATATCCATCAATGGAATCAGGACACGTAGCCACTCGGGCCTTTACCGCCGTGACCCCAGGGACGCACGACGGCGAATATCCAGGGTTTGTCCTGCTTATTCACGATTAGCGGGCAGTGAGCCAGCCCTTTAGGCTGAATGGCTACGGAGGGCGTGGTAATCACATGCTTTTCCATTTCCTTGCCCATGTACATCTCGACTTCCGCACCGAGGTCGCTGAGGTCGTCAGTGTCGGCACCCATGAAAAGCAGGAATTCGGTGTACGGATGGACGTGGGGTTTATCGGGGACGGGTCCGAAACGGTACGGCGCTTTATTCATGCTTTCGTAGGACATGTGAAATTCAAAGTCTTTCCCGTGGATATCGGTGATGGCTCCATCGTGGGTATCCTGGTTAAGCGGACCGTAATGCCAGGGGCCGTTGCGCGTGAAAGCCAGGTGCTGGACGTTCTCCCGGTAGGCCGAACGCATGAATTCGGCGAACTTAGGAGGTCTATCATCTAGGGTGACCGGCGTTGCCGTTAATTCTGCAGCCAGGGAAATGGTCATATAGATAAACCGGTCGTCCATCCTGCCGATTTCCGCTGGCATATGCGTAGTACCCTTCGGTACAGCCACGGCTGTCGCCGTGGTGACCATGTGTTTTTCCTTCTCGTCGCCCATGCTCAGCTCTATTTCGGCACCGAGATAGCCCATATCCCAGGTATCGGTGCCCATGAATATCATTACCTGGTCGAAGTCGTGCTTTTCAGCCTGTCCCATTTTCCCGGCTGCCCAGTAGGCTCCGTACTGGATGTTTAAATCGTACCCCAGGAATTCGCCGTTCATCTCGGTTCCCTGCCTGGTGTTACCCGGACCGCAGTCTTTAAAATTAAAGCTTTTTATCAGGTGACCGTGCTTCGTTTTAACCATATTCAGTCGCCTCCTGTTATCTGTTTGTAGAAAGTATAGCTTTTCGTGCTGCTATCCGCAACGCTATTCGAAATACTGGAATAATTTCCCAAAAACGTATTCCCATAGCTGACCAATCCGTATATAATGACCAGGGAGTATCATGTTAGGCGTAACCAATATATCCAAGTCATTTAATGCCAGCTACCTGTTCAGCGATATCAGCTTTAATGTGGGGATGAAAGACCGCATAGCGATTATCGGTCAGAACGGCACGGGCAAAACCACGTTGTTCGAGATTATTACCGGCAATATCGCTCCTGACAGCGGCAGCGTATCGATGCGACGCGGCACCGTCATCGGCTACCTGAGACAGGATATCATGCCTACGTCCGAAAAACGCCTGCTGGACGAGGTCGTGAGTTCATCCGTAAATATCAATAAAATGGCGCATAAGATACAGCTTTTACACGAGGAACTGGCTGACGAAAAGGACGAAACCGCCGTGGCCGTACTGCTGGAGGAACTCGGGGAGCTTCAGCACGAGTTTGAGTTGAGCGGTGGCTATGACGTAGAACACGAAGTCAGGATTATCCTTTCCGGACTGGGATTCGCCGAAGCCGATTTTAACCGCAGTCTTGCCGAATTCAGCGGCGGCTGGCTGACGCGGGTCGAACTTGCCAAGCTGCTCTTTCTGAGTCCGGACTTATTAATCCTGGATGAACCTACCAATCACCTCGACCTTGAAGCTATCCGGTGGTTTGAAGGCTACCTGGCGAATTTTCACGGAGCGATACTGGTAACCTCCCATGACCGGGCTTTTCTTAATAACGTGGCGAAAAAGGTCATTTCTTTCGAGAGGGATGAAGTGGTCTTTTTCAACGGGACGTACGATGGCTATGTCTTGGCCAGGGAGAAAGACCTGGAAACAAAGCGCGCTACCGCGAAAAAGCAGGAATTGATTATTAAAAAAGAGACGCGCTTCATCGAAAGGTTCCGTGCCAAGAACACCAAGGCAACCCAGGTGCAGAGCCGCATCAAGAAGCTGGACAGGATGGAAAGGGTTGTCGTGCCGAGGTCGACGAAAAAAATGAAGTTCTCCTTTCCGGAACCAAGGCGCAGCGGACACGTCGTCATTACGCTTGATAATATCGCCAAATCGTACGATTCCAATCAGGTCTACCGGAATCTCAACCTGGTGTTGAATCGCGGCGACAAAGTGGCGCTGGTGGGGCCGAATGGCGCCGGTAAAACCACCTTGCTCAGGATTCTGGCAGGAGTGCTTCCTTTTGAAAAAGGCGAGCGTATCCTGGGGCACAATGTTGCTACTTCGTATTTCGCCCAGTATTATATCGAGTTGCTTAATCCACGGAATACCATATTGGAGGAGCTGTGGCAGGTCGCCCCGGACGAACCGGAGCAGCGTCTCCGGGGACTGCTGGGGGCGTTTCTCTTCACAGGGGATGATGTCCAGAAAAAGATAGCTATACTGTCGGGCGGGGAAAAAACACGCGTAGCTATAGCCAGAATGCTGACGAGACCGGCTAACTTCCTGCTGCTGGATGAACCTACCAACCATCTCGATATACCTTCGCGGGAAATCCTGGCGGATGCCCTGGATGCCTACAAGGGCACACTCTGTTTTATCACCCACGACCGCACGCTTATCCGGGAAGTAGCTAACAAAATAATCGAGATAACCGACGGACAGCTTCATATCTACCCGGGAGATTATGACGATTATATGTACCGCAAGGAGTCACCTCCCCAAGACGTACGCGAAACTACGCGAGTTGTCAGGACTAATGCAAAGTTAGTAGAACCAACCGCGAAACAGCGGCGCCAGCGCAAGACAATCGAAGGTGAACTGAGGAATCGGCATTACCGTGAGATGATACCGGTCAGGAACCGGATGGCTGATATTGAGGGTGAAACGGCCAGGCTCAGAAAGCGTATGCAGGAAATAGAAGCTCTACTGGCCGACCCCGAACATTATCAAGATAGCCAAACCGTTATTGAAACTAACCGCGAGTACCGGGATATCAAGGAGAAAATCAGCTCCCTGACCACGGAATGGGACAGACTTACCGCCGAAGCCGAACGACTCAAGCGGGAGCATGAAGAGCGGCTTAAGAATTTGTAATGCTTATATCATCGCCACGGGTCTATTGGCACCAGGCTTTTGAAGTTGAAATCCGCCCCGGCCACGAAGTATATCATGCCTTCTCCGGCAATAATGAAATTAATCTGGTCGGGAGAGCGAAACCTTTTAATGACGGTATCGGCGGGTAGTTTCAGGCGTTCACGCAGCGCCTCCCGGTTCTTCTCTATTTCCGGATTCGGGGCAGGAAGCTCGAGGTGTGGTATGGCGAATGTCTGCACCATGTCGCTGTCCAGCCACTCCTGTACCGTCATCGTGCTGTTTTCATAGATATATCGTCGGAACTGCTCTTTGGTGGTGAATCCGAAGTCCTCTTCCAGCATTCTGGCGGAAAGAGGTGTCAGCAATACCATGGCGCCGTTCTCGGGTTCTACGTTATCGAGTACTTTGAGAGTAAAGTCGGGCAGGTTATAGCCACAACGCTGTCGTAAGCCCCGCCCCTCCCAGATACTGACCACACTGTCTTGTGCATTAAACCCTTTTTCTACGTGAAACGGTTCCCACGGTATCATGGGATTATCCGTATTTTCGGCGAAGGTAAGGCTGTTGTACTGTAGATTATTTCCCCAGTCGCCCATGATAGTTAGACCCGGAATGGCGTAGCACAGGCAACGCCCCATCAGCTGCCAGGCTCGCCCGATGGTAGCGTTGGCGTGATTATAGGGTCCCATGCAGCCATAACCCGATTCCATGCATATTTCTGAGGCTATCGGACCGTGAACTATTGCCGCCCCGGTGAACGATTGCGCCGAGCTGAAATAGGGGGGTCCTTTGGAAGCCAGGGCGAGGAGAATGGGGAGGTATTCTGGATTGCAGCCTGCCATGACGGCGATTACCGCCACTTTTTCCACAGTGATATTCTGTCCCTCACGCTGGCCGTTATCGGTCATGCCCATTCTGAAGGCAGCTGCCACTACTTCATCCGGAGCGTGGCCGGTACCCGTCAGCATCCGTTTTACCCTTTCTTCGGTGGGGACGGTCACCGGTAATCCGTCCGTCATACGGTTATCGAGGAAGTATTGCTGTATCTCGTCATACGTGCCGGTGATAGGGAGAACCCTCGGCTCAACCGGGTGGGTCAGTTTCCCGGTCTTTTTCTCTTCCGGTGTCAGAGGTTCGGTCAGAGCATCGACGATAGCCCGCATTAAGGGCTTGCCGCTGACGGGGTCTTTCCCGTTGATTATCCTCTGTATTGCCTTGTCACCACGGAGAGCGTCGGGTTCGCTCAAAGAGACCAGGCGTGGTTGAAGCCATCCCAGTTCAAAAGCAGCATCTTTGCCGGATTCTACGAGATAGGGACTCATGAGGGGTATCGCCGAGGTACCTTGCTTTTCTATTTCCAGAGCCTGCCGGACGACCGCCGGCCCGCAGGTGCTTCAATGGGGCACACCGATAATTGCCGCATCGGCTTTTTCACCGGTTTCTTGCCATAAGCCTGAGTCATTATAAGCGTAACTGCCCTTTTTGACTTTATAAACTACCTTTATGTCATGGATATTTTCTTCAAGCCACTTCTTCATCGTAAGTAAAAGGGGTTCGTGAGCTTTGGTACCGCCCCACCTCTGGTTGATGATGTAAACCGTCTTTCCTTCCAGTGTTGCCGGGCGTTCCACGAGGGGAGTTATATCCCACTCCGGCTTCTGCTGCGCCAGCGGGTTTAATACGTCTTTATATATCGTATCATTCAGGGTGGGGTTTTCACGTTTCATCGCTGACCTCCGATGTTTTGGGATGGTTTTTCGTGGGGCACGTTTCATTTTAGGTGTTTATGGATAACAAATCAATAATGAAATTTATGAAACGAATTGATTATAAAAATAAAAAGGGGAGCCTTACACTCCCTTCAATATTTAGGCTAGTTAATAATCCGTTACCACTGGATGAACATGGGGATGTCTGTGTTTCCATCGTAGCATCAGCTGTTAGTAGTGGTTAACAATACATGAATATTTATGCCTTCGGCTCATATACCTCGTAGATTTGACGGGTCGGTGGAGCCTTGGCAATTCCTTTAACTGCTTGCTCCGTTTTGGGCCCCGTTACTGCAGCAGCGGCTTCGGCGTCTTCCTTTGACTCCCAAATACTTAGAGATGCATATTCGCCTGATTCCACATCACCGAAGAAAGTTATACCCTTGAATCCTTTCAATGTTTTGATAGCGAGAAAAGATTGGTCGGCTAGTTTCTCTCCTATAGAACGCATTCCTCCCCCAAGTTTTAACATCAACAACTGTGCATACATAGTCGCTCCTCCTTCCACTTGATAACGGTTTTTCGATTATAGTTTAAAACAAAAGATAAATCAATAGTAATAGAGAATGCAAAGCAGAACATCGTAATCCGCTTTCCCCCCTAAAATGGACTACTGGATATTCTTGGGGATGTCCGTGTTTTTATCGTAACATTTGAGGCTAGTATGTCACCATTGTATAAACATGGGCATGATAACGTGCGTGTACTTGTCCGTGCCTACCGGGCGTATGAGCCCGGGGCTGGAGGCATTGGTTATTTCCAGGGCTACCTGTGATTCGTGCAGGACATTGAGAACATCGGTGAGATATTTCCCATTAAAAGCTATCTTGGACTCGTCGCCCTCTACGGTGGCGTCAATCTCACCGACATCATCACCTATCTCCTCGGAACGGGCGGAGACAGAGAGCTTACCGGGACTTGCCTCGCCGCCCGGTGTTACCATCAGACGGACGATGCCGCTGCCGTCGCGGGCAAAGATGGAGGCTGTCCGGGTAGCCTGGAGGAAATCCCCAACGTTGACGATTACCCGGGTGGTGTAACTCTGGGGAATAAGCTGGCTGTAGTTCGGGAAAGTACCCTGGATAAGCTGGGACACAAGATTAATATTCTGCAGGCGGAAGAGGACCTGGCTTTTATTGGGATTCAGGGTAATATCCACGGGTTCTTCCTGGTCGGCAATCAGGCGGTTTAATTCCGCCAGAGTGTGCGCGGGGATGATGACTTCCGTTTTCTGGCTGACTGCGGTGGTAATGGGCAATTCATAAACGGCCAGCCTGAAACCGTCAGCCGCCGCCAGTACCAGCGAGTCCTTTTCAAACCGGGCGCTGACACCGGTAAGTACGGGCCGGGATTCCTCGGTGGCGGCAGCAAAAACAACCTGATTGATACCCTGTCGCAGAGCTTCGACTTCTACAGTGGTTTTTACTCCATCGTCGACGCTGGGTATCGGGGGAAAGTCCTTAGCGTCGACACCGCTGATGCGGGCTTCGAAACGGGCGCATTTCAATCCGAGTGTCTTTGTTTGCGGCGAGAGTTGGACATTTATCGTATCATTGGGAAGAGAACTGACAAACTCCGTGAGGAGGCGGGCGGGTACGGTAATGGTGCCTTCATCTTCTATTTTGGCCCCGAGCCAGCAGGTGATGGCCATCTCCAGGTTAGTAGCAACCAGCTTCAGGCGGCCATCATCGGTAGCTAGAAGGACATTATTAGTGATGGGTAAGGTCGTCCTGGTAGCGACGGCTCTCCCGACAATGTTGAGACTCTTATTCAGATTTTCCTGAGTACAGGATAGTTTCATGGTGCACCCCCAATATCAGCAGTGGTGGACTAGTATACAACATAACGCGGTACTATTCAAGCTCTATATTGCCACTTTTACCGCCGCTTTTTTTTACCAGGCGGATGTTCTCTATTTTCATACCTCGGTCAACGGCTTTGCACATATCGTATATCGTCAGGGCGGTAACAGCAGTGGCGGTCAATGCTTCCATCTCTACGCCGGTTTTACCGCTGCTTTTCACCGTGGTGATAATCTCAATGGTGCTGTTCTTTTCATCGGGGTCGAAGTCAATCTCTATACTATCAATCAGAATGGGATGGCACAGCGGTATAAGGTCGGGCGTTCGCTTGGCAGCCATGGTTCCGGCCAGTTGCGCAACTGATAGAACATCCCCCTTTGCCGTACCACCTTCCTTGATTAGCTGGAGAGTAGCGGGCTGCATCCGCACTATACCCTTGGCTACAGCCTGGCGGACGGTATCGGCTTTGCCGCCGACGTCAACCATTCTGGGTCGGCCGGAATCATCCATATGAGAGAGCTTTTTCTCAGCCATCTAAAACCTCTTTTTATCCAGGAAACAAATCGTGCGTGGATGGGGAGTAGTTAGCTTTGATTTGTTTTTAGAGTCATGTTAATTAAATGTTCATGGATTGTCAATATTATTTTCTACCTCACCCCCTGTGTCCCCCTCTCCTTACGAGGTGTCAAAGGAGAGGGGGAGGTTTTATAAAGAGGGGCTGTGCCCCTCTTAGACGCCCCGTTCTACATACGGCTGACTGCGCCCCTCTTGGACGCCCCGTTCTACATACGGTTGGCTACGTCCCTCAAACTCCCCTTTTACCCTCCAACCTGAGAGAATGGCCTGCCCTTCTGTTTTTTACCTTCGGCCAGACGGTGGCGTTCAGGCTTGCGGGCAATCGTCTCCTCGATAAGGCTTTTCAATTCGGAAATGGATGCACCTCGGCGCAGGGGTTCCTTAATATCAATCTCTTCTTCGCTGAGTAGGCACGGACGGAGCTTGCCGTCAGCCGTCAGGCGGAGCCGATTGCACTGGTAGCAGAAGTGCTCCGTAATCGGGGTAATAAAGCCGATGGTGCCGGTAGCATCGGGCAGGCGGAAGTACCTGGCGGGCCCGTTGCCTGCCTTGACCTGGCAGGGCTCCAGTTTGCCCAGCGATTCAATAGCACGCCGTATCTTGCTGACGGAGACGAGCCTGGGGGAAAGTGGCGCTTCATCAGTCACCGGCATATGCTCGATGAAGCGCACGTGCCAGCCTTCGTTGACCGTCTTTCCGGCAAAATCAGGTATTTCGTCGTCGTTGATGCCAGCCATAACCACCATGTTAATTTTAACCGGGTCCAACCCGGCTGCGTGCGCGGCTTCAATGCCTTCCAGGGTATTTTGAAGTTCGCCGCAACGCGTTATCCGGCGGAACCTATCGGGTTTTAACGTATCCAGGCTGATATTGACCCTGTGTAAACCGGCATCCTTGAGCTCGGCGGCGTACGACGACAGCAGGATACCGTTGGTGGTGAGGGCGATATCGTTGATAGTATCGATTCCGGCTATCAGCCTGACCAGTTCCGGCACTCCAGCCCTCACCAGGGGCTCACCACCGGTAAGCCTGACTTTATCGATACCCATCTCGGCGGCGGCTCCAACTACTTTATAAATCTCTTCATAGGAAAGGATGTCTGCGTGCGCCATCAGGCTGACGCCTTCCTCGGGCATGCAGTACACGCAGCGCAGGTTACAGCGGTCGGTCACCGAGATACGCAGATAATTAATGGGACGTTGAAACGAATCGGACAGTCCGGTCATGTTGTTTACCTTTCAAGTGTATTATACATGAAAACACCGAAGCAAGCTAGGAGGGGCAAAGCCAAAGGACAACCGCCCGATGACACGAGGGTGGCTAGGGTGGGAAAAGATAACTAAAAGGGGGAGACGGGGGAGGGGATATATTAGTGCACACCCCCGGCACACTTCCTTTATTAGCTGGGGAGGATATCAATCTATCCCCCTAGCCCCCTTCCTTTGGTAAAGGAAGGGGGAATTTTATAAAGGGGATATAGCTGATCGTGTTTTTCATTCACAAAGGCCAGTACCGTGAATAATTAAAAAAGACGCCACCTCCTTTACCCCCCACCAGGGGTGAAGGGTAAGAGAGAATAAACCCCCCTTTACGAAACGGGCGAATAGGCTGGGGGTATACTACCGGACACTCGTACGATGATGCGAGGGTGGCAGGGTGGGAATAGATATTTTTCCCAGGGGTAAAGGCGGGGTGGACCCATTTACAGATAACCAAAGCTACGACCAGTTCATGAGCACTTTTGACGCTTTTTCCGCCGCCCGCGCGCGGTGGCTGATTTTGTTCTTTTCCTCAGGCGATAACTCCGCCATGGTCTTGCCTAACTCCGGCACGTAGAATATGGGGTCGTAGCCGAAGCCATTATAACCTCTGGGGGCGGTAGTAATAATCCCGCGGCACTCACCGGAGCATATCTTAACATTACCGTCGGGCGTGGCGATAGCGATGACGCAGCGGAAGCGGGCGGTGCGGTCTCCTTCGGGGACATCTTTGAGCTTAGTAAGCAGGAAGTTGACTCTATCTGTATCGGAGGCATTTTTGCCGGCGAAACGCTGTGAGAGTACCCCCGGCTCACCGTTGAGAGCGTCAACCTCCAGACCGGAGTCGTCAGCCAGCGTCAGAAGACCGCTTTCGGCGGCAAGGACGGTGGCTTTAAGTCGGGCGTTTTCTTCGAAAGTTGCCCCGGTTTCCGGGACTTCGGTGGTGATACCCTCGTCGGCCATGGTAACCAGCCGATAGGGGATACCGCCGAGCAGACTTTGATACTCACGCGCTTTGCCCTTATTATTTGTCGCTAACAGGAGCTTTTTCTTACTCAATCGGACTCCTTCGTGGCTAAAATAGAGCCGCTGTGTTCAGCAGCGGCTCTACTAA